>Ga0247818_10003273_pt1 | contig 10464 bp, 8 predicted proteins | sample 13C_Glucose_Day1_FD_192424 | JGI IMG/M metagenome (GOLD analysis project Ga0247818, IMG submission 192424) | Soil microbial communities from agricultural site in Penn Yan, New York, United States - 13C_Glucose_Day1 | ecosystem: Environmental > Terrestrial > Soil > Agricultural land | place: USA...
GGCACAGCGCAAGGTTGAAGGCCGCAACTTCGACATTCGTAAACAACTGCTCGAGTTCGACGACGTCAACAACGAACAGCGTAAAGTGATCTATCACATGCGTAATACGTTGCTGGCCGCGGACAACATCGGCGAAACCATCTCCGACTTCCGTCAGGACGTGCTCAGCGCCACGGTCAGTGCGCACATTCCACCACAATCGCTGCCTGAGCAGTGGGATGTGGCCGGTCTGGAAGCGGCCCTGCAGAGCGATTTCGGCGTGGCATTGCCGATCCAGCAATGGCTCGACGAAGACGACCACCTGTATGAGGAGACCCTGCGCGAGAAGCTGCTGAACGAACTGATCGCGGCGTACAACGAGAAAGAAGACCAGGCCGGTGCCGAGGCGCTGCGCACCTTCGAGAAGCAGATCGTGCTGCGTGTGCTCGACGACCTGTGGAAAGACCACCTGTCGACCATGGATCACCTGCGTCATGGCATCCACTTGCGTGGCTACGCCCAGAAGAACCCGAAGCAGGAATACAAGCGCGAGTCGTTCACGCTGTTCTCCGAGCTGCTGGATTCGATCAAGCGCGATTCGATCCGTGTGCTGTCCCACGTCCAGGTGCGCCGCGAAGACCCGATCGAAGAAGAACAACGCCTGCGTCAGGAAGCCGAGGCACTGGCGGCGCGCATGCAGTTCCAGCACGACGAAGCACCGGGTCTCGAGCAGCCGCAACTGCTGGGTGAAGAGGTCGATGTAGCCCTCGCCACCGCGCCGGTCCGCAACGAACAGAAGCTGGGCCGCAACGAACTGTGCTACTGCGGTTCGGGCAAGAAGTTCAAGCATTGCCACGGGCAGATCCAGTAACACCCGTTTGTACGCTGAAATACCCGCGCCGCGACCGGCTTCAGCCGTCGCGGCGTTTTGCCATTTAACACCACCGTCTTCCTGAAAGCGGTGCACACATCATTTTTTAAGGAGCGCTTTCATGGCTGTTGGTCTTGGTCCTTTGCCAACGTTGCACCCGGTTGCCGGTTTTGAACTCGGTATCGCTTCGGCCGGCATCAAGCGCCCCGGGCGCAAGGATGTCGTGGTCATGCGCTGTGCCGAAGGCTCCACCGTGGCGGGCGTGTTCACCCTGAACGCGTTTTGCGCGGCGCCCGTGATCCTGGCCAGGCAGCGAGTGCAAGGTCCGGTGCGTTATCTGCTGACCAACACCGGCAATGCCAACGCCGGTACCGGTGAGCCCGGTCTGGCCGCCGCCGAGCGCACCTGCGCCAAACTGGCTGAGCTGACCGGCGTCGATGCCAGCCAGGTGCTGCCGTACTCCACCGGCGTGATCGGCGAGCCGCTGCCGGTCGAGAAGATCGAAGGCGCCTTGCAGGCTGCGCTGGATGATCTGTCGGTCAACAACTGGGAAGCTGCCGCCATCGGCATCATGACCACCGATACGTTGCCAAAAGGCGCAAGCCGCCAGTTCGAGCATGACGGTGTGACCATTACCGTCACCGGTATCAGCAAAGGCGCGGGGATGATCCGTCCGAACATGGCGACCATGCTCGGCTACATCGCCACCGACGCCAAAGTCGCGCGCGAAGTCCTGCAAAACCTGATGCTGGACGGCGCCAACAAGTCGTTCAACCGCATCACCATCGATGGCGACACCTCGACCAACGACTGCTGCATGCTGATTGCCACTGGTCAGGCTGCGCTGCCGGAAATCACTGAGGCCAGCGGAGAATTGTTCGCCAAGCTGAAACAGGCGGTGTTCGAAGTGTGCATGGACGTCGCCCAGGCCATCGTTCGCGACGGCGAAGGTGCGACCAAGTTCGTGACCGTTGAAGTCAACGGCGGCGGCAATCACCAGGAATGCCTGGATGTCGGTTATACCGTGGCTCACTCGCCGTTGATCAAGACCGCGCTGTTCGCCTCCGACCCTAACTGGGGCCGTATCCTGGCCGCCGTCGGCCGTGCCGGGGTTCCGGACCTGGACGTGAGCAAGATCGACGTGTTCCTCGGCGAAGTGTGCATTGCCAGCCATGGCGCCCGCGCATCGACCTACACCGAAGCCCAGGGCGCGGCGGTGATGCAGCAGGAAGAAATCACCATCCGCATCGAACTGGGTCGCGGCGATTGCAGCGAAACCATCTGGACCACCGATTTGTCCCACGAGTACGTCAAGATCAACGCTGAGTACCGCACTTAAGACCGAGTCGACCCCATCGCCGGCAAGCCAGCTCCCACAATGTCCGAGGCAGCCACAATATTGACGGCTGACATCAAGCCCTGTGGGAGCGGGCTTGCCCGCGATGACGGACGACCAGACGCTAGAGATTCTGGCCTGCTACCTTCATGAAAAGGCACCAAACCATGAGCCTCCACCTGATCATCGGCGACAAACTGCATTCCTCCTGGTCCCTGCGCGGCGCCTTGGCCCTTGACCTGGCCGGCGCCCCCTACACCGAAGAACTGATCAAGCTCAACCAACCAGACACCCGTGAACGCCTGCTCAAGCATTCGCCCACCGCGAAAGTGCCGCTGCTGAAAACCGAGCACGGCACCATCGCCGATTCCCTGGCGATTGCCGAATACCTGGCCGAACAGTTCCCCGACGCCGGGCTCTGGCCCAACGACACCGCCGCCCGCGCCCAGGCGCGTTCGGCGTGTGCGCAGATGCATTCCGGGTTCTTCGCCATGCGCAACCATATGCCATTCGACCTCAGCCACGACGCCCCGCTATCGCCGATGCCGGTGGACGTGCAGGCAGACATCGAACGCATGCTGGCGTTGTGGGCCGAATGCCGCGCCGTCGCGGCCGACACCGGTCCATTCCTGTTTGGCGGCGCGACCCTGGCCGACGCGTTTTTTGCGCCGATCGCGGTACGCCTGCGCACTTATCGGGTGCAACTGCCGCCCGCGGATGAAACCTACATCAACACGATCTACCAATGGCCAGCCTTCAAGGCGTGGCAGAAAGCAGGTCTGGAGGAGGTCGGTCAGTGAAGCGAGTGCACGTAGCCGCCGCCGTCATCCGCGATAGCAGCGGCAAGATCCTCATCGCCCGCCGGGCCGACACCCAGCACCAGGGTGGACTGTGGGAGTTCCCGGGTGGCAAGGTCGAGGACGACGAATCCGTTGAAATTGCCCTGGCCCGCGAGCTCCATGAAGAGTTGGGCATCGTGGTCAGCGTGGCGCGCCCGTTGATCAAGGTGCGGCACGATTACCCCGACAAGCAGGTGTTGCTGGATGTCTGGGAAGTCTCGGGCTTTTCCGGCGAGCCTCACGGCGCCGAAGGCCAGCCCTTGGAATGGGTAGCGCCCCGCGACCTGCCGAACTACGAGTTCCCGGCGGCGAACCAACCGATCGTTGCCGCGGCACGGCTTCCGGCGCAGTACCTGATCACCCCTGACAACCTGGAAACGCCGGCGCTGCTGCGTGGCATCCAGAAAGCCATTGCGGGCGGCATCAAGCTGATCCAGCTGCGGGCACCCAACGGTTACGATCCCAAGTACCGCGATCTGGCGGTAGATGCCGCGGGGCTCTGTGCCGGCAAGGCGCAGCTGATGATCAAGGGCCCGTTCGAGTGGCTGGGTGATTTTCCGTCTGCCGGCTGGCACATCACCTCAAAGCAACTGCGCAAGTACGCGGCGGCGGGCCGCCCGCTACCGGCATCGCGCTGGTTGGCGGCGTCATGCCATGACGCTGAAGAACTGGCGTTGGCCGAACAGATGGGGGTGGACTTTGTGACCCTGTCGCCGGTGCAGCCGACCATGACCCATCCGGATGCTCAGCCGTTGGGGTGGGAACAGGCCTCGGTGTTGATCGAAGGTTTCAGCAAGCCGGTGTTCTTGCTCGGTGGTGTTGGCCCGGCGGAGCAGCAGAAAGCTTGGGAAGCCGGGGCGCAGGGTGTGGCGGGGATTCGGGCGTTTTGGCCAGAAGCTTGATTTTGCGGTGAGCTGGCTGGCCTCTTCGCTGGCAAGCCAGCTCCTACAGGGGCCGAGTCGTACGCGAAATACCCTGTAGGAGCCGGCTTGCTGGCGAAGGCGTCCGCCAAAACGCCGACTAATCCTGAGGCTTCGCCGCCGGCTGCCACAAAACCTCCGCAACCCCCTGCCGCTTCGCAATCAACCTCGCCACCACAAACAACAAATCCGACAACCGATTGATATAGGCCAGCCCGACGCCGGCCAACGGCTCAACGGCATTCAACTGCTGACACCGCCGCTCCGCTGTGCGCGCCAGGCTGCGGCAGACATGGGCCTGGGCTATCAATGCCGAGCCACCCGGCAAGATGAAGTTCTCCAGCGGCCCGAGCTCTTCATTCCACAGGTCAATCGCCGTTTCCAGCCGTTCGATCTCCGCCAGGTCCAATGCCTGATACACCGGCATCGCCAGTTCGCCACCCAAGTCGAACAAGCGATGCTGGCAAGGCGCCAAGACCTCGATGACCTCGTCCAGCCCCGGATATACGTCACTTTCCGCCGCCAACCCGGCCAACAGCACGCCGACCTGACTGTTCAGCGTGTCGACCTCGCCAATGGCCTCGATCCGCGGATGGTCCTTGGGCACGCGGCGACCGTCGCCCAGTCCGGTTTCGCCTTTGTCGCCGGTGCGGGTGTAAATCTTCGACAAGCGAAAGCCCATGGTTACCTCGATAGCTGATTGAGTTCTTGAGAGACGAGCGGGGTGCCCGCCAAGGGCAGGCGCAAGGTAAAGCAGGTGCCTTGGCCCAGGGTCGATTGCACTTCCATCTGGCCCTTGTGGTTGTTGGTGATGATGAAATAGGAAACCGACAGGCCAAGGCCGGTGCCTTGGCCGATTTCCTTGGTGGTAAAGAACGGCTCGAAGGTACGCTTGCGCACGCTCTCGCTCATGCCGATGCCGTTGTCTTCGACCTGGATTTCCGCCCAGGGAGGATTCAGCCGGGTGCGCAAAATGATCCGCCCCGGTTCCCGGTCGTCTTCGCGTTGGTGAATCGCTTGGGCGGCGTTTTTCAACAGGTTGAGCAACACTTGCTCCAGTTCGTTGGCGGTGCCGGGTACCGGACCGAGTTGCGGATCGAACTGGCGGATGATCGCCTGGCCCTTGAAATCGAAACCGATCGCCAGGTCGAAGTCGTTACCGGCAATTTCCACCGCTTGATCGATCAACGCCGGCAGATCGCACGGCGCCATCTGCCGGGTGCTGCGGCGGCTGAAGCTGAGCATGTGGGTGACGATCTTCGCCGCCCGGGCACCCGCTTGTTGGATGCCATCGAGCAACTGCGGCACTTCCCGCGCTTGCAGGTACTGGTTGACCGTGTCCAGTTGAACGCCGATTTGCTCGGCCTGTTCAAGGTTTTTCGGCAGGTCGGGGGACAGGCGCCGACGAATGTTTTGCACGTTGTGCAGGATCGCGCCCAACGGGTTGTTGATCTCGTGGGCCATGCCGGCGGCGAGACCGCCAACCGACAGCATTTTTTCCGACTGCACCATCATTTCTTCCAGGGACAGGCGCTGGGTGATGTCATCGATCCGGATCACCACGCCACGTCCGGCGCCGCCCATCAGCGGATAGAACGTCAGGGCGTAGTGCCTGGGTTCTTCGTCCTTGAACCAGGTCACGCGCTCGATCTTGGCCACCGTATGCTGTTCGACGGTTAGCTTGAGCTGTGGCAAAAACGGCTTGAGCGGTTCGAAGGCGAGGAAGATCGGCTGGTTCAAGGCCTCGTCCAGGCGCGTGCCGGACAGGGCGCTGGCCTCCTGATTCCACTGGGTGACGTAGAGTTGTTCATCGAGAGCGATCAATGCCGAGGGCATGGAGTCGATAATGCTGTTGAGGTAGTTCTGGAACCCGGTGAGCTTCTTTTCGATCTTGCTGCGCACCTGGACTTCCAGTTCCAGCTTGCGATTGGTATGACGGGTTTCTTCGGCCAGGCCCTGGGCCTGGTCATACGCGGCCTGGGAATCGTCCCGAGCCCGTTTGAGTTGCTGTTCCCTGGCCTCGATGCGCGAGAGCATGGTGTTGAACGCCTCGGCAAGACTACCGATTTCATCATGGTTGCCGCGAGAGGCGCGCAGGGCGTAGTTCTCCTCCCGGGTCACTTGCCGGGACAATTCTTCGAGCTGATGGATCGGCCGGGTGATCAACCGTTTGATCTGCCGGGCGATCACCAGCCACAACAGCACACTGAAGATCAGGATTCCGAGGCTGGCGGTCAGGGTGCCGGTGTAGAACGCCATCGGCAATTCGCTGCTGGCCACCAGCAGCAGGTGCCCGGGAGCGGTGCCCGGGCGGGGCAGGGTGATCACTTGATTGCTGCGAAACTCGGTGGCCTGCCAGGACTCGATGTGCCGGTAGCGCTCCGGCAGCTTCAGCTTTTCGCCCTGCTGCAGCTGCGCCAGTCGCTCGCCCTTGCCGTCATAAAGGGCCGCTGCGCGCAGGGGGGAATAGCTGTTGAGTTCGTTGAGCAGGCGTTCGGCGCTTTGCGGCGACTTCAGGGCGTCGGACACCAGGCTTGGGTTGGACACCAGGCGGCCGATGGTCTGCAAGGCCTGGGGGGCCATGCTTTCCTGGGAAATGTAGTACGCGGCGCTGATAAACGTCAGGTTGGCGACCAGCAGGACTGTGGTCAACAGCACCAGCAGGGCGGCCAGCAATTTCTGGCCGACGGGAAGGTTTTCGAGGCGCTGGCGCAATGGCATCAGGTTCATCGCTGATCAGGAACAAGTGGCCAGCGTAGCCGCTGCTCAGTCGCTGGGCAATCCAAGGCTGTGCAGATGGGTCGTCAACCGTTGCCGAAGTTGATTGAGGTGCGGCAGGTTCAACTGGTGCCGGGAGGCCACTTTGCAGGCATGACCGAGCAGGTAGCTGATTTCGGTCCGGCGGCGGTGGCTGACGTCCTGGTACATCGACGAATAATTGGCGGCGGTGGCGTGGATCACCCGCTCGACTTCCGATTGCAGGTCCTCGGCGGCTGCCGGTTGTCCGCAACGCTCGAGCAGTTCCGTCAGTTCGCCGCAGAGCGTGGCGACTTCGCAATGATGGTCCTGCAGACCGCCGTTGCGACAATCGTGCAGCACGGTCAACGGATTGATCGCACAGTTGAGCGCCAGTTTTCGCCACAGCCTGGTCAGAATGTCAGTGCTCCATTTGTGGGGAATGCCCGCGGCGTCCAGATCGTCCAGCCAGATCGGTGCCACCGGATGTCCTGCGTCCCCCAGCCAGGTGTAACCGTGTCCGGCGAATACCACGCGCCAGTCGCCATCGCGAAAGGCACCTTCGGTGCTCGAAGCGCAAATGCAACGCGCCTGCGGCACCTGTGCAGCGACGGCATCCTGACTGCCAAGACCATTCTGCAACAGAATCAGCTCTGCGCCAGGGGCCAGGCGCGGCGCCACTCGGGCCACGGCCTGCTCGGCGTCGTAGGCTTTGCAGGCCACCAGCAGTCGATTGATCGGCTCGCCGCTGTCGGGCGTCTCGGCGGGTACGGGGTAGCATTGGGCTTCACCGTGCTCGACCAGGGTCAATCCGCCTGCCACTCCATAGGCCTGCAGGCGCGCGGCGTCGCGCACAATCAGCCGAACCGGTACTTCGGCTCGCGCCAGGCGGGTAGCCCATAAGGTGCCGAGGCTGCCGGCGCCCAGAACATGCCAGGTGGTGGGCATCAGCTTTTTGCTCTGTTTAAGGCGTGCATGGGACGCTCGCAGTGAATGATGGGAAAGACCCGTTATAATCAGCGCGGATTTTAACCGCAAGCCAGGCGTGCTCCATCGTGATCAAGCGCGCCCTTTTATTGGAGAGATTACATGCCGTCGTTCGACGTGGTATCCGAACTGGACAAACACGAAGTCACCAACGCGGTCGAGAACGCCGTCAAGGAACTCGATCGTCGTTATGACCTGAAAGGCAAAGGCAGCTTCGAGTTCAAGGAAAAGGAGCTGACGGTCAACCTGACCGCTGAGGCCGATTTCCAGCTTGAAGCGATGATTGAGATCCTCAAACTGGCCCTGGTCAAGCGCAAAATCGACGTGCAGTGCCTTGAAGTCAAGGATGCCTATGCCTCCGGCAAGCTGATGAAGCAGGAAGCGGTCCTCAAGGAAGGCATCGACAAGGAGCTGGCAAAGAAGATTGTCGCTCACGTCAAGGACGCCAAGCTCAAGGTTCAGGCTGCGATTCAGGGCGAGCAGGTGCGCATCACCGGCAAGAAGCGTGACGACCTGCAAGAAGCCATTGCCGCCTTGCGCGCCAAATCTTTCGACATGCCGCTGCAGTTCAACAACTTCCGCGACTGACTTTCAAGCGGGAACCTATCGGCGTTTTCGGCGTCCGAGGCCCGATGGCAGAAACGGTGAGCCCGCAACGGGCGCGTCTTTTCTGCCGCTCATATTTCGCGTGCCGGGTAGCCGGGAATCAGGAGAAAGAAGATGGATTTGAATGCTGAAGTGGACAATCTGGTCAAGGCATCCCAAGCCTGGATTCCGATGATCATGGAATATGGCAGTCGTGTGCTGCTGGCGATCATCACCCTGGCCATCGGCTGGTGGCTGATCAACAAGGTAACGCAAAAGCTCGGCGGACTGCTGGCGCTGCGTAACGCCGACCTGGCGCTGCAAGGCTTCATCAGCAGCCTGGCGAACATCATTCTCAAGGTGCTGCTGATTGTCAGCGTGGCCTCGATGATCGGTGTGGAGACTACCTCGTTCGTCGCCGCCATCGGTGCGGCCGGTCTGGCCATCGGCCTGGCGTTGCAGGGCAGCCTGGCGAACTTCGCCGGCGGCGTGCTGATTCTGTTGTTCCGTCCGTTCCGCATTGGCGACTGGATCGAGGCCCAGGGTGTGGCCGGTACCGTCGACAGCATCCAGATTTTCCATACCGTACTGCGCACCGGCGATAACAAAACCATTATCGTCCCTAACGGCAATCTGTCGAACGGCATCATCACCAACACTAACCGTCAGCCGACCCGCAAGGTTGTGTTTGATGTGGGTGTGGATTACGAAGCGGACTTGCAGAAAGCCCGTGAAGTACTGTTGGAACTGGCGAAGGACCCGCGTGTATTGACCGAACCTGCTCCGGAAGCCGTCATTTCCACCTTGGGCGACAGTTCGATCACTGTTTCCCTGCGTGTATGGGTGAAAACTGCCGATTATTGGAGTGTGATGTTCATGTTCAATGAACAATCCCGTGATCGTCTGAAAACAGCGGGGATCGATATTCCGTTTCCACAACGGGTTATTCGAGTCGTTCAGGACTCCGCAACGGCGTAAATGAACGGTTCAGTTCATGTTTGACCTTTCGGTCAGGGGTGTACACGAGAACCCGGTTCGTTAAGCACACTGCAGTGGCAATAAAAAAGGCCCATCCGAAGATGGGCCTTTTTATTAGCGCAAACTAACTGCTTTCGATTACAAGACCGAAATCGGGTAGTCGACGATCAGACGGAACTCGTCGATATCGCCTTCGCCCTGGTCAGTGTTGGCGCGGTGCCATGCTTGACGGATACGGAAGGACAGATCTTTGGCCGGGCCAGTCTGCACTACGTATTTGGCTTCAAAGTTGGTTTCGTGGTGCTTGCCATCTTCACCATACAGACCCGCGTAGGCGCTGTTGGTCGAAGTGCTGGAGCCGTCGATATCCCAGCCTTTCACGTAGCGGGTCATGAAGCTCAGGCCCGGAACGCCGTACTCGGCCATTTTCAGGTCATAACGAACTTGTGCAGATTTTTCGTTCGGACCGTTGAAGTCGGAGTACTGGATGGAGTTGGCGAGGAAGATCGAGTCGCCGCCGCGGTTGTTCTTGCCCACGCCGATGTAGTCGAACGGAGTGTCGCCGTTGACTTTCTGGAAGCCGACGGTGAGGGTGTGCGCTTTCAGGAAGGAGTAAGCGGCTGCCAGCGAGAACGTGGTGTTGCTGATGTCGCCCGCTTCAGCGTCGCCGGAATCGTCAGTGCGGTAGATGTTACCGTCCAGGTTGATCGACTGATCTTCACCCATTGGGATGGTGTAGTTCAGGTTCGCGTAGTACTGGTCCCAGATGTCTTGCAGCTGGGCGCCGTACAGCGATGCGCTCAGGTTTTCAGTGATGCCGTACTTGCCGCCGAAATAATCGATATTGTTGGCTTCAACGCCTGCGTAGTTGGCGTACAAGCCACCTTTGCTGGAGTTTTTGTCCTGGCTGCTTGCCGAGTAGAAGTGACCGGCTTCGAGGTCAAGGTCTTTGATTTCGCTGCTCTGCAGTTGGAAACCGGTAGCAGTTTGCGGAAGGATACGGGAGCCGCCAACAGCGAATACTGGTGCGGTGCTCGGCTGCATTTCACCGAATTTCAGTTCGGTCTTGGAAATGCGAGCCTTGACTGCGCCGCCTGCCTTGCCCTGGCTGTCATTGTTTTCGCCAGCAGCGTTGGTGCTCAGGTTGCCCGAACCGGAGTGCTCGTCGGTACCGTCCAGTTTGACCGACAGGTAACCGAAGGCGTCAACGCCAAAACCTATCGGGCCTTGGGT
>Ga0247818_10003276_pt1 | contig 10460 bp, 8 predicted proteins | sample 13C_Glucose_Day1_FD_192424 | JGI IMG/M metagenome (GOLD analysis project Ga0247818, IMG submission 192424) | Soil microbial communities from agricultural site in Penn Yan, New York, United States - 13C_Glucose_Day1 | ecosystem: Environmental > Terrestrial > Soil > Agricultural land | place: USA...
GAGCAGGGCTTCGATATCTGCCTGCAAGCCGGCGCCACCACTTGGGTCGTGGCCGGAGAGACAGAGGACAACGGGGCGAGAGCTGTAGATATTCATGGTGCGCGAGCTTACCACCAAACATGTTTTTCGGGTGTGTGCACGCATTGGCACAGCGATCTTTTGATCATTGCCATCAAGGCAATGATTTTGGATCGCTGATTAGTGCTGAAGTGCCCGTTCTAGAGCCTTTTCAATATAATTTTCGATGGTGCTTAAAGGCCATCAACGGCTATGCTAAAGTGGATCCAAACCAATAACAGGTGATACCGGTTTTACGTCTACTCAAAGGGAATGGGGGGCTTCCTGAAAAGACCGGACAGTCCACGCTGGGGCTTAAATGCGCTATCTGCTGATGTTGCTGTTGTGTTTGCCCCTTTTGGCGAACGCCGTCGAGTTCGATGAGTTTACTCGCAGCCTTCCCTTGGGCCGAACCCTGCAAGTGCTGGAGGACGCGGGTGGTCAGGCGACCATCGCGGATGTACTTGCGCAAGCGGCAGCCGGCAACTTCAAGCCTCACCACAAAGACACGCTCAACGCCGGGTATTCACGTTCTGTGTTCTGGCTGAAAATTGACCTGCACTACCGTCCGGGCAACCCGGCAGCGCAACGGACCTGGCTGCTGGAACTGGCCTATCCGCCTCTGGACCGCCTCGATCTTTATTTACCCGATTCGGCCGGCGACTATCATCTGGTCCGGCAGACCGGCGATGCCTTGCCATTTGCCAGTCGTGAGATTCGCCAGAACAATTACCTGTTCGACCTGGCGTTCAAGCCAGATCAGCGCGAAACCCTCTATCTGCGTCTGCAAAGTGAAGGCTCGATCCAGGCGCCCGTGACGTTGTGGTCGAGCACCGCCTACCTCGAAGAACAACCCGTGCGCCTCTATGTACTTGGGTTGATATACGGCGTGTTGCTGGGAATGCTGGTCTACAACCTGTTCATCTACCTCAGTGTGCGCGACACCAGTTACCTCTACTACATCTTCTACATCGCCTCGTTCGGTCTGTATCAGCTGTCGGTGAACGGGGCGGCGGTGCAGTATTTCTGGCCCGACAACCCTTGGTGGGCCAATGCCGCGACGCCATTTTTCATTGGCTGCGCGGGTCTGTTCGGCAGTCAGTTCGCCCGCAGTTTTTTGCAGATGGCTACCCACAGCCGCTGGGTCGATCGCTTATTGCTGGCGCTGGTCGTTTTCAGTGCGCTGGTGGTCGGCCTGTCATTGATGGCCAGTTATGCCCTGGCGTTACGGCTGGCCACGGCGCTGGCGCTGACGTTCACCGTAGTGATTTTTGCCGCCGGCATCTTTGCCTGGCTGCGCGGCTTGCGCGTAGCGCGGTACTTCATCATCGCCTGGTCGGCGTTTCTGCTCGGTGGCGTCGTCAATACGCTGATGGTGCTGGGTTACCTGCCCAACGTGTTCCTGACCATGTATTCCAGCCAGATCGGTTCGGCGATCGAGGTGGCTTTGCTGTCCCTGGCCCTGGCCGATCGCATCAACGCAATGCGCGAGCAGCAAGCACAGACCCTGCTCGATGCCAGCCAGAAACTTGAAGTGCTCAACCAGCAACTGGAGCGCAGCAACCAGCTCAAGGACGAATTTCTCGCCACCCTGACCCATGAACTGCGTACGCCGATGAACGGCGTAATCGGTTCTCTGGAGCTGATGCAGACCGTGGAAATGGACCCGGAGCTGGAGCAATACCAGCAGACGGCCTCGGGGTCGGCGCGGGACATGATGCGCATGGTCAATGGCATTCTCACCCTCACCGAATTGCAGGCCGGCAAGCTCAAGGCCTCGGCGGATGCCTTCAGTTTGCGTGGTATGGTCGAGTCGTTGCGAGGGCAGTTCGAAGGTAATGCAACAGCCAAATCCCTGGATTTCAAGGTCGATATCGCCTCGGGTGTGCCGGACCGCCTGCACGGTGACAAGGCGAAGATCTCGCAATGCCTGGAGTGCCTGCTGGATAACGCAATCAAATTCACCCGCATTGGAGGCCTGGCCTTGCGGGTGACCGCGAAGGCGAACCAGCCTGACCGATTGGCATTGACCTTTGCGGTGATCGACACCGGCATCGGTTTTACCGATCTTGGGGAGGCCACCATGTATCAGCGCTTCTTCCAGCTCGACGGTTCGATGACTCGCGAATATGGCGGACTTGGGGTCGGGCTGGCGATCTGCCGGCAGTTGGTTGAATTGCTTGGTGGGCGTCTGACTCACCGTTCCGAGCCCGGGCGCGGCAGCCGCTTCCAGCTCGACGTCGAAGTTGAACTGGAAGCAGCCGGGCGTTCTGTGGCACCCCTGATGCCCCGGGATTTTCCACTCCTGCGCTTGCCACAGGAATGCGCCGTACTGCTGGTGGATGACAACAGCATCAGCCAACTGGTGATGCGCGGCATGCTGCTCAAGCTCGGCTTTCGCGTGCGCACCGCCGACAGCGATACCGTCGCCCTCGAACTGCTGCAGCAAGAAGCCTTTGATGCCGTGCTGGTGGACTGCCAGTTGCCGAAAACGCAAGGAATGTCGGTCTGTTGTCAGATCCGCGCCTTGCCGGGTTGCGCACAATTGCCGTTGTTCCTGGTCGCCCTCGGTGTCGATCGGGAACGCTGTCCGACCGGTGCATTGATCGATCACTTGAGTAAACCGGTGAAATTCGAAGACTTGCAGGCGGCGCTTTATCGTCGGGTGCTCTGCCCGCAGCATGGCGAAAGCGCCGGCAGTTAGGCAGATATGACACTTTGTTCGGCCATGGGGCAGTGCTTAACTGAAGTCCCTTGGCTGACCAAAGGAGCCCTGTCATGAACCTGCATCAGTTCGCCGAAACCCACGAAGTCACCAACCAGCCACCGTCGCTGGATGGCGCCAACCTGTACCGCATCGACCTGCCGTTGCAGGAGTGGTCGCGGCGGTTCGGTGCCGGTTGGGCCGAGTCGCGAATCGACGCCTATGGTGCATTGGCCGGCGGGCCGTTGATGGAGGCCGGGTTCCTGGCCAACCAGAATAAGCCGGAGTTCAGCAGCCATGACCGTTACGGTCATCGTATTGACCTGGTGGAGTTTCATCCCGCCTATCATGAACTGATGCGCACGGCAGTCGAGCATGGCCTGACTTCGTTGCCCTGGGCGCACCCACAGGATGGCGCCCATGTCGCGCGCGCGTCCATGACTTACTTGCACAGTCAGGCCGAAGCCGGCAGTGGCTGCCCGTTGACCATGACATTTGCCAGCGTACCGGCACTGCGCCTGCAAGCGGAGCTGGCGCAGCAGTGGTTGCCGAAAATCCTCGCTACCGAATATGACCCGCGCAACGTCGGCATGGCCCACAAGGCCGGGGTCACCATTGGCATGGCCATGACCGAGAAGCAGGGCGGCACCGATGTGCGGGCCAACACCACCAAGGCTTACCCGGTGGGGCCCCGAGGTCCTGGTCAGGCTTATGAACTGGTGGGGCACAAGTGGTTTTGTTCGGCCCCCATGTGCGATGCCTTCCTGACCCTGGCGCAGACGGACAAGGGCCTGACCTGCTTCCTGTTGCCGCGCCATCGCCCGGACGATACGCGCAATCAGTTCTACATCCAGCGTCTGAAGAACAAGCTGGGCAACTGCTCGAATGCTTCCAGTGAAGTGGAGTTCCGTGGGGCACTGGCCTGGATGGTCGGCGAGGAGGGCCGCGGGGTTCCGACAATCATAGAAATGGTCGCCATGACCCGTTTCGATTGCATGGTCGGTTCCAGTTCGTTGATGCGCCAGGCGCTGACCCAGGCCAGCCATCACTGCGCCCATCGCTCGGTCGGCGGCAAGTTGCTCAGCGAACAGCCCTTGATGCAGAACGTGCTGGCGGATCTGGCCCTGGAAAGCGAAGCGGCCCTGGCCTTGAGCCTGCGCATGGGCCGGGCGCTGGATCATCTGGATGACTCGCAGGAAGCGAAATTCGCCCGCCTGGTGACGGCGGTGGGCAAGTACTGGATATGCAAGCGTGCGCCGGGGATGATCAACGAAGCCGCCGAATGCATGGGTGGTGCGGGCTATGTCGAGGACAGCATTCTGCCGCGCCTGTATCGCGAGGCACCGGTGAACTCGACATGGGAAGGTTCCGGCAACGTGCAATGCCTTGATGTGTTGCGGGCGCTGTCGAAAGAGCCGGGTGTGCTCGATGCATTGTTCAGCGAGCTGGGTGACGGTCATGGCGACAAGCGTCTGGCCGCACACATCCGCCAGTTACAGGAGGCCTTCAAGGATACCAGCGACATTCAGTACCGTGCCCGGCAGCTGACTGAAGATATTGCCCTGGGGTTGCAGGCCAAGCTGTTGCTGGAAGCCGGGAATGCGGCGGTCAGTGATGCGTTTATTGCCAGTCGTCTGGATGGCGGTGGCCGAGTGTACGGCGCATTGCCACGCGGGCTGGACGTAGAAGCCATTGTCGCCCGCTCGACACCTAATGTGTGATCGACCCTGATCCTCTGTGGGAGCGGGCTCGCTCGCGAAGGCAGTATTTCAGCCGGCATCTTCATTGGCTGGCACGACGCCTTCGCGAGCAAGCCCGCTCCCACAGTGAACTTTGGTGTTTGCAGTATTTTTGTAGCAGCACGCAACTGTTCCCGTGAAGCGACGATGCAGGCAAGATGAAGCTCTGCAAGTCAGAACACAGGATGCTGATCGTGACCGAAGCTTTTATTGTCGTTCAAACCGCCGAGCAAGCCGTGGACCGGCTCGCACTCTTGCACAGTCGTGCGACTACTGCGCTGAATCAGGCGCTCAAGCGTTACCTCAAGGATCGTGTCGAGCCTGATGCCGAACAGCGTGCGATGTTCCGGTATCCCGAGTTGCGCCTGACTTACCATTGCCAGGGCGAAGTCCCGCAGACCACCCGGGCCTACGCCAAGGTGCAATTGCCGGGCACCTACAGCGTCACCGTCACCCATCCGGCGGCTTTCCGTAAATACCTGCTGGAGCAACTGGTTCCGTTGATGCATGACTTCACCGTGACGGTCGAGGTGGGTGTCAGTCAGCAGAATATTCCTTACCCATACGTCGTCGAGCAGGGCGATGAGCTGGCCGGTTCCGGCGTCACCGCTGCGGTGCTGGCGCGGGTGTTCCCCAGTACCGACCTGTCGGCGGCAACCGATGGCATTGCCGACGGACTCTACGATTGGGAAAACACCGACCCACTGCCCCTGGCACTGTTCGATGCCGCACGGGTGGATTTCTCCCTGCGTCGACTGGTGCATTACACCGGCAGTGACTGGCGGCATGTGCAGCCGTGGATTCTGCTGACCAACTATCACCGTTACGTCGACCAGTTCATCGTCCATGGCCTGGAGCAGCTGCGCAACGACCCGCGTTTCGTGCGCATGGTGCTGCCGGGCAACGTGATCATCGAAAAGACCATGGATCACGGGGAAGCCTCGGCAATTGCCGCCGGCGTGGTCTGGCACCGCTACCAGATGCCGGCGTATCACCTGATCGCCAGCGATGGCCATGGCGTGACCCTGGTGAACATCGGCGTCGGCCCGTCCAACGCCAAGAACATCACCGACCATCTGGCGGTGCTGCGTCCGCATTGCTGGCTGATGATTGGCCACTGCGGTGGCTTGCGGCAGTCGCAAACCATTGGCGACTACGTGCTGGCGCACGCCTACATGCGCCGCGACGGGATCCTCGACCGGGTCGTGCCGCCGAACATTCCCATTCCGGCCCTGGCCGAAGTGCAGCTCGCCCTTCAGCAGGCGGCGGCCAATATCACCGGGGAGAAAGGTGATGAACTGAAAAAACGCCTGCGCACCGGTACCGTGCTGACCTACGACGATCGTAACTGGGAACTGCGCTGGGCCCAGGAGCGCCCGTTGATCAACCTGTCCCGCGCCGTAGCCGTGGACATGGAAAGCGGCACCATCGCGGCGCAAGGTTATCGCTTGCGGGTGCCTTACGGCACGTTGCTGTGTGTATCGGACAAGCCGCTGCACAGCGAAATCAAGTTGCCGGGGTCGGCCAACGCCTTCTATGAACGCGCGGTCAGCCAGCACCTGAAGATCGGCATCGAAGCGGTGGATCTGTTACGCACCGAGCTCAACTCGTTGCACTCGCGCAAGCTGCGCAGCTTCGACGAACCGCCGTTCCGCTGACGGTTGTCATGGTCATTTGGCGGTCTGGGCACTAGCATTGTCAGCCCAGACCGTTAGATGTTCTTACTTCCCATGCCTCGTCCGCCACGTCCTGCCTCTCGCCGTCCCGGCGCAAATCCTGCGAAACCCGCCCCGCGTCGCGTCGCCAAGGCGCCCCCGACCGAGCCGAAGCTGATCCTGTTCAACAAGCCGTTCGATGTGCTGACGCAATTCAGCGACGGCGAAGGGCGCGCGACCCTCAAGGACTTCATCGAGATTCCGGGCATTTACCCGGCAGGACGTCTGGACCGCGATAGCGAAGGCTTGCTGCTGCTGACCAATGACGGCCAGCTTCAGGCACGGATCGCCGACCCGAAACACAAACTGGCCAAGACCTATTGGGTGCAGGTGGAGGGCGAGCCGAGCGCCGAGCAGTTGCAGCGCTTGCGCGACGGTGTCGAGTTGAATGACGGCATGACCTTGCCCGCCGAGGCGCGGCAACTGCAAGAGCCGCAACTGTGGCCGCGCAATCCACCAGTGCGCTTTCGCAAAAGTGTGCCGACCAGTTGGCTGGAATTGGTGATTCGCGAAGGGCGCAACCGGCAGGTCCGGCGCATGACGGCAGCGGTGGGGTTGCCGACGTTGCGGCTGGTGCGGGTCAGGATCGGCGACTGGACGATCGAAGGGCTCGATCAGGGCCAGTGGAAAGAGGTGCCGGCGCGCTTATAGGGTGCCGCTCTCGATCAGGCCGATCACCACGCTCTTGATGATGAAGGCGGCCACGCCAAGACCCAGCACAAAGAACAGAATGAACGAGCCGAACCGCCCGGCCTTGGACTTCTTCGCCAGATCCCAGACGATGAAACCCATGAAAATGATCAGGATGCTGACCAGTCCGGTCATCATCCACTCTTCGAAAACTGCAGGATCCATCGGACATCTCCAGCGCGGGGGCGGCTAAAAGGGCGCGGGGAGTATACGGCACGCTGGGTTGGTGCAGCATGGGCCTGCGGCGGTGTGTCGCAGTCATTCGTCGCCTGTGCCGGCCCCATCGCTGGCAAGCCAGCTCCCGCAAGGTTTAACGCCGATCACAACATTGCGAACGACACAAAACCTGTAGCTGGCTTGCCAGCGATGAGGGACTCAGCTACGCAGATGAGTCAAAGGCAGTTCGGTACTGTTCAAAACCTGATTCAGCACAAAACTTGAACGCACGCTGGTAACGCCTTCAATCCGGGTCAAATGCCCGAGCAGCAGCTTCTGGTAGTGGTCCATATCCGGTACCACGACCTTGAGCTGGTAGTCAGCGTCCATCCCGGTCACCAGGCTGCACTCCAGCACTTGCGGCAGGGTGCGAATCGCCGCTTCGAAGTTCTCGAAGCGCTCCGGAGTATGGCGGTCCATGCCGATCAGCACATAGGCAGTGAGGCTCAGGCCAAGCATTTTGCGGTCGAGCAGGGCGACCTGGCGGGAAATGTAGCCGTCATCTTCCAGTTGCTTGACCCGGCGCGAACATGGTGAAGGAGACAGGCCGATGCGCTCGGCCAGTTCCTGGTTGGAGATGCGCGCGTCGCGCTGCAATTCCGCCAAAATACTCAGGTCGTAACGGTCGAGTTTGCTCATCAATCAGTCCTTTGTCGTAACTATTGCGACAGATTATGTATCCGGGGTTAAAAATTGCGCAAGTGATGTTTATTTGAGCAATCTTCGCAATCCTCTGTCGCCACCAAAAGCCTATTCTTATCACCAGAATCACTGCTCGGACAAACAGTCCAGTGCGGCCCGCCCAATCAGGCCCGCCGCGGCCGCCACCCCCACAGGGGATGTGCCGGCCCCCGAGCTACACACTGTCCAGAAGACGGCGTGAGGTGAGCCGACGTCAAAAGCGTCGAGCCAGGACGAAGTTCTCAAGGGGAGGCCGACGGGTCTCCCCTTTTTCTTGTGCGCGGCCCTCAATAAATAAACTGCGCGGCGGATAACCTGTCGCAGAACCGGCCCTGGCTTTGCCAGTCTTATCTACAGGCCCTAACCCGCAGTGAGGAAGAGCATGAAGTCGCGCATCTGGCGTTTGGCCGGTGTTGGTTTGCTGTGTGTCAGTGTCACTGCGCAATCGCTGGCCGATCAACCGCAGAACCGGGGTCCCGATGGCGGCCAGCACGGATCTGACGGTCATCAGGGCAACAACCAGGGCGGTGGTGGCAACTATCAAGGGCAACCGCAAAACGGTCAGCCTCACTATCAGCCACCTGCGCAGGGCAACGACGTCATTCGTGGCGACAATAGCCGTCAGTTCGAGCACAACGGCCAGAATCAGCATAACGGCAAGAACCCGAACAATGGTCAGTGGCAGAACCGTCCGCAACCGGATTTGAACAGCCCGGTTCGATCACCGCCACCCTCACCGCAACTTCCCGCCAACGACCTGCCGATTTCGGGCCGGCCAGACACCGTGCGCCAGACCCAGCAACCGCAGCGCGGTTACTATCAGGATGTGCCGCGACGCAATGACTACAACCAGCGGTGGAATGGCTATATCGGCGCACCTTCCAGCGACAATCATTGGCAGGGGCGACCGGACGGGCACGGCAACGGTTGGGGCCCGGGGCCGAAGTATCGCCCCGGCCAAGTCATCGATCGCTTCCCGGACCGTGATTACCGCGTACCTTACCGTGGCATGGATTACTTCTACTCCGGCGGTTACTGGTATCGCCCATTGGGTCCGCAATATGTGGTGGTGGAGCCGCCGCGTGGTATTCGGGTCAGCTATTTGCCGGACTATGCCCAGCAGGTCTGGGTGGGTGGGGCGCTGCTGTTTCTCGCGGCCGGCTCGTATTACGCCTATCAGGCCAATACCCAGGATTACGTCGTGGTGGAGCCGCCGGTTGGCAGCGCGCAATCGCCCCCACAATCGGCCGGCAATGGTTATGACGTAGTGGCGTACCCGGTCAACGGCCAGTCACCGGAGCAGGTCAGCCGGGATGGCTACGAGTGCTATCAGTACGCAGTGCAACAGAGTGGTTTCGACCCGCGAACCGCCACCTATCAACCGGCCCCGTCGGTGGTGCAAAGCTACCGTCAGGCCCAGGGCAACTGCCTGGGAAGTCGCGGATATCAGGTGACTGAATGAGCCCTGGCAGCGTTCACCACTTCCTGCGGATCGGCGTGCACCAGCACTTCGGCCCGGGGGTAGGCGTCGTGAATTGCCGCGGCTGCCTGATCGCTGATGCCGTGGGCGACTGACAGCGTCAGTTCCCCCGGCAGCTCCAGATGCAACTGCACGAACCATTGGTTGCCGGAGATCCGTGTGCGCAGATCATGTGCACCCAACACCCCGGGCACGCTGCAGGCCAGCTCCAGCATGTGCTGGCTGATATCCGGCGGCAGCTCTTCATCCATCAACACGGTAAAGCTCTCACGGGCGATCTGCACCGCGCTCCAGAAAATGTACGCGGCAATACCCAGGCCGAACCAGGGGTCGATCTGGTGCCAGCCGAACCCGGCGAGCACCAGCGCCACCAGAATGCTGCCGTTGAGTAGCAAGTCCGAACGGTAATGCAGGGAGTCGGCGCGCACGGCATTGGAGCCGGTGGCCTTGACCACCCGATGTTGCAGCATCAGCAAGGCCAGGGTCAGCACCAGCGAGAACACAATCACCCCGATGCTGATCCACGGCGCGCCGACCGGCTCAGGATGCTTCAGCCGCTCGAATGCCTGTAGGGCAATCAGCACCGCACTGCCGCCAATGAACAATGCCTGGGCCATGCCCGCCAGCGACTCTGCCTTGCCGTGCCCATAGCGATGATCGTCGTCGGCCGGGCGCAAGGCGTAATGCACCGCCAGCAAGTTGAGCAACGAGGTGACACCGTCGAGGGCCGAGTCAGTAAGCCCGGCGAGCATGCTCACCGAGCCGCTCAACCACCAGGCGATGGCTTTGGCGACGATCAGCGTGCACGCCACGGCTACCGAGGCACGGGTCGCCAGCCGCAGCAGGCGGGCGTGTTCGGAGCTGGAAATCATAAGTGCGGCTTTTCCTCTTATGCGGCGATTACGCCGCAGGTTGCAGGCCGAACATCGCCAGTTGCTGAGTACTGCCCTTGTGCTGGATCAGGCGTGGATCATCCAGCGGCAAGCTGCGACCCAACTCACGCTGCAGAATAGACTGCAACTTGAGGTTATCGACCTTGCCGTCGGCGCCGATGGCTTCCTGGAGTTTTTCCGGGGCCACCTGGGCGGTCTTGCCTGGCTCGAAGTAGATGGCGCCGGTGGCGAAGTCGACGGCAAAGGCAATCAGCCCGGGGATGATGTAGAACAGCAGGCCCACAG
>Ga0247818_10003280_pt1 | contig 10454 bp, 8 predicted proteins | sample 13C_Glucose_Day1_FD_192424 | JGI IMG/M metagenome (GOLD analysis project Ga0247818, IMG submission 192424) | Soil microbial communities from agricultural site in Penn Yan, New York, United States - 13C_Glucose_Day1 | ecosystem: Environmental > Terrestrial > Soil > Agricultural land | place: USA...
GCCCCTGGGCTCTCGACGACCTGACGACGCTCGTCACCGAGATCGGCGACAAGCTCGACGTCGTCATGGTGCCCAAGGTGCAGGGCGCCGAGGACATCCACTACGTCGACCGCCTCCTCGCCCAGCTCGAGGCGAAGGCCGGGCTGACGCGCCCGATCCTCGTCCACGCGATCCTCGAGACGGCGCGCGGCATGGTGAACGTGGAGGAGATCTGCGGCGCCTCGCCGCGCATGCAGGGCCTCTCGCTCGGGCCGGCCGACCTCGCGGCCGACCGCCGCATGAAGACGACGCGCGTGGGTGGCGGCCACCCCGGCTACCTCGTGCGTACCGACCCGGTCGACGGCGACATCCAGGGGACGCGCGCCACGGCGCAGCAGGACCTCTGGCACTACACGATCGCCCGCATGGTCGACGCGTGCGCGATGCACGGGATCTACCCGTACTACGGACCCTTCGGCGACATCCAGGACGTCGTCGCCTGCGAGGACCAGTTCCGCAACGCGTTCCTGCTCGGCTGCGTCGGCACGTGGTCGCTCCACCCGGTCCAGATCGAGATCGCGAAGCGGGTCTTCAGCCCGTCGGCCGAGGACGTCGCGCACGCGCGCCGCGTCGTCGCCGCCATGGGCGACGGCACCGGCGCCGTCATGCTCGACGGCAAGATGGAGGACGACGCGAGCCTCAAGCAGTGCCTCGTCATCGTCGAGCTGGCCGAGCGCCTCTCGAAGACCGACCCCGCGCTCGCCGAGCTGTATGCCGCCGAGCCCGCCACGCAGGAAGGCTGACCCCGTGCCTGAGCAGACGGCATACGCCGACGGTGCCTCCGCATACCGTCCCCGCCGGTCCGTCCTCTACATGCCGAGCTCCAACGAGCGCGCGCTGGAGAAGGCCAAGACGCTTCCCGTGGACGCGCTCATCCTGGACCTGGAGGACGCCGTCGCTCCTGACGCCAAGGATGCTGCGCGCGAGAACGCCTGTGCTGCCGCGCGATCCGGCGAGTATGGACGGCGCGAGCTGACGATCCGTGTCAACGGACTCGGCTCGCGCTGGCACGACGCCGACATCGCTGAGGCCGCCGCTGCGGGCCCCGACGCGATCGTCGTCCCGAAGGTGAACTCGGCCGACGAGGTGCGCGCCCTCGTCGCGGCGATGGAGGCCGCCGGGGCCCCGGACCACACGCGGCTCTGGGCGATGGTGGAGACACCCGTGGCAGTGCTGCACGCGGAGGAGATCGCCCGCGCTTCCGACCGGTTGGCCTGCCTCGTCCTCGGCACCAACGACCTCTACAAGGAGATCGGCGCGACCTTCGCACCGGGCCGCGCGGCCGTCCAGACGTCGCTCCAGCTCGTGCTCCTTGCTGCGCGGGCGGCGGGCGTGACCGTCGTGGACGGGGTCTTCAACGACGTCAAGGACGCTGACGGCTTCCTCGCCGAGGCGAGCCAGGGCCGCGAGCTGGGCTTCGACGGCAAGACGCTCATCCACCCCGGCCAGGTCGAGCCGGCCAACGAGGTGTTCGCCCCGGACGCGGCCCAGGTCGAGGACGCGCGCGCCGTCATCGCGGCCTTCGAGGCTGCGGAGGCCGAGGGGCGCGGTGTCGCGACGCTGAACGGCCGGCTCATCGAGAGCCTCCACGTCGACACGGCGCGCAAGGTCCTCGCCACCGCCGACGCGATCGCCGCGCTGTCCTGACGCCGACCGGGCGTTCTCCTCGGTCGGCGCACGTCGGCGCACAGGACGGATTGCTCTTTCGATCGCGATCGAAAGAGCAGTCCGTCCGCGATCGAGCGGGCGGGCGGTCCGCGAGGTGCGATCAGGCGCGGGCTGCGAGCCACGCCATCTCGGCTGCGGCGTGGGCACCCCACCATGCGTCCTCGTGCCCGCCGGGCTCGAAGTGCGTCTCAACCCCGGGGAGCTGCTTCGCGAGAGCCTGGTTCGCCGCGATGAACGGGTCGGACAGGCCGCAGTCGAGACGCACCGGGATGCCCTCGAGCTTCTCGATCCGGTTGAAGATCGAGTGCCGGTCGAAGTCGGCGCGGCCGTCGTAGGCGCGGGCCGGGGTGTCGCCTCCGTTGCGCCAGAGGGCGGCACTCGCGGCGACGACCCCGCTCACCCGCTCCGGGCCGAGGTCGCTCGCGATCAGGAGCGCGCCGAAACCACCCATCGACCATCCGAGCAGACCGATCCGGTCTGACGCAGACAGCCCGGACTCCCTGAGCGCCAAGGGGATCAGCTCGTCGCGGACCATGGCGCCGCTGTCGGTGCCGTCGTTCCTCGCATGCCAATAGCCGTCGCCCCCGTCGACCGACACGAGGGCGAGGCGTGAGGTCCCGACCGCATCGGCATAGCCGAGGTCGAAGGCCGCATCCGCCGTCCCGGTGTGGCCGTGCAGGACGACGACCAGGCCGCGTGGTGGGCCGGAGCGCGGCACCGCCAGTCGCCACCGTGGGGCGTCGAGACCGAACCGACTCGTCAGGACACCTTCCCTCAACGTCGCGTCGGGTGGTGGGTTGGACCCGCAGCCCATGAGGGTCGACAGGGCGGTCGCCCCCGCCAGTGCGCCGACACCGGCGCGCAGCACCGATCGGCGGGTGGGACGGGCGGCCTCGACCATGGTCGGAGGGTACGTCTCCCTCCCAGCCGACGGCAGCGCGCCGCACCGTCCGGCCCGCCGCCCGTCGAGGGTGCGGAGCGAGCAGCTGAACCGGACTCAGTCGGTCGGGCGCCGGCGGCGGGCCGAGCGGAGCCGCTCGAACCATCCGGTCGTCGCAGGACCGGCAGATCACGGCGTCCGGCCCCGAGGTTCCGCTCGTCTGACCGGGCTCAGCTCAGGTGGTGCGGCGTGACGTCGCTGCGCTTCTCGTCGTCCGCGCCCACCTCGAGGTCGTCGGATGCCGAGTGTCCGGGGGCTGTGCCCGCGGCCACCAGGCGCACGACGACAGCCTTGGACACCGGGCAGTTGCTGCCGATGGCCGTCGACTCGAGTGCGACGAGGGGGTTGACCTCGGGGTAGTACGCGGCCAGGCACCCGCGAACGGTCGGGTAGGCGACGACGCGGAAGCCACGGACGACTCGCTGCGTGCCGTCCTCCCACGGTGCGATGACGTCGACGCGGTCGCCGTCGGAGAAGCCGAGGGTGGCGAGGTCGTCGGGGTGCACCATGACGATGTCGCGGCCTCCGGAGATGCCGCGGTAGCGGTCGTCGTGGCCGTAGATCGTCGTGTTGAACTGGTCGTGGCTCCGGAGCGACTGGAGGACGAGGTGGCCCTCGGGCGCCGACACCATCTCCAGCGGGCTGACGGTCAGCAGGGCGCGCTTCGACGGTGTCTCGAACGACCTGGAGTCGCGAGGCGCGTGGGGCAGCACGAAGCCTCCCGGACGGTGGACCTTCTCGTCGTAGGCCTCGCAGCCCGGCACCACCCTCTCGATGTGTCGGCGGATGACCGAGTAGTCGTCGGCCATCGCGGCCCAGTCGATCTCGCCCGCCGCACCGCGCCCCGCCAGGGTGGCCGCCGCGATGCCGCAGACGATGGAGACCTCGGAGCGCAGGTGTGGGCTGGCCGGCTCGAGGCGACCCCGCGACAGGTGGACGCTCGACATGCTGTCCTCGACGGTGACGCCCTGCAGGCCGCTGCCCTGCTCGTCGCGCTCGGTCCGGCCCAACGTGGGGAGGATGAGCGACGTGTGCCCGACGACGACGTGCGAGCGGTTCAGCTTCGTCGAGACGTTGACGACGAGCCCGACCTTGCGCAGGGCCTCGTGGGTGACCTCGGTGTCAGGGGTCGCGGCGGCGAAGTTGCCCCCGAGGCCGATGAGGACCTTCGCCTGCCCGTCGCGCATGGCGCGGATCGAGTTGACGACGTCGTGCCCGCGCTCCCTCGGGGCCTCGATGCCGAACTCGGCCTCGAGGGCGTCGCCGAAGTGGGGTGGCAGCTTCTCCCAGATGCCCATCGTGCGGTCGCCCTGGACGTTGGAGTGGCCGCGGACGGGGCACAGCCCGGCTCCGGGTTTGCCGATGTTGCCCTGCACGAGCGCGACGTTGGCCATCTCCTTGATGGTGGCGACGGCGTGCCGGTGCTGGGTGATGCCCATGGCCCAGCACAGCACCGTGCGGCGTGAGCGGGCGAAGAGGCCGGCCACCCGCTCGATCTGCGCGCGCTCGAGCTGCGTCGCCTCGCCGACGAGGTCCCAGTCGAGCTCGCGCACGTGCTGCGCCCACTCCTCGAAGCCCTTGGTGTGGCGGTCGATGAAGTCGCGGTCGAGCACGTCCTCGCCCGCGTCGTGCCGCGCGACGAGGCACGCCCCGATGGCCTGGAAGAGGGCGAGGTCGCCGCCGAGGCGGATCGGCAGGAACTCGTCGGCGAGCTCGGTGCCCACTCCCGTCAGGCCACGGAGCGTCTGCGGGTTGTCGAAGCCGCGCAGGCCGGTCTCGGGCAGCGGGTTGACGGCGACGATCTTCGCGCCGTGCCGCTTGGCCTTCTCGAGGGCGGTCAACATGCGTGGGTGGTTGGTGCCCGGGTTCTGTCCGGCGATGAGGATCAGCTCGGCCTCGTGGATGTCGTCGAGCGTCACCGAGCCCTTGCCGATGCCGATCACCTCGGCGAGCGCCACGGAGGTCGACTCGTGGCACATGTTGGAGCAGTCGGGCAGGTTGTTCGTGCCGAACGCGCGGGCGAAGAGCTGGTAGGCGAAGGCGGCCTCGTTGGAGGCCCGGCCGCTCGTGTAGAAGATCGCCTCGTCGGGGGACTCCAGCCCTCGGAGACGTTCCGAGACGAGGGTGAACGCGTCCTCCCACGAGATCGGCTCGTAGTGCGTGCCACCCTCGCGCAGCACCATCGGCTGGGTGATCCGGCCCTGCTGGCCGAGCAGGAAGTCGCTCCATCCGGCCAGCTCGGCGACCGGGTGCTCGGCGAAGAAGCCGGGGTCGACCCGTCGCAGCGTCGCCTCCTCGGCGACCGCCTTGGCGCCGTTCTCGCAGAACTCGGCGAAGCTGCGTTCCTCTGGGTGCGGGTCCGGCCAGGCGCAGCCCATGCAGTCGAAGCCGTCGACCTGGTTGAGCCGGCGCAGGGTCGAGACCGACCGGCGGACCCCCATCTGGGTCATGCCGCGCTGCGCGGTGACGGCGATGGCGGTCAGGCCGCCTGCCTTCGACTTGATGCGGGCGCGGTCGACCGCGGTGGGGTCGACGTCCTCCGTCGGTGCGGGGGTCGGCCGCACCGGCACGAGCGGGATCATGGTGCGTCGCTGGTGCTCGCTCATCGTCGTAGCCTCCGTCGGATCGGGTCCTGCCATTCTCGTTCCCTACCGGACCTCGCATCTCACTGCCTCCGGCTGGCAGTTCCCTGTGAGTCTCCCTCAGCTTTCGGCGACTGCGGGATACCCGGGGCGTTCCCGAGCGTTGGAGCAGTCATGACGCAGGAGCCGGCCATCACCCGTCGCCGTCTCCTCGCGCTCGGGGCCTTCGGGGTCGCCGCCGCCGGCGGGACGTATGCCGTGTCGCGCGGTCCCGGCTTCCCCTCCCTCCCGCAGATCGCCGGTTTCGCCGAGCCGACGCCGCGTGAGCTGCGCATCGATCCGCAGCCGGTGGACTTCACGGGCCTGCAGGCTCGCCGGCGGATCGGCGCGGCGGCACACGTCTACGAGGTGAGCGGGCGCCCGGCCACCTACTACGTCACCGAGCCGTTCGGGGCGCGTCTCGACCGGTGGCTCGCGCTGCACCGGCGGCACGTCGGGCAGGTGCCCGACGAGATCCGCTCCTACGGTGCATGGGTCCGCGGCTCGTCGACGTCGTGGCACAGCTCGGGGGAGGCGATCGACCTCGCGCGGCTGCGGGCCGACGGTCGCGACCTGACCAGCCTCCGCTACGACGAGTGGCGAGATGCCCCGGCCGCCGAGCTGCGTCGTCGGCTCGCCCTCTACTGGCGCACGGCCGCCGGTCTGCACCACGAGTTCGCCGACGTGCTCACCTACCTCTTCGACGAGGCGCACACGAACCACATCCATGTCGACATCGGCCGGTTCGGCCCGGAGCTGCCGCGCCTGATCCGCCGGTCCAACGCGCAGGTGCAGGCCGTGCAGGCGATGTGTCGGCACGTGTGGGACCGCACCGAGGTCGAGATCAGCGGCGAGCTGGACGACGCGACCCGCGACGCGACGACGCGCATCCTCGAACAGGCCGGCGGCCCGGGCGAGCTCGCCGACTCGCGTGAGGCGTGGCAGGCCTTCCTGGTCGCGACGATGGAGCGTGCCTAGGGACCGGGCCCAGGAAATGGCCGAGACAGCAGCCCTGTGACCGATCGTAGGATCGGGCGCATGCCGAAGACCGTGCTCACGCCCCAGTCCGAGGACTTTCCCCGCTGGTACCAGGACGTCATCGCCAAGGCGGAGCTGGCCGACAACGGGCCGGTGCGCGGCACCATGGTCATCCGACCGTACGGCTACGCGATCTGGGAGCGCATGCAGGCGGACATGGACCGGCGCATCAAGGAGGCAGGGGCGCGCAACGCGTACTTCCCGCTCTTCATCCCGGAGTCCTACCTGAGCCGCGAGGCCGAGCACGTCGAGGGCTTCAGCCCCGAGCTCGCCGTCGTGACGCACGCCGGCGGCAAGGAGCTCGAGGAGAAGGTCGTCGTGCGCCCGACCTCCGAGACGGTCATCGGTGAGTACATGGCCAAGTGGACTCAGAGCTACCGCGACCTGCCGCTCCTGCTCAACCAGTGGGCCAACGTCGTGCGGTGGGAGCTGCGGCCGCGGATCTTCTTGCGCACGAGCGAGTTCCTCTGGCAGGAGGGGCACACCGCCCACGCCACCGAGGAGGATGCGCGGCTCTACGCGAAACGGATCCACGAGGACGTCTATGCGACCTTCATGCGCGAGATGCTCGCGATGCCGGTGGTCCTCGGCCGCAAGACTGCACGCGAGCGCTTCGCCGGCGCGACGAACACCCTTGCGCTGGAAGGGATGATGCGCGACGGCAAGGCCCTGCAGATGGGCACGAGCCACGAGCTCGGACAGAACTTCGCCCGGGCCTTCGACATCGACTACCTCTCCGAGCAGGGCCGGCAGGAGACCTGCTGGACGACGTCGTGGGGCACCTCGACCCGGATGCTCGGCGGCCTCATCATGTGCCACGGCGACGACCACGGGCTGCGCGTCCCGCCCCGCCTGGCACCCGTGCAGGCGCTGGTCATGGTCGTCAAGGACGGTGAGGGCGTGCTCGAGGCGGCGCGTCAGGTCATCGCCGACCTGCTGGCCCGCGGGGTGCGCGCCGAGCTCGACGCACGGGTTGACACGCCGTTCGGTCGTCGGGCGGTCGACGCTGAGCTCAAGGGCATCCCGGTGCGCGTCGAGGTCGGCCCCCGCGACCTCGCCGAGGGCACCGTCACGGTCGCGCGTCGCGTGGCCGGCGGGAAGACGGCCGTCCCCCTCAGGGGCGTGGTCGACACCGTCGCGGGCGCCATGAACGAGGACCACGAGGCGTTGTATGCCGCCGCGCTCGCCCATCGGGACTCCAACACCGTCGCCGTCGCCACCCTCGAGGAGGCGGCCGAGGCCGCCCGCACCGGGTGGGCGACGGTCCCGTGGTCGGCCCTCGGCACCGACGGTGAGGCGAAGCTCGCCGAGTCGGCCGTGACGGTGCGCTGCCTGACGATGCCCGACGGGCGGGTCCCGGGGTCAGAGGACGAGGAGGGCGTGCTCGCCGTCGTCGGGCGCGCCTACTGACCCGCGATGGGCGTGGTGCCGCCCACAGCTCGGACGGGAAGAGACGGACGTGGGGCATCGTTGAGGTGTGCGTGAGGACGGTGAGCGCGAGATGAGCGACGAGGCAGTGGCGAGCGGACGGCATACGCCAGCGGTGCCGACGGCCCAGCCGGAGACGTTGACGCCGCTGCTGCGCGACCGCGAGAGCGTCATGGTCTACGACCGGTCACACGTGCTGGGGCCCGACGCGCTGCGGGCCATCCTCGAGGCGGCCAGGTGGTCGCCGTCGGCCGGCAACTCGCAGCCCTGGGGCTTCATCGTCGGCCTGCGCGGTGACGACACGCACGCGGCCATGGTCGAGGTGCTGTCGTCGGCCAACCAGGTCTGGGCGCCCTCGGCGTCGGCCATCATCCTGACCCTGCACCAGGTCGCGACCGACGAGGACCACGAGATCGCCTACAGCGACTACGCGATGTTCGACCTGGGCCAGGCCGTTGCCCACATCACGGTCCAGGCCCGCTCGATGGGACTGCAGGTGCGTCAGTTCGGTGGCTTCGACCACGCCGCCGCGACCGAACGCTTCGCCGTTCCGCCGCACTGGGCCGTGACGACCGGCATCGCGCTCGGCCTGCCCGCCGGGCCGGACGGCGATGCGGGGATGCCGGACTGGGTCCGCACCCGGGCCAGGCTCCCGCGCTCGCGCCTCCCGCTCGAGGCCTTCGTGCACTCGGGCAAGTTCGGGCACCCGGCCGACTTCCTCGGCGGCTGACGGACACGGCCGCCGGCCGACTGGTCCTCCTCCGCGAAGCCCCCAGCCCGATTTGTGCGTAAGGGGGCGCAGGCGGCGCTACTCTCGAAGAACCGATTGCCCTGTCGCGCCGACCTGTCGAGGTGTGCTGATGGAACCTCAGATCGTCGCAGCGGTGATCGGGCCCGTCTGCACGGCGATGCTTGCGGCCCTCGGCATCGCGATGAAGGCAGTCCACGCTCAGCGGCGGAGTACGAGTTCGCGCGAGCGTGAGATGCAGGCGGCGAGCCAGAAGGTGGAGTTCATCGCCAGCTATCTTGCAGCCCTCGAACGGCTCCCGTCCGGTTCCACGCGGCGCGATGACCTGCGGGCGCGCGCCGACGATGACCTCGAGGCGGCCTACCGGACGATGATGGCGGTGTCACGCGTCCAGCAGAAGGAGGGGGAGGGAGTCGACTGGAGGGCGGTGCTCGACCGCGCTCTCCTCATACCCGTCCATCGTGACTCGGCAAGACTGGTGAGGGCCTTCTACTACCTGGTGCTCGGCTACGCACTCTTCTCCTCCGCCGTCTACGTGTCGCTGGTCTTCAGCGACGAGATGAGGGAGCAGGGCCTCGTCATCACCATCATGACCATCCTCTTCCTGGTGGCGGCGAATCTGGTGCCTCTCTGGCTGATGCGCCTTTGGGTACACCGACTGGACGGGCCCTCCCGTTCGGGAAGGATCGCGCCTGCCGAGCTCTCGTTTTCGTGGCCGGAGCCGACCGGCTCGCCAGCTGCCCTCCCGATACGAGCAGGAGGCTCCTCCGAAACCGGGCCACCCGAGTCCTCATAGCGGGGCAGCGAGACATGGATGGAGGCCACCCCACGAACGGGTGGCCTCCATCGCGTCTGTGCCCTCGTCCTCACCAGCGTGAGGTCGCAGCGGCCATGAGGTCACCGAAGAGCAGACCCTCGTCGACCGCATACCCACGACGAGTGAACCAGTCACACATGTTGCGGGTGTCACGTTCGAGGAACTCCGGTCCGTGCGGGTTGCCGATGACGTCCACGACCTGGGGCCAGTCGATGATGACGAGCCGTGCCTCGTCGCCCTCGCCGTCGAGGAGCACGTTGTACGGCGACAGGTCACCATGCGCCCAGCCGAGCTCCGCGAGCCGGAGCATCGCCTCGCGCAGCTGCTCGAAGAGCACGGGCAGCAGCTCGGGCTCGGGCCGGGTCTGCGCGAGACGTGGTGCGGCCTCCCCGTCGCGCGTGCCGATGAACTCCATCAGCATCTCGTCGTCGGACAGCTGCACCGGGTACGGGACCGGCAGTCCCTCGCCCCAGAGCCGCACCAGCGTCTCGAACTCGGCGAAGGCCCACAGTCCGCTGATCAGCTCCTTGCCGAACGAGGTGCGGGTCCGGATGGCCCGTGTCTCGCGCGACTTCCGCACGCGCCGCCCCTCGAGGTAGCCCGAGTCACGGTGGAACAGGCGGTTCCTGCTCGACCGGTAGCGTTTGCCGGCCATGAGCACGTCCCGGTCGGGAGAGCCCGGCACCCACCTGCGCACCAGGTGGACGTCGGCCTCCTTGCCGGTCTTGAGCACCCCGAGGTCGGTCTCGACCGCGCCCAGGTCGGTGATGACCCAGTCGGGTCGGGGCTTGGGGCCGTGGGTGGCCCCGTCCCAGCTCGACCACCGGTCGCCCTCGGGAGGGCCGTCGGGATCGGTGTCGACCGCGTAGTGCTCGAGATCGGGCAGGCGCCCGTGGGACATGCGCGCCTCGGTCAGGCGGGCGTCGAACACCTCGTACGCGTCTTCGTGAAAAGCGTTGAATGACAAGAGAACTCCAAGGAAGAAGTGATGTGGGCAGGCATGCCCGGGGCCGTGATCGACATGTCACCCTCCTTGGGTCCTGGCGTGCAGCCGTGTGCCGCCGCGCTCGAGTAGAGACTGGCGCGGCGGCACACGACATGCAACTGAATTACCGACGACGGGTTGCTGTCAGCCGGCGCGCCAGTCTCTACTCG
>Ga0247818_10003281_pt1 | contig 10452 bp, 8 predicted proteins | sample 13C_Glucose_Day1_FD_192424 | JGI IMG/M metagenome (GOLD analysis project Ga0247818, IMG submission 192424) | Soil microbial communities from agricultural site in Penn Yan, New York, United States - 13C_Glucose_Day1 | ecosystem: Environmental > Terrestrial > Soil > Agricultural land | place: USA...
CACTGGGTGCGGTTGATGGAGCTGGTGCCCGGGGTGGAAGTGGACGATACAGCCATATTGGCGGCCCGGGCCGGCTGGACCTCCCAGTAGCGCTCCATAGCTTCCTCCCACTTGCCGGTGCGCGCCAGTTCGAAGGCCTTGGGGTAGTAGTCGCCCATCCAGTTCGTGTTCGCGGTGCCGGAGAACTGGACGTCCAAGACGGACATGAGGGGGATTATTTCGGCCTCGATGGGGCAGGAGATCACGACTTCATCGCGGAAATGGTGGTACATCTCCATGACTCCGGGGATGCCCGGGTAGCCCTGTTCGGCCTTGATGGCAACGATGCTAGGCATCGCGTCAAGGACGCGGCGCACGAAGTCCACGCTCATGCCTGCGGGGTGGATTCGCTCGAACCCCCAGGCCGGCAACGGGAACAGCATGGTGGCCAGATCGGTTTCGTCGGTGAAACGCTTGGTGTAGTTGAACACCTCGTCGTACGAGGTCGGCCAGAACGAAGAGGGGTAGGCCAGCAGCGCTCGGTCGGCGCCGGCCCTGGTAGCCAGGTTTGCCGCGTGGATGTTCTCCTCCAGGGTGCCGAAGATGGCGTGGAAGAAGAGTGCGAAGTCCGGGCCGGCTGCTTCGCGGGCGATGGCCGTGATCCGGGCGTTCTCCTCCGGGGTGACGTTGGCTTCGGCGATCAGCAGGGAACCCTTGTAGCCACGTTCCTTGAGCAGGAGGATGTCGTGGCGGATCGCATTTTCGTTGATGCCAGAGAAGTCCGGGGTGAAGGATGGGTGCGTCACCGCGACGGTGCCGACGAAGTTCTCCCGGGCCCAGGAGCGGGCTTCGGATTTGGTGTAGTCCACCATGTTGTTCTCCTTTTGTCTGTGAGGGGTCTATTTGCGGCTGGTGACGATGCCGACGGGCAGGACAGTGCCGATGCCCTCGGCACGGGCGCGGTCCACGAGCATCTCGGCAACCACGATGTCCTGCAGGCCGGACCCTGTTGACTTGTAGATCCGGATCCCTTGCTCTGCGTCGATCTTGGTTTCACCGGTCAGGACGTCATTGAGGGTGACGACGAGCGAATCGACATCGACGCCATGTGCCCGGGCCGCAATCATGTCCCCGCTTCCGTGAACAACCTCGTCACGGGCGTCCACCACGACCACCGCGGCGCGGGCGATCAGCTCCGCGGGCAGTTCGCGCTGGGCGGGGGTGGTTGAACCGATCGAGACCACCGCGGCGTTCGGGCCGACCCATTCGGGCAGCAGCGTCGGGGATTCATCGCGAGAGCGTGCAGCGCACAGGATGAGATCCGCGCCTTCTGCGGCCTCCTGGGCCGAGTCGACAGCTCGTGCGGGTGCGCCGAACGCGCCGTCGAACTCGAGTGCAAAGACCTCGCGGTTGGCAGGGGTCGGACTGAACACACGGATGTCGGCGAACTCCAACACGTGGGAAAAGGCTGTCAGGTGGGAACGCGCCTCAAAGCCGGAACCGATCACACCGACGATCAGCGGCCGCTGCGGCACGATCGTGGAGGTGCCCACCGCAGTGGTCGCGGCGGTGCGCAGGCCGGTGACGCGGTTTCCGTCAACCAGCGCCACCAAATCTGCGGTGTCCTTGTCGAAGAGTGAAATCAAGTAGCTGACGCGCAGGCCGTCCGCGAAGGACCCGGCGATTGACTTTGAGCCGAAAAGTTGGCCGCTGGGCGGTACCGAGGGCATGATCCGCAACCATTCCCGAGGTGTCTGGGCGAAGATCCGGCCCGGGGTTCCGGCCTCGTCGCCGGGGGCCTTGTAGGCGGTGCGGACGGCTTCGATCGCCCCGGCCCAGTCCGAAAGGCTGGCGACGTCGGCGTCGGTGAGAAAGAGCGGAAGGCTGTTCGGTAGCTCGCCATTGGTGCTCACGGGGGCACTCCTTGGATGTCGGGCAGCCGGTCCACAGGCTGCGGGTGTGGGTGGATTTACTAAGTAGACCCAAATAGTATCCGATACGAATCGTATCCTATATAGTCGTGACAGAGAACACGTCTCCAGGAAAGGATCCCAACCATGGCAATCGCAACCGTCAACCCAACCACCGGTTCGACCGAAATGATCATTGAGCCGCACTCGGCCGAGGAAGTCCAGGATCGCATCGCGGAAGCCGCCGAGGCGGCACGCCTGCTGCGCGGCAGTACGTTCGCCCAGCGTACGCAGTGGATGCTCGCCGCGGCGGACATCCTGGAGGACCAGGCCGAGGGCCTGGGCGAGCTAATCACCGTCGAGATGGGCAAGCCGATTGCGCAATCGATCGCCGAGGTGCACAAGTGCGTCAAAGCCATGCGTTTCTACGCCGCGCATGCCGAGGGCTTCCTGGCCGATGCCCCGCTGGCGGACCCGTCGTCGGTCGGTGCTAGCCGAGCGTGGACGCGCTACGAACCGCTGGGCACCGTCCTGGCGGTCATGCCATGGAACTACCCGCTCTGGCAGGTCATCCGCTTTGCCGCCCCGGCGCTCATGGCGGGCAACTCCGGCCTGCTCAAGCATGCATCGAACGTGCCCCAGGCGGCACTTTTCCTCGACACGCTCTTTGAGCGGGCAGGGTTCCCCCTCGGCTCCTTCCGCGCCCTGCTGATCGGCGGCTCCGAGGTGGCCGCCGTCCTTGCCGATGCGAGGGTCAAGGCGGTGACCCTGACGGGTTCCGAGCCGGCGGGGCGCTCCGTAGCCTCCATTGCAGCGGACCATGTGAAGAAGTCTGTGCTGGAACTGGGCGGGTCGGATCCGTTCATTGTCATGCCCTCGGCGGACGTCGCCGCCGCTGCCGCAAGCGCAGTGCGTGCGCGGATCAGCAACAATGGGCAGTCCTGCATTGCCGGCAAGCGCTTCATCGTGCACACCAAGGTCTATGACTCGTTCGCTGCCGAATTTGTGAAGCTGATGTCAGAGCTTTCCGTCGGGGACCCGCTGGACGCCGCGACCCAGGTGGGGCCGCTGGCCACCGCGGCCGGACGCGACGAGCTGGCCGGGCTGGTGGAGGACGCCCGAGCCCTGGGTGCCCAGGTGTTGACTGGCGGCACCATTCCCGAGGGCCCCGGCTTCTTCTATGCCCCCACGGTGCTCGCCGGGCTCAGCGAAGGGATGCGGATCATCCAGGAGGAGACCTTCGGGCCCGTCGCGTCTCTATACCGTGCGGCGGACCGCGAGGATGCCCTGCGCATCGCCAACCAGACCACCTTCGGTCTGTCCAGTGCGGTCTGGACCAACGACGCAGAGGAAGAGGAGTGGTTCACGGCCAACCTCGACGCGGGCGCGGTGTTCATCAACGGCATGACCGTCTCGTACCAGGAGCTGCCGTTCGGCGGGATCAAGCGCTCCGGGTTCGGGCGTGAGCTCGCCGCTGACGGCATCCGGGAGTTCTGCAACCTCAAGACTGTTTGGAAGGCCTGAGCGGCAGGGCTCGACGCACGCCGGGAGCCGTTAGCTCTTGTGTGGGCGAGTGATGGGTGTTACCTTTTTTACGAAACGATACGTACTGAACACAAAGGAGTGAGATGGCAAACATCGTCAATGTTGACGTGGTGGTGGTCGGGGGAGGACCCGTGGGGGTCACTGCCCTGGCGTTGCTGGGCCGCGCCGGCCTGAGCGCCGTAGGCGTCGAACGCGAGGTCCAGGCATGGCCCACCGCGCGTGCCGTGCACTTCGATGGCGAGACCTTCCGCACGCTCCAGTCGCTGGGCGTGGCCGAACGCTTTGCCGAGGCCACGTTGCCGATGGCCTCGTTCCACATCGAGAACGAGGAGCGCGAAGTCCTGGTGTCGGTGCCGACCGGTCAGCTCGGCACCCAGGGTTGGCACGATGACCTCACCTTCCACCAGCCGGACATCGAGGTCCTGCTGCAGGAGGTCGTCGAGGAACTGCCCGGTGTCGAGCTGCGCCGCGGCATGACCGTGCTCTCGGTACGCAACGCCGAAGAGGGCGTCGAGGTTGCGGTGCGTGACGCGGACGGTGCGGAGTCCCTTATTCGCGCCCGTTGGGCCATCGCCGCGGACGGCGCCCGCTCGCAGAGCCGCAAGGCACTGAACATCGAGACCGAAAAACTGGGCGAGGATGCGCAGTGGCTGGTCGCGGACGGGATCCTTGAAGACAGCCCGGGCCTGTCGTCCGACATGATCTTCCTGGGCCACCACACACGGCCCGCCCTGTGGATCCGCCTCCCCGGCAAGCGGGTGCGGATGGAGTTCATGTTGATGCCGGGGGACGAGCCTGAGGTAATTGCGACCCCCGCGGGCGTTGAGCGGATCAGCCACGGCGTGCTGCCGGCAGACAAGTTCACCGCGGACAGGCTGGCGACCTACACGTTCCGGGGACGCATTTCCCGACAGTGGCGTGCCGGGAACATCTTCTTGGCAGGCGACGCCGCACACCAGGCCCCTCCGCTCTTTGGGCAGGGCCTGTGCGCCGGATTGCGCGATGTTGCCAACCTGGTGTGGAAGCTCGACGCCGTCAAGCGCGGCGCGGCCGATGATTCTCTCCTTGACACCTATGAATCCGAGCGCCTGCCGCACGCTCGGTTCTGGGTCGAGCAGGCGGTCAACGCGGCCGGCTTCCTGCAGACCACCGACGCCGAGGTCGCCAAGCAGCGTGATGCCTTCATCAGGGCGAACCCGGCGGCGTCGGCACCCGTTGCACCCCCGCTGGGACCGGGCCTCCACGAGGGTGGCACCGACGAACGTGCCGGACGCCTGAGCATTCAGCCGATCCTCGCCGACGGGGTGCGCCTGGATGACATGGTGGATTCCCGCTTCCTGGTGGCAACCACCCCCGAGCTCTACGCCGGGCTCCCGGCCCCGCTGCGCAACCAGTTGGAGGAAAACGACGACGTTGTGGTGCTCTTCGATCCGGCCAAGGTCGGCCAGATACTTGAGGCCGCCGGTGCCCGGTTGGTCGTCGTTCGTCCGGATCGCTACATCCTGGGCCTCGGCGACACCCCCGAGGCCCTGGAACGCCTCATCGGCAGCATTCCGCAGGTCGGCCGCAACGTGCCGGCACACATCTAAACCCACATCCGCGTCTAACAGACAGAACACAGGAGACCATCATGGCATTCAGCCCGATCACACACCTGAGGCATTTCGACATCGCGGTGCCCGACTACCAGAAGCAGGTCGAGTTCTACAAGAACCACTGGGGACTCACCGAAATGGAGAACGACGGCGGCGTGACCTACTTCGCCGCCGAGGGCTCCCCTGAACAGTATTCGGTCCGCGTGCGCAAGGCCGAGGAGAAGCGCCTTGACATGGTCGCGTTCGGCGCGGCGGACAAGGCCTCGGTAGACCAACTCGCCTCGGACCTCATTGCCAAGGGCGTGAAACTCATTGGGGAACCCGATGACGTCCAGACCCTCGGCGGGGGATACGGCTTCCGCTTCTTCGACCTGGAGGGACGCACCATCGAGGTCTCCTCCGACGTCGAGGTGCGCAAGCACCGCAAGATCGAGGAACGCGAGGCCATCCCGGTGCGGCTCTCCCACGTGGTCCTCAACTCCCCGGAACCGGAAAAGATGCGCGCCTGGTACGAGCAGCACCTGGGCTTCCGTCTCTCCGACACCCTGAACCACCCGCACATGGGCGACCTCTTCTACTTCATGCGCTGCAATGCGCAGCACCACTCCATAGCGATCTCCCGCGGCCCGCATGCCTCGTTGCAGCACGCGTCCTTCGAGCTGCGCGGCATCGACGAGTACATGCGCGGCAGCGGCAAGCTGCTGCGTTCGGGGTTCAAGAAGATCTGGGGCCCTGGCCGCCATAAGGCAGGGGACAACACCTTCACCTATTTCCACGATCCCAACGGGAACACCATGGAGTACACCACCGAGCTGGATTCGGTGGATGAGGATACGTGGCATCCAAGCATCTTTGACACGCGCGACCCCGAGACCTCCGACCAATGGGGAACCGGCGGCGACATGGACGAATTTATCGCCCGTGAAATGTTCAACGACCGCGACAAGGGCCTGTTCGTCCCGCCTCCGGTATAGCTGCACCAGACGATGACAAATGGAGGATTCATGGAAGAAGCGCGCGTGAACGGATTCATGCTGGGCACTTTCGAGGACGGCGGGGAACAATTTCCCGGGGTCGTCTTCGGTAACACCGTCGTTGACCTGCGCACGGTGGTGCCGGGTATTAATCGGATCGGGGACCTGTTCGCCGAGTGGGACGCGCACCTGGATACGCTCGAGTCCATCGACCCGGCAGCGGCGGGCGCACGCCCAGTCGAGGAGCTGAAAGTGCTGCCGCCGGTGCAGCCGGTGGGCACCATCATCGCCGCGGGGGCGAACTACCGTGAGCACGTCCTGCAGATGAGCGTGGCCCACAAGCTCGGCAAGGAAGGGGCCGATGCGACGCAACTGGCCGCTGACGCGGCAGCCGAAATCGATGAGCGCGGCCGCTCGGGCGACCCCTACGTCTGGACCGGGATCCCCTCGGCGGTCTGCGGCGCCTACGATGACGTGCAGTTGCCGGATGTCGGCGGCAACGTCGACTGGGAACTGGAACTCGGCGTTGTCATCGGGCGCAGGGCGCACCGGGTCTCGGCCGACGACGCTTTCGACTACGTGGCCGGGTATACGATCGTCAACGACATCACGGCGCGCACGCTCGTACCGCGCAACGACATCGCGATGATGGGCACCGACTGGTTCCGGGCGAAGAACCAGCCGACCTTCTTTCCCACCGGCCCCTACGTGGTGCCCAAGCGGTTCATCCCGGACCCGGCGAAGCTGCGGATCCGCTTGAGCCTCAATGGCACGCCGATGCAGGACGCCCTGGCCGATGACCTGCTCTTCGACATCCCGAGCCTGATCGCCTACGCCTCCTCGATGGCCGTGCTGCTGCCCGGGGATGTCCTCATCACCGGTTCGCCGGCGGGAAACGGTTCGCATTGGGGCCGTTTCCTGAGGGACGGCGACGTGATGGAGGCGGAAATCAGCGAACTCGGTACCCAGCGTTCAACGGTCCGTGGGCCCAGCGGGCAGTTGCCGCCCTGGTATGTGGATCGCCCGGACGCGGTCGCCGCGGCCGGCGGGGCCGCCCCGTGATCCTGCGCCAAAGCCATTTCGTCCCGCCGGTGTCCTATCTGCTGGCGGACGAGCTGGGATTCCTGCGAGGATCAGAGGTGCTGCCCACCCGGACCACCTCGAGCGCCGAACAGCTGAGGGCCTTGCTTGCCGGGGAGCAGGACATGGTAGTCACGGCGATCGACAACCTGTTCGAATGGACCCGGGCAGGGGCCGACCTGCGTCTGGTTGCCCAGATCGAGGCGACCACGCCGCTGGGCCTCCATGCCCGCGGCGACGCGGATTCCCTCGCGGACCTGGCCGGGTGCCGGTTCGCGGTGGACGCCCCCGACAACGGTTTCGCGCTCATCGCCAAGCGCCTGCTGCTCGACGCCGGCGTCGAGGTCAACTACGTGGTGGTCGGAGGCGTGCGCGAACGACTGGACGCGCTGCTCGGCGGCCAAGTCGACGCGGCCCTGCTCGGGCCACCGTTCGACAAACTGGCCGAACAGGCCGGGATGCGGCGCGTGGTGGATGTCAATGCCCTGCTGCCGGAATTGCCTGGCCAAGGTCTGGTGGTCCGCGCCGAGCTTCTCGAATCCGAGGAACTGGAAGGCTACCTGCGCGCACTGGTGTGCGGGGTAGAGGCCGGACAGTCCATGGCCGAGGCGCAGGGTATCGAGTTGCTTGAACGCCGCGGTTACCAAGCGGCGGCCGCGGCGGCCTGGGGCACGCGCGCCCTTACGCTCACGGTGGATCGCTGCGGACTGGAGTTGCTGACCGAGACTCGCCGAAGCCTGGGCATGCTCCCGCCGGACATTGGTCTGGAGGAGCTCTGCGACGGCGAACCACTCCTGAGGGCCACCCTTTCCGGCCCTATCGGTAACTGAGCTTAACCCGCACGAAGTTGTCTATTGCAACTCCGTAAACCCGATGCGATACTGTACGTATCGTATGAGAGACTTTGAGGAGCAACCATGAAACTGGGACGTATAGCAGTGCCAACGCCCGACGGCGAACAGATTCGACTCGTCGCGGCCCAGCCGGAGCAGGGCCGGGTTATTGACCTTGCCCGCGCCTATGCCCTGACGCTGCAACGCAAGGGCGCCGAGCCGGATCGCGCCCGGGCACTTGCCCTGGCGGTGCTTCCCGGAAGCCTGGCAGCGGGAATCGGCGGAGGCTCCATCTTCCTGGACTCCGCCCACGAGGCGCTTGCCGCAGCAGACGACGCTTCGTACGCCATCGACGACGTTTCATGGCGCGCGGCGGTGGACTCGCCGGTCATCCGCGACGGTCTGACCTTCGAGCAGCACATCCAGAACTTCCACCGCATCGTTGCCAAGGCCCAGCCGGCACGCTCCATCTACGAGCGTCCGGGCTATTTCAAGGGCACCACTGCCATGTCCTACGGCCACAATCAGGAACTGCCCTACCCCGACTTCACCGAGGCCCTCGACTGGGAACTCGAGGTCGGCTACGTCGTGGGCAAGTCCGGAAGTGACCTGACCCCGGACACGGCGCTGGACCACCTCTTTGGCATCACCGTCTTCAACGACTTCAGCGCACGCGATATCCAAGGCGCGGAAATGGCGATCGGCATGGGCCCGCAGAAGTGCAAGGACTTCGGCTACGGCATCGGCCCCTGGGTCACCACGATGGACGAAATTGACTCCATCGAGGGGTTGCGCGGCCAGGTCCGCGTCAACGGCGAGGTGCTCTCCGATACCAAGGTCGAGGACTTCGTCTACACCCCCGCCGAGTTGCTGGCCTACGTCTCGATCTCCGACCGGCTGCAGCCGGGCGACCTCATCGGTTCCGGCACCATGGGCTTCGGCGCCGGCGTTGAGATCGGCAAATTCCTGAAGCCAGGCGACGTCATTGAGTTGGAGCTCGAGGGCGTCGGCACGCTGCGCACCCCGATCTCCACCGAACGCCAAAAGGCCCCCTGGTGGCCCGAGCCCCGCACCTACCCCCACGAAGAATGGGTGGTCTGATGACCCGGCCCCCAGTCCGTCGCATCGTCACCGGGCACGACGACCAGGGGCGCGCCATCATCCTCTCGGACGGGGCCGCGCCCAACCACTGGTCCTCGGAAGTGATTCCGGGTTTCGGTGCCACCGTGCCATGGCTGACCGCAGCCGGACCCATCGACCACGTCACTGACGCCGACCCGGCCACGGCCGACGCCGAGATTCCCAGCTTTCCCGCCGCCGGCGAGACGATCCTGCGAATTGCCGACTTCCCGCCGGACTCCGTCTATCCGGATGAGGCGGGCTCGGTGATCTTCAGCGAGCTCGACGGGCATGACGAGGCTGAGGCAGGCGCCGAGCACAGCGGATCCAAGCACTTCTGGTTCCACCGCACCCACTCGCTGGACTACGCCGTCGTTCTCGAGGGCGAGATCACCCTGCTGGTCGACGAAGGTGAGGCGACCATGCGCGCCGGCGACGTGGCAGTGCAGCGCGCCACCAGCCATGCGTGGTCCAACCGCACCGACACCACGGCCCGGGTACTGTTCGTGCTGATCGGAACCGAGCCCGTCACTGCAGCCCAGATCGCCGAGCAGCGCCAGCTGGCCTCCCAGCCCTTGGAGACCGCATGATCACCGACGCCCATGCCGCTGACGGCGAGGTGATCTGGCAACCCGAACCGGAGGGCGGCGCGGAGACAGGTGTCGGACGTTTCGCCGACTTCCTCGGCGGGCAGGGCATCGACGTCGGTACCGGCTACGACGAGCTCTGGCAGTGGTCGGTGGATGAGCCGGAGCAGTTCTGGGAACTCTTTGCGCGATTTGCGGGAGTCGAGTTCGGCGGGGCGGCAGGGCCTGTCTGCTCCACCGACGCCATGCCTCACACGCGCTGGTTTCCGGGGCGCACCCTCAATTTCGCCCGGCACCTGCTGCAGGGCCACGAGGGGACCGCACTCATCGGCATCGCCGAGGACGGGACGCGCGAGGAGGTCACCTGGAATGCGCTGAGGCGCGAGGTGGCCTCCCTCGCCGCGCACCTCCGTGCCCGCGGTGTCGGCCACGGGGACCGGGTCGTCGGGATCCTCCCGAATGTTGCCGAGGCCGTCGTCGGGCTGCTCGCCGCTGCCTCGATCGGCGCGATCTGGTCCGTTTGCGCCCCCGAGTTCGGCCCGGGCGCCATCGTTTCGCGCTTCGCCCAGCTCGGCCCAAAGATTGTCATCGCTGCCCCGGGCTACATGCTCGGCGGGAAGGACCGGGACCGCCGGGCGGAGCTGGAGGAAATCTTCACCCAGCTCCCCACCCTCGAGCACGTGATCTGGGTGGGTCGGCACACTTCCATCCCGAGCATCCCAACCCAGGTTCCGGCCGTGGACTGGGCACAGGCCGTGGCCGAACCGGCGGAGCTCGTCTTCGAAGACGTCGAGTTCAGCCACCCCCTGTGGGTCCTGTTCTCCTCCGGG
>Ga0247818_10003282_pt1 | contig 10452 bp, 10 predicted proteins | sample 13C_Glucose_Day1_FD_192424 | JGI IMG/M metagenome (GOLD analysis project Ga0247818, IMG submission 192424) | Soil microbial communities from agricultural site in Penn Yan, New York, United States - 13C_Glucose_Day1 | ecosystem: Environmental > Terrestrial > Soil > Agricultural land | place...
GCCCAGCACCTGTTCGCAATGAAAAGGTCAGGGTTCGAATCCCCTCAGCTCCACCAGACAGAAACCCCGTCCCACCTGCGGAAACACGCAGGAGGGGGGCGGGGTTCTTTCGTTGCCATCCGCTACATGTCAGAAGAAGATGGCTCCGATGGCAGATCCGACCGCGACCGTGGTGAACGAGAGCACGAGCATCGGCACGAAGTAGCTGTGGTCCAGCAGCTTGGTGCCCAGCTTCGTGGTGCCGGACAGGTCGAAGTTCGCGCCGGCGATCTGGGGGCCGCCCGTGGGGAGCGTGTAGACGCCGCCGATGGCTCCGGCCCACATACCGGTCACCAGTCCTGGGGCCAGCCCGGCCGCGAGCCCGATCGGCACCATGGTGCGCGTGGCTGTCGACTGGCTCGTCGTCAGCGCCGCGACGATGAAGACCGAGAGCGCGAAGATGAACCGGTAGTCGTTGACCCATCCTCCGACGGTGTCGACGATGAGCGCTTCATGGGCGGAGATGAACGTTGCGGTCATCCAGGCGATTCCGAAGAGCGCGATGGCTGACATCATGCCGGCCTTGAACACCGACTGGTCGGGGACCGACTTCACGTCGGGCCGGCCGACGAAGAGGATCACGACCCCGACGACGAACATGACCATGACGATGGTGCTCGTCATGTCGATCGGGACCGGGGCCTCGCCCTCGGCCGCAAAGGCTGGACGCAGGCCGGGGAAGAGGCCGAGCAGGACGATGACGAGGACGCCGACGAGGAACGCCACGGCGGCGTTGCGGCCCTCCTTGGTCGCGGTCAGCCGTGCGGACGCCGACTCGTGCCCCGAGTCCGCGCCGGTTGTCGTTGCAGTCGTGGTCGTTGCAGTCGTGGTCGGCGTGGCGGGGCCACCGCCGGTCGAGGACGCGCTCGCAGCCACCTCGGCCCGATGAGCCGACTGCGCCCCGATCGGTGGCAGCAGACCCGCCCGGATCTTCTCCTGGACCTCGGGGTCGTCCTCGAGCTCCGGCCCGAGTCGGTTGACGACCAACGAGGTGACGATGATGCCGACGATGCAGGCGGGCAGGGTCACGGCGAGGATCTGGGTCAGGCCGAAGTTGTACGGCGCCACGTCGGTCAGCGTCAGCATGGCCGCCATCGCGGCTGAGACCGGTGAGGCCGCCAGGGCCACGCCCGACTGCACCACGCTCACGGACATGGGTCGTGATGGACGGATGCCGTTGCGGTAGGAGACGTCGTAGATGACGGGGAGCAGCGGATACAGGATGTTGCTGGTGCCGGCTCCGATGGAGAAGGCGAACGCGGTGAGGGGTGCGATGAGGGTGATCTGCCTGGGATGTCTCTCGATGACGCGGGCGGCCACGAGCACCATCCAGTCGATGCCACCGGCAGCCTGCATCATCGACGCGGCGGTGACGACGGCGAGGATGATCGCCACAGCACCTGCGGGTGGTTCACCCGGCGCTTCACGGAAGATGAAGACGAGCACGAAGACCCCGAGGCCGCCCCAGAGGCCGACCCCCACGCCGCTGGAGCGAGTGCCCATGAGGATGCACCCGAGCACCACGAGCGCCTCGAGCACGATCACGATGTCCATGTCGGCCGCCTTTCGCGACGAGCAAGTGAACCGTTAGTGGATGGATCCGCCGACAGTGCGTTCGTCCGGCTTGTCGGTGTACTCGACGATGGCGGAGATGCCTGCGGCCAGCGCCGTCGTCATGTCGTCGATGCCCATCGACGGCTGGGGAGGCTGGCTGACGACCTGTTGGGGTGAGTAGGGCACGTGGACGAAACCGGCTCTCTTGCCGGGGAACTCGTGGTCGATCATGTACAGGGCCTGATACATGATGTGGTTGCAGACGTAGGTCCCGGCCGTGTTGGAGACCCTGGCGGGGATCCCGGCACTCCGCATCGCGGTGACCATGGCCTTGACGGGCAGGGAGCTGAAGTATGCCGCCGGGCCGTCGTCCCGGATCGGGGTGTCGATGGGCTGTTTCCCGTCGTTGTCGGGGATGCGTCCGTCGTCGACGTTGATGGCGACGCGCTCCGGGCTCACCTCGAACCGGCCCCCGGCCTGCCCGACATGAAGCAGGACGTCAGGATCGTGCTCCACGATCGCGGCGCGCACCACGTCGGCCGACCGACCGAACACGACCGGGATCTGGACCTTGATGATCTCGGCGCCCGAGATCGTGTCCGGGAGACTGCGAACCGCCTCCCATGAGGGGTTGACCGGCTCGCCGCCGAACGGCTCGAACCCGGTGACCAGGATCCTCATCCGGATGCTCCCTTCATGACAGTGGGGTCAGAAGGAACCCCACGACATTGACCAGCACGCCGACCAGTACGAACCACTCAGGCACAGCGACCTCCCTGGCCGGGTCGCGAGTCCCGATGAGACGGAGGACCCAACGGCCTTGCTCCGAGACCATGCTGACCTTGCCAGTGGGGCGCCGCCTCATTCGATGAGTGTGAGACCCCCGCCAAGGCGTCAGGGTCCGGGCGCTTGCGATGACGCTAGAACAGGGCTGGGATGCTGCGCGCGGCGGTGTACAACGCGACAGCGACGAGCAGGACACCGAAAGTCATGGCCAGACGACGAGGTTCGACGCGTCGGGCGATGCGGCCACCGAGCAGGCTGCCGCCGATGGCGGCCGCCGTGAGCGTGGCGATCACCGGCCAGTTGAGATGCGTCTCGCCTGAGGACGTTCGGGCAGCCAGGGCCGTGGCACTGTTGACGGCCATGACGAGCAGGGAGGTGCCGACGGCGACGGGCATGGGGAACGCGAGAGCGAGCACGAGCGCGGGGACGAGGACGAACCCGCCTCCGACGCCGAAGAATCCGGTGATGAGCCCGACGACGGTCGCGGTGACCACCACCTTGGCGAGGCGTGGGCACGCGCAGGCGAGGGGGCGGAGGGTGAGGATCGGTTCCGACGAGCGGTCGTCCGGTCCGCCCTCGGGGCCACGTCGCAGGGCCCGGCGCAGCATCAGGGTGGCGACGACGAGCATGAGTCCCGCGAACGAGGTCAGCAGGACCTGAGGGGCCACGAAGGCGCCAAGCGCTGTCCCGGCCAAAGAGCCTGCGGTGCCGAGGACACCGAACACCAACCCCTGACCGAGCCTGACTCGGCCGGCACGGGCGTGCGGGACCAGCGCGAAGACGGAGCTGATCCCGACGATGAGAAGCGAGCTGGCCGTGGCGGTCCGAGGGTCCTGGCCCAGGACGTACACCAAGGCAGGGACCGTGAGGATGGACCCGCCGCCGCCCAACGCGCCGAGCGTCAGGCCGACGAGGAGTCCGAGGGGCACAACCAAGACGGGCACAGGTGTGGTTCTGACCCTGGTCAGCCTCTGCCGAGCAGGCGCGACAGGAACGACCCGCCGGCTGGAGCCTTCTCGGCGGCGCTGTGGCCGGGGCAGCGGTCGGCGCGGGGCACACCGGCCATGACCTGGTCGACGTGCTGGCCGCAGCCGGCCCACGTGGTCTTGCCGCAGGTCCTGCAGGTCGCGGGACGGCACATGGTGGTTCTCCTTCAGGGTGGTTGGACGGGTGGTGCTGTGGTGGTGGTCAGGCAGCTCGTGTGATGGGCAGACCGGATCCGGCGGCGTTCTCGCCGAACGAGTCATCGACCGCGACCACTCGGATGCCGCGGGATGCGAGGACGGATGCGGCGATGGACGCGCGGTAGCCGCCGGCGCAGTGGACCCAGACCTCGCCGGCGGGGACCTCTCCAACTCGTCCGAGGAGCTCGTGCAGAGGGACGTTCAGCGCGCCGTCTATGTGCCCGTCGTCGAACTCGGTCGCGCGGCGGACGTCGAGGACGGCGACCGACCGGTGGCGACGCACGTGTGCGAGGTCAGCGAAGACGGCGCGCTCGTACGTTCCGAGTGCCTCATCGGTCCACTCGTCCGGGGTGCCGGTGGCAGCGGCCGCAGGGTGGTCGATGCCGATGCGGACGAGCTCACGCTGGGCTTCGGAGACCTGTCCATCAGAGTCCCCGAGGAGGGTCAGCGGCGTGCCCCACGGGATGAGCCAGCCGAGGTAGGTGGCGAAGTGGCCGTCAAGGCCGAAGTTCAGCGTGCCGGTGACGTGGCCGGCCGCGAAGGCGGTGCGGGTGCGCAGGTCCACGACCCACTCACCGGCGGCGATGCGTGCGGCGAGGATGTCCTTGTCCGCGGTCTTGGGAGCGGTCAGGTCGGGAGCCATCGGTCCTGACGCGTTGGCAGGGGCCATGTGGACGTAGTAGGCCGGGTAGGCGTCGAGGCCGGCAAGCGTGTCAGCGACCCACTGTTCCTCGTCCTGGGTCAGGGCAGGGTTTCGGCGCCTCTCCGTGCCGATCGTCGAGGCAGTGCTGTCGCCCGTGGAGCCGGCCGAGCAGAACGACCCGAAGCCGTGGGTGGGCAGCACGTGCGTGTGTTCGGGCAGCTGGTCGGCGAGCAGGTGCGCCGAGGCGAACTGGTGGTGGACCAGGTCGCCGGTGTGGTCGTGCCCGAGCAGGTCCGGGCGGCCGGTGGCGCCGAAGAGCAGCGACCCTCCGGTGAACACGCCGACGGGCTCGAAGTCGGCGCCGGGCCGTGACGCGGTCTCGAACGCGTAGGCGAGGTGGGTGAAGGTGTGGCCGGGGGTGGAGATCGCCCTCACCCGCATCGTGGGGGACACCTCGATGACGTCGCCGTCGACGATGGGGGTGCGGTCGTAGGAGACCTCGTCGGCAGCGTTGACGTGGTAGCTCGCTCCGGTCGCCTGCGCCAGGGCGAGGCCACCGGTGACGTAGTCGTTGTGGATGTGTGTCTCGAACACGTGCGTGATGCGCACGTGTTCCTCGGCGGCGATGTGGAGGACCCGGTCGATGTCGCGCTGGGGGTCGATGACGACCGCGACCAGCCCGTCGTGCGCCAGGTAGGAACGGTCACCGAGGGTGGGGGTGTCGATGGGGACGATGACCGGCGTCGTCACGGTCGTCGTGGGGTCCCTGGGCTCGCGGACGTCGATGGCTGCTGCGCCGTCGGCGTGGACCGCAGAAACCTGCTCAAACGTGGCCTCGGACATCTCTGGACTGCACTCCTCTTCGCTGCGAAGATACCCAGTGGGGTATCCGTCGCGAGTAAGAGTAGTACCCCCTGGGGCATGCCGGTCAAGTTGAGCCCGGCGTGCGCGACGTACCCCATGGGGTATGGGCAGGGCATCGGGAATGAGATGGGCGGCCGATGCGCTGCATACCCCGCTAGGTATATCTTCGCCTCAGCAGATCAAGGAGATCCCAGAGGTCGCGGCCGATGCCCGCGAACGTCTCACCGCTGCACTGGCGGCTCTTGCCGCCCTCACTCACTGACATCGACCCTCAAGGAGCCCCAACCATGGTCACCCTCAACGTCGACGACATGACCCCCGTCATCAACCGCCTGCGTCGCGCCCAGGGCCAGCTCGGCGGCGTCATCCGCCTCATCGAGGAAGGGCGCGACTGCCGCGACGTCGTCACGCAGCTCGCCGCCGTCAACCGCGCCCTCGACCGGGCCGGGTTCGCCATCGTCTCGTCCGGCATGCGCGAGTGCCTCACCTCGCCCGACGGCATCAGCGCCGAGGACCAGGCGACCATGGAGAAGCTCTTCCTCACGCTTGCCTGACGACCCGGCGCTCTCGGCTCTCTGCTGCGCCGCGCCTTTCTGACACGTCATAGCCGCCTGCCCCTGGCTCACGGCGACGCGCGGGCGCGCGTCGGCGCCGGCGACATGCCTTTCGCCGGTCCGTGGGCCGCAGCGCATCTGCCCTAGGGTTGGCCGGCGACCTGGTCAGAACCCACGGGGCCGGTCGTCGGACACCCAGGGGGAGCCGCAACCGCCGATCGTGGATGAGAGGGCAGCGAAGAGCTCCTATGGTCAACGTCCTGCTTGCTGGTGGCATCTCGATGGCAGTGGCACTGCTGTGCACGAAACCGTTCATCGCGTTCCTGGTCCGGCGACGCTGGGGTCAGTTCATCCACGACGACCTCACCCACCACCACGTCAAGCGGGGAAAGCCCACCATGGGTGGCGTCGTCATCATCGCGGCGGCCCTGACCGGATACTTCGGATCGCACGCGATCCTCCAGCTCCTGAGCGCCACCGGGGCGCTCAAGGTGATCCACAGCGGTGTCTCGCTCAGCGCCCTGCTCGTGCTCTTCCTGCTCGTCGGACTCGGCCTGATCGGATTCCTCGACGACTACACCAAGATCCGCAGAGAGCGCAGCCTCGGTCTCACGGGGAGGCAGAAGCTCATGGGTCAGACGCTGGTCACCATCGCGTTCGCCCTTGCCGCGCTGCTGGTGACCGACGAGCACGGCCTGACCCCCGCCTCGACCGCGATCTCGTTCATCAGGGACACCGACGTCGACCTCGCCTTCGCTGGTCCCGCCATGGCCGTGGTCCTCTTCGTCGCCTGGGCCAACGTGCTCATCGCCGGAGCCTCCAACGGCGTGAACATCACCGACGGACTGGACGGCCTCGCCACCGGCGCCTCGGTCATGGTGTTCGGCGCCTACACGGTGATCGCCATGTGGCAGTACAACCAAGGGTGTGCGGTTGCCCCCGGCGCGCAGTGCTACGACGTGGGCGACGCGCTCGACCTGGCTGTCGTCTCGTGCGCGATCGGCGGCGCCTGCTTCGGGTTCCTGTGGTGGAATGCCTCGCCGGCCGAGATCATCATGGGCGACACCGGCTCGCTGTCCCTCGGCGCTGCCCTGGCCGGACTGGCCATCCTCACCCACACGCAGCTGCTGCTGGTGGTCCTGGGCGGCCTGTTCGTCATCGTCACGGCATCCGTCATCATCCAGGTCATCAGCTTCAAGCTCACCGGCAGGCGAGTGTTTCGGATCGCTCCGCTGCACCATCACTTCGAGATGGTCGGCTGGTCCGAGGTCACCATCGTGGCCCGCTTCTGGATCATCGCGGGCATCTGCATCACGGCAGGGCTGGGGCTCTTCTACGGTGAATGGGTCAGCAAGAGCTGAGAGCACCACGTTCCTCGGCACACGCGTCGGGTCGGCGGTTGCAGAGCAGTCACAGCGACGAGCGGAGGCACCCATGATCGGGCGCGTGCAGGCAGTCGCTCGACGAGGAAGCTTCGTCCCGACGGCGGGTCAGACCCAGCTGGGGAACCACATCCGGGCCTGCCACTCCGACAGCGGGATGACGTCGGCGACGTAGATCGGGTGGAAGAACGCGAACAGCCCGATCGTGACGAGGACGAAAGCCCCCATGACGCCGTAGCCGACGCGGCGCCGCTTCAACGACACGTCCCGGCCGCCGACGACGAGGCCCAGCACGTAGACGCAGGCGAGCACGACCCACGGGACGAACGCGACCTCGTAGAAGGAGTAGATCGTCCGGTTGCCGAGGAAGAACCACGGCAGGTAGCCGGCGAAGAGGCCGCAGAGGATCGCACCGGCACGCCAGTCGCGGTGCAGCGCCCACATGAAGAGCAGCACGAAGATCGCGAGGGTGGCGCCCCACCAGATCGAGACGGTGCCGATCGAGGTGATCGCCTTGCTGCACTGGTCGACGAGGCACCCGTCGGCCCCCTTCTTCGGGCCCTCGTAGAAGAACGACGTCGGCCGACCCTGGACGAGCCAGGACCACGGGTTGGTCTGGTACGGGTGCGAGCTCGTGATCGACTGCGTCGAGGCGTACATCTGCTGGTGGTAGGCCCAGAGCGAGCGCCACCAGTCGGGCAGCCAGCCGTGGTCGGTGTCGGGGTTGTTCTGCGCCCAGGTGCGGAACGAGCCGCCCTTGGTGAGGATCCAGCCGGTCCAGCTCGCGACGTACGTGACGACGGCGGTGACGACGAGCTGCACGAACGCGTACGGCCCGTCCTTGACGACCCCGCCGACCGACCAGCCGCGCACGCCGGCGGCGCGGCGTGCCCCGATGTCCCAGAGGACGGTGAGCAGTCCGAAGAAGACGAGGAAGTAGAGGCCCGACCACTTCACCCCGGCCGAGAGGCCGAGCATGATGCCGGCGACCCAGCGCCAGGGTCGCCAGCCGAGCCAGGGCCCCGTCCACGACGTCGCGGCCCGGGCGCGGTCACCGACCTTCCGGGCGAGCACCTCACGCGCCTTGTCGCGGTCGATGAGGAGGGCGCCGAAGGCGGCCAGCCCGAAGAACATGACGAAGATGTCGAGCAGCCCGGTGCGCGAGTGGACGAAGTGATGGCCCTCGAAGGCGAGGAGCGCGGCAGCGACGGTGCCGAGAAGGTCCGAGCGGAAGAGCCGGCGCGCGATCCGGCCGAGCATGAAGATCGAGATCGTGCCGGCGAGCGCGACGGCGAAGCGCCAGCCGAAGGAGTTGAGGATGCCGAACGGCGCCTCGCCCCAGCCGATGAGCCACTTGCCGACGGGCGGGTGGACGACGAAGTCGCCCTCGGTGCCGTAGATCATCGGGTCGTTGGCGGTGAAGTGCTGGTCGACCTGGGTGGCCTGCTGCAGCACGTCGTCGTTCTTCATCTCGAACCAGTACAGGACCATCGACCAGCCCTGCTTGACGTAGTACGTCTCGTCGAAGATCAGCTGGTGCGGGGCACCGACGTGCCAGAAGCGCATGACGCCACCGACGAGCATGAAGAAGAGCGGTCCGGCCCAGCCGAGCCACGCGATGCGACCGGCGGTGCGGCGGCTGAGCCGGTAGTCGTCGGCCGGGTCCCCGAGCAGGCGAGCGCGCACCTGTCTGGCCGAGTTCATGCGCGACATCGTATGCAGTGTGGCTGGGTGGCCGTGCAGCGCTCCGGCGGTGGCCCGCCGGCCCGTCAGATCGAGACCCCGCGCGCCCGCAGCACGGAGTAGCCGACGAAGGCCACGGTGTCGAGCAACGCGTGGCAGACGACGAGCGGCATGACGCGCCGGGTGCGCACGAAGACGACACCGAGCACGAGGCCCATGACGATGTTGCCGGCGAAGCCGCCGAAGCCCTGGTAGAGGTGGTAGCTGCCGCGGATCACGGCCGACAGCCCGATGACGAGCGGCCACGACCACCCGGTCTGGCGCCACCTCGTGAAGAGGTAGCCGACCATGATGACCTCCTCGAGGAGGGCGTTCTCGATGGCCGCGAGGACGAGGACGGGCGCCGACCACCACACCGCCTCGAGGTTGGCCGCCGAGACCTGGGTGTTGATGCCGATCGCCTTGGCGAGGAAGTAGAAGCCGAGCCCCGGGATGCCGATGACGGCGGCGAGTCCGAGGCCGCGGAGCAGGTCACGGCCGGGCTCGCGGCGGTCGAGGCCGACGAAGTGGCCGGCGCGCACGTCGACGGCGGGTCGCCTGACGTGGTTCAGCAGGTAGAGCGCGAGGGCGACGGCGACGAGCGGCAGGACGATGCCGGCGAGCTGGTAGGCGAGGTCGAGCCAGGGACGCCCGGGCGTGGCCGACTGGTTCATCGCCGTCGTCTGCTGCGACAGGGGCACCGGGCGGGTCAGCTTCTCGATGATGCTGAGCACGGCGTAGACCGCCGACGACCCGAGGCTGACCCCGAGGACGAGAACCGTCTCCCAACGGAGCCCGCGCCGCACGGCCGGGTCGGTGACGGGCGACGGGTCGCGTGGCGAGGGCCTGGACAGGAACCGCGCGACGGCGCTCCCGCCCTGGGCGGGGGCCTCGGTCGGGGCCGCACCGGCGTCGCTCGACATGGCGTCACTGTAGTCGCGCGGCCGACCCTGCCCATGGGAGCGCCGTCCGCCGTAGGGTCCTTCCATGTCGTTGCTGACGGGCTGGGCGCGCGGGGAGTTCGCCTCGGACGGCTTCGCCTACCCCGTCTACGAGCGTGGCGAGGGGCCCGGGATCGTCGTCGTCCACGAGAGCCCGGGCCTGACCCCGGAGGTCATCGAGCTCGGTGACGAGCTCGTCGAGGACGGCTTCACGGTCACGATGCCGCACCTGTTCGGCTCGTCCCACGCACCGCCGCACACGTGGGAGGCGCTGCGAGTCGTCCCGCGCCTCTGCGTCACCCGCGAGTTCACCATGTTCGCGACCGGCCGCACGGCGCCACTCGCCGGGTGGCTGCGTGCCCTCGCGCGGGACCTGCACGCCCGCGCGGGCGGCCCGGGGGTGGGCGCGATCGGGATGTGCGTGACCGGCGGTTTCGCGCTGGCGATGATGGTCGATCCGGTCGTGGTCGCACCCGTCGTCGCCCAGCCGGCGACACCGCTGCCCCTCGGACGCCGGCGGGCGGCAGACATCAACGTCGCCGCCGCGGACCTCGAGGTGGTGCGACGTCGCGTCGCCCAGGGTTGCCCGGTGCTCGGCGTCCGCTACCGCGGTGACTGGACCACGGGGACGCGGTTCGAGACGTTGCGTCGGGAGCTCGGCGACGGCTTCATCGCCGTGGAGCTCGACGGCCACGACCATGCGACGCTCACGGACCACAAGCACCCTGAGGCCGTCGCGGCCGTCCGTGGGTTCTTCCGGACGCGGCTTCTTCCGCGGGACTG
>Ga0247818_10003285_pt1 | contig 10448 bp, 12 predicted proteins | sample 13C_Glucose_Day1_FD_192424 | JGI IMG/M metagenome (GOLD analysis project Ga0247818, IMG submission 192424) | Soil microbial communities from agricultural site in Penn Yan, New York, United States - 13C_Glucose_Day1 | ecosystem: Environmental > Terrestrial > Soil > Agricultural land | place...
CGCGGGCGCTGAGCGGCCGTCAGACGGCCCAGGGTCGTGGCGGGGCGCCGTACCCCCGCCGTCGGCGCTGACGGGCGCGTGAGGCGACCGCACCGCCCGTCTCGGGCCAAGGGGGAGCAGCTGCTGCCGCGATGTGGCTGAGGCTGTCGAGCTGATCCCAGCGCTGCGGGTGCTTGCGTGGCTAAGCGTCCGGCTGCCCCTGGTCACCACCGAAGAGCCGCGTCTGCTCATGCTCCGCCAGGGACCGGAAGGACACGAGGGGACCCCGGTCACGCGGCATCGACGGCCGCGGCTTCGTGAGCGCCGGCACCTCGGCTACGGGAACGACCACCGGCCGAATCGCGGGCGGGTCCGGAAGGGTTACCGATTCGTCACGTGTCGAAACTGGTTGGTGCGGGCGGTTGTCACGTGACGAAACAGGAGCGCGGAGAGCGGCCTTGGCGAGAGCGGCAACCACCGCTTCGCGCTGAGCCTCACGGAGTCGTCGGTCCTCGTAGGCGCGCTGGCGGCAGGAGCGGCGGCAGTACTCGCGCCGACGGCCAGTCGCGGGCTGCTCGACCGGGGAGCCGCACCACGCGCACAGCGGGCCGACCGCACCGGGAAGGGGGGTGTCGTGCGTCATGGACCGACCGTATCGACGAGCGCTCCGACCCACTCGAAGGGGGCGCGGTAAAACTTTCTCTACTCGGTCAAGGCGGCCCTCCGGGCCCGCGGCCCGACCGCCGGCGGCCCGCTCCTGTCTCCGCCCCGCGGCTCCGCCACCGGCCCGGCCGCGACGTACTACCAACGATCCCTGTGGCATTCGACCGCCTAGGACCCCCATGGGGCCCCACAGGCATTGGCACGCCCGGATGGACCGAATCACACGGCGCTCGTCTCACTGAACGGGCCGTCATATCACGGACGTTTAGGTAGTTTCCGGGTTCCTCCTGGCATCCTGCCCGCCTTGCTGTCCGTTCCGGGCTGAGCCCGCGAAAGGGGTGGAGGACAGCTCTTGCGGAGCTAAGGAGCCGGTCCTCCAACCTGCGATCCACCTCGTCGCCCTGTCCAGGGCGGGAGGACTTTTTCTCGACCACCAGGAGGACATGCAATGCCCATCGACCCGACCGTCGCCGCCCTGGTCGTGCTGCTCGGACTGGCGACCCTCGCGGCCGTCGTCAGCATCACGGCGATCCTGCGGGCGGAGCGCTCCGACGTCGTCGCCGTACTCCGCGCGCTCCCGGAGCTGGCCGCGACGCTGATGCGGTGGCGCCGGCGCCGATGACGACCAGGCGCACGGCCACCAGAATCCGCCGCGCCTTAGTACGTGCCGCGCGGCGGACCGGAGCTGACGAGCCCGGCCGCCGCCACGGCGTACGTCACCGACCGCTGTCGTACGTCATGGACATCACGTACGCCGACGACGAGCACCAGGAGGACGCGCCCGACCGGATTCCCCACACGTCAGCGGTACGGCGACCTCACGCCCCACTGGCCGCCGATCTCTTCCGGTAGGCCGCGAGTGAGGCCTCCAGGCTCGGCCGGTACTGGAGCAGGTCCGCCCACTCCTCGTCCGTGAGCTTGGCGCGGATCAGGGCCGCCTCCAGCATCCAGTCCTCATCGATGGCCAGCTCCGCGTTCTCCACGACTCACCAACGACCGATCAGCGGCAGGAGCACGCCCACACCTATGCATCACGACCTCACCGGTCCGATGTTGGTGCGTCACCGGTCCCGTCACCACCCCTTCACGGGGCCGTCACCGGGGCGGGCGGAGCCGTCACCACGCGGCCCGAGTGACGGGTCCGTGACGGGGTCGGTGACGGCCCGGGCCCACACGGCAGACTGCCGTCATGAGCACAGCACGACGCGCCCTCGGCGCAGGCCCCGACGTACCGATCCGCGAGCGCGACGAGCGTCGACTGACGGCGATCGAGCGCGCGCTGGACGGCGACTGGGTGGAGGTTCCGGAGCGCGTCGAGCGGCCCGTCGTCGTCGGCCGGCGACCTCTCGGGCCCCGCGGTTTCTCTCAGTAGAAGCCGGAAGCGAGTTATTGGTTACTGGTATCAGTAACGACCCGGCGGTCCAGCCGCGCCGGGGGTCTCGGTGGCGACCGGGGACGGTCTGGAGGGCGACAACCCTGAGTTGCCGCTAGGCGCTAGACCGCAGGTCCGGCGTGGGGTTTCCCGCTAGCGGTGCTGCTAGGTCTAGCAGCCAGCAGCGCTAGGTCTAGCACCTCTCCGCGCTGGACCACCGGGCGGTAGATGCGGGTAGCAAGGTAGTTGTTACTGGGACCAGTAACCGGAAAAGCCGCCCGTGCTCGGGCGGCTTTTCGGCGACAACCAAGAGTTGTCGTCAGGCCGTCGGGACCTTACGGCGACGGGTTCGGTGGACGTGCTCAACGAACGTCCGCGCGGCCGGGAGAAGAAGTGCCGGCGGCACGTCGAGCTCGTGCTCGTCGTCTCCGGCCTGGGTGGCCGCGTGCTCCTGGTCCTCGTTCTCGGTCGGCGGGTCGAAGACGTCGATGCCCCACCGCAGACCCCACGACTCGATCAGCAGCCGGACGCCGGAGATGCCGTGCGCTTCCGCGACCTTCACCAGGTCGAGGCGGCGGCCGGGAACTCGGGCGATGTGGAGGTACCAGGTGCCGGACGGGATGACGAGGATCGGGACCAGGCCGCCGGACTCGTCGGTGATCTCGTCCTCGGTCCGGGTGTCCTGTGCGATGCCCAGCTCCTTCACGAGCCGGTTGAGGTTCTGGGTCCGGTACTGCTTACGGACGCCGAAGATGCCGCGCTCGCGCTCGCGGTACGCGGTGGTGAAAGGGCCGGGGTTGCCACCGGTGGTGGCCATCTCCTCGGCGGCCGCGTCGCCAAGCTGCCAGGGTCCGAGACGCTGGGGACCACGACCGGTCTTGAGGTCCTGGCGGGACAGCTCCAGCCCGATCTTGGCGGTGCCCTTGTCGCCGTCCTTGTACAGGTAGCGGGCGGCGTCGCCGGGCCGATCACCGTTGAGCGGGCGCAGGTCGGTGCCGTGGCCTTCACCGCCGCAGGAGCAGTCGGGTCGGTCGCACCTCATGCTGACCGTGTAGCCGTCGGCGGCGCGGACCCCGTCGGCCCACGCCTGGGCGAGCGACCGGCGGAAGGCGGTCTGGCCGTCCTCGTCGAGCGGAGCCGCCGTCACCCACAGCGTGTGCCAGTGGAGGTGCCAGCCGGTGTCCGGGCCCCACGTGTCCTCGTAGGCGCGCTCGTAGCCGACGATCCCGAACTCGGCTCGCATCCGGCGCCACGGGCGGCCGGAGGATCCGTACGCGCCCTTCCAGCCGTCGTGCAGGACTGAGACGAGCCCGAAGCGCGCGGCGCCCTTCCGGTTCGAGCCGAACGGCTGCCGGGCGAAATGCCGGAGCGTGTTGGTGCCGAGGTGCAGGCCGTACCCGGCGGCGACCAGGCCGTCGGCCATCGACTGGGCGTTGGCTGCGCGGACAGCGAGGATCCGCGAGCCGCACCAGGCGCACATGTGGACGTTGTTGCACCGGCAGATCCCGGTGAGGGCGGCCCGTCCCGGTGTCCACTCCAGCTTCGCGGCCTTCCCCGTGAGCCGGGTCCCGCACGACTTGAAGGCCGTCCCGAGGGCCACCGCCTGGTGCCGGTCGCGGCGCTCGAACCGTTCGTCGCGAGGGTCCTTCTTCGGCTGTCCCTTTTTGGGCTTCGCGGCTACCGCAGACCGGCTCTGACCTGCGGCGGACGGAGATTTTCCCTTACTACTAAAGCCCGCGTTCGGATTTGGCTCGGGCCGGTCATGCCCCGCCCCGCCGGCGGTGGGGGCGGCGGGCTCCGCCGCCGCTTTGGCGATCGCCCTCTTTGCCCGCATTCGGCAAGCGTCGGAGCAGTAGATCTTGGGGCGCTTGCCGGGGATGTGGACGATCGGCGCGCCGCATCCGGGGCCGTTGCACCGGGGTCCGCGTGCGATCCCGGCATCGCTCTGTACGCTCGTCACGAGCAACGTTCTCCGTCTCGGTTAGGTCGAGGTGGTGGACGGCAGGCCCCGGATGCCCGTCCGGGGCTTGTGCCTTTTCTGGACTGATGTGATCCAAGCACCTACTGGGCGATTTGGTGCCCCTGGTTCCCCTGTGGCGGGGGCTCCTGAAGGAACGTCATCGGCGCGAGTTCTGTGACACCCCCTCCGGGGCGCTTCGTACGCGTGCGCGATGAGGGGGTCCAGAAAGTCCAGGAACCCTGGGGGCTGGTGTGACTTGGAGGGCCGTAAGAAGCCCCGCGGGCCAAGGCCGGCGGGGCTTCGTCGCGTCAGGAGGCCTTGGGGCCTCGGGGCTTGCGGGTGGTGTCGGTGCTCTCGGAGCCGCGGGCGTTGTTGCCGGCCCGCGCGTCCGCGTCGCTCCGGGGCCGCTCTCCCGCGAACCCGTTCTGCTTCTGGCCGGGGCGGGTCACAGGGCACCTCCGAGGACGATCAGGGCGGCGACGAGGAGCAGGGCACCGGCGGCGAGGACCAGGTCGACCGCGCGGCGCAGCAAGACGAACTTGGCGACGGCGATGCGGGAGAGGCCGATCAGGTCGGCGGCGATGTCGCGGGTGTCGGTGGCGGCGGCGATCTGCTGCGGGGTGAGGGTCGCCCAGAGGATGAAGCCGCCGCGGCCGCCGAGGTTGGGGCGGACGGCCTGGAGGAGGAGCCCGGCGGCGACCAGGAGGAGCGCGAGGCCGGCGCCGCCGACCAGGTAGGCGGGGAGGGTGAGCGGGACGTCCTTCGCCGTGGTCCAAGCCCCGGCCATCACGGCGCCGACGAAGGCGAGGAGGAGGCCGGTCTTGCTGTCGGTGCGGGCGATCTCCGCCTTCACCTCGGCGTGCGCGGCGGTCAGCTCGTCGGTGCTCATGCTGCGTCCTCCTCGGTGTCGGTGTCGGTCGTGAGCGCGGCGCACTGCTTGGCGACCCAGCCCGCCGACCACCCGGTGAGCGCGGCGATCTGGCGCTGTGAGCGGCCCTGGCCGAGACCATCGGCGACGGCCTTGAGCGCGTCAGCCTCGCTCAACTTCGAGGGGCTCTCCGGGCCGTGAGCGGCCTCGCGGGCGGGGATGCTCACGACGGCGCTCACGGCCGGGATGGGGGTGCTCACGGCGGGCGTCGCCGTGCGCCGGGCCTCTGCCGCCTTCCGGTCACGCTCGGCGGCCTGAGCGGCCTCCTTGGCCTTCCGCTCCCGGTCTGCCTTGGCCTCCTGCTCACGGCGGAGGCGGTCCTGGCGGTCCTGCTCTTCCTTGCGCTGACGTGCTGCTTCGTCACGGGCGGCCTGCTCCTTGGCGGCCTCGCGGTCGGCCCGCTCCCGCTCCAGGCGTGCTTCGTGCTCACGGTCCTGCTGCGCGAGCTTCGCGGCGTGCTCACGCTCCCGCTCACGCTCTTCGCGGGCCCGCCGCTCCTTCTCCTCGGCGAGGCGCTCCTGGCGCTCACGCTCGGCCTGCTCGGCCGCGGCGCGGGCCTCGCGGTCGGCGCGTGAGCGCTCCTCTCGTGCCTGCCGCTCACGGGTCTGACGCTCGCGCTCAGCGGCGCGCTCACGCTCGATACGGGCGACGGCCTCGGTGATCGCGCGGCGCCACATGAGCGAGGCCTCGGCGGTGACGATGAGCAGGATCGGCGCGACCGCGTGAACGCCGACGCCGACCCAGTCGTTGGCGAGCATCGAGTCGCCGACGTTGAGCGCGAGCGTCATCCCGCCGGTGAGCCAGCGCAGGACCGCCGGCCATCCGCCGGGGCGGCCGTCGAGCCGGGCGACGATCGCGTCGACCCGCACGACGATGACGACGGCGGCGTCCACGACGATCGGGAGGATCGGCGCCGTGGCCTCCCAGCCCTCCGGGGTGACCCGCTGGACGAGCGGGGTCACGGTGAGGACCGAGTAGACGACCGCGCCGAAGACGATGAGCCAGGTCAGCCGGAGGATCTTCTCGGCCGCGTCGACCTGCTTCTGGGTGTCGAGCTTCACCGGCGGCCACCGCCCTTCACCGTCTGGGTGATGGTCTGGGTGATGGTCTGCGTGACCTCGAAGCCCTGGCCGCCCTTGGAGCGGCGGCCGAGGAGGGCGGCGACCAGGACGGCGCCGACGATGAGCATCGGGGCGGCGGCGCTGATCCCGGCCGCGACAGCGGCGGCCCCGGCGGCGAGGAGGTCGAGGGCCCAGCCGAGGAGCAGGGTGCCGGCGCCGATGCCGACGGAGGCGACGGCGGTGCCGACGGCCCACCGGGGGACGAGCGGCCCGGAAGACAACTTGTCTTCCGTCCGGGCCGGGGTCTGGGCGGTCACCGCGGCTTCCAGGGCGCCCTGACGGCGGGCCAGCTCCAGGAGCGCGGCGACGTCGAGCGTCGGCTGGACGGCCGGGACGGGCGGTGCGGCCGAAACGGCCGCCGGGATGATCTCGGCGGGAGAGTCGGGCAGGAGCACGGCGAGCATCTCGGCGTCGCTGATCGGGCGGTCATACTCGGGCTTGGCGTTCACGGTTGCCTCCGTGGGCGTCAGGGCCGTCCCGGTCGCTCGGGGCGGCCCACTGCGTTCGGTGTGCCGGGGGTGTGCGGGGCGCTGTGCGGGCCGGTGTGCGGCCCTCTTCACACGCCTCGTGACGTGGGGATTCGCGCTGTGCGGGTGTGCGGCGGTGTGCGGGTGTGCGGGGCGGTCAGCGGACCGTCCAGCCCCGCTCGTCCCGGCGGATCTCGATGCCGGGGCCGAGGAGTCGGCCGGAGGTCTGGCCGACGCCGAGGGCGTCGATCTCGTCCAGGAGGCGGGCGATCACCTCGGCCTTGACGGTGATCTCCGCCTCAGCGGCGGCCAGGTCCTCGGGCCGTCCGGTGAACATCAGGCCGCCCCGGCGAGGACCGGGAGGAGCCGGTAGGTGCCCGGGTCGCCGGTGGCGGCGAGGAGGCCGCCCTCCTCGGACAGGCGCTTCATCTCCTTGGAGACCCAGGAACGGTCCCGGCCGATCTGCTCCAGGTACGGGCCCAGGTCCTTCACCGCGACGGTGCCAGGCCCACCCGCCGCGAGCATCTGGACCATCTCCTCGAGGAGCTCGCGGGCCTCCTCCGTGGAGGGCTTGGCCGCCGGGAGCTCCACGTCGGTCTCGACCGGAGGGAGTTCGGCGGTGGCGTCCAGATCGGCGTCCTCCGCGTCGAGGAGCTCGGCGACGTTCCGGGCGGACTGCTCCGCGTCGGTGAGCTCCGGCGCCGGGGCCGAGGGCGCTCCGGCGCGGGCCTTGCGGTCGGTGAAGAGCGGCCCGGCCGCGCGCTCGGCGGCGCCGGCGGTGACCGCGTCGAGCGCGGCCCGGACACCGGCGAACTGGTTCACCACCCAGGCCGCGGCCTTCTCGTACTCGCCCGACGGGCCGGTCCAGAAGGTGCGGGCGGGGTTGGCGTAGAGGTCCTCGTCGACCCCGGCGGAGACCAGGTAGACGTAGCCCTTGCGCTTGTTGCCCCAGGCGGCCGGGTTGGCGCCCGCGTCGAGGACCTCCTCCGGGAGGGCGAACCCGGCGTCGTCGCCCCGGACGCCGAAGCACATGGCGGCCGGGAGGCTGGCCCTGGTGTCGGTCGACAGCTGGTAGCCCGAGGCCCGCTGCATCGAGACGACGAGGGTGACACCCGCGGACCGGGCCTCCTGGGCGATGCCGGTGAAGACGTCGTCTCCCATCTCGCGCAGGAGCTTGGCCGCCTCCTCGAACCAGGCGATGAGGTACTGCAGTCCGGGGCAGCGGCAGGCGCGGCCCTTCTGGCAGGAGTGCGCGGGGTCGGTCTGGGGCTCGGCGGCGGCGGGCTCCCAGGCCCGGTATCCGTGGTCACGGAGCCAGGACGTGCGGGCGGGGATGACGGCCTGGACGGCGGCGACCATCGCGGCGGCGGAGGCCGTGTCGAGCGCGGCCCAGTCGATGGCCGGCACCAGCGGCTGGAAGTCCTGTCCGGCCTTGGCCGCGTCGGCCAGCCACACCACGGCGTCGCAGCGGGTGAGCAGTTCGAAGAGGACGTCGAGGGCACCCTCAGTCTTGCCCGAGCCCGTCATTCCCATGATGAGGATGTGGATCGCGTCCAGGAGCGGCAGCACCAGGTCGGAGCCGTCGTCGTAGACGCCGATCCGCAGCGGCACGGCGACGCTCTGGCCGGGGGCGTACGGGCCGGGCCAGCGGGTGGCCTCCTTGAGCATGTCCTCCGGCACGATGACGAACTGGCCCTTCCTCGCGGAGTCGGGGTCGTGCTGCACACGGATCGCGGTGGTCGGCACATCGAGGGCGGACGCGATACGCGGGATCACCTTGGCGACGTCGTCGTTGGTGAGTTCGCCGGCGGGCAGCTCGTACGGCACCGTGACCCGGTTCGGCTCGACCTTGACGTCGCGGAGCTTGGTGCGGGCGAGCCCGACCTTCTCCAGGAGCCCCTTGTCCGAGTCCGAGCCGGTGGCCTCGGGCGTCGACGAGCGCATGACCTGGCGGATGTTCCACGACAGCGCGATGGACGCGCCGCCCATCAGGAAAAGGTCCGGGATGGGGCCGGTGAACGGCCCGGCGAGCGCGGCGGAGGTGACCCAGGCCGACCCGGCCGCGACCGTGATCGCGGAGTGGAGGCGGCGCTGCTGGCTCGTCGACTTCCCCGCCCACCAGGCCGCCGCCGTGAGGCCGACCGACGCAAGGGTGAGACCGACGCCCGCCGGGGCCGAGTCGGCCCACATCAGGTGCGCGGCACCGCCCGCGACGCCGACGCCGCCCGTGACGATCCACGGCGGGGTGTACGGCTTGGCCCGGTGCCAGAGCCACGACTTGAGACCGGAGGCCGAGGAGCCGGAGCTGAGGCGGTCCTCGTGCTGCTGTGCGATGTCCTTGCCCATGACGAGTCCGCCTCTCAGAACTTGAACGGGTTGGTGGAGGCCTGGCGCTGCGGGCGCGGCCGCATGAGGTCGGCGTACTCGCGGGTGAACGCGCCGTACGTGGCGACCGCCCCCTTGGCCACAGCGGTCGCACCGTCACCGGACTTCTTGAGCTTCCGGCTCACCTTCCGGGCCCGCATCCGGCCTTGGATCGGGTTGTCCCCGGGCAGCGTCTGCGCCTGAGCGAGGCGGGCCTCCAGGATCTTCGAGGCCATCGCGAGCTCGATCGCCATCTGCAGGGCGAGCGCCCTGACGTGGTTGCAGTAGTTGCGGACGTCCTCGGCCGAGTTGAACTCCGGCTCGCCGAGGATGAAGTGCAGACCGCCACCACCCCCGTTCCCACCACGGCCGGCGGGTGCCGCACCGCCACCGCGCTGCCCCTGCCCCTGGCCGACGTTCACGTTGAGCCCGAACGACGGGGCGAAGCCCGTGAACGAACTGTTCTTCGTCGTGTTCCGCTTCGCCTGCGTACCGCTCGCCCCCGACTGGGGCGGGACGTTCCTCGTAGCCACGGCTTCACCTCTCTGCGAGCACGAAGGTACACATCACTTCCCCGCCAGGTACTTAAAGCACCTTGGCGACGTGATGAAGGTACATGAAGCACTGTTCAAGGGCAAGGATGTACCTTGCGGGGGTCCTTGATGTACCTTCGGTGGTGTAGCTCGATCTGACAAACGAGGAGGAGCCATGGCATTCAGGGCGCAAGGCGCGGGATACGCAGACGTCGCGGAACACTTCCGCTCGCTCATCAAGGCCGGCGAACTGGCGCCCGGCGACGCGCTCCCCTCGGTGAGCGAGATCCGGGAACAGTTCGACGTCGCGGCCAAGACCGTGTCCAGGGCGCTGGCCGTGCTCAAGAGCGAGGGGCTGGTCACCTCACGCGGGGCCCTGGGCACCGTGGTCGCCAAGAGTCCTCTCGTCATCACCGGCGCAGACCGTCTCAACCGCATGGCCAAGGGCGGGGAGCGGTACGCACCCGGCGAGACGTCCTCCGGACACCGGGTCATGCGCCGGTCCGTGCACGACGAAGAGGTGTGCACCGCACTCGACCTGGAGCCCGGCGACGAGGCCGTCATCCGCATCCGCGTCTTCCGCCAGGACGACAAGCCCACGTCCGTCGGCATCTCGATCTACCCGCCGCACACCGTCTCCGCTGTGCCCGAGCTGGGCGAAGACGGGCGGATGGTCGCCCAGTTCGACCAGCTCTACCAGGAGCGCACCGGGCGCACCGTGGTGAAGGGGCAGCGGACGGCACACGCTCGGCAAGCCTCGCCGGATGAACTCGCGGCACTGGAGATCGACGCGCCGCCCTACTCCGCCGTGTCCGTCATGGTCACCAGCGTCACGTTCCACGACGACGAGAGGCCCCTGGGCTGGTGGGAAGACGTCTACGCCCCCGGCACCCGGGTGCCCCTCTCCTAGCCCCAGCTCACCCGAACAGCGAAGCCCCCGCCGGGCAGTGGCGGGGGCTTCTTCGCGCTCTCCGACCGTACGGGAGGGCGCCCAAGGTCCGTAATCCTCCGTGGCCCGGCCGTCGCGCGGCTACAGGTCCTCGGGACGGGCACAAGCGGCT
>Ga0247818_10003286_pt1 | contig 10448 bp, 11 predicted proteins | sample 13C_Glucose_Day1_FD_192424 | JGI IMG/M metagenome (GOLD analysis project Ga0247818, IMG submission 192424) | Soil microbial communities from agricultural site in Penn Yan, New York, United States - 13C_Glucose_Day1 | ecosystem: Environmental > Terrestrial > Soil > Agricultural land | place...
ACCGGTCGAACGTCTCGAGTCCGAGTTCGTCGAGCAGGGAGATGAGCGTCGTCTGGTCGGGGGAGACCCACTGGCCGCCGATCTCCAGCATCGCGCCGTCGATGGTGTCGGTCCAGGTCCGACCTCCCACGCGGTCGCGCGCCTCCAGGACCTTTGGTTGAAGTGCTTGAGGTGGATGAATGGTGGATCTGGTCAGTGGCGGGTGAGCGCGAGCGACAGTTCGGCGTCGATGACGCAGATGCTCGAGTTGTCCACGCGGTCGTGGCTCCGCAGCTCGCCGAGCATCTGTGCCAGGCGGTCCGCGGCGGTGGTGTGTTCGGTCAGCCAGTGAGCGACGGCGTCGGCGGCGGACGTCGCGGGCGAGGCGTCGCGCAGCACCAGTCCGATCAGGCCGTGCCAGTGCTCCTGCAGGTTGTCGACGAGGACGGCTCCCGCCATCGCCTCCCAGTAGGCGGTCCCGGTCTCGCCGACGGAGAACCGTTCCGACAGCCAGTCGAGGCCCACCACGCGGCCGAATTCGCGGTACGTCTCGGCGACCTGGGTGATCGGCAGGCCGAGCGACTGCGCCGTGGTCTCCAGCGCGAAGCCCTGCGCCAGGATTCGCAGCGTACCCAGGTCCTGGGCGGGGGCACCGGTGAGGCGGGGCAGTGCCGCGGCGAGTTCCTGGACCGGCTTGGCGAAGCGCTCGATCAGCTGCTGCGCATCCGTGCCGGCGGTGCGATGCCGCAGCAGCCACGACGTGGTGCGTTCGATCAGGTCCTGGATGCCGAAGTGCAGGTTCAGCCGGGTCCGGTGGGACGCGCCGGGCAGGGTGAGGACCTCGTTCCACAGGCGGTCGATGTCGAACACCTGCCGCACCACCGCGTACGCGACGGTGATCTCGGGGGTGCCGACGCCGAGCCGCTCCTCGAGGCGGTGGATCAGGCCGGGGCCGACACGGTCGATCATGTCGCCGGCCACGATCACGGCCACGATCTCCCGGGCGAGCCGGTGACCGCTGATCTGCTGGGGGACGCGTTCGCGGATGGACGCCGGGAAGTAGTCGGCGAGAACACCGTCGAACACGGCGTCGTCGAGCACGGGGGAGGCGAGCAGTTCGGTGACGACGAGGTTCTTCGACTGTGCGAGCAGAACCGCGATCTCCGGCCGGACCAGTCCCTGGCCCGCGCGGTGCCGCGCCGACAGTTCCGCCGCCGACGGCAGGACCTCCGCGGACCGGCTGATCCCGGCGTCCCGCTCGAGGTTCTCGATCAGCCGCTCGTGGCGTCCGAGCAGGAACGGTGCGTGGACCTCGGCGAGGCTGATGGCGAGGGTCTGGGAGGCGGCGTCGGCGAGCACCGATTCGCCGATCTCGTCCTGGACGCGGGCGAGCAGCGTGTTCCGTTCCTCGGCGGGGAGTTCGCCGGCCGCCACGGCCGCGTCCAGCGCGACCTTCAGGTTCACTTCCCGGTCCGACGTGGCGACCCCGGTGGCGTTGTCGATGAAGTCGGCATTGATCCGGCCGCCGTTCAGCGCGTACTCGATGCGGGCGCGCTGCGTGAGGCCGAGGTTGCCGCCCTCACCGATCACCGCGGCGCGCACATCGCTCGCCGCCACCCGGACGGCGTCGTTGGCCGGGTCGGCGGCGTCGGCGTGCCCCTCGGTGGAAGCCTTGACGTACGTTCCGATTCCGCCGTTCCACAGCAGATCCACGTCCGCGGTCAGCAGCGCCTTCACCACCTCGTGCGGCGGGAGTTCGGTGGCGGTGACGCCGAGGCGTTCACGCACCTGCGGCGACAGCGGGATCTTCTTCGCCGTCCGCGGCCACACGCCGCCGCCCGCCGAGACGAGGCTCCGGTCGTAGTCGTCCCAACTGCTGCCGGGCACGGACGCGAGGCGCTCGCGCTCGCGGTAGGACGCCTCGGAATCCGGTTCGGGATCGAGGAAGATGTGCCGGTGGTCGAACGCGCCGACCAATCGGATGGCGCGGCTGAGCAGCATCCCGTTGCCGAACACGTCGCCGGACATGTCGCCGATGCCGACCACCGTGAACGCGTCGGTGTCGACGTTCTTGCCCATCTCGGCGAAATGCCTGCGGACGGAAACCCATCCGCCGCGCGCCGTGATGCCCATCGCCTTGTGGTCGTAGCCGGCGGAGCCGCCGGACGCGAACGCGTCGCCGAGCCAGAAGCCGCGACGCGTCGCGATGCTGTTGGCCAGGTCGGAGAATCGGGCCGTGCCCTTGTCGGCGGCCACCACCAGATACGGGTCGGCGTCGTCGTAGATCACCGTGTCGCGGGGGTGGACCACCTCGCCGTCGACGATGTCGTCGGTGACGTCGAGCAGTCCGTCGATGAAACTCGTGTACGCCGCGCGGACCGCGTCGGGCGTCGTCTCGGTGCGCACCACGAACGCGCCCTTCGCGCCCATCGGAACGATCAGCGAGTTCTTCACGTGCTGTGTCTTCATCAGACCCAGAACCTCGGTGCGGAAGTCGTCCTTGCGGTCCGACCACCGCAGGCCGCCGCGCGAGACCGGACCGCTGCGGACATGGCTGCCCTCGACGATCGGCGAGTGCACGAAGATCTCGCGGTACGGGGTCACGGCCGCGGACAGCGACAGCAGCGACGGGTCGATCTTGAACGCGGCGGGGGCGGCGCTGATCGAGCGGTCGTGCTGGAACCAGTTGGTGCGCAGCACCGCCGACGTGAACGACAGCAGGCCGCGGAGCAGACGGTCCTCGTCCAGCGTCGCGGTGCGGTCGATCGCGTCGAGCAGCACGCGCTCCGCATCCGCGACGGCGCTCTCACGGTCGGGGCCGGTGGCAGCGGGATCGAAACGGGCGGTGAACAGGTCGCGGAATCCGCGCACGAAATCATTGTGCCGCAACAGGATCGCCACGATGTTGGGTTCCGACAGTCCCAGCCCCACCTGACGGAGGTAGCGGCAAGCCGCCCGGACCAGGACGGCGTCCGTCCACGTCAGGTTCGCCGCGGCGACGAGGCGGGTGAATCCGTCGACCTCCAGATGTCCGGCGGCCGCGGCCTCGAACGCGTCGGACAGCAGGCCCGGAGTCTCGGCGTCCCAGGCGAAGTCGCCGGTGCTGAAATCGAACCGGTGGACCAGCGGGCTGCCGGGCTCGCCCGCGGGCAGCTGTTCGTGGGACGCGACCCGCAACCCGAGGTCCGCGAACAGTGCGACCAACTCGGCGAGCAACGGGGTGCCCTGCGGCCAGACCATGACGGCGGCCGGCTCGGGCAGTGCATCCGCGGTGTCGACGAATCGCAGCCGCGGAGTGGTCCCTCCGGACGCCAGGACCGCGCTCGACACGGCGGCCTCGTCCTGGCGTGGACGGGGTGTGTCGGTCGTGCTCGGAATGACACCGGTATAGCTCATCGTGTGGCTCCTGACCCCTGATCTGGCAAACGCGTGACTTGGGAACCAGTGTGTCGAGAAGAGACGCACGCCACATCCGACGAAGTGGAGCGTCGTGCGGCGACGGACGCGACGTTTCGGAGCCCGTGAGTACTTGTCAACCGCGGGCGGTTAACAAGTACTCACAGCTCGCCAGGTGGAGACTGCTGCGGTGCCGAGCAGTCCGCCGGTGATCACGAAGATCGACGATGTGCCCGCGACCCCCGCCGCGGCGCCTGCGGCCAGCGGAATCAGTACCTGCCCGAGCCGGTTGCCGGTCAGGCGCAGCGACAACGCGGCGGCCCTGTTGGCGGCGGTGACGAGCCCGGCCACCCAGGTCATCGTCAGTGGTTGACCGATGCCCCAGAAGAATCCGGCCACGACGAGGAGCAGCGCCATCCAGACCGGGTCGGGCACGAACGGCAGCAGGGCGGTGGGCAGCGCCGAGCACAGCGTGGCGGAGATCAGCAGCTTCTGCCGCGACACCCGGGTGAGCAGCCACGGCAGGAACGCGCGCGACACTATCGACGCCGCGGTCCGCGCGGTCAGCAACAACGACACCAGCAGAACGCTGAAACCGAACTCGTGCCCGAGGACGGGGAGGTACGCGACGACGACGTCGACCGACGCCAGCACGATCAGACTGCTGAACACGGCCGGCCGCATCCCCGTCGTCGAGATCATGCTGAATACGGACTGCCGGTCGCCGGGCGACGGCAGCTCCGCTGCTTGCGGGCGTTCGCGTATCGGCCAGGCGAACGGGATCGCGGCCAGCGACACCACACCCATCACCGTCAACGCCAGAGTGGTTTCGACGGCGCCGCCGTCCGAGCTTCCCGCCGCGATCAGTCCGACGAGCGGGACACCGATGGCCTGGCCGACCGAGACGCCGAGCGTCAATCCGGCGAAACCCCGATCCAGTTCACCGGGTGGGGAGAGGAGCGTGATGAATCCCTGCCCGGCGACGGTCACGAGGATCTGGCCGAACCCGAGGACGACATTGCCGAGCGCGAGGACGATCAGGTCGCCGCTCGCCGCAATCACCAGGACACCCAGTGCGGTCAGCAGCACACCGGTCCGCAGGACCGCGGCGGCGTGCCGCCGGTCCACGGCGCGTCCGATCCGGACCGCGACGAGCAGCGGTGCCAGCGAGAACAGGGCGGTGACGATGCCGATCGTGACGGCGTCGCCGCCGAGCGCGAGGACGCGGTAGGAGACGAGAACGCGGACAGCGTGATAGACGGCCTGGAGGAGAGCAGTGGCAACGCAGACGTTGAGGAACCAGTGCTTCACCAGGTCATCCGTTGATCACCCGGCGATCGCCGAGCGGCGCCTGCAACGGGACTTCGAGGGTGCCGAACACGGCGACGAGAATGCACATCTTGTCGGCGGCCTCCGGGAGGGTGCCGGTGCGCAGCGAGATGGTGACGGTGGTGTCGGTTTCGGTGACGGTCGCGTCTGCGCCGTAGCACTCCGGGGTTCCGGTGACGAAGTGGATCGCCACCTTGTTGCCGTCCGCGCGGGACCACGACTCGAACGGTGTCGGATTCGCCCGGACGATGTCAGGGCGCGACTCGAAGACGGTGCCGAATTCGTCGCCGGGCACTTCGGAGGGAATCGGCATTCCCGACGACGGATTGGTCGGGCTGGGATCCACTGCGGACGCGATCTCCGGGGGAATCGTCGGTTCGTCGGTGCTCGAACCGGACCCGCATCCGGCGAGGGCGAGGCAGGCCAGCACTGCGAGGGCGATTACGCGCATATGCCACGGTAACCTCATCCCGCGAGCAGGCCGGAGACCAGCGCAATCCCCGGAATCGCAGCCAAAGTCGTGACGAAAGCGGTGTCTCGCGCCAGCACCGTTCCCACCCCGTACCGGCTTGCGTAGACGAAGACGTTCTGTGCCGTGGGCAGCGTCGCCACCACCACGATGGCGAACAGTTCGTGGCCGTCGAGCCCGAGCAGATAACGCGCCATCAGGTAGGCCAGCACCGGTTGCACCACGATCTTGAGCACCGACGCCAGCGCGACGTCGCGTCGCGGGCTCGTCCCCTTCTCCAGCACCCGCACCCCGTACAGCGAGATGCCGAACGCGAGCAGCGCACCCGGCACCGACGCGCCACCCATGAGCCGGAACGGCTGCATCAGGGCTTCCGGGGGTGTCCAGCCGAGGAGTGCGATCAGCAGTCCCGCGGCACCCGCCACGACGATCGGGTTCTTGAACGGTGCGGTGATCGTGTCGAGCCGCGACGCGCCGCGTCGGAGCGTGGTGACATCGAGGATGGTGAGGGCGATGGGGGAGTACGCGATGATCTGGAACAGCAGCAGCGGCGCCACGAACGACGCGTCCCCCAGGACGAACACCGCGATGGGAATGCCGAGATTCGCGGAGTTCACGTACGACGCCGACAGTGCGCCGATCGTCAGTTCCGGAAGGGACCTGCGCAACCACACTCTCGCGACGACCATGTACAGTGCGCCGACCGTCAATGCCGTGACAGCCGCGACGGCGAGTGTGGGCGAGAAGATCACGGAGAGGTCGGACGATGCGAGTGAATCGAACAGCAGCGCCGGTGTGGCGACGAAGAACACCAGCCTGCCCAGGACGGTTTCGCCCTCCGCGCCCAGCGTCCCGCGACGGCCGAGCAGATAGCCGATGGCGATGATGACGAATATGACGGTGAATCCCGCAACCACTCCCGACACGCTGCGGGGCACCTCCTCGACAGGTATGCCCCTGTCGGCAAACCTTCCGAAGTCTAGTGCTCGGCGTTCGGGTGGGTGACAATAGCGTCCGGTCGGGGAGATCGTCTGTGCGCGCGTTCCGTCGCGCTCGAGGAGTCGCAATGCTGCGTCGAACGACCGTCCTCTGTGCGCTGTTCTGCGCGTGGACCCTCGCCTGGGGCGCGGCTCCCGTGGCGTCGGCGCTGGCCCCGCCGTCGAGTGGGGATCCGCAACTGATCGCGCTCGCCGGGCAGGTCCTCGGGCGCAGCTACCGCGAGAACGCGAGCGTCGCGTACATCGACGCGTCCGGCACCCGGTTCGCGAATTTCGGGGCCACCGAAGACACCGACTACGAGATCGGTTCCGTCACCAAGACGTTCACCGCGGAACTGTTCGTCGACGCCGTCGCCCGGGGGGAGGTGCGCGAGGACACGAGGGTCGGGGATGTGCTGCCGTTGCAGGGCGCACCGGTCGGCGACGTGACACTGCTCGAGCTGGCGTCCCACACGTCCGGGCTGGCGCAGTTCCCGATGAGCACCGACACCGTGGTGGCCGTCGGGCACTGGGTGGTCGCGTCCAACCCGTTCACGTACGACCGGGACACCCTGCTGCAGCAACTGCAGTCGGCGCCCCTCACTACCCGCGGCACGTACTCGTACTCGACCGTCGGCTTCGCGCTGCTCGGCCAGGCGCTGGCCGCGGCCGCGCACACCGATTACCCGTCGCTGCTCCGCGAGCGCATGCTCGCCCCCCTCGGGCTGTCGCAGTCGTGGATGCCGCTCACCACCGCCGACCTGCCCCCGAACGTCACCCGCGGATTCGACGTCCTGCACCGGTCGCAGGACCCGTGGCCGCTGGACGCCTACGCCCCGGCAGGCGGGTTGCGGTCGACCGCGAACGACATGTCGACCTACGTCCGGGCGCTCCTCGACGGAACGGTCCCCGGGAGCGCGGCCATGGATCCGCGGTGGATCGGCGACAACTACCGCGCGCTGACGTGGTCGATCGTCCCGTTCGAAGGCCGCGACTACACGCTGCACGGCGGCGCGACCGGCGGTTTCCAGTGCACGGTCGTGCTCGACCGCGAGAACGACCGCGGGCTCGTCATCCTCACCGACACCATCGGCGGACTCGAGCAGCAGGGTCTGGAGATCCTCGCCCACACCCCCATGTGAGTGTTTTCGCGTCCCGGGGCACACATTGTCACTCACGTGCCTGGGTACCCCCGCTGGGTATGTCCGGTTACAGTGGTCGTGTGGAGACGGCAACCGGGCGGAGGCACACAGTCGTGGCGCGTGCCGCGCTGCTGATCGCCGTCGCCGCCGGGGTGCTCCTCATGCACAGCCTGATCGCGCCGACCGCGATTGCCGCGGCACACGAGCAGCCCTCGGCCACCGCGTCCCACTCCGAAGACCCCCACGGTTGCGGCGGGGACGGATGCGAGCAACCCCACCTCACCGGACATCAGTGTGCCGGCGTGATCGTGGTGATCGCCGCGCTGACGTCGGTGATGTTGCTGTGGTGGCATTCCGTGGATCCTGCCGCGCGACGGTCGCGGGTGAGCGCCGACCGTGTGCAGTCGGGGCGCGGACCGCCGCCGTGGACGGTGCTTTCTTTGGCGGAACTCTCGATTCTGCGGGTGTGACAGGGAGCCCGGGGCGTGTGCCCCGGCGGATCCGACTGTCATTTCCCGAATCGATTTCGAGGAGTTCCCCATGCGTACCACCATCACTGCCCTGATCGCCGCCGCGACAGGTGCGGCTCTCGTCCTGACCGGCTGCGGCACCGACTCGGCAGGCACCTCGTCGACGTCCGGTGCGTCGACCTCAGCCGTCGAATCGCAGACGCAATTCAACGACGCCGACGTCGCGTTCCTGGAAGGGATGTACCCGCATCACGCGCAGGCGGTGGAGATGTCCGACATGGTCGCCGGTCACACCGACAACGCCGAGGTGGTCGCTCTCGCCGCCGCGATCAAGGCGGCGCAGCAACCCGAGATGGACCGGATGACCACCTGGCTCCAGCAGTGGGGACAACCGGTTCCGACGCCCGACATGTCCGGCATGCACGACATGAACCACGGCGCCGGAATGATGTCGGCCGATCAGATGGACGCCCTGACGGCATTGTCGGGCACGGAGTTCGACCGGCAATGGCTGACCATGATGATCGCGCACCACGAGGGCGCGATCGACATGGCGAACACCGAACTGGCCGACGGTGAGAACCCGGAGGCCAGGCAGATGGCCACCGACATCGTGACCGCCCAGCAGAAGGAGATCGCCGACATGCAGGCCGCGCTCGGCTGACCGGAATGACGAAAAGGCCGCGTAATCCGAGGATTACGCGGCCTTTTCGGTGCCTACGTGAGTTACCGGCTCGTGAAGGGCAGCAGAGCCATCTCGCGAGCGTTCTTGACGGCGACGGCAACCTGACGCTGCTGCTGCGGGGTCAGGCCCGTGACGCGGCGGCTACGGATCTTGCCGCGGTCCGAGATGAACGTGCGGAGGAGGTTGATGTCCTTGTAATCGACGTACTCGATCTTGGCCGCGAACAACGGGTTCTTCTTGGGCTTGCGGCCCTCGACGGGACGCGGCTTCTTCGACGGTGCTCTCTTGACTGCCATCTGCTTCCTTTACCAGCTCGACTTGTGGACGCCTGGCAGCTCCCCGCGGTGCGCCATCTCGCGAACACGCACGCGAGAGAGCCCGAACTTCCTCAGGTGGCCGCGCGGACGTCCATCCGCAGCGTCTCGATTGCGTAATCGTACCGGACTCGCGTCGCGGGGCAGACGCTGCAGTGCCGCCCGGGCCTGCGCGCGCTCGTCTGCGCTGCTCGATGGACGGCGGATGGTCTCCTTCAGCTCCGCGCGGCGCCCGGCCCAGCGTGCCACGACGATCTTGCGTTGCTCGTTCTTCGCGATCTTCGACTTCTTGGCCATGTGCGGTGTCTTCTACTTCTCTTCTCGGAAATCGACGTGCTTCCGCACGACCGGGTCGTACTTCTTCATCACCAGACGGTCGGGGTCGTTGCGGCGGTTCTTGCGGGTCACGTACGTGTATCCGGTGCCTGCCGTCGACTTCAGTTTCACGATCGGGCGGATCTCGTTGCGGGCGGCCATCAGATCTTGTCCCCGCGGGCGCGGATCCGGGCGACGACGGCCTCGATGCCGTCCCGGTCGATGGTTTTGATGCCCTTGGCGGAGAGCGTGAGGGTGACCCGTCTGCCCTCGCTGGGCAGGAGGTACGTCTTCTTCTGGATGTTCGGATCCCAGCGCCGGTTGGTGCGCTTGTGGGAGTGCGACACCGACTTGCCGAATCCTGGCTGGCGTCCGGTCACCTGGCAGTGCGCCGACATGGGCGTTCCTCTCTGTCCCCTCGCGGAACCGCCGCAAGGGTTATGACAATCATTTTCGACAATGGCGAGATTCCAATGTAGCGTTCCGTCCACGTAATGACAATCGTTATCGAAAGGGTGCTCGTGAGTGAGATACTCGACGGCCGGACGCCGCTGATCCTGGTTTCCGGTTGGAACGGCCCCGCCGAGGACGCGGCGCGGTCGCTGCTCCGCGAAGGCACCGTCGTCGTGCATCACGACCTCGACCTCGTGCACGAAGGCGTCGTGCGCCGCACCGTCACGACGCTGGAGTCGGGGGCGCCGCGCGAGCGCCTCGGCATCCTCGAACTGGCGCACGGTTGCATCTCCTGCACGCTGCGCGAGGACCTACTCCCGCTGCTCCGCCGCCTGCACACCCGCAGTTCGGTGCAGCGCATCGTGCTGCACCTCGACCGCCGGCTCGAACCCGAGGCGGTGTGCTGGGCGGTCGAGCACGTGGCGGTGTCCGGTGTGGTGGGGCAGATCGACGGTCCGGCATCGCGGGACGTGCGCGTCGACGGCGTCGTCACCTGCGTCGACGCGGCATCGTGGCTGGCCGACGCCACCGGCGACGAAGCACTGGACGACGACCGCACCGTCGCGCAGGTCGCGGTCGGGCAGGTGGACTTCGCCGACGCCCTGGTGGTGTCGGGCAGTGCCGGCGACGGCTGGCAGCAGGCCCGGCTCCACGCCGTCCTGGCCCGGTTGGCACCAGGCGCGCCGATCATCTGGAACGGGGAGGCGCCCGACGTCGAGCGCCTGCTCCGCGACATCCCGGCCGGCGCGCGGCGCGGTGAGCCGTCCCACGCCCACTCGCCGCTGCTGCGCGGACAGCCGCCGCTGTCCCACGACTGCGGCGTCATGCTCGTCGAGTTCACCGCCACCCGGCCGTTCCATCCGGAGCGACTGCACGAGGCCGTCGACGTGCTCCTCGACGGGGTCGTCACGTCTCGCGG
>Ga0247818_10003288_pt1 | contig 10447 bp, 10 predicted proteins | sample 13C_Glucose_Day1_FD_192424 | JGI IMG/M metagenome (GOLD analysis project Ga0247818, IMG submission 192424) | Soil microbial communities from agricultural site in Penn Yan, New York, United States - 13C_Glucose_Day1 | ecosystem: Environmental > Terrestrial > Soil > Agricultural land | place...
CCCGCCGTCTGCGCTTCCCCAGGGCCCTTAGCGTCCCTGGGGCTTCACGCCCCGCCGGGGCGGCCCGCGTAATACGTGGCGATCATGTCCTGGCCGCCGTGTCCGGCCGCCTCCGCGCGGGCGAACCGCTCGGCGGAGGCGGCGACCAGGTCGAGCGTCACCCCCGCCGCCTCGGCCGCGTCGATGATCAGCCGGGTGTCCTTGAGTGCCGTGGAAAGCGCGAAACTCGGGCTGAGATCGCCGGAGAGCACCGCCGCCGACTTGCCCTGCAGGTACGGGGTGTCCAGCGGCCCGCCCTTCATCGCGTCCAGGAAGAGCTGCGGGTCGAGGCCCAGTCCTTCGGCGAGATTGAGGCACTCCGCCACGCTGTTGACGAGGTTGACGACCCAGGTGTTGGCGACGAGCTTGAGCCGGGTGGCGGCGCCCGGTTCCTCGCCGACCCACACGGTCCGCTGCCCGATCGCCTCCAGGACGGGCTGCACGGCCGCGCGGGCACCGGACGGGCCGGAGACGAACACGGTGAGCGCGCCCTGCTCCGCCGGCTGCTTCGTGCCGGAGACCGGGGCGTCGAGGTAGACGAGTCCGTGTCCGGCGGCCCGGTGGGCCAGGTCGGTCGTCGCGTCCAGGCCGACGGTGGAGCTCTGCAGCCATACCTGCCCCGGACGCAGTCCGGACGCCGCGGCGGTGAGCGTCTGCGCCACCGACGGGCCGTCGTTCAGGGCGGTGAGGACGACGTCGGCGCCGCGTACCGCTGCGTCGGCCGTGTCGGTCACCGTGGCGCCGTCGGCGGCCAGCGGCTCGGCCCTGGACCGGGTGCGGTTCCAGACGCGGACGGGCAGCCGCTCCCTGAGCAGGCTGCGGGCCATCCCGGATCCCATGATCCCGGTGCCCAGGACCGCGACGGTCGGTCGGCCCCGGGATGCTCCGGCGGTGGGTGCGGTGGTCATGAGGGGGATTCCCTTCGTCGGTGCGGTGCGGTCCCGGGACTGCGGGGCCTCAAGCCTGCCGCAGCGCGCTCTCCAGCACGGCACGGTGCACGGCTCTGGCGAGTCGCGCGCCCCAGACCGAACGCGGTCCGGCGAACGGTTCGCCCGGATGTCCCCCGGGGTCGGGCGCGGCGACGCACACCGCGTCCGTCGGCGTGCCGGAGCAGTCGAGTCCGGCGTCGAGGAGCGCCTGGACCTTCGCCTCGGTGGCGGTGGCGACCGCGTTCACCATGGCCGCGTCCGAGAGCGCCACGGGGAGGGTGACGACGATGTTGACCGTGCCCGGAGGCTGCGGCAGGGCCGAGCCCTCGGCCGGAACGGCGGCCCATCCCCGTACGCCGAGCCCGCTCGTGACGGTCGCGGTCACCCCGCCGTCGTCGGCGGCGGTGTACGCCGTGACGTCGGCCGCAGTCATCAGCCCGGCCCCTGCGCCGTCGAGCGCCTCGGCGGCCGCGATCTCCGCGAGGTGGCGCTCGGGGTCGAGCCGGGGGTAGCCGCCGGGTACCTGGGCGTTCAGAATCCAGGCGCGCGGCCCGATCCCGCCCCCGAGTACGGCGCTGCTGCAGGCCCGCCAGCCGGGGCCCAGCCGCCAGACGAGGTGGTGCAGTCCGAGGCCGTCCTCCTGCCTGGTCAGAAGCTCGCCACGTTGCCGGGGCAGGCGGGTGCCCGGGGATCCCATGGCGCTCCCCTCGTCAGGCCCGCCGACGATCGGCTCGGGCGCGTCGATCATACGGTCGGGCCGGGACGGGGTCACCGGCGCGTCCGGGAGGGCTCTCACCCGAATGGCGTAACGCGTGTAGCGGTTCGAGAGCCCCCTGGAACGGGGCCACCGCCCCTCCCCGGTCCTTCGGGCCTCCCGGCGCCCGGGCCGGGAAGTTGCAGCGTCCAACCGGGTGAGGCGCGATGGAAGCCGGACGCGCCTTCCCTGCTGGACCCGACCGCAGGACGCGCCCGGGCGAGGAGGAATCGGCCATGGGAGCCGCTGACGGTTTCACGGATTCCGGAGAACTCGACGGTCTGACCGTCTACGACAGCGACGGGGAGAAGGTCGGCACCGTGGGGCGGGTGTACGTCGACGACGACACCGGCAAGCCCGACTGGATCACGGTGAAGACCGGCATGTTCGGCATGAAGGAGAGCTTCGTGCCGCTTGCGGGAGCCCGCCGGGTGGGCTCCGACCTGCACGTCTCGCACCCGAAGGAACGCGTCAAGGACGCTCCCCGGGTGGACGCCGACGCGCACCTCTCCGTATCGGAGGAACAGGAGCTCTACCGCCACTACGGGATGACCAGGAAGGGCACGGCCGGCGCGGGCGGTGACGCGCGCACGACGTCCGGGACCGGAACGGGAGCCATGGGCGCGGCCGGTGCGGCCGGTGCGGCCGGCACCGCGCGCACCGGACACGCGAAGGACACCGGCACCACCACCGCCGGCATGGGCACCACCGGTGCCGGCACGGGCAGGCACCGGGACACGGAGACCTCCTCCACGTCGCGCCCGCTCGCGGGTGCCGGAGCCGAACGGTCCGCCGGCGGCACCGGCCGGGAGGAGATGGTCCGGTCCGAGGAGCAGCTCCAGGTCGGTACGGAGGAGTACGAGAGCGGGAAGGCACGCCTGCACAAGTACGTCGTGACGGAGAACGTCACACGGACCGTGCCGGTGTCCCACGAGGAGGTGCGCGTGGTGCGCGAGCCTCTGCAGCCGGGTGAGAAGGGAGCCGTGAAGGGGCGGACCGAACTCGGCGAACAGGACGTCGAAGTCACCCTGCACGCCGAACGAGCCACCGTCCGCAAGGAGGCGGTCCCCGTGGAGCGGGTCCGTCTCGAGACCAGCAAGGTCACCGAACAGAAGGAAGTGTCCGCCGAGCTCCGCAAGGAGAAGATCGACTACGCGGACGGCAAGGACATGGGCAGCGACAAGGACATGGGCGGCGAGTACGGCCAGGGACGTCGTCGCTGACCTGACCCCTCACACAGCGGCGAAAGGCCGTGCGACACCAGCGAGGGGCGGACCCGGGTGGTTCACGGGCCCGCCCTCTCGTCGTGCCCGTACCGCGCGTGCACCGCTCCTCCGGGCAGGAAGCGCACCGAAGGGCGCCCGTCCGGTCCGTCCGGTGTGACCACCGCGCGTACCCGGTAGACCTCGGCGACGAGTTCCTCCGTGATCACCTCCGAGGGCGTTCCGCCCGCCACCACCCGGCCCTCCTTCATGACGACGACCCGGTCGCAGAACATCGCGGCCAGATTGAGGTCGTGCAGCGCGACCACCGCGGTCACGGGCAGCGCGGCGATCAGGGAGAGCAGCTCCAACTGGTGCTGGATGTCGAGGTGGTTGGTGGGTTCGTCCAGCAGGAGTTCCCGCGGCTGCTGGGCGAGGGCACGGGCGATCTGCACCCGCTGGCGCTCGCCTCCGGACAGGGTGTGCCAGGACTGCGCGGCGCGGTCGGCCAGTCCGGTGCGGGCCAAGGCCCCGTGCACGGCGGCCTCGTCCTCCGGGCCGGACGCCGACCAGGGGCGCCGGTGCGGGATTCGGCCGAGCCGTACGACGTCCAGGACGCTCAGGTCGATCTGGGTGTCCGCGTGCTGGTCGACGACCGCCACGCGTCGGGCCACGGCCCGCCGTCCGGTCTCGGCGAGCGTGCGTCCGTCCAGGGTCACCACTCCCGCGCCGGGGCCGAGGACGCCGGCCATCACACGCAACAGCGTGGTCTTGCCGGAGCCGTTGGGTCCGAGAAGCCCGACCGTGGCGCCGGACGGCGGCGCGACACTCACCCCGTCGAGGACGATCCGCCCGCCCGCCTCCCGGGTGATCCGGGTGGCCCGCAGGCCGTCGCCGGGCGTTCCTTTCCGGTGCGTCTCGGGGGTCATGCGCTTCTCCGGGTGCGGTGGAGGATCAGGACGAACACGGGCACGCCGATGAGGGAGGTGACCACCCCGACGGGGACCTCCTGAGGGTCGAGGACGGTCCTGGCCAGGGTGTCGACCCAGACCAGGAACACCGCTCCGGCGAGCGCGGTCACCGGCAGCAGTCTCCGGTGCCCCGAACCGGTCAGCGCCCGGGCCGCGTGCGGCAGGACGAGCCCGACGAACCCGATCGCGCCCGCCGAGCTGACGAGGGCGGCCGTCAGCAGCGCGGTCGCGCAGAGCAGCACGATCCTGGTGCGGGCCACGTGCACGCCGAGGGCGGCCGCGGCGTCCTGGCCGAAGGCGAACGCGTCGAGGGTACGGGCGTGGCCGAGGCAGATCAGGAGGGTCACGGCCAGCACGGCGGAGCACGTCCACACGTCGCCCCAGCCGACCCCGCTCAGCGAGCCGAGCAGCCAGAAGAGCACGCCCCGGGTCTGTTCGGCGTCGGCGGCCGTCATCACGACGAACGAGGTGAGCGCGGAGAAGAGCTGCATGGCCGCGACCCCGGACAGCACGACCCGGTCGGTGGATCCGCCGAGCGTGTGGCTGAGCAGCAGGACGAGGGCGAACGAGCACAGGGCCCCGACGAAGGCACCGCCCGAGACGGACACCGCTCCCCCGCCGACGCCCAGGACGACGACCACGACCGCCCCGGTGGACGCCCCCGACGAGACGCCGAGGACGAAGGGGTCGGCGAGCGGGTTGCGCAGCAGCGACTGCATCACGGTGCCGCACACCGCGAGCCCGGCTCCGCACACCGCGGCGAGCAGGGTGCGGGGCATGCGCAGGTTCCAGATGATGCCGTCCCGGATCGGGGTCAGCCGTCCTTCACCCAGGCCGAGGTGCGAGGCCACCACGGACCAGACGTCCGGGACGGAGATGCGTGCGGGGCCGATCGTCACGGCCACCGCGACGGACAGGAGCAGCAGGGCGATCCCGGCGCTCCACAGGAGGCCGTCACGCAGGATCCGTGTGCCGACGGCCGTGCCCGCCGGCGGAGGCGGGTGCGTCTCCGTGTCCGGTGCGGGTTCGGTCCTCGTCACTCCGCGAGCCCGAACGAACGCAGCCCCGCCGCGACGCGCTCGACGCCTTCGACGGTCCGGATGGTCGGGTTCATGGCCTGGCCGCTGAGCAGGACGTAGCGCTTGTGGCGGACGGCGTCCAGATTCTTCGTGGCGGGGTTTGACTCCAGGAACTCGATCTTCTTCTTCGCGCTCTCGGCCGTCTGCGACTTACGGGTCAGGTCACCGATGACCAGGACGTCGGGGTTGCGGTCGGCGACCGTCTCCCAGTTGATCTGGGGCCATTCCTCGTGCGTGTCGTCGAAGACGTTCTTCGCGCCGAGCTCCCCCGTGATGATGCCGGGGGCGCCGCAGCAACCGGCCAGATAGGGCGCCTCGGCGTTGGCGAACCAGTAGAGCAGGGTCGTGTCGGAGGCGTCGACGCCGGCGGTCGCCCTTTCGATCCGTTCCCGGAGAGCGCGGATCAGTTTCTCGCCCCGCTCCGGGACGCCGAACACCTGGGCCAGGTCACGCACTTCGCCGTAGACGCCGTCCATGGTCAGTGGTGCGGTGCGGGAGCCGTCGCTGCTGCCGGCGTTGTCCTTGCCCGCGCAGTCGGTGGGTGAGAGGTACGTGGGCACACCCAGTTCCTCGAACTGGTCGCGGGACGACACTCCGCCCTTGCCGAGGGTGGACTCGAAGGACGCGCTGACGAAGTCGGGTTCCTCCGCGAGCACCTTCTCGGAGGAGGGCTGGTTCTCCGCGAGGCGGGGCACCTTGGCCTCGTCCTTCTCCAGTCCCTTCATCACCGGGTCCGTCCAGGTCGCGGTGCCGGCGAGGCGGTCGGCGAGGCCCAGGGCGAGCAGGATCTCCGTCGATCCCTGATTGAGCGAGACGGCCCGCCGCGGGGCCGCGTCGACGGTCACCGTGCGACCGCAGTTCTCCAGCGTCACGGGGAAGCCGTCGGCGGAGCGCTCCCGCGCCGCGCCGTCGGACGTGCTCCCGCCTCCGCCGCAGGCGGTCAGGAGGACAAGTCCGGCGATGAGCAGGGCGGTTCGGCGTACGGTGCTGGCTATGGGCGGCACGAGTCCCTCTGCGTCTCTGGGCTCAAGCGCGGAGCCCGGTACGGTGTTCCGCTCCCGGTGCGGAAGCGGGTGCCAGCAGGTCTTCGGACTCGGGTTCGTCCGGACGGAGCGCCTTCCCGGTGCACCCGAGGGTGTCCCAGTGGCCGTGGCCCCGCCCGTCCCCCTCACCGCTGCGCGTCAGCTCCGGATTCGCACCGGATTCCCTGACTCCACGTGGAGTGTGACTGGCGTCTGCAAGCTATCACGCGGCGTGCCGCCGGCCTCCGGGCCGTCGCCGGTCGGTGGGTGGGTGCGGTCCGCTCCCCATCCGTACCGGCGACGGCCGTCGGGCGGTTCAGCGCTTGGGGTGAACCGATTCGCCGCCGTTGCTCCGCGGTTTCCCGCCGCAGCGGGAGAGCACGGACGCGGTGCCCCAGTAGGCCAGCAGAACGGCGCGCAGACCCAGGATCTCCAGGCGCTCGCCGAACCCCGTCGCCCCTTCCTTGCCCGGGGCGCTCACCGGGCCTCCGCCGCACCGGTGTTCCAGGGGCCCTCGGGGTCGTCGTAGGCATCGGCGTAGCCCGGGCCGGCGATCGGCCAGTCGGCCAGCAGGGCCTCGGGCAGGGCGAAGGAGTCGGCGAGTTGCGGGGCGTGCGCGGCGACGGCGGCGATCAGGTCCTCGGCGTCCCCCGCCAGGGCCTCCACCTGATCACCGCTCAGGCGGCCGGCGGCCAGCAGATCACCGCTGTTGCGGGCCAGCCACTCGACGGCGAACAGGCGCTCCAGCTCTCCCAGCCGGTCCTTCGCGGCTCCTTCGGGGAGGGCGACACGGGCCTCGGCGTAGGCCGCGGCGGCCTGCCGGTACGCATAGGCCTCGACCCCGCGCAGCGCGGGGCCGGAGGCCGCGTTCCAGCGTCCGAGGGCGTCGGCGTCGGTCGCCGACAGCACGCGCTCCCTGGCCCGGGCGAACCAGATCTCCTGGACCGAGGCGAGGAGCGTGCCGAGGAAGCGCGGATCGGCGAGGTCCCCGGTGTGCGGGGCCGGGGTGCCCGCACCGCCCGGATCGGCGGCGAAGAGCATGTCGGCGGCCGCCTTGGTGTACAGGGCGATGTTGTCGCCCTCCGCGGTGATGGCCCCTTCCACCCCCGTGACGAGTTCGGTCATGCCGTTGTTCTCGAGCAGCGCCTGGGCTCCGCAGCGTTCACGGCTCTCGACGATGACGTCGCGGGCCCGCCAGGTGATCCACGCCTTGGCGACATCGACGAGCGTCCCCGCCTCGGCCCGGCCCTCGCCGTCCGCGCAGGCCTCCCAACGCTCCTGCGCCCTGCGGTAGAGCAGGGTCATGGCGAAGACGGTGGCCATGGCCGAGGCGAGCGGCCCGTGGTGGGTCCGGTGGGCGTTGACGGGCACGGGGGGCGCGCCGCGGCTGCCGGAGATCAGCCGGTGGCCGCCGTAGCGCACGGCCACCGCGAGGGTCGCGCGGGCCGAGCCGGCCGCACAGGCGCTCATCGCGATCCGGCCGGGGGTGACCCGCCCGATCGAGGTCAGGAACCGCCGGCGCCGGTCCCCCGGCTCCGTCCTGAACATCCCCTCGGCATCTCCCTCCTCGCCGGACCCCAGCAGAGCGTCTCGGGCCACGAACAGGTGGTCGAACGAGGTCAGGCAGTGGTCCACGGGACTGCCCATGCGCGCGGGCAGCAGGCGCACCCGGACGCCGGGGAGCGCCTCCGCGTCGTCGGTGAGCGGCACCAGGAAGAGGCGCACCCCGTGGTCCGCGCCGTCGGCCACCAGCCGCGCCGCGACCAGTCCGCTCTTGGCCCCGCCCGCCGGGCTGGTGTTGGGCATGAACTTCTGCGCACCCGCGTTCGGTGTGTGCAGGACAAAGCCGTCCCGTTCACGGTCGTACGTCGCGGTGGTCTCCATGGCCGCCGCGTTGTTGCCGTGCGCCACCTCCGTGCAGAGGAAGGTCCCGATGCGCCGCATCGTCAGGTAGTCCGACAGATCGCGGCTGCCGACGCTGTCGTGGTCGAGGAGGCTGCCGAGGAAGAGGTTGTAGTGGATGCCCGCCACCGTGGTCAGCGCGGGGTCCACCGGGCCGAGCCAGGCGTGCAGGGCGGCCAGCGCCCGCGGGTCGGCGGCGAGCCGTGCTCCGCTGTCGAGGGCCCGGTTGAGGACCCGCAGCCGTTCGTAGGCGAGTGCCAGTCGCTCCTCGGGCGTTCCGCCGGCGGGGCGGCGGAACGGTTCTGTGCTGATCAGCCGCTGCCAGAAGCCGTGTTCGCGGCGGAACTCCGGACCGAGGAGGACGCCGGTCAGCAGGTCGGTCGTGGACGGTGGGGCGATGTCGGTAAGGGTCACGGTCATACCGAAATGAACGACCGGGGTACGGGCGAGGACACCCTGGACGCCCCTACCGCTCGGGGACGGACCCGCCCGCCAGCGCGGCGTCGAGCTCCTCGCGGTCGGGAGGCAGGGCCCCGGCCCGCGCGACGGTCACGGCGGCCGAGGCGCCGGCGTGGCGCAGCACGTCGCCGAGGACGGTGGTGTCCAGGGAGCGCAGCCCCGCGCGCCCCTCCGCTCCGAGCAGGCCGTACGAGGCCAGCGCGTGCAGGGCGCCGGACATGAAGGCGTCGCCAGCCCCCACCGTGTCCGCGATCCGGACGGGCGGCGCGCCGATGCTCACCGCCGAACCCGGCAGGAAAGCGGTCGCGCCCGCGGCGCCCTCGGTCAGCAGGACGACCGCCGGCCCGCGGCGCAGCCACCGTTCGGCCGCGTCCCGCGGTGCCTCCCCCGGGTAGAGCCATCGCAGGTCCTCGTCGCTCGCCTTGACGACGTCGCTCAGCGCGACGCAGCGTTCCGCCTGCCGCACCGCGCGGGCGTGGTCACCCATCAGCGCGGGCCGCACGTTGGGGTCGTAGCTGACGGTCGCCTGCTCCCGGAGCGACCGGACGAGGTCCAGCACCGTGCCGGCGCCGGGGTCCAGGGCGGTGGCGACGGAGCCGGTGTGGACGTGGCGGGGCGGCTCCACGCCCCGCTCCACCGGGCCGAGCGTCCAGGTGATCTCGAAGCCGTACGTGGCCCGGCCCGCGTCGTCGAGTTCGACCGTGGCGGTGGGGGTGGGCGCTACGGCCCCGTCCGTCAGCACCCGCACGCCGGCGGACGCCAGGTGGTCCTCGATCAGCCGCCCGTCGGGGTCCGGGCCCAGCTGGGTGAGCAGAGTGGTCCGCCGGCCCAGCCTGGCCAGCCCGTACGCGACGTTCGCGGGGCTGCCTCCGGGATGCGTCCGGTCCGCGGCCCCCGGCCGCCGGACGATGTCGGCGACGCATTCGCCGATGACCAGCAGTGCGGGGCTGTCGGGCATGGGGCGGATCTCCTGGACGAAGCGGGCGGGCTGCCCGCGCGGACCGCGGCTGTCACGGGACACCGTGCCCGCTGATTGTGCCCCGGACGCGGGAGCCCCGGGGGCCCGGGGCTCAGGAAGCGCCCTTGTCCCCTTCGTCGCCGTACCGCCGCTCGAACTTCGCGACCTGGCCCTCGGTGTCGACGACCCGCGCCTTGCCGGTGAAGAAGGGGTGGCTCTCGGCGGAGATCTCCACGTCGACGACCGGGTAGCTGTTGCCGTCGTCCCAGTCGATCGTCTGCTCGCTCGACGCGGTGGACCGGGTCAGGAAGGCGTACCCGGCGGATCGGTCACGGAAGACCACGGGACGGTACGACGGGTGCTTGTCCTGCTGCATCTGTGCTCCTGGAAGTACGGGGGATCTCGCGTCCCGGCTCCGGGCCAGCCTCGCCAAGGGCGGCGGCCCGCGCGATCCGGGGGCGTCCGTACGGAGCAGGGCGCCGCCGTGTACGGCTCTCAGCCTCCCGCTCCCTCCACGGCGTCCGCCACGAGGGCGAGGAAGCGCGCGTGGGCCTGCGGACTGCACAGGGGTTCCGGATTCCACGGCACGGTCCGCGCATGCCGCCGGGCCGGCTCCCAGGCCGGGGCGGCGACCTCGTCGAGGGGGATCGCGTGGGACCGGACGTCCGTCAGGACGACGTCGGGCTCCAGGGCCGCCGCGGTCCGCCAGTCGACCGTGGCCCAGTTGACGCCCGCTCCGGCGGGCGGGGAGACCATCGTGATGCCCAGCTCGGCCAGGACCCGCAGCTCGGGCCACATCTGGGGACGGGCGGCGTACGCCTCCGCCTGGCCGGCGGGAGACAGGGCCAGCACCCTGGGCTCACCTGGCGCCGCGCGGAGCCGTTCGCGGGCGGCGTCCAAATCCTCCGCGGCGCCCGCGACCGGTGCGCCCCCGAGAGAACGGGCGAGCTCGGCGAACCGCTCGGCGACCCGGTCGAGGGTGCGCGCCTGGCCCACGTCGATCACGACGACCGGGACGCTCCCCTCGAGGTGCTTGGCGGTGTCCGGGTCCAGTCCGTAGAGCTGGCCGTGGCCGTAGCTGACGGCGACGACCAGGTCGGGCCTGCCGCGTAACAAGGTGTCCACGTCCAGG
>Ga0247818_10003289_pt1 | contig 10446 bp, 8 predicted proteins | sample 13C_Glucose_Day1_FD_192424 | JGI IMG/M metagenome (GOLD analysis project Ga0247818, IMG submission 192424) | Soil microbial communities from agricultural site in Penn Yan, New York, United States - 13C_Glucose_Day1 | ecosystem: Environmental > Terrestrial > Soil > Agricultural land | place: USA...
TGGCAGGTTGTCGCCCTTCCAGCTGGAAATACCGCCGGAGAGCTTGGCAGCGGTGAAGCCGGATTTCATCAGTTCGCGGGCATGGGTGCCGGCCGTCTGGCCCATGGCGTCGACCAGGATGATGGTCTTGGCCTTGTGCTTTTCCAGTTCGGCGACGCGAGCCGCCAGTTTGTCGTGAGGAATGTTCAACGCGCCAACAATGTGACCAGCGGCGAAATCCTTGACCGGACGGATGTCAATCACAACGCCTGCGTCCTTGTTGACCAGCCCGGTCAGTTCACCGGTGCTCAGGCTGCGGCCGCCGCCTTGCATCTGATAAGCGATCAGCAACGCCAGCAGTACGACGAAGATACCGACGAGCAGATAGTGGTTAGTGGCGAATTCAATCAGGTGAGCAACCATCGAAGGAGGTTCCAGGGCGTTAAAATGTCGGCCAGTATACACAGCCACTATGGTGGGCCAAACCCCGTCCGGCGGTGACGGCGCCGGAACTTCGCTTTAAACTGCCACTCCCTTTTCCATCGCCCTCTTTTTAACTTAAGCCAGAGTAGAATCCATGACTACCACGCCTAAACCTTTGGTCCTGATTATTCTCGACGGCTTCGGTCACAGTGAGAGCCCCGAATCCAACGCCATCTTTGCCGCGAAGAAGCCCGTGCTGGACCGCCTCTGGGCCACCGTGCCGAACGGCCTGATCTCCGGCAGCGGCATGGACGTCGGTTTGCCGGACGGCCAGATGGGCAATTCCGAAGTCGGCCACATGAACCTCGGTGCCGGTCGCGTTGTGTATCAAGACTTCACGCGAGTGACCAAATCGATCCGCGATGGCGAGTTTTTCGAGAACCCGACCATTTGCGCCGCCGTCGATAAAGCTGTTGCCGCCGGCAAAGCCGTGCACTTCATGGGCCTGCTGTCCGATGGCGGCGTACATAGCCACCAGGACCACCTGGTTGCCATGGCCGAACTGGCCTACAAGCGCGGCGCTGAAAAAATCTACCTGCACGCCTTCCTCGACGGTCGCGACACGCCGCCAAAAAGCGCTCAGTCGTCCATCGAACTGCTCGACGCGAGCTTCCAGGCCCTCGGCAAAGGTCGGATCGCCAGCATTATCGGTCGCTACTTCGCCATGGACCGCGACAACCGTTGGGACCGCGTGTCCCAGGCTTACAACCTGATCGTCGATGGCAATGGCGAATTCAACGCCGCCACCGCCCAGGAAGGCCTGCAAGCCGCGTACGAACGCGGCGAGAGCGACGAATTCGTCAAGGCCACCTCCATCGGTGAGCCGGTCAAGGTCGAAGACGGCGACGCCGTGGTGTTCATGAACTTCCGTGCCGACCGCGCCCGCGAACTGACCCGTGTGTTCGTCGAAGACGATTTCAAGGACTTCGAACGTGCGCGCCAGCCAAAACTGGCCGGCTTCGTCATGCTGACCCAATACGCCGCCAGCATTCCTGCGCCATCGGCTTTCGCCGCCGGCAGCCTGGACAACGTGCTGGGCGACTACCTGGCGAAAAACGGCAAGACCCAGCTGCGCATTGCCGAAACAGAGAAATACGCCCACGTGACCTTCTTCTTCTCCGGCGGTCGTGAAGAACCGTTCCCGGGCGAGGAACGCATCCTGATCCCGTCGCCAAAAGTGGCCACGTATGACTTGCAGCCTGAGATGAGCGCACCGGAAGTCACCGACCGCATCGTCGATGCCATTGAGAACCAGCGTTACGACGTGATCGTGGTCAACTACGCCAACGGCGACATGGTCGGCCACAGCGGCGTGTTCGACGCGGCAGTCAAAGCCGTTGAATGCCTGGACCTGTGCGTCGGCCGCATCGTCGATGCGCTGGAAAAAGTCGGCGGCGAGGCGTTGATCACCGCCGACCACGGTAACGTCGAACAAATGTCCGATGAATCCACTGGCCAGGCGCACACGGCCCACACCACCGAGCCGGTGCCGTTCATTTATGTCGGCAAGCGGGACCTGACGGTTCGCGAAGGCGGAGTATTGGCGGACGTGGCGCCGACGATGCTGATGTTGCTGGGCCTGGAAAAGCCAGCTGAAATGACCGGGACTTCAATACTGGTGTAATCCAACCTTCCAAACACCACCAAACCCTGTGGGAGCGAGCTTGCTCGCGATAGCGATCTGACAGCCAACATCTATGTTGAATGTCAGGCCGCCATCGCGGGCAAGTCGAATCGTCGCACCGCCGCTCCCACAGTGGTTTTAGGGTGTTTTTCGATGCAACTCTGCTCCAGTCATCACACAGCCCCAATTGGGCGTTTTTTTTGCAGCGCTTGGCGGGCATACTAGGGCGTCCCTTTCCCTGGTATCACCCGCCTCTATGCTTCGCGTCCTGATAGCCCTCGCCCTGACTTGCCTGCTCCAACCGGCCTTCGCTGACGAGCGCGCGCAAACCCAACAACAGTTGGACGCCACGCGTCAGGACATTGCCGAGCTGAAAAAACTGCTGGGCAAGTTGCAGGAAGAAAAGTCCGGGGTGCAGAAAGATCTCAAGGGCACCGAGACCGAGATGGGCAAGCTCGAGAAGCAGGTCGATGCCCTGCAAAAAGAGCTGCAGAAAAGCGAATCCGAGCTACAGCGACTCGATGCAGAGAAAAAAAAACTCCAGAGCGCGCGCATTGAACAGCAACGACTGATCGCCATTCAGGCCCGCGCGGCCTATCAGAACGGCCGTCAGGAGTACCTGAAGTTGCTGCTGAACCAGCAGAACCCGGAAAAATTCGCCCGCACCCTCACCTATTACGACTACCTGAGCCAGGCTCGCCTGGAGCAGTTGAAGAACTTCAACGAAACCTTGCGCCAACTGGCCAATGTTGAAAAAGACATCGCCATGCAGCAGGCGCAATTGCTCGTGCAGAAAAGCAGCCTTGACAGCCAGCGCGATGAACTCGACAAAGTCCGCAAGGAGCGCCAGCAAGTCCTGGCCAAGCTCAACAACGACGTCAAGGCGCGCGATCAGAAGCTGGCCGCTCGCGAGCAGGATCAGGCCGACCTGTCTAAAGTCCTTAAAACCATCGAGGAAACCCTGGCCCGCCAGGCTCGTGAGGCAGAGGAAGCGCGGCAAAAAGCGCTGATCGCCCAGCAGGAAGCCGAAAAAAAGCGTTTACGTGAGGCTCAGGCGCAAGCAGATGCCACTGACGCCCCACGCAAACCTGTCCGAACGACCCCCGGCGCACTGGTGTCCAGTTCAGGCGAAACCTTTGGTGGCCCTTTTGCTTCAAGCCGGGGAAAACTTCCCTGGCCCGTTGATGGTCGACTGTTGGCACGCTTTGGCGAAAGCCGCGGCGACGACGCCCGCACCAAGTGGGACGGTGTGATGATCAGCGCCTCCGCCGGCAGCCAGGTACACGCGGTGCATGGCGGTCGCGTGGTGTTCGCCGACTGGTTGCGTGGCGCCGGGCTGCTGGTGATCCTTGACCACGGCAACGGTTTCCTGAGTCTATACGGTCACAACCAGACGCTGCTCAAGGCTGCGGGTGACGTGGTAAAAGCCGGTGAGTCCATTTCCACCGTCGGCAACAGTGGCGGTCAGGACACACCAGCGCTGTATTTCGCAATTCGTCAGCAGGGTCACCCGAGTGATCCGGCGCAATGGTGCCGCGCGCAAGGATAGGCGCTGAATCACCTACATTAGGAGTTCGTTCGACATGCTGTATTTGTCCCGCCTTACCTCGCTGGCCCTGACGATCGCCCTGGTGATCGGCGCGCCTCTGGCGTTCGCCGCTCAACCTGCTCCGGCGGTCGCACCTGCGGGCACTGCTGCGACCACCAAGGCGCCATTGCCGCTGGAAGAGTTGCGCACCTTTGCCGAGGTCATGGACCGGATCAAGGCCGCCTATGTCGAACCGGTGGATGACAAGACCCTGCTGGAAAACGCGATCAAGGGCATGCTCAGCAACCTCGACCCGCACTCCGCCTACCTGGGCCCGGAAGACTTCGCTGAATTGCAGGAAAGCACCAGCGGCGAATTCGGCGGCCTGGGCATCGAAGTGGGCGCCGAAGACGGTTTCATCAAGGTGGTGTCGCCGATCGATGACACCCCGGCGTCCAAGGCTGGCATTCAGGCCGGCGATTTCATCGTCAAGATCAACGGCCAGCCGACCCGTGGCCAGAGCATGACCGAAGCCGTGGACAAGATGCGCGGCAAGATCGGCCAGAAAATCACCCTGACCCTGGTGCGCGACGGCGGCACGCCGTTCGACGTGACCCTGGCCCGCGCCATCATTCAAGTGAAGAGCGTGAAGAGCCAGCTGCTGGAGTCCGGCTACGGCTACATCCGCATCACCCAGTTCCAGGTCAAGACCGGCGACGAGGTTTCCAAGGCCCTGGCCAAGCTGCGCAAGGACAACGGCAAGAAACTCAACGGCATCATCCTCGACCTGCGCAACAACCCGGGTGGCGTGCTGCAAGCAGCGGTGGAAGTGGTCGACCACTTCATCACCAAGGGCTTGATCGTTTATACCAAAGGCCGCATCGCCAACTCCGAACTGCGCTTCTCCGCCACCGGCAAGGACGAAAGCGAAGCCGTGCCGATGGTCACGCTGATCAACGGCGGCAGTGCCTCGGCTTCGGAGATCGTCGCCGGCGCCTTGCAGGATCAGAAACGTGCGGTGGTCATGGGCACCACCAGTTTCGGCAAAGGTTCGGTCCAGACCGTGCTGCCGCTCAATAACGAGCGCGCACTGAAAATCACCACGGCGCTGTACTACACCCCGAACGGCCGCTCGATCCAGGCGCAGGGCATCGTCCCGGACATCGAAGTGCGCAGGGCCAAGATCACCAACGAGCAGGACGGCGAGTACTTCAAGGAAGCCGATCTGCAAGGCCACCTGGGCAATGGCAACGGCGGCGCCGACAAGCCTACCGGCTCAGGCGGCAAAGCCAAGGCAATGCCGCAGGATGACGATTATCAGCTGGCCCAGGCCTTGAGCCTGCTCAAAGGGCTGAGCATCACCTCTGGCCGCTGAGGTGCGCTTGCGGTTCATCCTCGCACTGATGTGCTGTCTGGCGGGTGTTGCTCACGCAACGCCCGTCGCGACGCCGCCTCAAAAGGCCTATTTAAGCCTGATCATCGATGACCTGGGGCAAAACCTGCCCCAGGATCGCCGCGTGCTGGCCCTGCCCGGGCCGGTGACTGCAGCGATCATGCCCGATACCCCCCATGCCACCGATGTCGCTCGCGAGGCCCATCGCGCCGGCAAGATCGTCATTCTGCACATGCCCATGGCACCGGCCACCGGACCGTTCGCCTGGCACCCCGAGCTGCCGATCGAAGAGCTCGAGAAGCGCCTGAACGCTGCGTTCAAGGTCGTGCCCCATACCGCAGGCATCAACAACCACATGGGCAGCCGCATGACCGCTCAACCGGCTGCCATGGCCTGGTTGATGGCTGACCTTCAGCGGCGGCACAAGTTTTTCGTCGACAGCCGCACCAGCGCCCAGACCGTCGCGGCAGCCCAAGCGCAGAAGATTGCATTGGCGAGCGTTTCGCGGGATGTGTTTCTGGATGACGAGCCGACGGAAGCGGCGATCTACACGCAGCTGCAGACAGCCATCAGCCTGGCGCACGAGCAGGGTTCGGCAGTGTTGATCGGGCATCCGTATCCGCAGACGTTGGCAGTGCTGGAACGTGAACTGCCCAAGCTCAAGGCTCAGGGAATCGACTGGATCGATATCGAGCAGATGATCAGCGTGCGTGGTAACCGCGCAACGGCTGCGCACGGCAAGGACGGCGTATATCGCCCCCTTCCCGCCCCATAGTTGATTCAGTCACACCCTTATCCCGCAATAACTATGTATGTCTCTTGGTGTTCAGCGCCGTGCCACGATCGTGCACACCTGAATTTCATCACCAAGGATTAATATGAAATATCTCAACTTTTTTTACTTCTCTGCCCTGTTCAGCCTCCTGCCAGATTCAGCGGTGCTGGCACGCGACCTTGGGGAGGGCGCGGTCAACGGCTCAATGTCCAGAGCGCTGCAAAACAGCGAACGCCTTTACGAAATATGGAGCGGCATCGGGCGACTGACCCTGCAATCCGGAGAAACCTGTAGTGCCGTTCTTCTGAACACGCGAAACAGGCAAGATCAGGCCACCGGCCCTGGCTATCTACTCACCAGCGGCCATTGCGTGCTTTTTGAGTACGGTTCGGCGCGAACGGATCTGCCGATGGAGGCAGTTGTCACCTTCAAATACTTTTATGACAATCCCGAGCGTCAACATCCATATGCGGTCCGGATTGCAAGATGGAGCAGTCTGGTCGGGACTGATCTCGCAGTACTTGAGGTAGACGCCACTCTAGCGTCATTGATCCAGGCCGGCATCAATCCGCTGGATCTGGCGCCTCATCAAACCGATGAGAACCAAGACGTCCTTAACGTTGGCGCGCCTGGAGGCTTCAGCGAAAACGGGATTCGATTGAGCGCTTGTGCCGAGCAAACCGCTGGAACGTTCATTGATCATCCCGGGGTATTCCCATTAGCCATGAAAAACCGATGTGACCTGCATGCTGGCAGCTCCGGCAGCCCGATGCTGAACCGCAACACGAATGAGATCACCGGCATTGTCAGCAAAATCGCGATCCCGGGTAATAAGCCAGTGCCGTCAGATTGCGAGGAATCGACATCCTGCATGGCTGCCCGTTTCAACTACAGCTACCCTGCCAACTTTCTGCACGCCTGTTTTATTAACGGTATTTTCACGAGTGATGGACCGGACTGTTCTTTGGAGCCGGTCGAGTTAACCGTCACACAGCCATGGAATCTAAAGTCATACATTCATCGAACAGAAACTGTGGATGGACAGGTTGTCCTGCCTACCTGGAATTTCCGCTTCTCGCTCGAGGCGCCCTTCTATCGCTACAAAACGGTTCGTAATGCAAGGGACTGCAAGGATCCCCACAACTACAGCGCCGCCATCACCACTGTTGACGCTTACATCAATAATGAAATCGGACCGGCAACCGGTGCGCATGCACTTTGCATCATAGGCGTTGGCTCCGCACAGCAAAGCCTGACAAGGGCAACATTGAATAACGTGTTTACGAGGTCGGTGTATTTGGCACGCCGGTAATACCCGCTCACGACCTATACATAGTTACCGCCATATACCTCGCCAATCCCTGAATAGTGAGACCTGCATCAGGTCGCGACTCCCCCGAGTCGCCTTTCAACTATCAGGATTGATCATGAACACCAATGACGATGTCGCATTGCCCGCGAGGCAAATGGAATCATTAAAAGTAGAAAACCTGCTGATCAACTTCACGACGGAGTTTCACCGGATCTGGGATACCAGGGGCTCGAAAGCAAAACCAGGGGCCTTTTGGCGCCCAACACCGCCCCCTGATGTACTACCAGGCTTTTTCCCGCTGGGTGACGTTGCCGTCTCCGGAAACGACAACGTCAACGGAAAAAGAGTGGTGGCGGTTGTCTGTGAGGGTGATCCGCAGAGCGAGGGTGCCACCAAAGGAAAAGCACTCAGCCGGCCCGATGATTATGAACAAGTCTGGAAAGATTCGGGTTCAGGGTCCAGGACGGACGGTTCGATATGGCGTCCGATCCCTCCTGATGGCTATGTGGCGTTGGGCCTGGTGTGCTCCAATAACCATGAAAAGCCTTCGCTCAATGCAGTACGTTGTGTCCGGGCAGACCTGGTGATCGCGTCAGGCGTCGGCGACGTGATCTGGGACGACCGGGGCAGCGGCGCCGAACAGAACTTCAGCGCCTGGAGCACCGATCCTCCGGCCGCAGCGGCGGGAGAAATCTACTTTGCACCGGGCACCTTCGTCGGTGCCGCCAGCTTTTCCAAACCTGCGACACACGTCGCTGCTTATTCACTGCGGATGCAAATCCCCCTCCAGACAAATCCCGCACCAGAAGCTCCCGTACTCATGGGATTCAGTGTTTCTTCACCGCTTGAAACATCCGAGGCCACTCAAATTGCCACCATTCCTTGGTTCGCAGTGGAGGACGTTGCCCTGGAACCTATCGAAAGATTAAGCAAATCACCGCTCTATCAGTTGGAAAGAAAAGACCAATACGTGCTGGTCGGGTACTGCCATAACACAGGGGCCAAGGGCAGGTTTTTCAAATGGACAGCGCCCCGGGTCACGGACCGCACCCTACTGCGGATATTCACCGACAGTACCTCTATAAAGTTCAGAACCGAGTGGCCAATCGAGACGTCGGGGCGTGTCTTGCCAATAAAATTTTCGGCAAGGTTGAGCAAGAGTTTCAGTCGCACCGAAACATCATCCAACGGATGGATGGCGTCAAAATCCGTAGAAGTCGTCGCCATCATTCCGAAAAACAAGATAATGGCGGTATATCAGCTGCAGAGCCACTACGAGCTTCTGCGCAAAGACGGTACACAGGTTGCGGTCAACATCGCCTACACCGATAGCGACAGTTTCTACCTAGCCGAATATCCGCCTGAGGTAGACAGTGAAACCACCGCCACTTTGCCAGTGGCAGACATTTCGGCAGCTACAAATACCGCGCCATGATTTCTTCGACCACACCGTCCTTGCGCATCTGATCCAGCGCAGCCTGCAACTTGGCGACGGCATCGTCCGGAACGTTCCTGTTCAGTGCGAGGTACAGCTCTGCGCTGTTGAAACGCAGAACGGTCTTGAGACCGGTCACCCCGTCCTGGCGCGCCAGATAGCGCCCGGCCGGGTCACCGGTGGCCCAGAGGTCGATCTGGCCATTGACCAGCTTTTTGGCGTTATCCTGATCGCGCAACACCACTACCGGTTTCAAACCTTGTTTGGCCAGCGTCTCGGCAATCGCATCGCCCTTGTACGCGCCGATTTTGTACTTGCGCGCGTCGTTCAGGGTATTGAGGGTGATCTTGCTGTCCGCCTTGGCCAGCAGGATCCAGTCATCCGGGCCGATCGGGCCGACCCACTTGAAGAGTTTCTCGCGGTCCGGTAACCGTGCCATCACGAACACACCATAACCGGGTTTTTCGAGGGCGATCTTGTAGATCCGCTCCCAGGGGAAACGTAGCGTCAGGCTGTAGGTGATGTCGGCGCGCTTGAACATTTCGCGGACGATGTCCACGGCGATGCCATCGATGTTCTCGTCCTGAGCGAAATTCTTGCCGTTCTTCGCCATGTTGTAGGGCGGGAAATTTTCCGTCAGCAGCACCAGGTCGGTGTCGAGACTTTCTACCGCCTGAGCTCCGTTGACGAGCAACACAGAAGCGCTGGCGAGGGCAAGAAGAAGACGTCTAAGCATGTCTGGCTACCGAAATCCATGGCGTGCTCAAGAGTGCCTTGAGCCCGCCATGCTGTCCACTGGCCTGGCATCGATTTGTTTTAGCGCATTACGATGCCGCGATGAGCCATGTAGGCCTTGGCTTCCTGCACGGTGTATTCGCCAAAGTGGAAAATACTCGCCGCCAGTACCGCGCTGGCGTGACCTTCGAGAATGCCGTCGGCCAGGTGCTGCAGGTTGCCGACGCCGCCGGACGCGATGACCGGAATGCCCAGGGCATCGCTGATGGCACGGGTGACGCCCAGGTCGAAGCCGTTTTTCATGCCGTCCTGGTCCATGCTGGTCAGCAGGATTTCACCGGCACCCAGGCCTTCCATTTTCTTCGCCCACTCCACCGCGTCGAGACCGGTGGGCTTGCGGCCGCCGTGGGTGAAGATTTCCCAGCGCGGGGTTTCGCCCGGGCCGGAGACCTTCTTGGCGTCGATGGCGACGACAATGCACTGCGAACCGAAATGCTGCGCCGCTTCGCCAACGAATTCGGGATTGAATACCGCAGCGGTATTGATCGAAACCTTGTCCGCACCGGCATTCAGCAGATTACGAATGTCCTGCACGGTGCGCACGCCGCCACCCACGGTCAGCGGGATGAACACCTGGCTGGCCATGCGCTCGACGGTGTGCAACGTGGTGTCGCGACCGTCGACGCTGGCGGTGATGTCGAGAAAGGTAATTTCGTCGGCACCTTGCTCGTCGTAGCGCCGGGCGATTTCCACCGGGTCACCGGCATCGCGGATGTTTTCGAACTTGACGCCCTTGACCACCCGGCCGTTATCCACGTCCAGGCAAGGGATGATGCGCTTGGCTAACGCCATAGACTTAATCTCCGATTAAGAAGCTTCAAGCTTCAAGCTGCAAGTAAGAACGGAATGCGGTCGTGCTTCTAACTTGCAGCTTGCAGCTTATGGCTTGGAGCTGGCTGCGTAGCTATCACAGAAAGCCTGAGCTTCTGCCACATCCAGTGTGCCCTCATAAATCGCGCGGCCTGTGATCGCGCCGATGATGCCTGGCGCCTTGGCGTCGAGCAGCGACTTGATGTCACCCAGATTGTGAATACCGCCGGACGCGATCACCGGAATGCGCGTGGCAGCAGCCAGCGCAGCAGTGAACGGTACGTTGCAGCCCTGCATCATGCCGTCTTTAGC
>Ga0247818_10003290_pt1 | contig 10444 bp, 11 predicted proteins | sample 13C_Glucose_Day1_FD_192424 | JGI IMG/M metagenome (GOLD analysis project Ga0247818, IMG submission 192424) | Soil microbial communities from agricultural site in Penn Yan, New York, United States - 13C_Glucose_Day1 | ecosystem: Environmental > Terrestrial > Soil > Agricultural land | place...
CGGACGGCCTCCTCGATGCGCATCGTGTACGCGTCCTTCTCGCCCGGCTTCCGCTGGAACGAGCAGTACGCGCAGGACGCGGTGCACACGTTGGTCATGTTGAGGTGCCGGTTGACGTTGAAGTGGACGACGTCGCCGTTCTTCCTCGTACGCACCTCGTGGGCCAGCCCGCCGAGCCATGCCAGGTCGTCGGACTCGTAGAGCGCGATCCCGTCCTCGCGGGTCAGCCGCTCGCCGGCCCGGACCTTCTGCTCCAGCTCGCGCTTGAGTCCCGCGTCCACCAGGGCGCCTCCATATCCTCTGTACAGCCGTTCCGGCAGCCCACGGTACTCCCCCGCCTTCCGGGCGGGGGGAACCCCCACCCACTCGGCGTCACGCCTCCTCGGGGAGCTCCCCGACCCTGTTCTCCCACTTGGTGGACAGGACGACCGTGGTACGGGTCCGGGAGACCCCCTTGGTGCCGCTGAGCCGGCGGATCGTCCGCTCCAGGCCGTCCACGTCGCCGACCCGGACCTTGAGCATGAACGAGTCGTCGCCCGCGATGAACCAGCAGTCCTCGATCTCCGCCAGGTCCTTCAGCCGGTGCGCCACGTCCTCGTGGTCGGCGGCGTCGGAGAGCGAGATGCCGATGAGCGCGGTGACGCCCAGTCCGAGCGACGCGGAGTCCACGGTCGCGCGGTAACCGGTGATGACCCCGGCGGTTTCCAGCCGGTTGATGCGGTCGGTGACGCTGGGCCCGGAGAGCCCTACGAGCCGCCCCAGCTCGGCATACGAGGCCCTGCCGTTCTCTCTGAGGGCCTGGATGAGCTGCCTGTCCACCGCGTCCATATGACTGAAACCTTCCATTGTTCAGCAGTACCGCGAGTTTACGTGTAGAATCTAAGGCACGACAGGGTCAAGCCCTGTAAATCTTTTCCAGCATCCACGAAACGCTTTCGAATCTTCAGGAGTGAACGTCACCGTGTACTCGATCGAGATGGCCTACGCCCGAATGCGCGAGCTGCAGGACCTGGCCAACCGCTCGCGTGCCCACCAGCCCGCCGCCGCCCACCGGGTCGACCGCACCCGCGCCCCGGGCGCGAACAGGAAGAAGCGCTGACCCCGGCGGTTCAGCCCCGGGAGGAGGCGCCACCGAGCTCCCCCTCCCAGCGGCGGTACAGCTGGTGCGGCACACCCGCCGCGTCCAGCACCCGCCCGGCGACGAAGTCCACCAGGTCCTGGATGTGCGTCGCACCCGCGTAGAAACCCGGAGAGGCGGGCAGCACGACCGCGCCCGCCTCGTCCAGCGCCACCATCTGCCGGAGCGTCGAACCGCTGAGCGGAGTCTCACGGACGGCGACGACCAGCTTCCGCCGCTCCTTGAGCGTCACGCTCGCGGCACGCTGGAGCAGGTCCTTCGAGAGCCCGAGCGCCACCCCGGCCACACACGCCGTCGACGCCGGGACGATCAGCATCCCCTTGGCCGGATACGACCCCGAGGACGGCCCTGCCGCCAGGTCCCCGGCCCCCCAGTGGCGCACGTCGCCGATGTCCGGCCGGAAGGTGTCCGGCTTCCCGTCGGCGCCCCGCGACAGCCAGCTCAGCAGGTCCTCCTGCCAGTGGGCGTCCCGGTAGGAGATCCCCGTCTCGTCCAGGATCGTCAGCCGGGAGGCGCGGCTCACCACGAGGTCGACGCTCTCCCCCGCTGCCAGCAGTCCGCGCAGCACCGAGGCCGCGAAGGGTGTGCCCGATGCGCCCGACACCCCGACAATCCAAGGCCTGCGCTGCTGTTGACTCGTCGAACTCGCGGCTGTCACACCACCGAGCCTATCCGGCACCCCGCATCAGGAACCGAGCCAGGGGCTCCGGACGTTGCAACGGTGTGGGAACAGTCGTCGACAGGGGGTGACCATGCCGGTCACACGCACGAGCGCCACCGCACGGGCCGTCACGGCCGGCGTCGTCATGCTCGCCTGGGTCGCCCTGCTGTGGCTCCTGGAGGGCATCGACACGGCGACGGGCCACTCCCTCGACACCTACGGCGTCAGTCCGCGCGAGCCCGCGGAGCTGGCCGACATCGTGCCGTCCGCGTTCCTGCACAGCGGCTGGGAACACGTGGCGTCCAACAGCGTCCCGCTGCTGGTCCTCGGCTTCATCGCCGCGCTGGGCGGCACAGGCAGGTTCGCGGCCGTGGTCCTGACGGTGATCGTGACGTCCGGCCTCGGCGTCTGGCTGACCGCGCCCGCGCACACCGTGACGCTCGGCGCGTCCGGCGTGGTCTTCGGGCTGTTCGGCTACCTGCTGGTCCGCGGCTTCGTGGACCGGCGCCCTGTGGACGTGGTCGTCGGCGTGGTCATAGCCGCGGTCTACGGCTCGCTGCTCTGGGGCGTGCTGCCGACGGACTCCGGCATCAGCTGGCAGGGCCATCTCTTCGGCCTGGTGGGCGGGGTGGTGGCGGCGTTCGTCTTCCGCCGCCCCCGCCGCCCCAGGGAGCCGCAGGGTTACGTCACGGTGTGAGGCCGCGCACCAGCAGATCGAGCAGGGCGCACGCGAAGAGCGCGATCCCGATGAAGCCGTTGACCGAGAAGAACGCCCGGTTCAGCCGGGACAGGTCGTGCGGGCGCACGACCCGGTGCTCGTACACGAAGGCGACGGCGACGATCACCATGCCGATCCAGTAGAAGATCTCCGCGTCCGTCGCCAGCCCGAACCACACCAGCAGCCCGGTCGTCACCACGTGGCAGACGCGCGCTCCCCAGAGCGCGGCCGGGATGCCGAAGCGGGCGGGGAAGGAGAGCACTCCGTGGGCGCGGTCGGCCCGCACGTCCTGGCAGGCGAAGATCAGGTCGAACCCGCCGATCCAGACACCCACGGCGAGCCCCAGGATCACCGCGTCCCACGACCAGCTGCCGGTGACGGCCAGCCAGGCGCCGATCGGGCCGATGGCCTGGGCGAGGCCCAGGATCGCGTGCGGGAAGTTCGTGAACCGCTTGCCGTACGGGTAGACGACCATCGGCACGACGGCCACCGGCGCCAGCATCAGGCACAGGGGGTTCAGCAGGGCCGCGGCACCGAGGAAGAAGGCCAGGGCCACCATCGCCCCGGTCCACGCGGACCGCACCGTGACGGCGCCGGTCACGAGCTCCCGGCCCTCCGTACGCGGATTACGGGCGTCGATCTCCCGGTCGATGATCCGGTTGGCGGCCATCGCGAACGTACGCAGCCCGACCATCGCGACGGTCACGAGCAGCAGCGTGCCCCAGTGGATCTTCTCGTCCAGCTGGAACATCGCGGTCAGCGCGGCGATGTAGGCGAAGGGCAGCGCGAAGACCGAGTGCTCGATCATCACCAGCCGCAGGAACGCGCGGGACTTGCCGCGCGGCTGCGGGACAGCCGCCGCCGAGGCCGATGCACTCACAGGCCGTACTCCTTCCACCGGCGGTCGACCTTCGCCGCCGTCTCCGGGTCGGACTCGACCATCTCCGGCCAGCCTCCGTCCCGCGTGTACCCCTCCTCGGGCAGCTTGCGCGTCGCGTCGATGCCCGCCTTGCCGCCCCAGAACTGCTGGTAGGAGGCGTGGTCGAGATGGTCGACCGGGCCTTCGGTGATCGTCAGGTCCCGCGCGTAGTCGGTGTTCCCGAGCGCCCGCCAGGCGACCTCGTGCAGGTCGTGGACGTCGCAGTCGGAGTCCACGACCACGATCAGCTTGGTCAGCGACATCATGTGCGCGCCCCAGATGGCACTCATCACCTTCTGGGCGTGCTTGGGGTACTTCTTGTCGATCGAGACGATCGCACAGTTGTGGAAGCCGCCCGCCTCCGGCAGGTGGTAGTCCACGATGTCCGGAACGATGATCTTGAGCAGGGGCAGGAAGAACCGCTCGGTGGCCCGCCCCAGCGGCCCGTCCTCGGTGGGCGGCCGGCCCACGACGATCGACTGGAGCAGCGGACGCTTCCGCATCGTCACGCAGTCGATCTTCAGCGCGGGGAAGGGCTCCTGCGGGGTGTAGAAGCCGGTGTGGTCGCCGAACGGCCCCTCGGGCAGCATCTCGCCGGGCTCCAGCCAGCCCTCGATGACGACCTCGGCCTGTGCCGGGACCTGGAGCGGGACGGTCTTGCAGTCGACCATCTCGATCCGCTTGCCCTGCACGAAGCCGGCGAACAGGTACTCGTCGATGTCCCCCGGCAGCGGTGCCGTGGAGGCGTAGGTGACCGCGGGCGGGGCCCCGAACGCGATGGCGACGGGCAGCTTCTCACCGCGCCTGGCGGCGACCTGGTAGTGGTTGCGGCTGTCCTTGTGGATCTGCCAGTGCATCCCGATGGTGCGCCTGTCGTGGCGCTGGAGCCGGTAGAGCCCGAGGTTGCGGATCCCCGTCTCCGGGTCCTTGGTGTGCGTGAGGCCCAGGTTGAAGAAGGAGCCGCCGTCCTCGGGCCAGGTGAAGAGCGCGGGCAGCTGGTCGAGGTCCACGTCGTCCCCGGTCAGCACGACCTCCTGGACGGGGGCGCTGTCGGACTTCACCTTCTTCGGCGGCAGGTGGCTCACCGACCCGAGCTTGCCGAACGCCTCACGGATCCCGACGAACCCCTGCGGCAGCTCCGGCTTGAGCAGGCCGCCGATCTTGTCGCTGATCTCGGCGTAGGACTTCAGCCCGAGCGCCTTGAGGAGCCGCCGGTCGGTCCCGAAGACGTTCATGGCAAGGGGCATGGACGCCCCCTTGACGTTCTCGAAGAGCAGCGCGGGTCCACCCGCCTTGTTCACCCGGTCGACGATCTCGCCGACCTCCAGGTAGGGGTCGACCTCGGCCTTGATGCGCTTGAGATCGCCCTCGCGCTCCAGAGCACGGAGCAGGGAGCGAAGATCGTCGTAAGCCATACGGTCAAGTATCGGACACCGGTTACCCTGGGCCCGTCACCGGGGGCGGTCCGTGCGCCTCCCCACCTCATCTCAGGGGATCCTTCACGATGCTCAGGGCCTTGATCTACATCCTGCCGCTGGCGCTGACGATCTACGCGTTCATCGACTGCCTGAACACCCCCGAGGACGAGGCCAAGCACCTCCCGAAGGTGGCCTGGGTCTTCATCATCCTGCTCTTCTGGATCGTCGGGCCGATCGTCTGGCTCGTCGCGGGCAAGCTGCGCAACGTGCCCGAGGGCGGCCGCACCCCCTCGGAGTGGCACCGCAGGCAGCGCACCACCTGGGTGGCCCCCGACGACAACCCCGACTTCCTCAAGTCGCTGAAGGACGAGAACAAGAAGGACGAGTCCCTCCTCAAGGACTGGGAGGCGGACCTGCGCCGCCGCGAGGAGGAGATCAAGCGCCGGGAGAGCGGCGCGGGCCCCGAGGACCCGGCCCCGCCGGCCGGGCCGTGAACACCACCGCCTGATCCATGCCTTCCGGCCGGGCCGTGAACACCGCCGCCTGATTCCGGGCCCGCGGGCCGCTCAGGACAGCAGCCGCCCGAGCCGCTCCAGGAGGGGCAGCAGAGCCGTGCGCTCCTGCGGGGTGAGGGCCTCCAGCGCGCCGTGCACCACCCGCATCTCGGCACGGATGCGGTGCGCCAGCTCGGTGCCCTCCTCGGTGCGCGCGGCCACCTTGGAGCGGCGGTCGCCGGGTGCCGGGGTGCGCGTCACCAGGCCGCGGGCCTCCATGCGGCCGATGAGACCGGTGGCGTTGGAGGCGTCGCACACCAGATGACTGGCCAGCGCGCTCATGGGCATGGGCTCGTTGAGGGCGATCAGCGCACGGGCCTGCGAGGTGCTGAGGCCGTGACGGCCGGCGACGGCGGTGAGGTCGTCGTGATGGCCGCGGACGACGACGGCGAGGGGTTCCAGCAGTTCGTCCGGAGTAGGGACGGCGCGGGGTGCGGGTTCCGTCGTCATGGTCGGTCATCCTTCGGTCGGTACGCGTGGTCCGGAGGCCCGCTCCGGCCACCACGCACCCGCATTCATTTGACATGCTCAACTTTTAGCCGTTACATGAACGGTATTGCTTGAGCATATCAAGCTTCGCGTTCCACGCGTCCTTCGCCCAGCGTCTCGTAGGGAGCACCCCCCATGCCCTCCGTACTCTTCGTCCTCACCGGTGCCGACCACTGGACCCTCAACGACGGCACCGCCCATCCCACCGGTTTCTGGGCGGAGGAACTCGCCGCCCCGCACCGCGTCTTCACCCAGGCCGGCTTCGACATCACCGTCGCCACCCCCGGCGGTGTGGCCCCCACGGTCGACGCCGCCAGCCTCGCCGCCGAGGCCAACGGCGGCCAGGAGCACGCCGACGCCGTGGCCTCCTACCTCGCCTCGATCGACGAGACGCTGCGCATCCCCGCCCGCCTCGAGGACATCGTGCCCACGTCCTACGACGTCGTCTTCTACCCCGGCGGTCACGGCCCCATGGAGGACCTGGCCGTCAGCGAGGTGTCCGGCCGGCTGCTGACCTCCGCCCTGGACTCCGGCACCCATGTCGCCGTCCTGTGCCACGCCCCCGCCGCCCTGCTGCCGGCCCGCCGGGAGGACGGCAGCTGGCCGTTCGCCGGCTACCGCATGACCGGCTTCAGCAACGCCGAGGAGACCCAGGCCGGCCTCGCCGACAAGGCGCCGTGGCTGCTGGAGAACCGTCTCGTCGAGCTCGGCGCCGACTACGCCGCCGCCGACCCCTGGGCGGTGCACACGGTGCACGACCGCAACCTGCACACCGGCCAGAACCCCGCCTCCTCCGAGCAGCTGGCGCGCGAGATCGTGGCGGCACTGTGAGCGCCCGCGCAGAGTCCCCGGCGGAGGTCGTCGCCCGGCTCCGTGCCACCTTCCGCACCGGCCGCACCAAGGACCTCGCCTGGCGCACCACCCAGCTGACGCGGCTGCGCGCCCTGCTCACCGAGCGCGGCGACGAACTGGCCGAGGCGCTCCGGGCGGATCTCGGCAAGAGCCGCAAGGAGGCCTACCGGACCGAGATCGACTTCACGGTCCGGGAGATCGACCACACCCTGGAGCGTCTGGAAGGGTGGCTGCGGCCCGAGCCCGCCCCCGTACCGGCGGCCCTCGCGGGCGCCACCGCCCACACCGTGCAGGACCCGCTGGGCGTCGTCCTCGTGATCGCCCCGTGGAACTACCCGGTGCAGCTGCTGCTCGCCCCCGTCGTGGGGGCGCTGGCCGCGGGCAACGCGGTCGTCGCCAAGCCCAGCGAACTGGCGCCGGCGGCCTCCGCCGCAGTGGCCCGGCTGCTGCCGGAGTATCTGGACACGGACGCGGTCGCCGTGGTGGAGGGCGCGGTACCGGAGACCACCGCGCTGCTCGCCGAGCGCTTCGACCACATCTTCTACACCGGCAACGGCACGGTCGGCAGGATCGTCATGACCGCCGCGGCGAAGCACCTCACGCCGGTGACCCTCGAACTCGGCGGCAAGTCGCCGGTCTTCGTGGACCGTGACACGGATCTGAAGACGGTGGCCGCCCGGCTGGCCTCCGGGAAGTTCCTCAACGCCGGCCAGACGTGCGTCGCGCCCGACTACGTCCTGACCGACCCGGAGACCGCTCCGGCCCTGGCGGACGCACTCGCGGCCGCGGTCGAGGGGCTGTTCGGCCAGGACGCGTCCACCAGCCCGGAGTACGGCCGGATCGTCAACGAGCGCCACTTCGACCGGCTGGTCGGCCTCCTGGACTCCGGCCGCACGGTGACGGGCGGGGCCCACGACCGCGACGGGAAGTACATCGCCCCGACCGTGCTGGCCGATGTCTCCCCGGACTCCCCCGTGATGGGCGAGGAGATCTTCGGCCCGGTGCTGCCGATCCTCACCGTGGACGGACTGGACGAGGCCATCGGCTTCATCAACGACCGTGACAAGCCGCTGGCCCTGTACGCGTTCACCTCCGACCCCGCCGTACGGGAACGGCTGCTGACCGAGACCTCCTCGGGCGGCGTGGGCCTGGGCCTGCCCCTCGCCCATCTGACCGTCTCGGACCTCCCCTTCGGCGGGGTCGGCGAGAGCGGCATGGGCAACTACCACGGCCGGTACTCGCTGGAGACGTTCAGCCACCGCAAGGCGGTCCTGGACACCCCGCTCGGCTGAGGGCACCTACGACGGGAGGGCGCGACCACCGATGGTCGCGCCCTCCCGTCGTACGCGGGTGTGCCCGTCAGACTCCGGCGTAGGAGTGCTTGCCGGTGACGAAGATGTTCACGCCGTAGTAGTTGAAGAGCCAGCAGCCGAAGGCGACCAGCGCCAGGTAGGCGGCCTTGCGGCCCTTCCAGCCGGCCGTCGCGCGGGCGTGCAGGTAGGCGGCGTACGCGACCCAGGTGATGAAGGACCAGACCTCCTTGGGGTCCCAGCCCCAGTAGCGGCCCCAGGCGTCGCCCGCCCAGATCGCGCCCGCGATGATCGTGAACGTCCACAGCGGGAAGACGGCGGCGTTGATGCGGTACGAGAAGGTGTCCAGGGACTTCGCGGCGGGCAGCCGCTCCATGACGGAGGTCGCGAACTTCCCCGGAGTGCCCCCGCTCGCGATCTTGTTCTCGTAGCTGTCGCGGAACAGGTAGAGCAGCGTGCCGACGGCGCCCAGGTAGAAGACCGCGCCGCAGATGATGGCGGTGGAGACGTGGATCCACAGCCAGTAGGAGTGCAGCGCGGGGACCAGCTGGTCGCTGTCGGTGTACAGCGTGGTGGTCGCGATGCCCAGGTCCAGCAGGACCGTGGTGACCAGCATCAGACCGATCCAGCGGACGTTCTTCCTCAGCGCGAGGAGGATCAGGTACGCGCCGACCGCCACGGTGGAGAAGGTGATCGAGAACTCGTACATGTTGCCCCAGGGGGCCCGCTGCACGGACAGGGCGCGTGCGACGACTCCGGCCGCCTGGACGGCGAAGGCGACGACGGTCAGGGAGACCGCGATACGCCCCCACAGGTCGCCCTTGAAGGTGCCGCCGGCCGCACCGGGGCCGTCCGGGACGTCCCGGGAACCGGCGGCGGAACGCGTCACGACCTGGGGGCGCTCCAGAACGGCGGTGCCGCCCTTCTCCGCGGCCTGCGCCTTCACCGCCGGGCCGGTGGCCGAGTCCTTGTTGAGCGCGGCGGCCGTCCGGCCGACCTTGCTCCGGCTGCCGAACACCCACTCCGCGATGTGCGCGAAGAAGGCCAGGGTGTAGACGGCCATCGACGAATAGATCAGCGTGTTGCTGATGTTCGCCAGATTCTCGTTGGTTGCGGCGGCGAGATTCACTTCTCAGCCCCTTCGGCAGGTTCTTCGGAGGGTTGGTCGGGACGGTGGTCGGGATCGGGTCCGGACGCGGTCGGCGCCTCGTCGTGGAGCGCGATCGCGAGGCCGGTCAGCTCCTCGGGGAGCTTCGCGGACTCGCTGCGGCCCAGGCCCGCCATCTCGACGACGGTGACACCGTCCGCTCCCCGCACGGCCCGCACCCACACCCGGCGGCGCTGGATGAAGAGCGATCCGGCGAGGCCGATGATCGCGGCGACGGCGCCGGTGAGCGCCCATCCGCTGGCGGGCTGACGCGTGATCTGGAAGCTGGCCCACTCCTCGACGCTCTCGAAGGTGATCGAGCCCGCGCCGTCGGGGAGCTTCATGGTCTCGCCCGGGCGCAGCCGCTTCTTCAGCTTGTCCCCGTTGCTGTCCTTGAATTCCTTCATCTTGGACGTGTCGAGCTGGTAGACGTTCTGCGGCAGCCCGGAGTCCACGCCGAGGCTGCCGTAGTAGCCGTTGAGCGCGAGGACCGGGTAGTCGAGGCCGGGGTACTGCGAGAACATCGTGCCCTGGCCGTCACCGGCGAACGTCGGCACGAAGAACGCCTGGAAGCCCAGCTGGGACTTCTTGCCGTTCTTGTCCTTGTAGCCGTCCATCACCTTGATGGCGCCGGTCGAGGTGACGTTGTTGTCGATGGGCAGCAGAGGCACCGCGCTCCGGTAGACCTCCTTGCCCTTGCCGTCCTTGACCGAGATGACCGGGGCGTAGCCGTGTGCGTTGAGGTAGACCTTCGTCCCGTCGACGACGAGCGGCTTGTTGACCTCGATGACCTTCTTCTTCGTCTCCCCGTCCGCGCCCTCGGCGTACGTCACCCGCGCCTCGTAGGTGCGGGGCGTACCGCGCTGGGGGCCGTTGCGCTCGTACGTCCCGACGAAGTCCTGGAGGTCGAAGCTGAAGGGGGCGAGATCGTCGTCGTCGAAGAGCGAACCGGACTTGAAGTCGTCGTACTGGGTGATGGTGTTGGCGAACCCGTCGCCCTCGACGATCAGCTTGCCGCCCTCGGACTTGAAGAGCTGTCCACCGGCGAACGCGATCAGCATGACGATCAGCGCGATGTGGAAGAGCAGGTTCCCCGTCTCGCGGAGATAGCCCTTCTCGGCCGCGACCGCGTCACCGACGACGTGTGAGCGGAAGCGTCGCCTGCGCAGGAGGGAGTGGGCGACCTCGCGGACCCGCTCGGGCTCGGCGTCGGTGCGCCAGGTGGTGTAGGCCGGCAG
>Ga0247818_10003292_pt1 | contig 10443 bp, 8 predicted proteins | sample 13C_Glucose_Day1_FD_192424 | JGI IMG/M metagenome (GOLD analysis project Ga0247818, IMG submission 192424) | Soil microbial communities from agricultural site in Penn Yan, New York, United States - 13C_Glucose_Day1 | ecosystem: Environmental > Terrestrial > Soil > Agricultural land | place: USA...
TTCGCCGTGCTGCACAACTTCCGGGATCCCGCCGGTGGCGCTGGCCACGACGGCGGCGCCGCAGGCCATGGCCTCCAGGTTGACGATGCCCAGCGGCTCGTAGATCGACGGGCACGCGAACGCCGTCGCGTGGCTGAGGACCTGGATGAGTTCGTTGCGCGGCAGCATCCGCTCCACCAGGATCACCCCGCTGCGCTGTGTCTGCAGCTGCTCGATCAGTCGGGCGGTTTCGGCCGCCAGCTCGGGGGTGTCTGCGGCACCGAGGCACAGCACGAGCTGGACGTCGGCGGGCAGCTTGGCGGCGGCACGCAGCAGGTAGGGCACGCCCTTCTGGCGGGTGTTGCGGCCCACGAAGACCACGCTCGGGCGGGACGGGTCAATGCCGAGTGCACGGATAACGTCCTCGCCCTCGTCCCGGTTCCACAGGCTCACGTCGATGCCGTTGTGCACCACCTTGACCTTGGCCGGGTCCACCTCGGGGTAGCTGCGGAGAATGTCCTGCCGCATTCCCTCCGACACGGCGATGATGGCGGCCGCGGCCTCGTAGGCGGTCTTTTCCACCCAGGAGGACAGCGCGTAGCCGCCGCCAAGCTGCTCGGCCTTCCACGGGCGCAGGGGCTCGAGGCTGTGGGCGCTGAGCACATGCGGGATGCCGTGCAGCAGCGAGGCGATGTGCCCGGCCATGTTGGCGTACCAGGTGTGCGAATGCACCACGTCCGCCCCGGCGATGTCCGGAACGATCCGCAGATCCACCCCCAGGGTCTGAAGTGCGGCGTTCGCCCCGCCGAGATCCTCGGGCACGGCGTAGGACGTCACCGTCGCGCCGTGATACCCGGGTTCACGGGGCGCGCCGAAGGCGCGCACCTGCAGATCCACGTGCTGGGCGAGCACCCTGCTGAGTTCGGCCACGTGGACCCCGGCGCCGCCATAGATTTCGGGCGGGAATTCTTTGGTCACAATGTCTATACGCACAAACCCCAAGGTAGTCGTTACGGTGGAACTGATCTAGTGTGAAGACGTTCGGGCGTGCCGGACTGTTTTGGGGAAGTACAAAGGCGTTCAGGAGCGATCACCATGCCGAATAAGAAAGTTTTGGCCATTGTCCTCGCAGGTGGCGAGGGAAACCGGCTCATGCCGCTGACGGCGGACCGGGCCAAACCCGGTGTCCCGTTTGCTGGAAGTTACCGGCTCATTGACTTTGCGTTGTCGAACCTGGTGAATTCCCGGTATCTGCAAATCGTTGTCCTGACGCAGTACAAATCGCACAGCCTCGACCGCCATATTTCCGAAACGTGGCGGATGTCCACGCAGCTGGGCAATTACATCGCCTCGGTCCCCGCGCAGCAGCGCGTGGGCAAGAGCTGGTTCCTCGGCAGCGCCAACGCCATCTACCAGTCCCTGAACCTCATCCATGACGCCAACCCGGACATCGTCGTCGTCGTCGGCGCGGACCACGTCTACCGGATGGACTTCGCCCAGATGGTTGACCAGCACGTCGCCAGCGGCGCCAAGGCCACTGTCGCGGCCGTCCGCCAGCCACTGCACATGGCCGACCAGTTCGGTGTGATCGAAGTGGACCAGGACAACCCGGAAAGGATCGCCGCCTTCGTCGAGAAGCCGTCCTCCACCCCAGGGCTGGCCGCCGACCCCACCCAGTTCCTCGCGTCCATGGGCAACTACGTCTTCGACGCCGACGCCCTCGTCGACGCCCTGCACGTCGACGCCGAACGCCTGGACACCAAGCACGACATGGGCGGTGACATCATTCCCTACTTCGTCGACAAGGGCGAGGCCGGGGTCTACGACTTCACCCTGAACCAGATCCCCGGCTCCACCGAACGCGACCGCACCTACTGGCGCGACGTCGGCACCATCGACTCGTTCTACGACGCGCACATGGATCTCATCTCGCCCGTGCCGGTGTTCAACCTCTACAACTCGGAATGGCCGATCTACACACGGCAGAGCATCTCCCCGCCGGCCAAGTTCGTCCGCGGCCAGAAAAACACGGTCGGCACGGCCCTGGATTCCATCGTTGCCAGCGGCACCGTGATCTCCGGCGGCATTGTGGAGGGCTCCGTGCTTTCCAACGACGTCTACGTCGGCACGTCCAGCCGGGTGCTCGACTCCGTGCTGATGGACAAGGTCAATATCGGCGAAGGCGCCGTCGTCAAACGGGCCATCATCGATAAGAACGTCCGGGTCCCGGCGGGCGCCGCCATCGGACTAGACCCCGAACTGGACCGGGCCCGCGGCTTCAAGGTCACCGAGTCGGGCATCACCGTCCTGTCGAAGGGGCAGCTCGTCCCGGAGCCCGGCGAGGACGAACGCGCCCTCTCGGCCGCCAACCTGATCCTGGTGCCGGACGCGGTCAAGGCCGCCACGGAGCACTGGCCCGCCCTGCGGGAATCCGTGGACAAGGTGGCGGAAGTCCAGGCGGCCGCCGTCGGCGTCTCGGCTCCGCGGTCAAGCAACGCCCCCTGAGGCTGAACGGCTGCAGCGGGAGCCCGGACCCGGCGTCGGGCCGGGCTCCCCGCAGGCTGTAAAATTGGGGCAATGAGCTCCCCCGATCTGCCCTCCGATCTGACCCCCGAGGAAATCCAGGCCTGCTTGAAGGTCCTGAACAGCATCCACGTCTACGACGAGGAACACCCGGACTACGTTTCGGTGCGCCGTGCCACCGGCAAGATGTTCAAGGCGGTCAAGCGCCACCGCCGGGTCAGCAAGCGGGATCTGATTGCCGAAGCCGACCGCGCGGTGATCGCCCAGACGGCGACGGCGGCCCCGGACCGGATCGACGACGAAACCCGCGGCAACAAGCTCGCCCCCTCCACGACGGGGAGCATCGCCGGGCACCTGATCAAGTCCAGGCCCTGCTACATCTGCAAGCAGCACTACACCCAGGTGGATGCCTTCTACCACCAGCTGTGCCCGGAATGCGCCGCCTTCAGCCACAGCAAGCGCGACGCCCGGACGGACCTGAGCGGACGCCGCGCCCTCCTGACCGGCGGCAGGGCCAAGATCGGGATGTACATCGCGCTGCGGCTGCTCCGCGACGGCGCCCACACCACCATCACCACCCGCTTCCCGAAGGACGCCGCGCGGCGCTTCGCCGCGATGGAAGACAGCGGCGAGTGGCTGCACCGGCTGCGGATCGTCGGCATTGACCTGCGCGATCCCTCCCAGGTGATGGCGCTGACCGACTCCCTCAACGCCGCCGGCCCGCTCGATATCATCATCAACAACGCGGCCCAGACCGTGCGCCGCTCCGGCAACGCCTACAAGCCGCTGGTCGACGCCGAGGACGAGCCCCTCCCCGCGGCCCTCCAGGCGGCCAACGGCGGACCGGAACTCGTGACCTTCGGCCACGCCCACGACAAACACCCGCTGGCCCTGGCCAGCACCGTCCTGGAGCACCCGGTGCTGGCCGGGGACGCGATCACGTCGCTGGCGCTGTCCACCGGCTCCGCGTCGCTGGAACGCATCGCCGCCGGCACCGCCATCGACGCCGGCGGCCTGGTTCCCGACCTGGCCAGCATCAACAGCTGGACCCAGGTGGTGGACGAGGTGGACCCCCTCGAAATGCTCGAAGTCCAGCTGTGCAACGTCACCGCGCCGTTCCTGCTCGTCAGCCGGCTCCGCGGGGCGATGAAGCGCTCCGGCGCGCGGCGCAAGTACATCGTGAACGTCAGTGCCATGGAGGGCCAGTTCTCCCGCGCCTACAAGGGACCCGGCCACCCGCACACGAACATGGCCAAAGCGGCGCTGAACATGATGACCCGGACCAGCGCCCAGGAGATGCTGGACGAGGACGGGATCCTGATGACCGCCGTGGACACCGGCTGGATCACGGACGAGCGCCCGCACTACACCAAGGTCCGGCTGATGGAGGAGGGCTTCCACGCTCCCCTGGACCTCGTCGACGGGGCCGCCCGGGTGTATGACCCGATCGTTATGGGCGAATCGGGCGAAGACCAGTTCGGTGTCTTCCTGAAGGACTACAAGCCGAGCCCCTGGTAGGCCGCAGCTTCTATCAGGGCCGGCGGGCCGGGGGCTAGGGGCCTAATGGCCCTAATGGGGGCCCTGCACAGTACGTAACGTGGGTCCACATGAACACAGAGACGACACCTGCGCCCGATTTCGGAATCTCCATGGACCAGTGCTGGGTACTGCTGGACACCGAGGTCGTGGGGCGGATCGCCCTCATCGTGGACGACCATCCGGAGATCTTTCCGGTGAACTTCGCACTCGAGCGCCGCTCGATCGTTTTCCGCACCGCCGGGGGCACCAAATTGTGGGCCGCGATGACCGCCAAACCCATTGCCTTCGAAATCGATGGCTACGACTCCCATGAACAGCAGGCCTGGAGCGTCGTTGCCCGCGGTGAAGCAGAACTGATCGAAAGCCAGCAGGAGAAGGAAGCCGTCGACGCGCGGCTGCTGGAGCCGTGGCAGCCGGGCGACAAGGACTACTACGTGCGGCTCTCCCCGAAGGCCCTGACCGGGCGCCGGTTCAAGGTCAACCGGCCGGACCTGTGGAGCACGCGGCTCTCCGATCCACGCCGCGCCTCGTTCGAATAAGGCCCGGTCCCCGTCAGCCCGCTTCGACGGCGCCCCGGACGCTGCTTGCGGCCGGCCTTGCTTGAGACCGGCTTTACGTGGCGGGCTTCACCTCGGGGGAATGGACCACCAGGACGGGGCAATGGGCGTGGGCCACCAGGGCGGAGCTCACGGAACCGATCAGCATGCCGCCGAACCCGCCGTGCCCGCGGCGTCCCACCACCACCAGGTCGGCGTCCCGGCTGGCCTCAATCAGGGTGTACCGGGGATGTCCCTGCACCAGGCGGGTCTCGACGTTGGCCGGGGTATCCGCCCCAAAGGCCTTCTCCACCGTCTCCTGCAGGATTTCCCCGGCACGGACGTCGAAGTCATCGATGCCCATCGCGACGTAACCGTCGTAGACCGGAGGGACGTCCCAGCTGGCCAGCGCCACCAGTGTTGCCGAGAGGGGCACGGCGAGGCTTTGCGCCTGGCGAAGCGCCTCCACCGACGCGTCGGAACCATCAACCCCCACCACGATGGTCCGGATGTCCCTGGCTTCGGTCATGGCAGATCCCTTCGTCATACGGCTGTCGCGTCCAGCCTATAGTGCCTGCGCGCCGGGGACGCAGGTAGGGCCGAAAGTCATTCGGGGACGGCCCGCCGGCCCGGTCCCGGCAGGACCAAGGACCCTTGCCGGGGCCCGGTCCCCGGAGAAGAATTGCAGTCGCAGGGAACAGAACGGGCTCCCGGCGTGGACAATGTAACAACGGGGACCAGACATCGGGGAACAGACGGCAATGGCGGCGATGCCGCCGTCGGCGCCCGGCTCAGCGACAATGGATTTAACAGGCACGACCCGCAGGCGCCATCTGCGAATAACACGCTGGGGAGCACCTCACCATTCATGGCAGCGCAAGCCGCCGGACAGGAGAATCATGATTGCCTGGGCAGACGCAGGTCTCGCTGCACCCGACGGAGCACCGGCCGTCATCCGGGTTTTCATCCTGGATGACCACGAACTCGTCAGGCGCGGACTCCAGGAACTCCTCGAAGGTGAGGGCTTCCAGGTGGTTGGCAGTTCGGGTTCCGCCGTCGAGGCGACCCGCCGTATCCCCGCCCTCCATCCGGATGTCAGTGTGCTCGACGCCCGGCTGCCGGACGGGACCGGGATTGAGGTCTGCCGGGACGTGCGCTCGGTTGACCCGTCCCTGAACTGCATCATCCTGACCAGTTTCGATGACGAGCAGGCCCTGCGTGGCGCCGTACTGGCCGGCGCCAGCGGCTACGTGCTCAAGGAAATCGGCGGCACCGACCTGATTGGGGCCCTGCGCCGGGCGGCCACCGGCGAGTCGCTCTTCGCGGAAGGGGTCGCCGCCGGCATTGTTGACAGCCTGGTCGAGGCCGAAGAGGTGGACCCCAGGACGTCCTCCCTCACGCCGCAGGAGCGCCGTGTCCTGGAACTGGTGGGCGGCGGGCTCACGAACCGCCAGATCGCCGCGGAAATGTTCCTCGCGGAGAAGACAGTCAAGAACTACGTTTCGTCGCTGCTGGCCAAGCTGGGCTTCGAACGCCGGACGCAGGCCGCTGTTTTCATCGCCGGGCCGTCCTCGCCCCTGGCGCCCGCAGGCCATGCGGAAGCCAACCGCCCGCACACTGTCCGCTGACTGACCCCGGGACGGCCGCTCCACCTGTCGGCGGCTAGAGCGGAACGGACCACTCGAGGCTCGTGCCGGCGTCGGGCGCGCTGGTGATGGTGCATTCGCCGTCGAGCATCCGGGCGCGGTCTTCCAGGTTGGCGAGTCCCCTGCGTTTTTCGGGTTCGGCGAAGCCGGCTCCGTTGTCCGTGATGACCACAGTGACCCGGCCCTTGACCACACCCACCGAAACGGAAATGGTGTCCGCGCCGGAATGCCTGATGGCGTTGCTGAGCCCCTCCGAGACCACGGCCACGACATTGTCCGCCTTGTCCGGTGTGACGGCGTCCACCGGCCCCGTGATGATCAGGCGCGGCGTGAAGGGCATGGACTTCGCCGAGCTGCGGGTTACCCGCCGGATCCGCCCGCTGAGCAGCTCCGTCTCGCCGCTGCTGCTCTTGAGCGAGTAGATGGTGTCCCGCAGGCTGCGGATCGCCTCGTCCAGCTCGCCGGTGATATTGCGGATCCGCTCGGTGGCTTGCTCATCCTTGGTAAACCGGGTCAGGCTCTGGACGCTGAGGCCGGCCGCGAACAGCCGCTGGATCACGAGGTCGTGGAGGTCGCGGGCGATCCGGTCCCGGTCGGTGAAGACCAGCAGCTCCTCGCGGAGGCGGTGGACCCGGGCGAGTTCCAGGGCAAGTGCGACGTGGGAACCGAAGACGGCCCCCATCTCGATGTCCGTGCGGGCGTAGCGCAGAGAGTGCGGGTCCCGGATCAGCAGCAGGAGCCCGTGGTGCGCTCCCTGCGTGCTCAGCGCCACCGCCAGCAGCGGGCCGGTAATGCCGCCGTCGATCTCGCCGAAGAGGGCGGAGGCGTCGTCAAGCACCACGGGCTCGCCGCCGTCCAGGACACTTTCCAGCAACGGCGAATCGAGCGTCAGCGCACGGCCGGAGAACTGCGGACTGCGTTTTCCGGCGGCTCCGGCGACGATGTGGCCGGTGCCGCCGGTGGCGGGCGCCACCAGGAGGGCCAGCTGCGAACCCGATTCCTGCAGGGCCCGGCTTGCGATGGGGTCCAGCCCGCCGGAGGTGTAGTCCCGGTCGTTGCTGAGCATCAGCCCGGAGACGTCCATGCAGGCCTCCAGCCAGCGGGCACGGCGCCGGGCGTCGTCGTAGAGACGGGCGTTTTCAATGGCGACCCCCGCGGCGGCCGCCAGGGCCACGGCCAGGCCCTCGTCCTCGGCCGTAAAGTCGCTGCCGTCTTCCTTTTCCGTCAGATAGAGGTTCCCGAAGACCACGTCCCGGACCCGCACCGGGACGCCGAGGAAGGACTTCATGGGGGGATGGTTCGCCGGGAAGCCGTAGGATTCCGAATGCTCGCGCAGGTCTTGGAGCCGCAGCGGGCGGGGCTCGGAAATGAGGAGCCCCAGGACGCCGTGGCCGGTGGGCAGCGGCCCGATGCGGTCCGCCATCTCCTCGTCGATGCCGACCGTGATGAAGTGGCTGAGCGCCCGGTCGTCGCCGATGACGCCCAGGGCGCCGAAGCGGGCATGGAGCAGGCGGCAGGCGGACTCCACCACGCGTTCCAGGACAGCATCGAGGCTGAGGTCCTCGGCAACGGCGACGACTGCCTCCAGCAGCCCGGCCATCCGTTCCTGGGACTGGAGCAGTTCCTCGGCCCTGGAAACGAAGCCCTTGAGGACACCATCAATCATGGGCGGAGGCTCAGTGCCGGCCTGGTCCGGTCGTTCCCCCATTGAATGCATGCTCACGGCCCCAATTCGATACAACGAACACAACGATCGTCCGCGCTGACGATAGTGATGCCAGAATACCCTGACGCAGGGACAAAGACCCCAAGCGTCGGACGATATTGCTTCGGATTGTGACCTTGTCCCCTACTCCATGGGCGCGTGCCTGGCGTAGGCTCGCGGCCATGAGTACTGATCCGAAGCCGGGAAAGAACCAGCAGGCACACGAAGTTGAGCACCTCGACAACCACGAATGTTGGCGCCTGTTACGCAGCGTCAGCGTTGGCAGGCTCGCGGTCTGGGTGGACGACCATCCCGACATTTTTCCGATCAATTACAAGGTGGACCACGGCACCCTGGTGTTCCGCACGGCCGACGGCACCAAGCTCCAGGCGGCCACGGGCGACACCCCGGTGGCGGTGGAGGCCGACGGCGTCGACGCCGACAGCGGCATCGCCTGGAGTGTAGTGATCAAGGGACAGGCCGCGCCGGTGCAGAACCAGCAGGAGGTCCTGGACACCGTGGGGCTGCTGCTGTTCCCGTGGCAGGCCGGCAAGAAGGAACACTTCGTCAGGATCACCCCGGAGACCGTGACGGGACGCCGGTTCAAGGTGGTCCCACCGCTGACCTGGTGGACCCCGCTGGATGACGCCACCCGCTCCGGGCTCGAATAACCGCCCCGCATATCCCCGATGCGCTATCAGACAATGCTGTTCTGAGCCCTCAGAACAGCTGAAAGTGATAGCGCATCCGGGGGTGGCGCGGGGAATCAGGCCAGGCGGGTGATCTCCACGCTCACGCTGAGGGCCGAGCCGCCGCCACCGGACAGGATGCCCTTGAGCGGCGGCACGTCGCGGTAGTCACGGCCCCTCGCCACGGTCACGTGGAAGTCTCCGGCGGGCTTGTGGTTGGTGGGGTCCCAGCTGCGCCATTCGCCGTCCCACCATTCCAGCCAGGCGTGGGACTGCCCGGCGACCGTCTCGCCGAGTTCCGCCGTCGACCGCGGGTGCAGGTAGCCGGACACGTAGCGGGCGGGGATGCCGCGGCTGCGCAGCGCGCCGATGGCCAGGTGCGCCAGGTCCTGGCAGACGCCCTGGCGCTGGTTCCAGGCCTCCTCGGCGTTCGTGGTGACGCCGGTGGAGCCCTTCATGTAGGTCATTTCGCCGCGCATCCACTCGAAGACCGCCATGGCGGCCTCGTGCGGATTGCGCCCTTCGACGACGCCGGGAACGATCCCGAGCACCTCGGCGCCCGGCCCGGTGAGCTGCGACTGCGGGATCCAGTCGCTGAACTTGTTGAGGGTCTCCGGGGCGTCGAGGACGTCCCAGCCGACGATGTCGGCCTCCGCCGGGACCCTTTCCGCGCGGTGCACCTCGACGGTGGTGGTGGACAGGACCTCGAGGTGCTCGTGCGGCATCTGCATGTCAAAAGCCGTGACGCGCGTGCCCCAGTAGTCGCGGTAGCTGCTCAGGGCAGCCTGCGACGGCGAGACCTTCAGCGAGGATTCCAGCACCACCTGCTGGGGATCCGTCAGCGGGGTCATGCGAGCCTCGTTGTAGGAGAGGGTGACGCGTTTGTTGTACTTGTACGCCGTCTTGTGGATGATGCTCAGCCGGGTCATGAAACTTCTCCCACCCAGGCCAGTTCGTCTGCCTGATTGAAGTACTTACGGGAAATGGCGTCCGAGGCCTGCGAGACGGCCTTCTGCACGCGCTCCATGTGCTCCGGCAGTTCGGACATGAGGTCATCGGTGCGGTGGAACTCGAGGAAGGTGCGGGCCTGGCCCACAATCCGGCGCGCGTCGTTGATGAAGCCGACGCGCTGGGCCGAGGGGTCCAGCTTGGCGAGGCACTCATCGGCGTCGCGCAGCGCATAGACGATGGACCGCGGGAACAACCGGTCCAGCAGCAGGAACTCGGCGGCATGCTGGTCGCCGAAGGCGGCGCGGCGCGTGCGCAGGAACGACTCGTAGGCGCCCGCGCAGCGGAGCATGTTCACCCACGACATCCCCGCGGAGAGGACGTCCCGGGTGGAGAGCATCCGCGCGGTCATGTCGGCGCGTTCCAGCGAGCGGCCCAGGACCAGGAACTGCCAGCTCTCGTCGTGGCTCACCGTGGTGTCCGCGAGGCCGCTGACCATGGCCGTGCGTTCCAGCACCCAGTTGCAGAAGCGGTAGGTGCCGACGACGTCCTTGCGGTGCTGATTGAGCCCGTAGTACGTGGTGTTCAGGCTCTCCCACAGCCCCGACGACACGGTTTCCCGCGCACGGCGGGCGTTCTCCCGTGCCGCGCCGAGGGAACCGGCGATGGACGTGGCGCTCTGCTTGTCGTAGGCGAGGGCGTTGAGCAGTTCGGGGAGGCCGAAGTCCTCGCTCTGCGCCCGGGCACCCATGACGGCGAGGAGTTCCTGCGCCACGCTGCGCTGTTCCTCCATGGGCAGGTGGTTGAGCCGCTCGAGGTGGACGTCGAGGATCCGGGCCGTGCCGTCGGCCCGTTCCACGTAGCGGCCGATCCAAAAC
>Ga0247818_10003294_pt1 | contig 10441 bp, 27 predicted proteins | sample 13C_Glucose_Day1_FD_192424 | JGI IMG/M metagenome (GOLD analysis project Ga0247818, IMG submission 192424) | Soil microbial communities from agricultural site in Penn Yan, New York, United States - 13C_Glucose_Day1 | ecosystem: Environmental > Terrestrial > Soil > Agricultural land | place...
TCACCGCGGGCCAGCATCGCGTCGAACACCGTGACGACGTCGACGTAGTTCAGGTTCAGTTCGAGGACGTTGTTGTTGCCCGGGGCGTTGATCCAGAGCCGGAACGCGGCCTCCCCGGTCCGGCCGCGGGTGTCCATCGCGGTGCCGCGGATCGTGCCGAAGTCCCGGAACGTCCCGGCCCAGCGTGCTTGCGTGGTGACCTGGATCAGGTCGCCCTTTTTGAATCCCTCGTGCATGGTTCAGTCCTCCGGGTATTGGTGGATGGTGATGATGGGCTTGCCGAAGTTCCCGACCTCGCGCAGCGCCTGCGCCTTGGACTCGAACCAGATCAAACCCACCCCGTCGGGGGAGTAGAAGTAATCCTCGGACACGGCGCAGTAGTAGAGCCGCAGCGGGATGATCGCGGACCTCGGGTAACGCTCAGGCATTGCCGGCCTCCTCGTCCACATCCGGGCCGACCCGTTCGGACCCGTCCCAGTTCGGGATCACCGGCACCCGCCAGATCACCAGGTCGTTCTCGAAGGCGCACTCCAGCGCCTCGTCCTCGGTGTCGTAGACGATGCCGAACCGGTCGGGCCCCTCCTCGTCGCCGGTGAAGTACACCGTGATGGGCTGGAGTTCTTCGAGGGCGGCGCTGATCTGGTCGGCTTCGGACTCGTAGCCCTCGGCGTCCTCGTCGGCGCCGCGCTTGACGGCGTCGGGTTCGATGTAAGTGGTCAGTTCGTCGGCCCATTTCCGGGCGGCGTCGAACACGGTGGTCAGCGCATCAGCCATTGGTCTGCTCTCTTTCTTCTCGTTGTTCGCGGCGGAACGTCTCGTGGTCCTCGCCGTTCCACTTGGACCAGTCGGTGCCGCACTCCGAGCACGGCCCGTCCAGATCCTCATCATCCGGGGAGCAGTCCGCCACGCAGGAGGACCGGTCAGCGCACTCCCCGCACATCCCGTCCTCGCCTTCGCCGTCGTCGGTCATGTTCTCCCGGCAGACCCGGCACAGGTTCTCGTCCGCCCACTCCCGCGCCTTCCCGGACAGCTCATCGAGCAGGTCCACCCGGGTCCAGAGCACCGGGGTACCGGCGCCCCACTGGGAGAACCCGACACTGTCGTTGGCCAGCGGGATCAGGAACTCGGACTTGAGCCCGGCGATGTCGATCACGCCCTGGATGCACGGGGCGTGGGACACCGGGGACTCCGGCTCCGGGACGATGATCTTCTTGATCGCCTCGTACTGCTCGGCCGTGATGTTCAGGTGCTTGGACTCACCCTCCCCGATGAACTTCACCTTGATCTTGCCATCGAACTCGGACGGCCTCACCCCGTCCATCTCGCCCTGCATGTAGCGGCGCCGGTCCTGTTCCTCGGTCATGATTCCTCCTTGTAGTGCAGGTCCCCGGGGTCGTCGTCCCCGTTGGAATGCTGGTCGATGATGAAGTCGTGCACGTCCTGGCGGCCGGCGGCGACGAAGATCCCGGCCAGGGCCTCCGCCTCGGTGCAGGTCATCCCGCCCCACACTGCATCGGCCGGGGCCATGTGGTGCACGATGGGCGCGGCCAGCTGGACCTCATTCCACAGATGCAGCAACCCGGCGTGGGTCAGGGGGGTCGGCCCACCGACCCCCGCCTCGATGACGTGGTCCATGTCCGCGGCCACCGTGACCAGCGCCATCCGCATCCGCTCGACGTTCCGTTCGGGCAGCGTCTTGGGAACACGAAGGTGCAGGATTACCTCGACCTCGTGGGTGTCCTCGGCTTTCATGCCGCCACCTTCCCGTCGTACTCGTCCCCGAACGGGCGGCCGTAGACCTCACGGTCCAGATCCTCCGGCTTCTCCGGCAGGTCCTTGGCCCACGCCTCGCCGCTGTGCTTCCAGTTCCAGTGGCACCATGCGGTGATCGCCTTCCACTGCTCCATCTGGGAGCGGTAGAACGTGGTGGACAGGTCGCCCTCGCAGTAGGTGGTCATCCCGTAGAACGGGCCGACCTCGTCCTGCCCCTTGGCCAGCGTGAGGATGACGTAGGGCCAGGACCCCGCATCCCAGCCGTCCTTGCCCCAGCCGGAGATGGAGTACCAGTTGGTGGTGGCGGCGGCGTCCATCCAGTCGTAGCCGTCCAGACTGTAGCCGTCCTTGTCCTCCCGGCCGTGGGGTGCGGTGTGCTCGACGGTTTCGTTGGTGTCTTTGGTGATGTACTCAGCCACGGCGGGCCTCCTCTTGTTTGATGGCTCGGGCGCTGGCGTCGTCGGCGGAGAGGCCGAGGATCCAGACTGCCCAGATGGTGGCTGGCTCGCCCTCGGTGGGCGGCCAGTGCTGCTTGCCGATCTCGGAGCGGCGGACCACGAGGGTGCCGCCCTCGGCGTCACCCTCGACCGAGTACCAGTCGGCGCTGGGGTGGTGGCACAGGCACATGCACTCCTCCCCGTCGGGGTCGGAGCATTCCATGTGCCAGCCGATCGAGCACTGCCGGTTGGTGCCGTGGTCCTTGGCGTGGGTCAGGACCCGGTCGGTCCACTTCCCGGCGTCCTCGCCATCCTTGATGGGGTAGAGGGCGGACAGGTCGAACCGTTCCGGGGTCGGTGTGCCGACCCCCCTCCAGTCCCATGTCACTTCCTCGGCCAGGGACACGGTGCCGTCGATCTCCACCCAGTAGCGGGTCGGGTTCTCGCACTCGTCCAGCACCTCGTGATGGGCCCACAGCCACACCATGCCCCGGCCCTGGTCGCCTTCGACGATGTCGTAGTCCAGGCCCAGGTCCTGGTCCACGATTGAGCCGATCTTTGCGAGCTGGTCGTTGGTCAGCACGAACGGGAACTCGTTGATTTCAAACTTGATCATTCGGTCCGCCTCTTTCGGGTGAGTAGTGGAAGTCGTAGAGCAGGGCCCGGAGCAGGTCGGCCCGGTCCAGGTGGTGGAGCGTGAACATGTACCCGTCATCGGGTCCGTAGCTGACGGTGATCTCGACGTTGCCGGTGGTCTGCGGCACCACCTCCATCGTGCAGCCTTGGATGTGGGTGTCGGTGAAGGTGAACACGCCGTCGGCGTTGTTGTCCCCGTCCCCCATGACCGGCGGGGTATGGGGGGTCGGTGTGCCGACCCCCTGAATCAGTTCGAGGCAGTCGGAGCAGGTGACTTCGGAGTACTGGCTGGTGCCCGCCCCGTCCCGGGCGCCGCACCGGTACGCCGCCAGCTTCGGGTTGCGGATGAAGTGCATCGTCTTCTCCTTGGTCCAGTACTGGCCGAGGGTGACCGGCTTCTGATCCATGATCCGCAGGCAGTCCGGGCAGTTGACCTTCGCCTTCGCCACCTCCGGGAGCGGGGCCGGGGACACCCACTTTGTCAGGTAAGCGCCACACACTGGCCGGTGCTCATCCGTCACGGATGCCAGGTGGAACGTGTCGTCGATCTTCATCGCTTGGCCTCCTCGGAGGCGATGCGGTCCTCGTCCGTGATCCGCTCGGCCACCTGATCCAGCGCCGTCGTGAGGACCCGGATCAGTTCCGCGGGGGTGCCGACCAGGCAGTAGCCGTCGCCGCCGGCTTCGAACATCAGCCCGACAGCGGCCGGGTCCTCCCGGCCTGCCTCGTGCGGGGTCATGTTGTCCCCGGCCTCGTCGTCATGGCCGACGACATAGGTTGCGGCACGGCGGGCATCGCCCCACTCGATCGAGGCGCTCACTTGACCAGCGCCTTCGTGATCAGCGCCGAGGGTTCGTAGTCCGGCCGGACCTCACGCAGCTTCTGGACCGTGAGGCGGAGCGCGGTCTTGGTGTTCCCGCGCTTGTCCTTCGGGATGATGCCGAGGTTCTTCGCCCCCTGCAGGGCGGGGATGCGGGAGAGTTCCATGCCGTGGTTGATCTTCATCGCCAGGGCGTGGGCCAGGGTGAGCAGGGCGTAGGTGTCAATGTCGGGGCCGGTGATGACGAGCGCACCGGTGGGGGTTTCTTCGATGGTCATGATGGTGTGTTCCTTACTCTCGGTGGGGGGTCGGGACACCGACCCCCCAAGGTGGGGTGGTTACTGCTCGGTGGTGATGAACGCCCGGACCCAGTCCTCGGTCAGAGCCGGGCCGAACCGTTCCGGTGCGGACACGAACGCCTGCGTCCCGGCCCCGGTGATCATCACGATCGGTCCGCCGTAGGCGGAGCCGGTGAACGTGAGGGTGTAGGGCTCCTCGTACATGGTGCCGGTCGCGGTGTAGCTGAACTGCCCGGCGACCCCGTTGGTGCGCTTGATGCTGTCGATGGTGACGGTCATGGTGTGCTCCTTACTTGATGAGGCGGAAGGTGGACCAGCCGACGGCACGGTTCTCGATGCCGGAGCGCAGGTCCTTGACCAGCGCCTTGAGCACCGCGGCCCGGTGCTCGGCGAACGGTGCGTCCGCCCTGGCCCAGGACCCGTAGCAGTAGGCGCTGGACATCAGGATCCCGTCGATGGTGGAGGGCGTGATGTCGTACACCTCGACCCGGCGGGTGGAGCGGTAGTCGCCGTGGTGGATGACCTCCTCGACGGTGTACATGCCGCGCTCGTTCCGCCACAGGGCGGCGAGCGCCTTGGCGGACAGCTCCTGCATCGCCGGGGATTCGGCGATGACCTGACCGAGGGGGGTCGGTGTGCCGACCCCCTCCCCGAGCTGGTCCTGCTTGAACCTCTCGGTCCGGCGGCAGGCGAAGCACGTCACCCGGGCGGGAGCATTGGTGCCCTGCCCGTCATCGCCGCGGCAGGCAAACTCCGGGCCGCGTTCATCGGTGAATCCGGTGATGTAGTGGATCAGGGTTTCGGTGGGCGGGGCAGACATGGGTGGTCCTCCTTCGGGTAGGCCAGCGCCTCGACCACCTCACGGTGGCGGTGCGCTGCGTCGGTGTAGATCAGGGTGCGGATGCAGGCCGGGCAGGTGACCTGGTCGGTGTCGATGGTGGAGAACCCGCGGTTGTCGCAGGCGACCGGGTACTCGCGGGCCTTGGTGAAGTCCCCGGTCCGGTAGTGCACCGGCCTAGCCATTGAGGTAGAACACCTCGGAGTGGGCGGCCTTCTCCCTCGTGAGGAAGGACTTGATGGGGGTGAACGCGGCCTTGAGTTCGGCCTCCGTGATGTCCTCCAGGTCCCCCCAGTTCCCGCGGTTCTGTCCCCGGCCGGCCTCGATCAGCGCCATGAGCCGGCGTGCGGACTGCTTGGGTTTGCGCCAGTACTGCCAGCCGTCGGACCGTTCGTTGGTCCAGCGCATCAGCCGGTACAGGACCCGGGCTGCGTGGATCAGGTTGGGCTGGTCCTCCTCGTCGAACCAGCGCAGCGCGTCCTCGATCTCCCACTCGTTCATGTCAGTGCTCCTGATGCTTTGACCACACGGTCGCGGACTTCGGTGATGGGGCAGGTGCGGGGGAATTGGTACAGTCCCCACGCTTTGGCGCAGTCGGCGATCTCGTTGTACGTGATCCCGTCCCCGGTATCGTCCTTGTCCCAGCGTGCGGCGAACTCTGCCTTGGTCATGCTCATGTCAGCGACACCCCGCAGACCGGGCACTCGTAGGGCAGGGACCAGTCCATCTCCCCGGCGAGGACGTCCTCGTCGACGGCCATGAACGCGCTGAACAGCGCCTTGCCCTGTGTCAGGCATTCGTCGTGGACGTAGGCGACGTCGTACATATCCTCGTCCGGGTCCACCGCGAGGTGCCCCTCGATCCGGGCACCCATGTGCCGGGTGGGGTACACCCCGTAGTAGAGCGGGTCACTGGTGCCGTTGATCTGCACCGCATATTTTGGTGGGCGTACCTTCTTGTTGGCCAGGGTGGTGCGGCCGTCGACGACGACCGAGGAGGAGCCGACCTTGATCCGGGCGATCTCCCCCAGCGGGTAATACTTCTGCTTGTTCAGCTCCACCGGGAAGTGGTTCTCCGGGTACAGCATGGACCAGTACTCCTTGAAGTACAGGTACGCCAGGCCCCGTGCCCGGTCCTCGTTGACTGCCTCGATCAGGACCCAGCCGTTGGGGTGGGCGCCGGGCCAGGTCGGGTGCTCGGTGTGGGAGTACTGCACCCCGAAGGTGAGGTAGAACTTGGCGAGGGGGGTCGGCACACCGACCCCCTCGGTGGTGGGTGTCTCGGTCATGGTGTCTCCTTAGTTGGTCGCGGTGTGGATGACGGGCTCGCCGAACTTCTCGACGAGGTGCACGTCGACGTCGGAGTCCTTGATCTTGCGGCGCGGGAACTTCTTGCGCATCCACTCGGCCGCTTTGAGCTGCGCCTCGTGGCTGGTCGCGGCCCGGACCTCGGTGTCCTGCCCCCGGTAGAAGCAGAGGTAGCCGTTGAGCCGGGGGGTCGGTGTGCCGACCCCCTCGGTGGGTGTCTCGGTCATGGTGTGAGTCCTTTCAGGGTCAGGTCCAGCGCCCACTGCACGGGCGCTGAGATGAGGGTGAGGAAGATCAGGGTGTTCAGGTGGCGGCGCTGGTCAGGACCGGACACGGCGGACCGGACGCTGGCGCTCGGGCAGGAGGCGGGCGAGCAGGAACCCGAAGCACGCCGAGGACACCAGCCGCCACTCCAGCGGGGAGCCGAACAGCATGGTCAGGCCGGCCCCGACGAGGCCGATCCACATGAACCAGCGCGGCGGCCCGCTCATAGGAGGTTCCGTTCCAGCGTCAGGCCGAGCGTGATGGTCACGCTGACCTCACCCGGCACATCCAGATAATCCTCACTGATGCCGACCGAGACCAGCGGGGTGATCTCGGAGAGGATGCGCTGCAGCTCGGGTACCTGGGTGACGTAGCCCCGGGTGCCCGGCTGGCGGTTGTCGAGCTTGGCGACCATCTCGGACAGCGCGCTCATCAGATGCCCGCCCTTTCCACTACGGCGGTGAGCGTGCCCTGTTCGGACTCGGTCAGCGTCACGATGTAGTCGTGCCAGCCGCCGTGCACCGCGGTGTGCACCTCCAGGCGGCGGCCCTCGACCGCATCCTCGTCCGCCTCGTCGATGGGGGTGGTGCGGTAGCAGGTGAAGGTGTGCCCGGCATCGAAGTTGGGCCAGTACACGGACTGGCCGGACCCGTCGAGGAACGTGGAGTCGATGAGGCGCTGGCCGTTGCTGGTGTAGCGGTCGAACAGCGCCTCGATCACATCTTCGAGTGTGTCGAACACCTCGATCGAATCGAAGTCGTAGTTGATGGGCTGGTAGTTGGGGCCCTTGAGGGTGGCGGCGATCATGGCGAATCCTTTCTCGGGGGGTCGGTGTGCCGACCCCCCTTTGGTTTAGTGGGAGATGAGGAACAGGATGAGGGCGACCAGCAACATGCCGGCCAGGATCATGGCCGCCAGCAGCGAGAGCTGCGCCGTCGTGCTGGCCGCGCGGTGGCGGGGGGTGATGCCGACCCCGGACAGGGACACCAGCCGGACCGCGTCGGTGTGCTGCTTCCCGATCCAGGACGCGATGATCCGGCGGGCCTCGTGGGCGGTCGGCGCCATGATGTGGACGTGGCGCAGCTGCCCGGTTTCGAGCAGGAGGGTGGCGGTGAAGGTGTTCATGCCTGGTTCTCCACCCGGGAGATGGCACGGGCGATGTAGCTGCGGGTGATGAGGTCCCACCACGGGGTGGACCGGTACCACGCATCGAGGTCCATCAGCCGGCGGAACCGGGCCTCGTCCTCGGCCGAGCGCTTCGCCAGCCAGTGATCGAGCGGTTCGATCGCATCCTTGAGTGAGGTGCGGGCCTTCCGGATCAGCGCCCCGTACTCCTCACGGCTGATCGGGGGGATCCCGGCCATGTCCGGGGTCATCAGGCAGGGGGTGCAGGTGACGCCGGCCGGGTCCGAGGTGCCGATGGTGACCTGCCCGGCGTCGAGGACGTCGACGCCGCAGTAGGTGGCCAGCGGGTGGGTCTGGTAGTGGACGGGCAGGAGCTTGGGCATGGCGGGGGTCGCTTTCGCTTCGGTGGGGGGTCGGTGTGCCGACCCCCCAAGAGGTGGTGTGTGTGTGGCGGAGTGTCTCAGGCTACCCGGGCGGGCAGGGTGAGGCGGACCGTGACGGGGTCCGCGGCATCATCGCAGAGCGAGTCGGCCCGGATGTGCACCCAGTCCCGGTAGCGGGCGGTGAGCATCTTGCCCTCCCCGCAGGTGGCGCAGTTGTAGACGGTGTTGGTGTGCTCAGTGACCACGGTCTGCCTCCTCGGCATAGAGCTGGATGAACCACTCGGTGTCCAGGTCCAGGAAGTGCTCCTGCCCGTGGACGATGACGTAGGCGGAGCCGGAGTTGCCGTACTGCATCATGTAGACCCGGCGCCAGCGCCCCCCGTACTCCAGCATGTAGCGGGTGGGGATCTTCGGCCCGTAGCCGGTGGCGGACGGGTTCCGTGGCGTGTCGGTGATGCGGACGTCGGAGGTGGATGCGAAGTCGGTGCGGAGCACCGCGGTGGTGGTGGTCATGGTGTGTGCCTTCCGGTGTGTGTCGGGGTGGGAGGGGGGTCGGCGTACCGACCCCCCGGCGGGGTCAGAGCAGCTCGTCGAGGCTGCCCGCGGGGGCGGAGGCGGCGGCGCCGGCCATGTCCCCGGACAGGAGGGCGGCGAGGATCTCGTCGGTCCGCTTGGGCCCGGTGGAGCGGGCCTCCTCGGGGGTGATGAGCACGTATTCCTGGCCCTTGCCGGTGCCCAGTTCCGGGGTGGCACGGTTGGCCACCCAGCAGGGCTCGCACATGCTCGCCCACGGTCCCCGTGTGGTCGCCGCGTCGTACTTTGCGGGGATCCCGGGGGTGTTCATGTCGTACTTGTGAATGTCGCATTCGGGGATGGTCATGACCTTGGCGGTGGTGCTCATGGTGTGCTCGCTTTCAGGTGAGGGGGTCGGCATACCGACCCCCTAATGGATGGTGTTTGCATGTGTGTTTCGTACAGGGGGGTAAAGCGTGGATCAGTCCGGGATCGGGTGGCGGGTGGCCAGCAGGTCAGCCTCCGCGGTGAGGGCGGCCAGCGCACGTTCCACGAACTCCTCGGCGGTGGCGTAGGAGCCGTGCCGGATAGCGTGCAGGGCATCGTCGAGCAGCTCATTCTGGCGGCGGATGGTGCGCAGTGCGTGGGTCCGTTGACGTTCGGTGTCGTCCACGAGGTGGGAGTAGCGGACGTCGGCGTCGGTGGGGTGCGGCATGGTCGCTCCTTTCAGAGCTTCGGAGGGGGTCGGTGTGCCGACCCCCTAGTGGTTTGGCGGCTGGCCCCGGTGGTTTGAACACACCGGGGCCAACGAGCAAGACTCTACCACAGTGTCAAGACAATGTCAAGTCAATGTCAAGACGGGGTGGGGGTCAGTCGGTGTAGGTCAGGTGGAACCAGTACCAGCGCCCGTCTTTGCCGACGGCGAGGGCATCCTCGGCCGGCGCCTGGTGCGGGTAGGTGTCCGAGGCGCCCACGAAGTCCACCCGGTAGGGCCGGGACGGGTCCACCCGGAGCTTCGATGACCCGCCGCCGTTGTCCCAGATGTCCCATGCGGTGGCCTGGGTGGCGGTGCGGGTGTCCAGCGGGGTGCAGATCCGGTTGCCCATGGTGGCGCAGTCCCAGCCGGGGTCATCTTCCTGCAAGGTGGCGGGTGAGGTGGCGGCGCATCCCGTGAGGGAGGCAATGAGCAGGGCGGAAGCGAGGAGTTTGCGCATGGTGGCGCCTTTCAGTGAGTGAGGGGGTGTGGGAGGGGGTCGGCACACCGACCCCCTAACCAGCTCCGCGGCAGGGGGAGAGTGAGAGTCCTCCCCTTGGGGGAGGTGGTCCAGCGCGTGAGGATGTGCCTGGGCCATGAGTAGGCGATACGCATGGATCTCCACACTTCACGGAAGATCCGCCGGGTCATGGCGTCCCAGTCCTCCAGTTCCCAGATCAACGCGTGACCGTCACGCCGGCCAGCACCGTGCCTGGCGGGCAGTCGTAGCCGCGGGCCCGGAGGTCCAGCGCCCATGAGTTCGCGTTGTACGTGGGGGAGAGCCGGCACATGATCCGGTGGGGCAGCTCGATGATGCGGGCAATGAGGTAGGGCATGGTGGTGCTCCAATCAGTGAGGGGGTGGCGCTTATCGCCGGACGCCCATGCGACCTGTCTGCGGGATGTACTCATTTCCAGTGCCCGGGGTGCCGCATAGGCGACCGCTGGTAAGCGGCGGTAGGAGGGGGGTCGGCGTACCGACCCCCCTAGGGGGTGGACGGATCAGCGCGTGGTGCTTCCGCTCACGGGGAGGGAGATAACCCATGAGGTGAACGCGGGAGAGAGGAGGGGCTTGGGCCTACGGGACATGACGGGACCTGCTTTCAGTGAGGAGGGGGTCGGCATACCGACCCCCCAAGGGGTGACGGGCAATGAGGGGGATGCAATGAGGGCATAGCTGCGCCAGGCAATGAGCCGGCCCCAGCGCATAACCCATGACCAGCGCCCGATCCCATGACGTCACGGTCAATGAGTAGGGGGGAGGGTAATGGTCAATGAGCAGGGGAGGGGAGG
>Ga0247818_10003296_pt1 | contig 10440 bp, 5 predicted proteins | sample 13C_Glucose_Day1_FD_192424 | JGI IMG/M metagenome (GOLD analysis project Ga0247818, IMG submission 192424) | Soil microbial communities from agricultural site in Penn Yan, New York, United States - 13C_Glucose_Day1 | ecosystem: Environmental > Terrestrial > Soil > Agricultural land | place: USA...
GTGCTCAGCTCTGTCCTCGACGCCCTGGCCGAGCGCCACCGCGTCACGGTCGCCGACCCCAGGGAGATGGCCCCCGCCCTGGCCCGCCGCTCCTTCCCCCGAGGCGACCTCGCGGACGTCTACCTCCTCAAGTCGCGCAGCCCCGAGGCCCAGTCCGTTGCCCACAGCGCGGAGCGCGCCGGCGCGGTTGTGGTCAACGGGCCTCGCGCCACGGGTGCCGCCCTCGACCGCTGGGCCATGGCCACCCTGCTCGACCTCGCGGGAGTCCCCGCGCCGCGCACGTGGGCTTTTCCGACGCTGTCGCTGATGGCGCGTGACGCCATGGTCCGCCAGTTCCTGCCCTGGCCGCTCGTGGTCAAGAGCCGCACGAGCTCCCGCGGCGACCTGGTCACCCTTGTCCGCGACCTCCGTGGACTGCTCGACCTGGTGCCCGAGTGGGGTGACGAGCCCGTGATCGCACAGGAGTTCGTCGACAACGACGGCTTCGACATCAAGTGCTGGGTCATCGGCGGCGAGCTCTCCGCAGCCCGGCGGCCCGGCGCCCTGGAGATCCTCGACAAGAGCTCCGACGTGGCTCTCGACCCCGACCAGGTCCCCGCGGAGTGGTCGGATGTCGCGCTCCGAGCGGGTGCGGCCCTGGGGCTCAACCTGTTCGGCGTCGACCTGCTGGTCACCGACCGCGGACCGGTCGTCATCGACGTCAACGCCTTCCCCGGGTTCCGTGGCGCTCGCCAGCCGGCAGCCTCGATGCTGCGCTTCCTCGAGAGCCACGCGGCTGAGAGGATGGTGGCGTCATGAGCCCCGTCGACACGACGCAGTGGCCGAGCCCGACCGGAGTGGCAGCCGCGCTCGACGAGGCACTGCGCGCTGCTGGCGCACACGACGGGCTTCCCCCGCTGACCTACCTGCGGCGCAAGCCGGGCCGCGGGATGGTGGCCGTCTACGGCACCGCGAGCCGGGCCGGGTCGATCTACACCGTCTCTGTCGACGAGTCGGCGATGACCCGGGGAGCTGCCCACGACGCCGGCAGCGCGGCGGGGGCGTGGACGGGCGAGGCCCTCGACCTGTTCGAGGTCCCGGCCCTCGGGCTGACCATCGAGCGGTTCCCGCACGATGGCCGGCTGGGCCACCTGACGGACGCCATGACCCCCGCCGAGGGTGGGCCCGTGTGGCGAGCGCTTGCGAGCACCACCACGCGGACCCTGCGGCGCGTCGACGCGACGCCAGTGCGCTACAAGCCCGGCGACCGGTGCGTCATCCGGTACGTGCTGCACACCGTCAGCGCCACGGGTGTCGACGCGCGCCACACGGTCGTCGGCAAGCTGTATGGCGACCTCGACCAGGCCAGGGAAGCTGCCGAGCTCATGCAGCGGCTCTGGGACCTGCAGGGCGACCAGCCCTGGGTGCCCCAGCCCCTCGCCGTCGCCGACCCGGTGCCGCTCGTGCTCGCCGAGGACCTCGGCGGCCGGCACCTCGACCCGGTAACGCTGCCTGGCACTGACGTCATCCGGTTCAGCCCGACCCAGCCGACGGACGCCCTCAGGCGTGCCGCCGAGGCCCTGGCCGACCTGCACACCAGCGCCGACGCGCTGCCCGACGCGCCTGCGCGCACGGGCCTGGACGAGTCGGCCAAGGCCGCCCGGCGGGCCGCCACCATCGCGGCATACGTGCCCGAGCTGTCGCACGAGGCCGCGGACGTCGCCCGGTCACTGGGCGAGGCGCTGGAGGCCCTGCCGCGTGACGGCCTGCGGCCTGCTCACGGCTCGTACAAGCCCAGCCAGCTGCTGTTCCGCTCGGGGTCGGTCTTCCTCGTCGACTTCGACCAGTTCTGCCTCGCCGACGGGGCTCTCGACGTGGGGTACTTCCTCGCCTACCTGCGCCCACCCGGGCTGTGGTACCACCGGGCCGGCACACGTTCGTGGTTCGCGCAGGCCGCGGCAACCTTCCTGGCCGCCTACGACCGCCGGCTCGCCGAGCGCGGGGTCGACGACGCCACCCGGGCCGGCATCGCGCGCCGCTGCCACGTCTACGAGGCCGCGCTGCTGCTGAAGATCGCCGCCCGCCGGCCGAACCGTCTGCACAGCCCCCGCCCGGGCGAGGTCGCAGCGCTCCTCGACGAGGTGCGGGCCTGCCTGGCCGCCGCCGGTTAGGCGTTCGCAACAGCAGTTCGGCTCTGGAACGGCTCCGCAGCGGCTCTGGAACGCCAGTCAGCCGGGGAAGCTGACCCCGTCGCGGATCCGGTCGAACACGGCGCGCTGGCCCTCGAAGTCCTCGGGGGCGGCGAAGAAGCTGATCAGCACCGATCCCCCGCCCGGGGGCAGGACGAGGTCGAACATCGCGTGCAGCCGGGTACCCGGGGCCTGCGGGTCCGAGAGCACCCCCTCGAACTCGTGGGCGGAGGCGCCACCGACCCGGAGCTGGCGGTGGGTGGGGCCGAAGTCCAGCACGGCGTTGCGCATCAAGAGCGTGATGGCGCTGCGCAGGGCGTCCGCCGAGGTGTCCGAGCCGGAGGCTGCCGCGTACAGGTAGACGCCCCTCGCGTCGGCCGGTGACGAGGCCAGGAGGCGCCGGGTGGCACCCCACTGGTCGGCCGCGTCCTGCAGGAACGTGTCGCCCACGGCGTCCGGGCGCGGTGAGATGACGACGTCGCTCGCCGCCCCGGTCCGCGTCTTCCAGCTCTCGGGGTAGCTGAGGGAGTAGGGCACGAGCGTCTCGCGGTTGGCGAAGGTGCGGAACGGCTCCTCTGCTCGGGACCGAACCAGGAAGAAGGCGGCGATCCCGGCGACGACGGCAACCGCGACCGCGGCGGCGAGGATGCCCACCCACCGGCCCCTTCGCCGGACAGGCTCGCCGGGCGACTCCTCCTCGTCCTCCCAGGGCGGCTCCTCGCCACCCTGCGGGTCGTCGGGTTCGAGCACGTCGATCTCGTCCAGCTCGTCGATCTCGTCCAGGCCACCCGCATCGCCCGCAACGCCCTCGCTGGGCGACGCCGGTCCACCCGGGACGGGCCCTGCCGGCACGGCGTCCGGACGCCACGGTGGCGTGATGGCGCCGGGGGGCAGGGACGGGTGGGACACCCACCCCCGGGTCTCACCGGAGTCCGGGCTCTGCTCCGGCGGGGCCGCGGGAGGGGCCCCGCGACCGGCCCGCGCCTGCTCGCTGGTCGTGGTCGCGTCGTCGACGGGGTATGCCGAGGCGCTGTGCCGCGCTCCGGGGCGCCCCTGCGCGTGGCTGGCGCCGCCCACCTCGACGCTGGCGTTGAGCGCGTACTCCAGGTCGCGCACGAGGTCTCGACAGGAGTCGTACCGGTCTTCCGGCGCCTTGGCCATCGCCCGGGCCACGACGTCGTCCACGTCAGGAGGCAGGTCCGGGCGGAACGCCGTGACGGGTGGCGGCATCTCGACGAGGTGCGCCCACAGCACCGCCGCGTCGTCGTCACGGCTGAACGGCAGCCTGCCGGTGAGGCACTCGTAGAGCACGCATCCCAGGGCGTAGATGTCAGTGGCGGGCCCCACCGTGGCGCCCTGGATCTGCTCTGGCGACACGTAGTCGACCGTTCCCAGGAAGTGACCGGTACCGGTGAGGGACCCTGACAGCGACGACGTCCGCTTGGTCAGGCCGAAGTCGGTCAGGTAGACGTGGTCGGGGTGCGCGTGGCCGGAGTGCTCGGCCAGCGAGGTGATCAGGATGTTGCCCGGCTTGACGTCACGGTGGACGAGCCCGAGCAGGTGTGCCGCGTCGAGGGCGTCACCGATCTGCACGAACAGACGCAGCACCCGGGCCGGGGCCAGATGGCCGTCTCGGCTCAGCAGGGCTTTGAGGTCACTGCCGGGCACGAACCGCATGGCGATGAAGAGGTGTCCCTCGGACTCCCCGGCCTCGTAGATGGGCACGATGTTGGGGTGGTCCAGGGAGGCAGCGAGCCGGGACTCGCGGATGAAGCGCTGCTGGAACTGCTCGTTCTCCGCCAGCGAGGGGCTCAGCAGCTTGAGGGCGACCTTGCGGCCCAACCGGGTGTCCTCGGCGCGGTAGACCACAGCCATGCCACCGCGGCCGATCACCGACTCGATGCGGTAGCCCGCGATCTCAGTGCCTGCGTCGAATTCCGCCACCGTGCCCCCTCGTCCCGTCAGCCAACCGGCTCACCGCACCACCCGCAGTACTGGTGCTGTGCTGCCAGCCGGCCCCCGCACGACGTGCAGAAGCGGTACCCGCCGGAGGGAACGGGGACTGCGGGTGCCTGCTGGAGCGATGAGGCCTGCTGGCCCCCTTGCCGGCTCGGCTGTGCCGATGGGGAACGCGCATTGGCGTTGGCGACGGGCCGCCCGCCGACGCTGGGGCTGGGCGGCGCGGCCCCGCGGGGGTCAGGCCCGGGGCTGGGCTCGTGCCTCGGCGGTGCGGCCGGCCGCGCCGTCCGGCCGGCGGCAGCGGCTGGAGCTGCAGCATGCGCCGGGGCTCGCGGCCCAGCCCTGCCGTCGCCCGGCCCGGCCGTGCCCACGCCGGGAGCGCCGCTTCCCCGCCTGCGGCGCAGCAGCAGCAGCGCCACGGCCACGAGGAGGAGGACCGCCGCGACTCCCGCGATCAGCAGCCACGGCACACCGCCTGCGGCAGTCGAGGTCTGCTCGTGGACCGGCGCCGCCGGCGCGGCCGCCCCCTTGGAGGAGCCCGCACGCTGTTTGGCGATGGCGAGGTTGGCCTGGGCCCGGTAGTGGCCGGGGAAGAGCTCGAGGGCCTTGGTGAAGCCCGGGATGGCCGCGGCATACGCACCGTTCTTGAACAGGTGCATGGCGTCCTCGTAGCTGGTGTCGGCCGGACCGCTGTGGGGGACCACCTTCGCGGTCTTGAGCACAGGGAGGATCGCGGCGGCGCTGACCAGGTCAGGAGCCGGCCGGCCCGCGCGCGGTGGACCCGCAAGGAACCCGATGACCTGGCCGCGCTCTGCGACGACCGGACCCCCAGTGAGGCCCTGGCTCAGCGCCTGCTTCAGGTGCGCCGCGTCCTTGACGTCCTGGGCGTCGAGCCCGGTGGTCCTGAGGTCACCGGTGCCCGGTTTTGCCAGGTGCTGGTTGATCTCCACCAGCGGACTGCTCGGGCTCGGCACGCCGGTGAAGCCAAGCACCCCGAGCGCACTCGCGCCCACGAGTGACTGGGCAACGGCGACGGTCGGCATGCTGTTCGCGCCGCGGACCCGGAGCACCGCCACGTCCTTGGTGGCGCCGGGGAGCACCTCGGCCTTGAGGTTGCCGTAGCGCTGCTGGGAGGTGACATAGGGATAGACCACGAGGTCGAGGACGGCCCGCACGACGCACCCCCCGGCGTCGTTGGTGACGTTCGGCGGATAGCAGGCCTGCAGCCGCTGGTCGAGGGTGTCGGTGGAGCCGCCGACATGGTGCCGCGCGAAGGGGTTCGCCGGGAGCGGGGCGGCGGCGCCATATCGCTTGTGGAACGCCTGGTTGACCGCATAGATCTTGGCCCGCTCGAGGTCAGGCTTCGTGACGGTGGCCGTGGTGACGATGGCCCCGTTGGGGTCGACGACGAAGCCGCTGGCCGAGGCAAGGACAGGGTCCCAGGTGCTCTGGACGATCCCGATGTGGACGCCGGACGGGTCCCCCTGCTGGTGGTGCTCGATCAGGGCGACCTCGACCATGGCGCGCGCTTCGATGAAGACGACGCCTGGCGCCGCGCGCTCAATGGGTGTCGGGTGGGTGTGGGCCACTGCTGAGGGGACTCCACCTGCGACGACGACCCCCAGTGTCACAGCAGCGGCGACCAGCAGACGTCGTCTGAACCGATGACCATACATATGCGCTCCGCACGACCGAGTGGGCGGGCAGTAGGTGTGCTGGGTCCCACCGTCCATGGAAGACCCGGCTGTGGCGCATGTCAACGGCTCATCCGGGCTGTCCTGCCGTGCTCAGGTGTACTGGCGCTGCCGTGGCGCGGGCTGCGGTTCCTGCAGCAGTGAGACCGCCAGCTGCAGCCGCTCGGGCTTCAGCTGGCGCCAGCTTCGTGCGGCCACCCGGACCAGCGTGAGAGTGCGGTAGGCGCCGGTGATGCCCCACAGCGCCTCCCGGTCCAGGTCGGGCCGAGCCTGCAGGTACTCACCGAGGAAGACCCGCTCCAAGGACTGGCCCCGCTCGGTGACGGGAGCGCCGGCGATGCGGGCCGCCCGGGCCGCGACCAGTGACAGATGGGCCGCGAACTGGCCCAGGTCGCGGGCCGGTTCGGCCACGCAGGCTGCGTCGAGGTCGTAGACGCCGCTGAGAGGACCGTCGAACAGGACCTCCGACGGCGCGAAGTCCCCGTGGGTGGTCAGCATCGGCAGGCCCCCGGCGCGAGCGACCGGGGCCAGCGCCCCCAGGCGTCCTCCGAGCAGCGCTGCCAGTGCCGGCGCGTACGTGGCCAGCGCCTCGAGGTCGTGCTGCACGCCGTCCAGCTCGCCCTGCAGCGTGCGGTCCTGCCCGCCTGACGCCGCCCCGGGCAGGACCAGCGCGTGGGGTGCCGGGGCGTGAAGGGCGCCGGCTATCCGCGCACAGGTCGCGAGCGCGCTCTCGGCGGTCAGCGCCGTCGGGCCGCTCGGACGCTCGCCCGCCACCCAGGACCGCACCAGGTCCGGCACCTGCGGTGTCCCGGGCAGCGCCTCCAGGAGGGCCAGCCGCAGCCCGGGCAGGTACCCCTGGAAGCGGGGCAGGAGGAAGGGCCGGGGGGCCCGCTCGGCGTGCAGCCGCTCGTGCAGCGCCGTCAGAGTCGGTCCGATGTGGCTGCCGCGCTCGTCGGAGTACACCTTCCCGTAGACGACCTGCCGCACCGTCCGGCGGCTGGGCTGCACCCGCCAGAGCAGCTCGTAGCGCAGCACGCACTGGCCTCCCAGGGCGTACTTGACCACCTCGGGACGGCAGCTCTGCAGCTCGAGGCCGTGCCCGGCGCTGGGCAGGACGGGCTCGAGGACTGTGGCCATCCGAGCGGGGTCGGTCGCCGCCACGAGCCCCGGCAGGTCGGGGTCGAGCGGGAAGCTGTGCAGGACCAGGCACAGCGGGGCCACGACGTCGACGAGCCGGTCGAAGGCCCTCGCGTCCTCACGCGAGCGCAGGTCGGCGGCGTCGGCCGCCAGCCGCGCGGCATACGCCTGCGCTTCCTCCACCGTGGGGAGGAGCCGGCCGGCGACTCTGCGCTCCTCCACCTCGCCACTGGTGCGCTGGCGCACCCTCAGCCGGTAGCGCAGCCTGGCGCCGCCGCCCAGGTCGACGAGCACCTTGTCGAGCAGGCAGGAGTCGAGCTCCCAGTCGGGGGCCAGGAGCCGCTGGAGGTGGTGCCCCATGGCCTGGGCGTCCGACGCCTCCGCAAGGCCGGGCAGCGCCTGGGTGAGGACCGGCGACTGCCGGGGGTCGCGGTCCGGCCCTCCCAGCGCCGGGGCGACGCCTGCCACCCAGCCGGTGAGCTGCCGGAACTGCTGCTCCGAGGCGGGCACCGGCATCGCGTCCAGCAGGACGGTCTCGAACGTCGATTCGCCCCCGACAAGGGAGGGCTCGGCGACGGCGGGACTGGCGATGAGCTCGGCGGCGGCCTCGCCGAACTGGCTCGCGTAGAGGTCGGCGTAGAGCCCGCCCCGCTCGAGAAGGTCCGCAGGCGTGCCCTCCTCGAGGATCCTGCCGCCGGAGAGGACCAGGATGCGGTCGACCCCGCGGATCAGGTTGAGGTCGTGCGAGACGATCACCGCCGACCGGCCCCTCAGCAGGGACTGGAGCGCCTCGGCAACGGCAGCCGACGAGAGGGCGTCCAGACCCGTGGTCGGCTCGTCGAGGACGAGGATCGGCGTGTCCCGGATGAAGGCCCGGGCGATCGCCAGCCGCTGGCGCTGGCCGCCCGACAGCGTCGCCGCCCGCTCGCCGAGCACGGTGTCGTAGCCCTCCGGCATGGCGGTGATGAAGTCGTGGGCGTGGGCCTGCTGAGCCGCGATCACCACGTCCTCCCGGGTGGCGCCCTCGCGGCCGTAGGCGATGTTCTCGGCGACCGTCCCCCGCAGCAGGATGGTCTCCTGCAGCACCATGCTGATCTGGGCCCGCAGCGAGTCGACGGTGAAGGTGCGGATGTCGTGGCCATCGACGAGGACCGCGCCGGACTGCGGGTCGTACAGCCGGGGCAGCAGCTGGGCGATCGTGCTCTTCCCGGCGCCGCTGTGCCCGACCAGCGCCACGACCTCGCCGGCGGCCAGGGTGAAGCTGACGGACTGGAGGGTCAGGCGGGCGGGTTCGCCGTCGGGGTCCTCCGGGCCCTGGGGCTGGTAGGCGAAGCTGACGTCACGGAACTCGACAGCGCCCGACAGCGGCGGCGCCTCCCAGGCCCCGGGAGCGTCCTGGACGGCCGGCTCGCGGTCGAGCAGCTCGCTGATCCTCTCGACGCTGGCGTAGATCTTGGCGACGGTGTTCCACTCCTTGATGATCCGCCGGGTGGGCTTGAACATGTTCTGGATCAGCAGGATGAAGGACACCAGCAGGCCGGCGCTGACGGTGTCGGACTCGACCAGCCGAGCGCCCAGCACGACGACCACCGCGATGACCAGGGCCTCCATGACGCTGACGGTGAAGCTGAACAGCGCCTCCAGCCGTGCCGTCCGCAGCACCGCGTCCATCGCGTGCCGGCTGTCGCTGTCGAACTTCTTCTGCTCGTGCCGCGCCCGGCCATAGGCCTGCACGACGCTGATCGTGGTCAGCATCTCCGCGGCCGTGGAGGCGAGGTCTCCCTCCCGCGCCCGGAGCTCCTTGGACGCGGCCTTGATGCGGCGGGCGAAGTAGCTCGACACCGACGCCAGCAGCGGCACGATGACGACTGCGAGCAGGGCGATGCGCCACGACTGTGAGAACAGGTAGACCAGCGTGCCGGCGAGCAGCAGGCCGCTGCCGAGCAGGTCGGAGACGGACTCGACGACGAACTCCTCGAGGGCCTGGACGTCCCCGGTGATCCGGGTGAGCACGTCACCGGTGCTGCGTCGCACGTGGAAGGCGAGCGACAGCTTCTGCAGGTGCGAGAACAGTGCCGTGCGCAGGTTGTAGCCCAGGACCCGACCGGCCTTGGCGAGCGAGACGTCCGAGAGCGCCTCGCTGAGGCTGTTCACCGCGGTGGCCACCACGATCGAGACAGCCAGGAGGGGGATGGTGGCGTCGGCCGACGGCCGCAGGCCCAGCGGTCGCCAGGGCTTGCCGTCCTTGAGGAAGTTGGTCAGGTCCCCGATCAGGATGGGCACGACGAGGGCGGTGGCGGCCTCGACGGCCATGAGGGCCACCGCTCCCACCGCGCTGCGGCGCTGGCCAGCAGAGAACCGGCGGAACATCGCCATGGTCCGCCGCGCATCCCCGGGACTCCTCATGGCCGCCGCGCCCCGGTCATGCCGCCACCCGCTCGATGTCCTCGGCGAGCGCCTCGGCCGTCTCGTACCGGTCCGCCGGGTCAGGCTGCAGGGCCCTGACGACCACGGCGCGCTCGCCGTCGGACAGGTCGGCGTCCGGCTCGGGCTGGCTGCGCAGGTACATCCGCACGGCCACCATGGGGTCTGCCGACGTCAGGGCCGGGTAGAGGCCGCCCCCGGTCAGGACGACGTGCAGCGTCACGCCGAGCGACCAGACGTCACTGGCCCGACCCGCCTCGCCACCCTGCATCAGCAGCGGGTCGACGAACTCGAGGTCCCGGGGGTCCCCGCGGGTCCCGAGACCGGTGAGGGTGTGCGCGCGCGACAGCAGGTGGGCGACGGCCGGCTCGGAGAGCAGCGCACCGCCGTGGCCCAGGAAGACGTTTCCCGGCTTGATCGCCCGGTGGACAATCCCCGCCTCGTGGAGCTCGTGCGCCGCCCGGGCCGCCTCGCCCACCGCCGCCAGCCGCTGGTGGCGGGATGCCTCGCGGACCGGGGCCGCCAGCGACCCATAGGGCTCGAGCCGCATGGCGTAGTAGACGGTGTCACCCTCCATCGCCACCTCGTAGAGCTCGAGGAGGCGCTCGGAGCCCACGTCGGCGTAGGCCGTCAGCTCCTCCGCGACGGCACCGAACCCGGTGTCGCTCCCGGGGACAGCCAGCACCTTCACGGCCACCTGCTCGACGTCGAGGCCGAGGCGGGCCGGTGCCCGGGCCAGGAAGACACGGCCGTGCACGCCTCGCCCGAGCTCGCGCAGCAGCACGTAGTCACCGATGCGGTCCATCGGCCCCCCTCCCGGTGGCCTGCAGCGGCGTCGCGCGCACGTGGTACCTGTCGAAGAGCAGCTGCCGCTTGCCCAGGCGCACCCGGTCGCCGGGACGCAGCGGTGTCCCCGGCTCGCGCGGCACCACCGTCCACGGCCCCGCCGCTCCGCCCCTGCTGAGGAACGTGCCGTTGGCGGAGCCGCTGTCCTTCAGCAGCACGCTCCACCCCGAGAGCTCCAGCCGCGCGTGGACCCGCGAGGTGCTGTGCTCCCC
>Ga0247818_10003298_pt1 | contig 10439 bp, 10 predicted proteins | sample 13C_Glucose_Day1_FD_192424 | JGI IMG/M metagenome (GOLD analysis project Ga0247818, IMG submission 192424) | Soil microbial communities from agricultural site in Penn Yan, New York, United States - 13C_Glucose_Day1 | ecosystem: Environmental > Terrestrial > Soil > Agricultural land | place...
ACCACGTACTCGCTGGTGAAGGCGCTCGAGGAGGAGATGGCCCGGCACTTCTGCCGCTGGGACCCCCACCTGAAGATGGTCGGCCTGCGGTTCTCCAACGTCATGGACCCGGAGGACTACGCCGCGTTCCCGTCGTTCGACGCCGACCCGCAGCTGCGCAAGTGGAACCTGTGGGGCTACATCGACGCACGCGACGGCGCCCAGGCCGTGCGCAGAGGGCTGGAGCACACCGGGACCGGCACCGAGGTGTTCGTCATCGCCAACGCCGACACCGTGATGAGCCGCACCAGCGCAGACCTGGTGGCCGAGGTCTTCCCCGGCGTCGAGGTGCGCCGCGAGCTGGGTGAGCACGAGACGCTGCTGGGCATCGACAAGGCGAGGCGCGTGCTCGGCTACGAGCCGCAGCACTCGTGGCGCGACCACGCCGGCCCTGAGGGCTGACGCGGCCGCGCCACAGCCTGTCCGCTCCCAGCGGACTGCGCTCCTGCGGACTGCGCTCCTGCGGACTGCGCTCCTGCGGACTGCGCTCCTGCGGACTGCGCTCCTGCGGACTGCGGCTCCTGCTACTGCGCCGCGAGGAACTCCTGGCGCGCCACGACACCGGTGTCCGGGTTGTCGGTGAACAGGCCGTCGATCCCGGCCTCGAGGTAGCGCACCTGCTCGTTGATCGCCTTGCCGTAGTCGTTGGGGTTGGTGCCGTTGCGGAACGCGGCCGGCATGAACTGGTTCTCGTTGCGGAAGGTGTAGGGGTGGACGTCGAGGAGCGCCGCGTGCGCGTCGTTCACGAGGGGCGTGGGCTCGCCGAGGGTGCCGTCGCTGTTGCGCGGGATCACCTGCGTCTTCTCCGGCCCCACGCCGTCCACCCAGGCGGCGATGGTCTTCAGGCCCTGGGCCGTGAGCAGGTCGGCGTAGGTGCGCGGGTCGCCCTTGGCCTCGAGGTCGTACGGCGCGCCCTTGGCGGAGGTGAGGAAGACCAGACGGGCCCGGACCTGCTGCTTCTCGCGCATCTCGACGAGGTTGGTGAGCTCGAACGACTGGATGAAGATCGGCGCGCGCTCCTTGTCGAGGTGCGCCCGGCGGACGGCAGCCACCAGCGGCGTCTCGAGGTCGAGCCCGATCGAGCGGAAGTAGGTGGAGTGCTTGGTCTCGGGGTAGACGCCGATGGTGCGGCGCAGCTCCCTGCTCAGCCGCTCGCGCAGGTCGAGCACCTCGGCGAGGGTGGGGATCTCGTAGCGGCCGTTGTAGATGGTGTTCTCCTGGCGCACGCCGGGCAGCCGCTCCGCAGCGCGGAGCGTCTTCAGCTCCGCCAGGGTGAAGTCCTCGGTGAACCAGCCGGTGATGGCCTTGCCGTCCACGGTCTTGGTGGTCTTGCGGTCGGCGAACTCGGGCCGGCTCGCGACGTCGGTGGTGCCGGAGATCTCGTTCTCGTGGCGGGTCACCAGGACATGGTCCTTGGTCGAGACCAGGTCGGGCTCGATGAAGTCGGCGCCCATGCGGGCGGCGAGCTCGTAGGAGGCCAGCGTGTGCTCCGGGCGGTAGCCGGCGGCGCCACGGTGGCCGACGACGATGGGCCGGTCGGCGGAAGGGGGCGCGGTGTCAGGGACGGAGGCGGTCGCGGCGGTGGAGGAGGCGAGCAGCGCGGGCGAGGCTGTCGCGATGAGACCGGTGACGACCAGGGCAGGAAGTGTGGGCTTCATGCTCGGTGACGTTATGGGTCTTTCGTCCGTTTCGCCTCTCAGCCGGGTGTCCGGCTGGTGAACTCCTCGCGAGCCCTCACCGACAGGTCGGGCTGGTCGCTGAACAGCCCGTCGACTCCGGCGGCAAGAAACGCGAGCTGCTCCTCGACGGCCTTGCCCCGGTCGTAGGCGCCGGGCCCCACCTGCAGGTTGCGCGGCAGGTACTGGTTCTCGGCACGGAAGGTGTAGGGCATGACCTTGAGGCCGACGGCGTGCGCGTCGGCCACCAGTGACGTCGGCGTGCCGAGCGATCCGTCGCTGCGTCGCCTGATGACCTGGCCCTTGTCCGGTCCGAGCACGTTGACGCTCTTGGTGAGCGAGCGCAGGGACGACGGCGCGAGGAGGTCCTTGTAGGTGCGCGGGTCGCCGCTGGCCACGAGGTCGTAGGGGGCTCCCTTCGCCTGGGTGAGGAACACCTGCGGCGCCTTGAGGCCATACTCCGTGCGCAGCCGCACGAGGCTGGTGAGCTCGAACGACTGCACCATGAGTCCGCTCGTCGCCGAGTCGAGGCCCGCGGCTCGCACGGCGGTCACCAGCGGCGCCTCCAGGGGCAGCCCCGCCTTGGCGAAGTAGGTGGGGTGCTTCATCTCGGGGACGATGCCGACCTGACGGCCCAGCTCCTTCGAGAGCCGCGCACGCAGGGCGAGCACCTCGGCGAAGGTCGGGATCGCAAACCTGTCGTCATAGGCCCGATTCTCCGGCCGCACCTGCGGCAGCCGCTCCCTCGCCCGCAGCGTCCTCAGCTCCGCGAGCGTGAAGTCCTCGGTGAACCAGCCGCTGACCGCCTCGCCGTCGATCGTCCTGGTCGTCCGGCGTCCAGCGAACTCCGGGTGGTCGGCGACGTCGGTGGTGCCGGAGATCTCGTTCTCGTGCCGCGCGACCAGCACGTGGTCACGGGTCGACACCAGGTCGGGCTCGATGGCGTCGGCGCCCATCCTGGCGGCGAGCTCGTAGGAGGCCAGCGTGTGCTCGGGCCGGTAGCCAGCGGCGCCGCGGTGCCCGATCACCAGGGGCCGCTCGACCAGGGCGGTCGCTCGCGGCGCCGGTGCGGTGCCGGCGGTCCCCCCGGGCTCGCGGGTGTTGTGGCCCCCCTGGTCGCTGCAGCCGGACAGCCCCATCACGACCGTCACACAGGCCGCGGCGGCGACGCGGGCAAGGCGGTCGCGGGTCGAGCGGGTCACAGGCCAAGACCGTAGACCACCGGGGGTGCTGGGCGGCGGTGACACCCGCTCACCGCACGGGGAAGGGGGCCGTTGTGGGCGGCATACAAATAGAGTGCGGGTATGCCGTCCGTCCGGGTTCCCGTCTCCGACGTCACCATGCGCCGGGTCGAGCGCAGCGCCGGCGACCTCTCCAGCGCTGCCATCCGCAGGATGGAGTCCAGCCACGACTGGTACCGCGCCCTGTCGGCCGAGGACCGCTCGTGGGTGGGGCTGGTCGCGCAGGCCGGCATCGCCGCCTTCATCTCCTGGCTTCGCGAGGGCGGCGACCAGGTGCCGGTGACCGCCAACGTGTTCGGCACCGCGCCCCGCGAGCTGACCCGCTCGATCAGCCTCAAGCAGACCCTCGACCTCGTGCGCTCGGTCGTCGACGCGGTCGAGGAGCACGCGACCGAGCTCGCCGAGCCGGGCGGGGAGCAGACGCTGCGCGAGTCGGTGCTGCGCTACAGCCGCGAGATCGCCTTCGCCGCGGCCGAGGTCTATGCGCACGCAGCCGAGGCCCGCGGCGCCTGGGACGCCCGGCTCGAGGGGCTGGTGGTGGACGCGGTGCTCCGCGGCGAGGCCGACGACTCGATCCAGTCCCGGGCAGCTGCGCTCGGCTGGGGCTCGACGACGCGGGTCGCGGTGGTCGCCGGCAGCACGCCGCCGGGGGGCTCGGAGGCCATGGTCGACGCGCTGCGGCGCTCGGCTGAGCGCCTGGGGGTCGAGTCGCTGGCGGCGGTGCAGGGCCGACGGCTCGTCTGCATCCTCGGCAACGTGGACGACGCCCTGGCCGCGGCCCGCGAGCTCAGCGCCCACTTCGGCGAGGGGGCGATCGTCGTGGGGCCGACGGTGCCCCACCTCTTCGCCGCCGGGCGCTCGGCCCGGGCGGCGCTGTCGGGTCAGTCGTGTGCGCACGCGTGGCCCGAGGCGCCGCGGCCGGTCTCGGCCGACGACCTGCTCGCCGAGCGTGTCCTGGTCGGCGACCCGGCGGCCCGGGTGCTGCTCCTCGAGCGCATCTGGAGGCCGCTGTCCGAGAGCAGCGGGGCCAACCTGCTGCAGACCGCCGCGGTCTACCTCGAGAGCGGCAGCGGCCTCGAGAGCACGGCGCGGCTGCTCTTCGTGCACCCCAACACGGTGCGCTACCGCCTGGGCAAGATCGCCGACCTGACGGGCTACGACCTCACCGACCCGCACGATGCCCACACGGTGAGGATCGCCCTGGCCCTGGGCCGGCTGTCGACACCCCCCCACCGCGCAGCACGGGGCGAGCGGCCACAGCGTGCCGTGGATGCCGCGACACCGCAATTGTAGGAATCCTCCAACGACTGCCGCCGATGTTGGTGGCGTTCGGTCACGGTCCGGTCACGACAGGGAAGGGAGGCTGGAGAGGTGCTCGCGATTGTCTGCCCTGGACAGGGCTCCCAGACCCCCGGCTTCCTCACGCCCTGGTTGGAGCTGCCTGCCTTCCGCGAGCGGCTCGAGGCGCTGTCCGACGTGGCCGGCCTCGACCTCGTCGCCCACGGCACGACCTCCGACGCCGACACCATCAAGGACACGGCCGTCGCGCAGCCGCTGATCGTCGGCGCGGGACTGGCCGGCGTGCCGACGCTGTTCGCCGGTACCGACCCCGCGACGGTCGTCGAGGTGGCAGCCGGCCACTCCGTCGGCGAGATCACGGCGGCCGCGTTCGCCGGTGTGCTGGCCGATGCCGACGCCATGGCGTTCGTCCGCGAGCGCGGCCGCGGCATGGCGGCCGCCAGCGCGGTCACCCCCACCGGCATGAGCGCGGTCCTCGGCGGCGACCCCGACGACGTGGCCGCGACCCTGGAGCGGCACGGCCTCACCGCGGCCAACGCCAACGGCGCCGGGCAGGTCGTCGCCGCCGGCACGCTCGAGCAGCTCGCCGCGCTCACGGCCGACCCGCCGGCCAAGGCGCGGGTGATCCCGCTGCAGGTGGCGGGCGCCTTCCACACCGTGCACATGGCCCCGGCCGTCGAGGCCCTCGGCCAGCAGGCCAGCGGCTTCACCACGAGGGACCCTTCCGTGGCCCTCATCTCCAACGCCGACGGCGCCGTGCTGCGCGGCGGCGACGAGGTGCTCTCCCGGCTGGTCAGCCAGGTGAGCAACCCGGTCCGCTGGGACCTCTGCATGGACGCCCTCGCCGGGATGGGGGTCACGGGGCTCATCGAGCTCCCACCCGCCGGCACGCTCGTGGGCCTCGCCAAGCGGGGGCTCAAGGGCGTCGAGACCCTTGCGCTGAAGACGCCCGACGACCTCGAGGCCGCCCAGCGCATGCTCCGAGAGCACGGCGGTCAGCCCGCCGGCTCCACCTCTGTCGAGCAGGAAGCCTGACCCATGACCCTCTCCCCCAAGCGCACCGGCGTCCTGACCACCACGACAGGATCCACCCACGCCCGGATCATGGGTGTCGGTGGCTACCGGCCGGCGCGCGTGGTCCCCAACTCGGAGGTCATCGACAAGATCGACTCCTCCGACGAGTGGATCCGCGAGCGCTCCGGCATCATCAGCCGCCGCTTCGCCGCACCTGACGAGACCGTGGTGGACATGTCCGAGCACGCCACCCGTGAGGCCCTGGCCATGGCCGGGATCGAGGCCGGGCAGATCGACGCCGTCATCGTCGCCACGGTCACGCACCCCTACCAGACCCCCGCTGCCGCGCCGATCCTCGCCGACCGCCTCGGCATCCAGGCCGCAGCGTTCGACATCTCGGCGGCGTGCGCCGGCTACTGCCACGCCATCTCCCTGGCCAACGACATGGTCCGCGGCGGCAGCGCCACCCACGTGCTCGTCGTGGGCGTCGAGAAGCTGTCGGACTTCACCGATCCCTACGACCGCGGCAGCGCGTTCATCTTCGGCGACGGGGCCGGTGCCGCGATCGTCGGACCGTCGGACACCCCGGCCATCGGCCCCACCGTCTGGGGCTCGGACGGATCGCAGTGGAAGACCATCTCGCAGCGCGACAGCTGGATCGAGACCCGCGAGAAGCAGATCGACTTCCCCGCCATCACCATGGCCGGGCAGTCCGTGTTCCGCTGGGCGGTGTGGGGCATGGCGCCGGTCGCGCAGAAGGCCATCGATGCCGCGGGCATCCGCGCCGAGGACCTCGACGCCTTCATCCCGCACCAGGCCAACATGCGGATCATCGACGCGATGATCAAGCAGCTGAAGCTGCCCGAGGACATCGCCGTCGCCCGCGACATCGCGGAGACGGCCAACACCAGTGCGGCGTCGGTCCCGCTGGCGACCGAGCGGATGCTGCGCGAGGGCGAGGCGCCGCGCGGCGGCCTTGCCCTGCAGATCGGCTTCGGCGCGGGCCTGGTCTACGCCGCACAGGTCGTGGTCCTGCCCTGAAGACTCCCGCCGGTCTGACGGATGTATCGGGCCACCACGCATCACCGAGTAACCAACCGCAACACTCAAGGAGCAGACAGATGGCACAGACTGAGCAGGAGATCCTCGCGGGCCTCGCCGAGATCGTCAACGAGGAGACGGGTCTCGACACCGACTCGGTCCAGTCCGACAAGTCCTTCACCGAGGACCTCGACATCGACTCGCTGTCGATGATGACGATCGTCGTCAACGCCGAGGAGAAGTTCGGCGTGCGCATCCCCGACGACGAGGTCAAGAACCTGACGACCGTCGGCGACGCCGTGAGCTTCATCGCCAAGAACCAGGGCTGAGTCCCTCTCGCGCCTTGGGCCGCGCCGCCGCCACCGGTGGCGCGGCCGGGGGCCGCAGTCCCGCAGACGTGACCCACACGAAGGAGCAGATCCGCCCATGACCGCCACACGACGCGTTGTCGTCACCGGCCTCGGCGCCACCACCCCTGTCGGCGCCACCGTGGCCGAGACGTGGGACGCGATCCTCGCGGGCCGCTCCGGCGCCCGCACCATGACCTTCGACTGGGTCGAGAAGTACGACCTTCCGGTGCACTTCGCGGCCACGATCAAGACCCCTCCCTCGGAGGTGCTGAGCAAGGTCGAGACGCGCCGCCTCGACCCCTCCGCCCAGTACGCCATGATCGCCTCCCGCGAGGCCTGGGCCGACGCCGGGAGCCCCGAGGTCGAGCCCGAGCGGCTGGCCGTGGCGATCGGCACCGGCATCGGCGGCGTCTGGACCCTGCTCGACCAGTGGGACAACCTGCGCGAGAAGGGCCCGCGACGGGTCTTCCCCCTGGCCGTTCCCATGCTCATGGCCAACAGCCCCGCCGGGAACGTCTCGCTCGAGCTCGGTGCCCGCGCCGGTGCCCATTCGACCGTCTCCGCCTGCGCGTCGGGCGCCGAGGCGATGGGCTTCGCTCTGGAGATGATCCGCTCGGGCCGCGCCGACGTGGTTGTGGCCGGGGGCACCGAGGCCGCCGTCCACCCCCTCCCGTTCGCCGGATTCGCCGCCATGCAGGCGCTCTCGAAGCGCAACGACGAGCCCGAGCGTGCCTCCCGGCCCTACGACACCGGCCGCGACGGCTTCGTGCTCGGTGAGGGCGCGGCGGTCATCGTCCTCGAGAGCGAGGAGCACGCCAAGGCCCGCGGGGCCCGCATCTACGCCGAGCTTGCCGGGGTCGGCATGTCCGCCGACTCCCACCACATCGCCGCCCCCGAGCCCGAGGGCGCCGGCGCCTCGCGCGCCATGGTGGAGGCCGTCGAGCGCGCCGACCTCACGGCAGCAGACATCGTGCACATCAACGCGCACGCCACGTCGACGCCGGTCGGCGACGTCGCGGAGTCCAACGCCATCCGGCGCGCCTTCGGCGACGCCGCGGACGGTATGCCGGTGAGCGCGACGAAGTCCATGACCGGGCACCTGCTCGGGGCCGCGGGGGCCCTCGAGGGTGTCCTGACGGTGCTTGCGCTCCACCACAGGATCGCGCCGGCCACGATCAACCTCGAGGACTTCGACCCCGAGATCCACCTCGACGTCGTCCGCGGCGAGGCCCGCAAGCTGCCCGAGGGCGACATCGCCGCCCTCAACAACTCGTTCGGCTTCGGGGGCCACAACGTGGCCCTGACGTTCCGCAGCGCGTAGCGAGGACGTTTTCGGTCGCAGGGTCACCCGTTTGGGTGACCCTGCGAGCTTTCTGCGCCAGCACAAACCCGGGTGGCCCTAGCGTGTGGCCGGGCTGGGACAGGGGGCAGGGTGCAGTGAGTGTTGCGTGGAACCACGGGGCGGGGGTCAACCGCTATTTCGCCGACGAGTCGCTCCCGGAGCGGGAGACCGCGGCGCTGAAGGCCTTCGCCCGGCGCGACCCCAAGACCTGGGTCGCGCTGGCCCTCAACTCCGCCGTGGTCGGCGCGGTGCTGCTGTGGTTCTACTTCCGGTCCCCTCAGTGGCAGAGCGACCAGGACCGCGGTGACGCCGCAACCGTGGCGTTCCTGGTCTTCGCCCTCTTCTCGGCCGCGTCCTACCTGTGGTGGGAGCTCTCGCTCTCCAGCCGGGTGCGCAAGGCCGTGGCGCGGCAGTCGCAGGTGGGCGCGCTGCTGACGAGCTCCTTCGGTCCGCGGACCCTGCGCGTGACGACACCGGACATCAGCTACGAGCTGCCCTACACCTCCATCGACGAGGTGTTCCGCTTTGGCGACGTCCTGGTGATCAAGCCCAAGAACCACCTGGTGATGGCCCTCCCGATGGAGCTGGTGACCGCTGCGGACCTCGCTCTGATCGCCAGCAAGGTGCCCGATCGGCGGGTGCGCGAGGCGTCCTACTCCTGAGCCGCCTCGGCTGAGCGACCCTTCGCCTACTGCTGGCCTGGCGGGGTGTGCGGACGGTTCGGGGGCGTGGGCAGGATCTTGAGGTCCAGCGCCGGGCTCGTCGTCGAGGTCGTGGACGTCGTGGCGGGCAGCGAGGTGGTGGCGGGCGCGGGCCTCGCTGTGCGGGTGGCACCGCGGGCTGCCATGGTCGTGGTGACCGGGCGCGGAGCCGGCCTGCTGGTCGCTGCTGCTCGTGTCGTCGTGCGGGCAGGCGCCTGCCGCGTGGTCGGCGCGGTGCTGGCCGTGCGGCTGGTGGGGGCGTCCGTCCCGTTGGTCACCGACGGCGGGGTGGCGGGGCCTGCGGCCTGCGTCGGCGCGCTCGCCGGGCGGTCGAGGACCAGGAACGCCATCGACAGGGCGGCGATGGCGCCCGCGGCCCAGACTGCGGCGAACGCTGGCCGGGGGCCCAGCCGCCGGGGGCGTTCCGAGGCGGCCGCCGCCTCGCGCAGGAAGCCGAGGAGGAGCACTGCGGCCACGCAGGCCACGGCCCAGAGCGCCCAGGCCCCGACGGCGGCAGCCGGCGACAGCCCCTGCGAGGTCGCGAGCCACGCCAGGGTGAGCAGGCCCGCCGCCGCTGCGTTGGCGGCGTGCGTCCACCCGGCGTGGGCCCAGGCGCTGGCGCGGGAGGTGAGGGCGAGCCAGGGCAGGCTCGCCCACCACAGGGCGATGGCCGACAGCCCCAGCTGGACGGGGTCGAGGAGCGGCGTCAGGGCGATCGCGGCGACGGCCAGCGCCAGCGTGGCGGCGGCGACGCGGACCGTCGCGGTCGCGCCGCCACGATGACGGCTGCGGCGACGGCCAGCGGCGGCCGTGAGCACCAGACCCAGCGCGCCGACGCCCGCGGCGACAGTGGCCAGGACGACGAGGGTGGACACGAGTTACCTCCCGGGTCGGTCAGATCGGCCGGCCACGCTACCGGAGAGCCCCCGCGGGGGCGAAGTTCGCCTGCCCTGCTGAGCCTGGCTCCTGTGTCAGCCCACCTGTGTCAGCCCACCTTGTGGAGCCAGCGCACGGGTGCCCCGTCGCCGGCATACCGGAAGGCCTCGAGCTCGGCGTCCCACTCGGCTCCGAGCAGCTCGTCGATCATCTCCGCGATGGCGTCGGGGTCGCCTTGGGCGAGGCGCACGACCTCGCGCAGCCTGTCCTCGTTGACCACTGCGTCACCGGCGGCCGACACCCAGGTGTGGTGGATGCCGAGGCGCGGGGTGTGCGACCAGCGTGAGCCGTCGCTGCCGGGGCTCGGCTCCTCGGTCACCTCGTAGCGGAGGTTGTCCCAGCCCCTCAGGGCCGAGGCGATCTTGGCGCCCGTGCCGGCTTCGCCGGCCCACGAGAACTCCGCGCGCACCAGAGCGGGACCGGCAGGCTGAGGGGTCCAGTCAAGGCTGAGCCGCTGGTCCAGGATGGACTCGAGCGCCCAGGTGATGTGCGGGCACAGCGCTTTCGGGGTGGAGTGAATGAACACCACCCCGCGGGTCGAGACACGCGGCATCGCGACGGACATCCGGGACCTCCTGTGTGCGAGGGACGTCTTCCCCAACGACCTCTGCACCCAGCTGTCCGGCGTGCGCCGCGACGTTGCTGTGTTGACCAGCCAGCAGCCAACGGAGCCTATTGTGCACCACCAACCACATCAGCACCAGAGAAATCACCGTTCTCCTGCGTGACACGGATCGCCCGTGGGTCACCCGGCACGCGAGGGAGGCCCGTGCGGTCGGCGCGCACGGGTCTCCCTCGCG
>Ga0247818_10003299_pt1 | contig 10437 bp, 6 predicted proteins | sample 13C_Glucose_Day1_FD_192424 | JGI IMG/M metagenome (GOLD analysis project Ga0247818, IMG submission 192424) | Soil microbial communities from agricultural site in Penn Yan, New York, United States - 13C_Glucose_Day1 | ecosystem: Environmental > Terrestrial > Soil > Agricultural land | place: USA...
TGCCGATGGAGAACTTGCCGTAGCTGCCGGCGATGTCGGTCTGCGGGACGAAGGTCGCGGCGCTGTCGACGTCGCTGATGGTCAGGGTGCCGCTGGTGGAGATGTCGGCGGCGGCATTGGTCTCGGTCAGGTTGGCGATGTCGGCGGACAGCACGGCCGCATCATTGGTCCCGAGGATATGCATGGTGACCGAAGTGAGGGTGCCATCGGCACTGCTCACCGCGAAGCTGTCGGTGTAGGTGGTGCCGGCGGCGAACTCGTTGTGGGCGGAACTGGCGACGTAGGTCCAGGCACCGCCGGTGCCGATGGAGAACTTGCCGTAGCTGCCGGCGATGTCGGTCTGCGGGACGAAGGTCGCGGCGCTGTCGACGTCGCTGATGGTCAGGGTGCCGCTGGTGGAGATGTCGGCGGCGGCATTGGTCTCGGTCAGGTTGGCGATGTCGGCGGACAGCACGGCGGCATCGTTGGTGCCGAGGATATTCACGGTGACCGAAGTGAGGGTGCCATCGGCACTGCTCACCGCGAAGCTGTCGGTGTAGGTGGTGCCGGCGGCGAACTCGTTGTGGGCGGAACTGGCAACGTAGGTCCAGGCACCGCCGGTGCCGATGGAGAACTGGCCGTAGATGCCGGCGGTGTTGGACTGCGCCTGGAAGCTTTCCGGGCTGTCGATATCGCTAATGGTCAGGCTGCCGCCGGTGGTCAGCGGTGCATTGGTTTCGCTCAGCGTAACGCTGGCCGAGGACAGCACGGCCGCGTCGTTGCTGCCAGTGACGGTGATGGTCACCAACTGGGTGTCGACGCCGCCCAGGCCATCGCTGACCTGCACGCTGAACACTTCGTTGTGACTCTCGCCAGCCTTCAGCGACTGCACCGCACTGGCAACGCCATCGGTGCCGTTGGCCAGCGTGTAGGTCCACTGGCCGCTGTTGTCGACTGCGATCGAGCCGTAGGTGCCGGCTGACGAGCCATTGATGGTCCAGGTCGCCGTGGCGTCGTGATCGATGTCGGCCGAACTGAACTGGCCACTCACGCTGAGCGTGGTGTCTTCCTGCACCGCACCGGCATCACGGCCCGTCGCGAAACTGAGCACTGGCGCGTCATTGCTGCCGGTAATGGTGACGGTCACCAACTGGGTGTCGACGCCGCCAAGGCCGTCGCTGACTTGCACGCTGAACACTTCGTTGTGACTCTCGCCAGCCTTCAGCGACTGCACCGCACTGGCAACGCCATCGGTGCCGTTGGCCAGGGTGTACGTCCACTGGCCGCTGCTGTCGACCGCGATCGAGCCGTAGGTTCCAGTTGGCGAGCCATTGATGGTCCAGCTGGTCGTGGCATTGTGATCGATGTCGGTCGAGCTGAACTGGCCTCCGACGCTAAGGGTAGTGTCTTCCTTCACGGTGCCAACATCGTTGCCGGTCGCGAAACTGAGCACTGGCGCGTCGTTGCTGCCGGTAATGGTGACGGTCACCAACTGGGTGTCCACGCCACCCAGGCCGTCTCTGACTTGCACCGTAAACACGTCATCATGACTCTCGCCAACCTTCAGCGACTGAACCGCACTGGCGACACCATTGGTGCCATTGGCCAGCGTGTAAATCCACTTACCGGTGTTGTCCACGGCGATCGAGCCGTAGATGCCCGTATCCGTACCCGCAATGCTCCAGGTCGCCGTGGCATCGTGATCGATGTCGGTCGAACTGAACTGGCCATTCACAGTGAGCGCGGTGTCTTCCTGCACCGCACCGGCATCATTGCCCGTCGCGAAACTGAGCACTGGCGCATCGTTGCTGCCGGTCAGGGTGATCGTCACGTTCTTGGTCACCGTCGCCCCGAAGTCATCGGTCAGCGTCACCGTGAACACTTCGGTCTTGGTCTGGCCCTCGGCCAGGTACTGCGCCGCGTTGTTGTTCAGCGTATAGGTCCAGCCCACGCTACCCGCAGCGTCGCCTGTGCTCTCGTCGCTCACATTGGCCACCAGCGTACCCAGCGCACCGGACGGCGCGCTCACGCTGGCCACATGTGCGTCATCGGCCAGGTCTACGTCGCCGAAGGCAAAGCTGCCGCTGGCCACCGTGGTGCCGTCTTCGGTCACCGCCCCGCTTTCGATTTCTGCCGCCGTCACCGTCGGCGCGTCGTTGGTGCCGGTGATAGTGATGGTCACATTCTTCGTTACCGACGAACCCTGACCGTCGCTGATGGTGACCAGGTAAGTTTCGGTTACTGTCTGTCCCTGGGCCAGGTACTGCGCCGCCGCATTGTTCAGGTTGTACGTCCATTGCACCGAACCGTTGGCCGCGTTCGCTGCTTCGCTTACCGGCGAGAGCATGAACGTACCAAGATGAGTAGCGTTGCCCCCCGCCTGCGTGAACGTCGCCATGTGCGTGTCATTGAGGTCGACGTCGTTAAAGACAATCGTGCCGCTGGCCGTCAGCGAGTCGGTCGTGCTCGCAGTGGTGTCGGCGTCTTCGGTTACCGTGCCGGCCTGCTCGCCGAGGCTGATCGTCACACCATCATTCACGCCCGAAAACTGCACGGTAGCAGTGGCCCAACTGAGCGTTCCGTTGCCGAGGCGAATCGCATAGGTAAAGCTGTCCGTCAGGAGCTCACCTGTGGCAAGCGCCTGGAGTTGCTCCTTGAACTCACACGAGAAGGTAGTGGCGTCGTAGCCGACCTTCCCGTCCGAGGTGATCCAGATCTTTGCACCATTCTTACTGGTGTCAGAACTCGCCGTCTCAACCCTCGCCGTATCCTGGGTCAGGAGGTCGGCCGGAGCATAAGCCTTGGTGGCAGTAGAAAAACTGTCCGCGTTGTCGAGTGACCAGAGTGTCTTCGCGTTACCGCCGAGGTCATTGGACATGACGTCCCAATACATGACCCCCAGCAGATTTTCAGTGGTGGCGGTGGTAATGAGGACGTCATCCTTCGCCTGCGGCGTGTTGGAAAACGAGGTAACGGTTCCGCCGCTGGTAGTTGTAGTGCTAGCCATATCTTTCTCCCTAGAATGTCACTCTGAGCAAAAAACCGCTGTGGGCCACCAACAGCCGCAAGCCGATTCTTCCTCAACCCACGAACACTTCACTCCACCGGTACCAGCCGGCTGGCCAGTAGCTTCACGCCCACCCCGGCCCTGCCGCCCAGCGGTTCAATGCGCACGATTTGTCCTTGCGCCTTGAACTTCATGGGGCCGCCGGGCGTGTCGAGTTCGATCTCGAAGTCAATCAAGCCACCCACCTGCTGCTCGCTATCGGTTTCGAAATACAAACCGGAGGCGCTGATGTCACGGATGACACCCTTGCCCCCGCCGATCAGTTGCAGCGACAGGGTGACTTGTTCACGGGGCTCAATTCGGTGTGCGTCTCTCATGACTGCAGTCTAAAAACGGCCGCTGTTTATTACATGAGTGCGCTATCCCTTTTTTTCTGGGAGTCAATCACCCATGAAAACAGTGTTTTATGGGACAAATGTCATGGGAGGGGGGGACTGAAGCGCTATAGAAAAAAGCTACAGGCTGCAACGATTGCTATCATGATCAGCTAACACAACCCGCCTAAAGAGGCAGCGACCCGAATGCCAATTCAAGTCCTGTTAGTAGCTCTACCGCTCGTGGCCTGGGGCCTTGAGCGTCTGGTGGAAAGCGCTCAACCAAGGTTGGCGCTGGCGGGTTCGGTGGCGTCGGTGGCGCAATACCTGCTTTCGCTGCACCAATACGCGCCGGATGTGGTGGTGCTGGACCTGGACAGCGAGGACTGTATCGAGTCGCTGGCCGACTTGCACAGACAGACCAAAGCCAAGATTCTGGTCGTGACAGGGTCGAGCGACGTGACGCTGCATGACAGTGCGGTGCTGGCGGGCGCACGTGGCGTGGTGGATAAGCGGGAGTCGGCATCCGCATCAACATTGCTCAAAGCCATAGAAAAAGTGCATGACGGCGAGCTCTGGATTGACCGCAATGCGACCAGCCGTATCTTCCTTGAACTGGCGCGCAAGAAAGTCGAGCGCGATATAGACCCAGAGCAACAAAAAATCGCCAAGCTAACGCGCCGCGAGCAGCAAACCATTGCATCGCTGGCCCGCGACCCCTCTGCCCCTGGCAAGTTGGTCGCCGAGAAACTGCACATCAGCGAGCACACGCTGCGCAATCATTTGACATCGATCTACAGCAAGCTGGGCCTGACGAATCGCGTAGATCTGTACGCCTACGCACACAAGCATGGGCTTTCCACAGGCGACTGAGCCGATTCCTTCCAGATTGATCGAAAACCCGATCTACCCCTCCCATCTCCTGCGAGGCCGGCAAGATTCGCCATCAATCTGCGTAACAGACCACTGCCGCAGTGGATCTTCACGGAACCCAGCCTTTATCCTTGACGCCCCCCGCTGTCCCGAGTCCTGGAGTTTCGCCCATGCCCCATGAAGGCAACCTGCTACAAGCCGCTGTCGTGTTTCTGATGGCGGCCGTACTCATCGTTCCATTAGCCAAGCGCCTGCAACTGGGGGCGGTTCTGGGTTATCTGTTTGCCGGGGTGATCATCGGCCCGTCGGTGCTGGGCCTGATCGACAACCCGCAAAGCGTCGCGAACATTTCCGAACTCGGCGTGGTGTTGCTGCTGTTCATCATCGGCCTGGAGCTGTCACCGCGACGTTTGTGGGTGATGCGCAAATCAGTGTTCGGCGTGGGCTTGGCCCAAGTGCTGCTGACGGGTTCGGTGATCGGCGTGGTGGCGCTGTGGCTGTTTGGCCAGCCATTGAACACCGCGATCGTCCTGGGCCTGGGCCTGGCGCTGTCGTCCACGGCGTTCGGCCTGCAAAGCCTGGCTGAACGCAAGGAACTGACCAGCCCCCACGGGCGGCTGGCGTTCGCGATTCTGTTGTTTCAGGACATCGCCGCGATCCCCTTGATCGCCATGGTGCCGTTGCTGGCCGGCGGCGATCACAGCACCACCGTCAGCGAAAACCTGAACCACGGCCTGCAAGTGCTGGCCAGCATCGCCGTCGTGGTGATCGGCGGGCGCTATCTGCTGCGACCGGTGTTTCGCGTGGTGACCAAAACCGCGTTGCCAGAGGTCTCCACCGCCACGGCGTTGCTGGTGGTGATTGGCACGGCATGGCTGATGGAGCTGGTCGGGATTTCCATGGCCCTGGGGGCCTTCCTCGCCGGTCTGTTGCTGGCGGACTCCGAGTATCGCCATGAACTGGAAGCCCAGATCGAACCGTTCAAGGGCCTGTTACTCGGGCTGTTTTTCATCAGTGTCGGCATGGGTGCGAACCTGAGTCTGCTGCTGAGCATGCCGGTGGCGGTGCTGGGCCTGACCCTGTTGCTGATCGCGATCAAACTGCCGCTGCTGTTTATTGTCGGTCGATTGGCCGGAGGCTTGAAGAACGTCAGCGCGATCCGCTTGGGTATCGTGCTGGCGGCCGGTGGTGAATTTGCCTTTGTGGTATTCAAGATCGGGCGAGATCACGGGCTGTTCGCGGCAGAACTGTATGACTTGCTGGTGCTGACCATCACCCTTTCCATGGCCGTGACACCGTTGTTGCTGCTGCTCTGCGCACGGTTGGTCAGCCCGAAAGTGCAACCGGTGGAAGTGCCGGAGAAGTTCCGCGAAATCGACGCCGACGCGCCACGGGTGGTGATCGCCGGCATGGGTCGCATGGGCCAGATCGTTGCGCGGATTCTGCGCGCGCAGAACATCAAGTTCGTGGCCCTCGACACCTCGGTGGAAACCATCGAACTGTCCCGCAGTTTTGGTGGCGTGCCGGTGTTCTACGGCGACCCGATGCGCCCGGAAATCCTCAACGCGGCCAAGGTCGGGGAAGCCGAGTACTTCGTGATCGCCACCGACGACCCGGACACCAATATCAAGACCGCCGAGCTGGTGCGCAAGCTCTATCCACATATGAAAATCATCGCCCGCGCCCGTAACCGTCAGCATGTGCACCGGCTGATGGACGTCGGCGCACACGCCGTGCGCGAAACCTTTTATTCGAGCCTGGAAATGAGCCGGCAAACCCTGATCGGGCTGGGATTGACCCAGGCTCAGGCGGATGCGCGGATCAAGCGCTTCAAGCAGCACGACGAAGTGGTGCTCGAAGCCCAGCATGCGGTGTATGACGACGCGGTGAAAGTGATGCAGACGGCGCAGGAAGCGCGAATCGAACTGGCGAAGTTGTTTGAGTCGGATCAGCTGCAGGAGCAGGTGGGCACAAAATGAGGTGGATTTAAGGTCCCCTTCGCGAGCAAGCCCGCTCCCACATTGGATCTTGGGTGTTCACAAATATTGAGCCTGACAGAGCCCCCTTGTGGGAGCGGGCTTGCTCGCGAAGAACGATAACGCGGTGCATTGGATAAACAATCATTTCAAAGGAATCCACCATGACTGACCAACCTGCCCCCGCCCTCAAGGAAATCTTCAACACCGAGCGCCTCAGTCACATCGCCTCCGAGATGACCGCGGTCTATCCGGCATTCGAAGCCAAGCGCTTTCTGAAGCTTGCCCAAACCGGCCTGGCAGACCTCAGTGTCATGCAGCGCATGGCCCGGGTCAGCGAATGCCTGCACGCGGTGTTGCCGCTGGACTATGAAGCGTCGCTGCAGGTACTGCGCGCCCTCGCCCCGCGCCTGAACAGCGGCTTCGTCAGCATGTGCCTGCCGCACTTTGTCGCCAGCTACGGCGCCCATGCGTTCGATCAGTCAATGGACGCGCTGAAGTACTTCACCGCTTTTGGCTCTTCGGAGTTCGCAATCCGTCACTTTCTGCGCAGTGACCTCGAGCGCTCGCTCAAGCTGATGCATGCCTGGTCGCTGGATGACAACGAGCATGTGCGGCGCCTGGCCAGTGAAGGATGCCGGCCACGCCTGCCCTGGTCATTCCGGCTGGAGCCCATCCAGGCCGATCCGACACTGGCCGCGAACATCCTCGACAACCTCAAGGCCGACACGAGCCTGTACGTACGCAAATCCGTGGCCAACCACCTCAACGACATCACCAAGGATCATCCCGACTGGGTGCTGGACCTGATCGAAGGCTGGTCGCTGGACAACCGGCACACCGCATGGATCGCCAAACACGCCCTGCGCAGCCTGATCAAACAGGGCAACCGGCGGGCACTGGCGATCATCGGCGCGGGCGGCAAGCCTGAAGTCGAGATCGTTGATGTAAAAGTCGAACCGCCGGTGATTGGCCTCGGAGAAAAAATCACCCTGTCGTTTGCCGTCAAATCCACCGTTCAAAGCAGCCAGCGCCTGGTGATCGACTACGCCATCGATTACGTCAAGGCCAACGGCAGCACCTCGGCGAAGGTGTTCAAGCTCAAGGCGCTGACGCTGCCGGGCAACGCCGTCGAAGCCGTCAGCCGTGGCCAGCAGATCAAGGAACTCACCACCCGCCGGCATTATGCGGGGCGCCATGCGGTGCACATCATGGTCAATGGTGAGCGGTTGGCCAGCACGGCGTTCGAGATTCTCGGTTAAACCATAAGATCAATTCTGTATGTGCCACCGCCTTCGCGAGCAAGCCCGCTCCCACATTGGAATGCGGCCCCCTGTGGGAGCGGGCTTGCTCGCGAAGACGCCAGTTCAGGCACCGCCCAACAACAACCCCTGCTCCCGCTCACACAACTCCACCACATAATCCCAAAGAACCCGCAGCCGCACCGATTTGTGCAGTTCCCGGCGGGTGCTGATCCAGTAGCTGCGCTGGATGCTTTCGTCCGGCAGCAGCGGCACCAGACCGGGATCAGCGCTGGCCATATAGCACGGCAGCACGGCGATCCCCAGGCCTGAGCGCGCCGCCTGTTGCTGGGCGATCACGCTGGTGCTGTGAAACACCACCCGAGGGTTGCGGCAGAAGCTGTTGAGGAACATCAGTTCCTGGCTGAACAGCAAATCATCGACATAGCCAATCCACGCATGACGCCCCAGGTCCTCCCGACTGCGCAACGGCGGTGAGCGATCGAGATAGTCCTGACTGGCGTAGAGCGCCAGGCGATAGTCGGTGAGTTTGCGGGTGACCAGCATGTCGGCGGCCGGGCGCTCAAGGTGGATGCTGATTTCCGCCTCGCGGTTGAGGATGCTGACAAAGCGCGGCACCGCCACCAGTTCCACCTCCAGCCCCGGATAGCGTTCGAACAAGCCGTTCATGCGACTGGCCAGGAACATGATGCCCAGCCCCTCCGTCACGCCGACGCGGATCTTGCCCAGCGGCGCGGTGGATTGGGTGATTTCCTCCTGGGCCAGCAGCGCCACGTTCTCCATCGCCTCGGCGTGTTTAAGCAACGCCTCGCCGGCCGGGGTCATCTCGTAACCCTGGGCATGCTGGACGAACAACGCCGTACCGAGGCTTTTTTCGATGGCCTCGATGTGCCGCGCCACGGTGGCATGGGTGGTGTTCAAACGACGGGCTGCCGTGAGCAAACGCCCGCTGCGCTGCAATTCGAGAAAAAACCGCAGGTCATTCCAGTCGAACATGAATCGTCCTTGTTCGTTGCCGTTCGGGATGCTGTTTAAAAACGCACAGCAGCTGCGCAAAAACTAACATTCTTTTGACGAAAGCTAACAACTAGGATGACAGACAACAAGAACAACAACACGAGGTCAGGGATGCAGGCTTCCCTAGATGAATTCGATTACATCGTGGTCGGGGCCGGGCCGGCCGGGTGTTTGCTGGCCAATCGACTGTCGGCCGATGCGCAACATCGCGTGTTGCTGCTCGAGGCCGGCGGCCGCGACAACTATGCGTGGATTCACATCCCCGTGGGTTACCTGTTCTGCATCGGCAACCCGCGCACCGACTGGTGCTTCAAGACCGAAGCGCAACCGGGCCTGCAAGGTCGCGCCCTGAGCTACCCGCGCGGCAAGGTGCTGGGGGGCTGCTCCTCCATCAACGGCATGATCTACATGCGCGGCCAGGCCGGCGATTACGACGGCTGGGCCGCCGACGGCAATCCTGGCTGGAGCTGGCGAGACGTATTGCCACTGTTCAAGCAGAGTGAAAATCACTTTGCCGGCGCCGCCGAGTTTCACGGAGCCGCGGGCGAATGGCGGGTCGAACGCCAGCGCTTGTCATGGCCGATTCTCGATGCGTTCCGCAGTGCCGCCGAGCAAAGCGGCATCGCCAGCATCGATGACTTCAACCAGGGCGATAACGAAGGTTGCGGTTATTTCCAGGTCAATCAGAAGGCCGGCATCCGCTGGAACGCGTCCAAGGCCTTTCTCAAACCCATTGGCCAACGCCCCAATCTCACCGTGCTGACCGGTGTCGAAGTCGACCGCGTGTTGCTGGACAATGGCCGCGCCTCGGCGGTCAGCGCCCGCTGGCAAGGCCAGGCAAAAACCTTCAAGGCGCGCAAGGAGATCGTCCTGTGTGCCGGCTCGGTCGGTTCGCCCAGCATCCTGCAACGCTCCGGCATCGGCCCGCGTCCACTGCTTGAGCGGCTGGGCATTGGCGTCGCCCATGAGTTACCCGGCGTCGGTGGCAACCTGCAAGATCACCTGCAACTGCGGCTGATCTACAAGCTGGAAAATGCCCGCACCCTGAACCAGATCGCCGGCAGCCTGTGGGGCAAGCTGGGCATGGGCCTGCGCTACCTGTATGACCGCAGCGGCCCGCTGTCCATGGCGCCGAGCCAGTTGGGCGCCTTTGCCCGCTCGGGGCCGGAGCAGACTTCAGCCAACCTCGAATACCACGTGCAGCCGCTGTCGCTGGAGCGCTTTGGCGAACCGCTGCATGCCTTCCCGGCGTTCACTGCCTCGGTCTGTGATTTGCGCCCGCAAAGCCGTGGCCGGGTGGAAATCCGCTCGGCCGATCCGCAAGAAGCCCCGCTGATCCAACCCAATTACCTGAGCCACCCGCAAGACCTGCGGGTCGCCGCCGACGCCATTCGCCTGACCCGGCGCATCGTCGCCGCCCCGGCCCTGCGTGCCTTCAATCCGGTGGAGTACCTGCCCGGCGACAGCCTGCAAAGCGAAGAACAGCTGCACGAAGCCGCCGCGCGGATCGGCACCACGATTTTCCATCCGGTGGGCACCTGCCGCATGGGCAATGACGCCGACGCCGTGGTCGATGCGCAACTCAAGGTCCATGGCATCCCCGGCCTGCGCATTGCCGATGCCTCGATCATGCCGCGCATCACCTCCGGCAACACCTGCTCGCCGACGCTGATGATTGCCGAGAAGGCTGCACAATTGATCCTCAACCCTGTTGTAAACACATCACCTGTGGGAGCGGGCTTGCTCGCGAAGGCGTCGTGTCATTCAACATCAATGTGAATGATCCACCGCTTTCGCGAGCAAGCCCGCTCCCACAAGGATCGCATTAGATTCACGGACACTGAGCATTACCCCTGAAATGGAACACGCAACACCAGTGGAACAACAAAAACAATCACTGTGAGGGATACCGGTATGTCAGAGAACGTTCAAACCCTGGAAGCCGTGCG
>Ga0247818_10003300_pt1 | contig 10434 bp, 11 predicted proteins | sample 13C_Glucose_Day1_FD_192424 | JGI IMG/M metagenome (GOLD analysis project Ga0247818, IMG submission 192424) | Soil microbial communities from agricultural site in Penn Yan, New York, United States - 13C_Glucose_Day1 | ecosystem: Environmental > Terrestrial > Soil > Agricultural land | place...
GTACGACCAGCTTGGTGCCGGCCGCCCGCGGGGAGGCGATCAGTCTGACCTCGCCCCAGACGTCCTCGTGCTGCGAGAGGATCTGGAGCATGACGCCGCCGATCACCCCGGTCGCGCCGACGACCGCGAGCGAAGGGCGGCGTCCGGTCATCGGCCGGTGCCCCCGTAGACGACGGCCTCGTCGGAGTCGCTGTCGAGGCCGAAGGCGGTGTGCACGGCGCGCACGGCCTCGTTGACGTCGTCGACACGGGTGACCACCGAGATGCGGATCTCGGACGTCGAGATGAGCTCGATGTTCACGCCGACGTCGGAGAGCGCCTCGAAGAAGCCCGCGGTGACGCCTGGGTTGGTCTTCATGCCCGCGCCGACGAGGGAGATCTTGGCGATCTGGTCGTCGTAGCGGAGCGACTCGAAGCCGATGCCGGCCCGGTTGCGCTCCAGGGCGTCGATGGCCTTGCGGCCCTCCGCCTTGGGCAGGGTGAACGTGATGTCCGTCAGACCCGTGGAGGCGGCGGAGACGTTCTGGACCACCATGTCCATGTTGATCTCGGCGTCCGCGATGGTGCGGAAGATCGCCGCGGCCTCGCCCGGCTTGTCGGGCACGCCGACGACCGTGACCTTGGCCTCGGAGACGTCGTGGGCGACTCCGGAGATGATGGCGTGCTCCACCTGCTGGTCCCCTTGCGGTTCGTTGCTGACCCAGGTGCCGCGCAGTCCGGAGAAGGACGAGCGGACGTGGATCGGAATGTTGTAACGGCGTGCGTACTCGACGCAGCGGTGCAGCAGCACCTTGGAACCGGACGCCGCCAGCTCCAGCATGTCCTCGAAGGAGATCCAGTCGATCTTCTGGGCCTTCTTCACGACCCGGGGGTCGGCGGTGAAGACACCGTCCACATCGGTGTAGATCTCACAGACCTCGGCGTCCAGCGCCGCGGCCAGCGCGACGGCGGTCGTGTCCGACCCGCCGCGGCCGAGGGTCGTGATGTTCTTGCCCTCCTGGCTCACACCCTGGAACCCGGCGACGATGGCGATGTTGCCCTCGTCGATGGAGGTCCGGATGCGGCCCGGCGTGACATCGATGATGCGCGCTTTGTTGTGGACCGAGTCGGTGATGACACCGGCCTGGCTGCCCGTGAAGGACTGGGCCTCGTGACCCAGGTTTTTGATCGCCATCGCCAGCAGAGCCATGGAGATCCGCTCTCCGGCGGTCAGCAGCATGTCGAATTCACGCCCGGCAGGCATCGGGGATACCTGCTCGGCGAGATCGATCAACTCGTCCGTCGTGTCGCCCATCGCGGACACCACGACAACCACCTGGTTGCCGTTCTTCTTGGCGTCGACGACTCGCTTGGCAACACGCTTGATGCCTTCGGCATCGGCTACGGAGGAGCCTCCGTACTTCTGCACGACAAGGCCCACGTGCGCTCCTCGCTCAATAATGGTGCGGTCGGCTCAGTCTAACGAGCAGCCCGGAATCGACCCGTCGATACCATATGGTGAGATGTCCCGCCCACCACCCGGTACGGCGTGTCGCACCGAACTGCTCGTACCGGGCTGCTGCCCCACTCGCTCTCCCCGCACGCCTTTTGTGTCCCAGGACACAGCGGACAGAGCAGCCCAGCGGACAGCGCGGGCCAGCGGGCAGAGAGCCAGCGGGCGCCGCGGGGACCTGGAACCGGCCGAGGCCCCGCCGGCGCCCCGGAAACGGGCAGGCCGACCGAGGCCCCGCCGGCGCCCCGGAAACGGGCAGGCCGACCGCAGGCCCCGCCGGCGACTCAGGAACTACAGGACCGGCCGCAGGCCCAGCGGGCCCGCGATCTCCTCCGCCATCACACGGCCCGCCTCCTCGGCCAGGTCCCCGTCTCCCGGGTCCTGGTCCGTGTCCAGGCCGTCGAGCTCCTGGAGCGGCTGGTTCAGCCGGATGTGGGCGATCAGGGACTGCAGGGCGCGAAGCGCCGCCGAGGCGGTGGAGCCCCAGTTGGAGAAGTACGAGAACTGCCACCACCACATGGCCTCCGCCGTGCGGTCCGCCTCGTAGTGCGCGAGACCGTGACCGAGGTCCGTGACCAGGTCGGCCAGGTCGTCGGAGATGCGGTGCGGCACGGGGGCCTTGCGGGGCTCGTACGGGTCGAAGACCTCGGAGTAGACGTCGATGGGCTCCAGGAGGTCCGCGAAGCGCTCACGGAGCCCGTCGGCGTCCGGCTCGGGGCCCAGGTCCGGTTCGTAGCGCTCGTCCGGGAGGATGTCCTCGTACGCGCCGAGTCTGCCGCCGGCGAGCAGCAGCTGGGAGACCTGGAGGAGCAGGACCGGGACCGCCTCTTCGGGCTCCTCGGCCTTGGACACCTCGGTGACCGCGACGATGAACGTCTTGATCTGGTCCGCGATCTGGACGGCGAAGTCGTCCGGATCCTGCGTGACGGAGTTCAGCGTGGCGTCAGACATCGAGGAGACCTCCCGTGGGCACGGTCGCGAACGGTGTGTAGAACATAGCGCCGTCGCACATAAAGCCGCAGTCAGACGCCCGGTCACACATCGAGCAGCCGCCTCCCCTCGAAGGCGCGGCCGAGCGTGACCTCGTCCGCGTACTCCAGGTCACCTCCGACCGGCAGCCCGCTGGCCAGCCGTGTGACCCGCAGGCCCATCGGCTTGACCATCCGGGCGAGGTACGTCGCGGTGGCCTCGCCCTCGAGGTTGGGGTCCGTCGCCAGGATCAGCTCCGTGATGGAACCGTCCGCGAGCCGGGCCAGCAGCTCCCTGATGCGCAGATCATCGGGCCCGACGCCCTCGATCGGGCTGATCGCGCCGCCCAGCACGTGGTACCGGCCGCGGAACTCACGGGTCCGCTCGATCGCGACGACGTCCTTCGGCTCCTCGACCACGCAGATGACCGTGCGGTCGCGGCGCGCGTCACGGCAGATGCCGCACTGCTCCTGCTGCGCGACGTTCCCACAGACCTCGCAGAAGCGGACCTTGTCCTTCACCTCGAGGAGGGCGTGGGCCAGACGGCGTACGTCGGTGGGCTCGGCCTGCAGGACGTGGAAGGCGATCCGCTGCGCGCTCTTGGGACCGACGCCGGGCAGCCTGCCCAGCTCGTCGATGAGCTCCTGAACCACGCCTTCGTACAACGGAACGCCTTTCCTTTTTCCTGCTCGTACCGTAGCCGGTACGTCCGGGTAGCCACAGGGGTCAGAACGGGAGGCCCGGCATCCCGCCGCCGAGGCCCTGGGCCAGCGGGCCCAGCTTCTGCTGCTGGAGCTGCTGCGCGTTCTCGGTGGCCGCCTGGACCGCCGCGACGACGAGATCGGCCAGCGTCTCGGTGTCCTCCGGGTCCACGGCCCCCGGATCGATGACCAGGGCGCGAAGCTCTCCGGACCCGGTCACGGTGGCCTTCACCAGACCACCGCCCGCCTGTCCCTCGACCTCGGTCCTGGCCAGCTCCTCCTGAGCCGCGGCGAGTTCCTGCTGCATCTTCTGGGCCTGCTGGAGCAGCTGCTGCATGTTGGGCTGGCCACCACCGGGAATCACGGTCACTCCTGGCATTTCGACAACGGATTGTTTCGGTATGCCGAGCCTACGTGCTCGCCGGACCCGGTGCCCCACCCGCCGGGGACCAACTCTTTCGGGTGAGATCTGAAAAGCACCTGGCGTGCTCCTATACCTGACCAGAGGCCGTGGACACCCGGGAATCCCGCGATTTCGACCCCATGGCCCACCATTCGGCGGTAGGAAGAGCATGCGTAGCCGTACCCGTACGCACACCCAAGGTAACGCAGAGTTACACGGGTGGGCTCCGGTCATATGCCGGGGACCCGTCCCTCCCGTGACCGACAACCGTGCCGATCCCGCGTCGATACGCGCCGATACGCGCCGGACCCAGAGTGCAGAGGAGTGCCCCGGTGAGTCAGCCGGAGATGCAGCCCGAAGGGCCGCCCCGCAAGGAGTCCGGCGCGGGATCCGGTGCAGGTACCGGAACCGGGCGATCCGTTTCACGCCACGGTCCGGGCCCCCGGGACCTGACCGGCCGCGCCTTCCCCCTCGGCGACTGGGGTGAGCCCGCGGAACGGCTCGACGAGCTCTACCGCTGGGTCGAGGCGGGTGCCCTGGGGACCGCCGACTGGTATCTGCGGGACCGGGTCCGCAAACGGCGCACGGCCAGGCTGCTCCGCTTCGGCACCGCGGCCGGAGTGGTCGCGGGCGCCGCCCTCCCGCTGCTCGACCTGACCGGGGAGCTGCACGGGTCGGCCGGCTGGGGCTATCTGTCACTGCTGCTGGGCGCCGCGTGCATGGCGTGCGACCGCTATTTCGGGCTGACATCCGGCTGGATAAGGAATCTCGCGACGGCGCAGGCCGTGCAGCGGCGCCTTCAGGTGCTGCAGTTCGACTGGGCGTCGGAGTGCGTACGGGAGATGCTCGGGCCGACCGAGGGCACCGCCAGCGAGGCCGCGGAGCGGTGCCTGGGGGTGCTGCGCCGGTTCTCGGAGGACATCACCGAGCTCGTCCGGATGGAGACGGCGGACTGGATGGTGGAGTTCCGCGCCGGGCCCGCGCCCATGGGGATGCAGTCGCTGGTCTCGGGCGGCCCGGGCGGCCGCCCGGAGCACAACTCCGCCCCCGGACGGCTCACCATGCCGTCGGTGACCCGGCCGAACATGCCGCGCCAACGGCCACCGGAGCCGCCGCGCTGACCTGCGCCCTGCCGCCGCGCCGCACGGCCTCCGGTCCCGGCTACGGACCTCGCTTCCGGCCTCCGGCCACGCCGCGGGCGAGGGCACACGCGGCCCTGTCGCGCCCGGTCTCCGCAGCCGCAGACGTGGCGGGCGCGGCCGTGGCGCCTGGTTTCCGGCCACGCCGCGGGCGAGGGCACACGCGGCCCCGTCGCGCCCCGTCTCCGCAGCCGCAGACATGGCGGGCGCGGCCGTGGCGGTGGCGGTCGACTCGGCCACCGCCACCGCCACCGTCGCCCTCAGCTGAAGATGATCATCGAGCCCTGCGCGAGGCTGCGGGTCGCCGCCGCGTGCAGGCCGAGCCAGACGTGCCGCTCCCTGGCGAACGGATGGTCGTCGTACGGGGCCGGGGCGGCCGGCTCCTCCAGCGAGGTGGGACCAGCGGGCGGGAGCGGGGCCGCCGGCGGGTTGGCGGGGTCGATCCCGATGGACGGCGCGACGAACTCCAGCTCGCGCAGCAGGCCGTGCGCCGAGCCCAGCGGCCCTCCGCCCTCCAGGAGCTGGTCGCCGGAGAGCGGATGGGGGAAGTCCACCGGGACGTACGCCCCGGCGTGGTCGTAGTGCCAGACCAGGTGCGACTCCTGCGCGCTCTGCTCGAACATCTCCAGCAACTGCTCGTAGTCCCCGCCCAGTTCGTCGACGGGGGCCACGGCGAGTCCGCTCAGGGTCAGCAGGTAGGCGCGGCGCAGGAAGTGCAGCGCGTCGTAGTCGAACCCGGCGACCGGGGCGACGTCCCCGGTGAGGCCGGGCATGTAGGCGTAGACGGGCACCGGCGGGAGCCCCGCCTCGGTCAACGCCTTGTCGTAGACGGCGATCTCTTCGGCGAACGGATTGTCGGGGCTGTGGCACAGCACATCGACGAGGGGGACCAGCCACAGGTCACAGGCCACGAAGTCTCGCTCTCCAACGGGTTCGTGAAGGTGGTCGGGACAGCGTAATGCGACCTGGACCCCGCGCACAGGCCGCGGGCAGGACGTACGGTCAGCCGCCGTGGCCCGGGTGCGGCGGGTTTCCGGCGGCAAGCCGGTCCGCCCAGTTCAGCCCGTGTGCGTAGTAGGCGTCCAGCACCGCGCGCACGGCGGGGCCGTCGACGGCCTCGATCGCCTCCACCAGCTCCTGGTGGCCGTTCCACAGCCAGTCGGTCACGTCGGCGTCGCCGCGCAGGTACGGCACGGCGAAGGCCCACGCCTGCATCCGCAGCCGCTGCAGGAAGTCGGTGATGTAGACGTTGCCGACGACCGCCCCGAGCTCCCGCCAGAACCGCAGGTCGTACCCGATGAGGATGTCGAGGTCGCCGCAGCGCGCCGCACGCGCGGCCTCCTCCGCCCGGCGCCGTACGGAGACGAGGGCCGCCCGGTGGGCGCCGATCACGGCGGGCGCCGAGCCGGTGCCGTCGAAGATCCCGCGGAACACGCCGTCTATGACCAGAGCACGCGCCTCCACCATCGACCGGTAGTCGGCGACGGAGAACTCGCGGACCCGGAAGCCGCGGTGCTGGTCGGATTCGAGCAGTCCCTGCGCCGAGAGGTCGAACAGCGCTTCCCGGACGGGCGTCGCGGACACCCCGTACTGCTCGGCGATCTGTTTGACGGTGAACTCCACCCGTGGCTGCAGACGCCCCGCCAGCACCTCGTCACGCAGTGCGTCGGCGATCTGCTGCCGCAGCGTGCTGCGGGTCACACCTCCGCTCGCACCCATGACGCCCTCCCCTTCTCGGCTCCGGGTCACCCTAAGCCAGAGCCATGCCCGCTTCCGGGCACGGGGGAGGGCGTCACACCAGGTGCCCTCTACACGGTGTGCTCGTCGGCGACGGACAGGGCCACGTCCAGGGCCGCCAGGCCCTCCTTCGCCTCGGCCTCGGTGATGTTGCAGGCCGGGACGACGTGGGTGCGGTTCATGTTGATGAAGGGCCAGAGGCCGTTCCGCTTGCAGGCCGCGCCGAAGGCCGCCATGGGGGCGTTGGCCTCGCCGGTCGCGTTGTACGGGACCAGGGGCTCACGTGTCTCCCTGTCACGGACCAGCTCCAGCGCCCAGAACGCGCCGAGCCCGCGGACCTCGCCGACGGACGGGTGGCGTTCGGCGAGCTCCCTGAGACCGGGGCCGAGCACGCGCTCGCCGAGCTGCGCGGCGCTCTCGACGGTCTTCTCCTCCTCCATGACACCGATGGTGGCGACGGCCGCCGCACAGGCCAGCGGATGCCCGGAGTAGGTCAGGCCGCCGGGGTAGGGGCGGGTGTCGAAGGTGGCCGCGATCTCGGCGCTGATGGCGACACCGCCGAGCGGCACGTAGCCGGAGTTGACGCCCTTGGCGAAGGTCATCAGGTCCGGTACGACGTCGTAGTGGCCGGCGGCGAACCACGACCCGGTGCGCCCGAACCCGGCCATGACCTCGTCCAGGACGAAGACGATGCCGTAGCGGTCGCAGAGCTCGCGGACGCCCGCGAGATAGCCGGGCGGCGGCGTCATGATGCCCGCCGTGCCCGGGATGGTCTCCAGGACGACCGCGGCGACGGTCGCCGGGCCCTCGAAGACGAGCGTGTCCTCCAGGTGCTGGAGGGCGCGGGCGCACTCCTCCGCCTCGGTCCGCGCGTGGAACGGTGAGCGGTAGAGGAACGGCGCCCAGAAGCGGACGACCCCGGCGGCGCCGCTGTCGGACGCCCAGCGGCGCGGGTCGCCCGTGAGGTTGATCGCGGTGGCGGTGGCACCGTGGTACGAGCGGTAGGCGGACAGCACCTTCGGCCGGCCTGTGTGCAGCCTCGCCATCCGGACGGCGTTCTCCACGGCCTCGGCACCGCCGTTGGTGAAGAAGATCTTGTCCAGGTCGCCGGGGGTGCGTTCGGCGATGAGGCGGGCGGCCTCGGACCGCGCCTCGACGGCGAAGGCGGGGGCGAACGTGGCGAGCTTGCCCGCCTGCTCCTGGATGGCGGCGACGACGGTGGGGTGCTGGTAGCCGATGTTGGTGAAGACGAGACCGCTGGTGAAGTCCAGGTAGCGGTTGCCGTCGTAGTCCCAGAAGTAGGCCCCCTCGGCGCCGGCGACGGCGAGCGGGTCGATGAGGCCCTGGGCTGACCAGGAGTGGAACACGTGAGCGCGGTCGGCGGCTTTCACGGCCGCACCCGCCGCGGAGTCGACGTACGGGGCGCGAGAGGCATCGGGGGTCATGCGGCGAGCGTAGGCGGCGGCGCGGCCCGGCCTCCATGGCCACTGTGTATGGCCTTCGGCGCTGGGCTCGGCAGGGTGTCGGGTCCCGGCCGACCCCCCGCACACCTTGACAGGATGCTGCCAACATGACAGCCTTCTGTCATAAGGCCCGTTCCGAATCCGGAGGTCATCATGACCGGTACGACCGTTCACCTGGCCGTCTACGACACCTTCGCCGACTGGGAGCCGGGCTTCGCCACGGCGCACCTCACCCAGAACGGCCACACCGTGCGCACCGTCGGCCCCACCACCGCGCCCGTCACCACCATGGGCGGGATGCGCGTCCAGCCGGATCTGGCGCTCGACGAGCTGGATCCCGCCGACAGCGGGCTGCTCATCCTCACCGGCGCGTCCCTCTGGGACACGGGCGACACCCTCGCCCCCTTCGCCCGCGCGGCGCGCTCCTTCCTGGACGCCGGTGTGCCCGTGGCGGCCATCTGCGGGGCGACCGCGGGCCTGGCCCGCGAAGGCCTGCTCGACGACCGCGCCCACACGAGCGCGGTGTCCTTCTACCTGGCGGCCACGGGCTACGCGGGTGCGCCGCACTACACGGAGGCCGACGCGGTCACGGATCCCGGCGGGCCCGCACGCGGCGCCCTCGTCACGGCGGGGCCGACCGAACCGGTGGCGTTCGCCCGGGAGATCCTCGGACTGCTCGGGGTGTACGAGCCGAAGAAGCTCGACGCCTGGTACCGCCTCTTCCACGACTCCGACGCGAGCGCCTACGAGGAGCTCCAGGCGTGAGCGCGGACGACCAGGACCACCTCAGCCGGACGGCCCTCGGGGTGTTCCGGCTCAACGGTCAGTTCCTCTCCCTCGCGGAGGAGCTGGCGAAGCCCGCCGGTCTCACGGCGGCGTGGTGGCAGGTGCTCGGCGCCGTCCTGGCCGAGCCGCTCCCTGTGTCGGGGATCGCCCGCGCGATGGGGATCACCAGGCAGAGCGTGCAGCGGATCGCGGATCTGCTGGTCGGCAGGGGCCTCGCGGAGTACCTGGAGAACCCGGCGCACCGGCGGGCCAAACTCCTGCGCCCCACCGAGGAGGGGCGCGCCGCCGTGGCCCGGATCGACCCGGGTCACGCGGCGTTCGCCGCCCGGCTGGCCGAGGAGCTGGGCGAGGAGCGGTTCGCGGAGACCGTCCGGGTGCTGGAGCGGCTCTCCGTGGCGATGGACTCGGTGGCTTCGGACCGCCGGTGAGACCACCGCGGCTGTCCGGCGCGCACCCGCCGCCGCCGGACCCGCCGCGCCCGCCGGGCAGGTGACGCCCCGTCCGGCGAGGACGGAACGGTCAGATCAGGCCGACCTGCATGGCGCGGGCCCCGGCCTGGAATCGACTACGCGCGTCAAGTGCTTCCATGGCGGAGGCGACATCGTTGCGCACCGTGCGGACGCTGCACCCCAGCCGGCGGGCGATCGCGTCGTCCGTGAGGCCTTCCGACAGGAGCCGCAGGACGACCTCGGAGCGCGGGCGGCGAGTCGGGGCGACGGGCTGCCGCCCCGTCTGCCGTACGGTCGCTCCGCGCTCCCAGAACCGCTCGGCGAGCGCGCTCAGCCGCTCCAGCTCCGCCGCGGACCGTACGACGCGGATCCCCTCGCTCTCGTCGACGATCACGGCGACCGCCCCGTCCATGATCATCGCGCGCGGCGGCAGGGTGCTCACCGAGCGCAGGGCGACGCCCTCCTGCGAGAGCCACTGGGCGTGCGCCATGGCACCCGGCGCCTTGATCACCGAGGAGGCCCACACCGCACGCACCTTGGCGCCTCGCCTCAGAACCATGTCCACGACGGGCCGGGAGAACTCGAAGCCGCCCTCGTCGTGGTGCGGGACGAGGAGGACGACCTCGCGCTGGACCTTGGCGACCAGCCGCTCGATGATGACGGACGCGTCGTGACGGTTCTCGCCGCCCTCACCGGAGTCACCGAAACGTTCCGCCTGCTCGTGCAGGGCGATGAACCGGCCGATCCGGACCGGGCAGGGCTGGGGCGAGCGGCCCTCACGCATGCGGGAGGCGAGCAGCGTCGGCAGGGCGATGCACGGCTCGACGGCCCGGGACGCCGTCCCGTCCTCCCCGCAGACACCGGCGAGACCTTCGGCCCGCAGGGTGTCGAGCACCCTCACGACCTGGTCCGTCGGCCATGCGAGAGTCTGAGCCAGTTCCCGCGTCCGCCATGTCGCACGCTGGAGCATCGTGCGGTAGAGCAGCTCCGACCGCACATCCAAACCGATCCCCGTATCAGCCACGTCAACCTCTCGGCAGTTGCTCTCTCCGGGCAGAACCACGCCCCTCTGACGTGGTCAACCTAGGCCGCCTCCAGCGCGGTCGGCGTGTCCGAGAACCGATTGCGACAGCTTGGTGCCACGCCCACCCGGGTTTCCCTCGCGCGCAGCCGGGTAGGCGGCACAACCGGCCATCCGCCGTCGCGGCGGGGCCTCCTGTGCCTCGGTCTCCCGCCCCAGCGACACGCCCACGCCTCGGCTCTCCGCCAGCACGGCGACCCGCCCGGCCCTTCGAC
>Ga0247818_10003301_pt1 | contig 10430 bp, 11 predicted proteins | sample 13C_Glucose_Day1_FD_192424 | JGI IMG/M metagenome (GOLD analysis project Ga0247818, IMG submission 192424) | Soil microbial communities from agricultural site in Penn Yan, New York, United States - 13C_Glucose_Day1 | ecosystem: Environmental > Terrestrial > Soil > Agricultural land | place...
ACGCCACGCCGAAGCCATTGCAGAAAGTCATGCGTGACCCGAGCCTGCAGCAACTGCTGGAGTAAGCAGCGAAAAGCCTGCGCACGTTTCGGCGTGCGCAGGCTTTTTCAGTTGATCACGATGCTGCCGTCAGTCTGCTGTTTGTAAATGGTGTAAGGCAACAACAACGTGTCGAGCACCCCGGAAGCCACAGCATCAATCGCCCAGCCGGGCAGGGCGGCGTTGTACTTGTTACCTTCGTCTATCGGCGCATGCAGGCTACAAAAGTCATACATCACACCGCTGTAGATCCTCGGCACCGCCCCGCAATAGGATTTGTTCGATTTCAAATCGTCTATGGCAACCTGGTCGTCGCGCACGACCGTCTGCACTGTCCCGCAACCACTCAACACTAATGCCATCAGCATCATTGCCGCCTGAACTTTCATACCGCCAATCCTTCGCCGGAAAAACCTCAATCTACGCTGAACGTGCAGCAAATGCACTTAGGCCATCGGCGGCAAACGACGCTTCACCGGCGTCTTCTTGACGATCGCAGTGTTGGTTTCGGCCAAGGTATTGAGTCGGTCGAGCAGGGTGTCCAGTTGTTCCATCGAGCGCACGTGCAGGCGAGCGATAAAGCAGTCCTCGCCGGTGACCTTGTCGCACTCGGTGAATTCGGGAATTGCCTGAATCTGCCGTTCGACTTCCTGTAACTGCCCTGGCAACGGCCGCACCCGGACGATGGCTTGCAATTGGTAACCAAAGCATTTCGGGTCGATCTCGACGGTATAGCCCTTGAGCACACCGCGTTCCTCCAGCCGGCGCAAGCGTTCGGCCACACTCGGCGACGACAAGCCGCTGATCTGCGCCAGCGCCTTGAGTGAACGCCGCGAATCCTCCATCAATGCGCCGATGAGGATCTGATCAATATCGTCAGTCATGAAAAAACTCCAGCATTAGGCAATTGATGAAAACTACCCACGATAAAAAAGGCAGATTGCGAGTTTAGCCTGCTTTTTGCTCTGGAGCGTTTGCGTGTTCGCTTGGCATACTTTTGCCACAAAGACAGGAGAGCAATGATGGACAAGACACTGCGGCGCGGCTCATTTGAAATGACCGCCGCCATGCTGATTTCCGGGACGATCGGCTGGTTCGTGCTGGTCTCCGGGCAACCGGTGCTCGATGTGGTGTTCTGGCGCTGCGTGTTCGGTGCCGGCACCTTGTTGTTGATCTGTGCCGCTTTCGGCTTTCTGCGCCCGGGCATTCTGACCCGCAGCACATTCCTGCTCGCGGTGCTGAGCGGGATGGCGATTGTAGGTAACTGGGTGTTGTTGTTTGCCTCGTACTCCCGCGCTTCGATCGCCATTGGCACAGCGGTGTACAACGTGCAGCCGTTCATGTTGGTCGGGTTGGCGGCGCTGTTTCTCGGCGAAAAAATTACTCTGCAAAAGCTGTTCTGGCTGGCGATTTCGTTCATGGGCATGCTGGCGATCGTCAGTGCCCATGGCAGCCAGAGTGAAAGCGGTAACGACTATCTGATGGGCATTGCATTGGCGTTGGGCGCGGCGTTTCTGTATGCGATTGCCGCACTGATCATCAAGCGCCTGACCGGCACGCCGCCGCATCTGATTGCGCTGATTCAGGTCTGCACCGGGATTTTGCTGCTGGCGCCGTTCGCGCATTTCAGCGCGTTGCCGCAAGCACCGAGTGCCTGGGCCAGTCTGATCACCTTGGGCATCGTCCACACCGGTCTGATGTATGTGCTGCTGTACGGCGCGATCCAGAAGTTGCCGACCGCGTTGACCGGCGCGCTCTCATTCATTTACCCGATTGCGGCGATCTTCGTCGACTGGTTCGCGTTCGGCCATCGTCTGGAAATCCTGCAATGGGTCGGCGTGGCTGCGATTCTGTTGGCCGCCGCCGGTATGCAACAAGGCTGGGGCCTGAAGTCCCGGCCGCTGGCTGCGCAGTAACCCTCAGATGTTCCAGTGCGCTGCGGTTTTCGCCAGGCGCTGGCGCATCTCGCCGATGTTCGCCGCCAGTTGCCGGGTCAACAGTCGGTAGCCATCCAGCGTGCTGTAAACCGGCGCGTCGAGGTCGGCTTCCGGCAGCTCGAGCGGCTTGTCCAGACGTTGCGAAGCGCCGGTTTTCAACGCTCGGGCCATGCCGATCAGTTGCACGCGAATCTGCCGGTGCTCGGCCTTCAGCGCTGATTGCAGATGCGCCATGGCTTCTGGATCGTTGGCATCCGGTCGCGTGTTGCCGAGGATTTCCAGTGTGCTGATGCACATGCGCAGGTTGCGCTGAATCGCATCGAGTTCGGTCATGGAAATCTTCACTTCCTTGGACACCGACGGCATCAGCGAGCGCAATTGCACCATCACCGCGCCGAGTCGGCCCATCAGTTTCAAATGCTCATCGGCGCTGACCGGTTGGCCGCTGATGATCCGCCCATACACGGTGGCGCAATCGCGCAAAGCATCGGCGAGGTTGTAGCGCCACGAATACACCGCGTAGAGTGGCAGGGCGAAAGAGAAGGCCAGAGCGAGGGCGATGCCGATGAGGATGTCGACCCCACGCCACAAACCGTCGGTGATCGGATTGTCGCCATGCCCGGCGACGATGAACACAGTAATCGCCGAAAGCAGGGCGGTGTACCCACCCTTGCCGATGGCGTGATAAGAGAAGAAACCGCAGACCACCGCCATCGCAAAATACGTCAGCCACGGCATGCCGAGCCACGCCTGCTGCGCCACCAGCAGTAATCCGACGCCGGCACCGATCAAGGTGCCGGTGGCGCGTTCGGCAGCTTTTTTGCCGATGTTGCCGTGATGCTGCAAACCGCCGATCACCACCAGCATGGTCACCGAGGCCCATTCGCCGTGGGGCAGGTTGATGCCGGTGGTCAACAGGATCGTTGCCAGCAAGCCGAGGGCCACGCGCACCGCATGAATCAGCCGCGCGTGCCGGTAGCGTCGATAAGGATCAAGCAACGGACGCAGGACACGGCGCAGCAAGGGCGGAAGTCGATGGGTGCTGTAAGTACTCAGTGCGGACCTCTCGTGATTGGGCTTCAGGTCAATGGAAAGGGAAAATGTAATTCATCCATGCTGCCATACGCAGGAGGATTTTGCGCATCGTGCCAATGTGGTGGAAGTGCTGACTGTACAACGCGGCCTGCCCGTAAGCACCGCCCGGCATCAGTTTGCTGTACTGGGTAAAGTCCGGATCGGTGATTTCGATGATCACCGGCACACGCCCGGCCGGCGGCGAACCGGTATAGCCGATCAAAGTGCCGGACGGTTGCACCTGACCTTCGGCAATCACCCCGATGACATTCTTCACCCGACCGGCGAACACCTTGCCGGGAATGCCATCGAACGCGACTTCTGCTTCATCGCCAACGGTCAGGCGCAGCAGGCTGTTCTGGCGCATCCATGCGGCAAAGTATTGGCCTTCCTCGGGAATGAACACCATTGAGGGACGCAACGGCAACTTGCTCGCCATCATCCCCGGCCGTAGCGAAACATGGGTGACGAAGCCTTTGCTCGGCGCGCGAACGGTGGTGTTGTCCAGCTCGAACTGGGCGTTGTCCAGTTGCGCTTGCAGATCATCGGTGCGGGCGATGGCGGCGTCCAGTTCGCGCTGGGTGCCGAAGTTGCGCCGGATCAATTCGGTGATGCGGTAGCGATCACCCTTGGCGGCGATCAATTGCGCCTTGAGCGATTTCACCCGGTTTTGAAACGGTGTGGGGTCGATGCGAAACAGCACATCGCCTTTTTCCAGCGGCTCGTTACCCTTCACCGGCACGTCGATCACCTGGCCGCTGACGATTGGAATCACCGGCACAGACACGAAGTAAGTCCGCGCCACCTCAGAGTAGGGATGGTTGTAGTTCATGGTGAAAATCAAGGCGCCGATCATCAGGATGCCGCCCAGTACGGCGGTGGGCACCGTCCATTTGTTCAGCGGAATACGGAAGATCTTGAACACTGCGACGCAGATCGCGGCGTAAGTCAGGACAAGGAGCAGATCCATAGTGTTCAGCCCTCCCGGTTGTGGGGAGCAGTGGCATTCAGCGCTTCGAGTCGTTCGAGGCGTCCTTGCAGTTCGACCACCTGTTGCTCCAGACGAACGACATGGTTTTGCACGGATTTACCGTCACCGAAGCCCCAGCCGCGATCTTCTCGATAGGCCATCGCCCAGATCCACAGGAAGGGCCAGAGCGCATGCAGCGTGAACAGACTGACCCAGCCAGTGGCATGGATCGCATCCTGATGCGGGTGTTTACGATGAACGGCAATCTCATAGGGAATGTCGTGCAACACGATGATCCCGTAAAACAGTACGAGCCCGGCAAACACCAAAACCCCTAGCGCAAAGTAATCCAGCATGGTCAAGCTCCCGGCATCCAGCACAGTGCTGGCATCAGTGTAGACACTGATTTGCCGGGCGCTTGGCGACTTTGGATCAGAACCGGATGCGGTCGCCTTTTTGCTTATTCACGATCCCGCTGACAGTCGATCAGAAGATGTAATCGGTGGTCAGGAAGCTCGAATCACGCCCGCGAATGATTTCGCTGATCAGGTCCTTGTTGCTGTCCTGAAACTTGGTTGCCACCAGCGTACGGATCGAGAACACGCGCAACGCATCGTGTACCGAGAGCGTACCTTCCGCCGAATTCTTGCGGCCGTTGAACGGGTAAGTATCCGGGCCGCGCTGGCATTGCGCGTTGAGGTTGATCCGCCCGACCTGGTTGGCAAAGGTGTCGACCAGACGGCCGACCGCTACCGGGTTGGTGCCGAAGATGCTCAACTGCTGACCGAAATCCGACTCCAGCACATAGTCGATCACGGTATCGAGATGACGGTACGGCACGATCGGCACCACCGGGCCGAACTGTTCTTCCTGATAGACGCGCATCTGCGGATTCACCGGATACAGCACCGCCGGGTAGAAGAACGATTCGCGGGATTCGCCGCCATTGGGGTTGACCACTTGCGCACCCTTGCTCTGCGCATCCGCCACCAGACCGTGCAGATAATCGACCTTGCCCGACTCCGGCAGCGGCGTCAGCGAAACACCGTTGTCCCACGGCATGCCCGGCTTCAGCGTGGCCAGTTTGGCGTTGAATTTTTCGATGAAACTGTCGACCACATCTTCATGCACGAAGAGGATTTTCAGTGCGGTGCAGCGCTGGCCGTTGAACGACAGTGAACCGGTCACCGCTTCGCTGACCGCGTTGTCGAGATCGACTTCCGGCAAAACGATGCCCGGGTTTTTCGCATCCAGACCCAGTGCGGCGCGCAAACGGTGTGGTTTCGGGTGCAGTTTTTTCAGGTCGCTGGCGGCCTTGTTGGTGCCGATGAAGGCGAAAATGTCGATCTTGCCGCTGGCCATCAGCGCGCTGACGGTTTCCCGGCCGCTGCCGTAGATCACGTTGATCACGCCGGTGGGGAAGCTGTCGCGGAACGCTTCGAGCAACGGACGGATCAGCAACACACCGAGCTTGGCCGGTTTGAACACCACGGTGTTACCCATAATCAGCGCCGGAATCAGCGTGGTGAAGGTCTCGTTCAGCGGGTAGTTGTAAGGTCCCATGCACAGCGCTACGCCGAGCGGCACGCGGCGGATCTGCCCGAGGGTGTCCTGTTCCAGCTCGAAACGGCTGGAGCGGCGGTCGAGTTCCTTGAGTGCATTGATGGTGTCGACGATGTAGTCGCAGGTGCGGTCGAACTCTTTTTCCGAGTCCTTGAGGTTCTTGCCGATTTCCCACATCAGCAACTTGACCACGGCATCGCGCTGTTGGCGCATGCGGCCGAGGAAGGCTTCGACGTGCTGAATGCGTTCGGCTACGCGCATGGTCGGCCACAGGCCCTGGCCACGGTCGTAGGCGCGGACGGCGGCGTCGAGGGCGGTGAGGGCGGTCTCGGCATCGAGCAACGGCGTGCTGCCGAGGATGACTTGTTCGTCGCCATTGTCACCTTTGAGATAGACCGGGCTGCGCACGGTGGCGAGCGGGCCGTCCCAGCGGCGCAACTGGCCGTCGACCAGGTATTCGCGTTGCTCGACCTGAGCGTCGAGGCGGTATTTTTCCGGGATGTCGCTGACAGAAGGGAACAGGTTGCCAAGGATGTTTGCTGTGGTCATGTCGCTACCCCGTGATTGGAAATCGTATGCAGGTTGAAAACAGAAACCTGTGGGAGCGAGCCTGCTCGCGAAAGCGGTTCATCAGTCAAACTTCGGCGACTGACACGGCGCTTTCGCGAGCAGGCTCGCTCCCACATTGAAAGAAGGATATGTCTTGGAATTGTGTTTCAAGCCTAGACCTCTTTAGCCCCGCTTGTGAACCCCATCTGGCCTCGTTTGCCCCCCTCGCTGTCCCGCAATGCCCTCAACCCGTTGCAGTCGCTGCCTTAAGGTGTGAGCACAACAATAAGCGAGGCCGTTATGCGGGCAATCCGACTCACTCTACTGCTGGCGTTGGCCATGGCGCTGCATGGCTGCGGCGAAGGCCCCAAACCCTCGGCCACCACCGGTCATAACGCCATGCCCAAAGACCCGGCACTGGCGCAGATCTACACCAACAGTTGCCAGCTCTGCCACGCCAACCCCGCCGCCAACGCACCACTCACCGGTGACCGCAAAGCCTGGGAGCCGCGCATCCGGCAGGGCGCCGACACGCTGCTCGACCACGCCATCAACGGCTACAACGGCATGCCGCCGATGGGGCAGTGCGTCGAGTGTTCGGAAGAACAATTTCTGCAACTGATCGGCTTCATGGCCGACCAGCCCCTCCCTCAATAAGGTGCCCGGCATGACGATGGATCTGACACGGCGTCAGTTGTTGCAACGGGCAAGTATCGTCGGTGCGTTCAGTGCGCTGGCCAGCAACCCGGCACTGGGCCAGTTGATGCGCGCGCCACGGCTGATTCCTTGGCGCAACTGGTCGGGCGGGCAGAGTTGCCTGCCTGCTGCGAGAGTCGCGCCGAAGAATCTCGATGAACTGACAACCGTCATCAAACAAGCACAAGGCAAGATCCGCCCGGTCGGTTCAGCGCATTCCTTCAGCGCGTTGGTGCCCACCGACGGCACGCTGTTGTCGCTGAGCTACTTCAATGGTCTGCTCGACCACGATGCGAAAACCCTGCAAGCCGAATTCGCCGCTGGCACGCCCATGTCACGCATGGGCCAGCCGCTGAAAGACATCGGCCAGGCCCTGCAAAACATGGCCGACATCGATTACCAAACCCTCGCCGGAGCCATTGCCACGTCGACCCACGGCACCGGCAAAAACTTCCAGTCCTACTCGGCACATGTCTGCGGTATGCAACTGGTGACGGCCAGCGGTGAAGTGCTCGACTGCGACAGCCAACGCCATGCCGAAGTATTCAACGCTGCCCGCGTCTCCCTCGGCGCACTCGGCGTGGCGACGAAGATCCGTTTGCAAAACCGCCCGGCCTATCGCCTGCGTGAACGCCAGTGGATCGCCAAGACTGAAGAGCTGCTGGAGGACATCGACAACAACACCCGAGAAAACCAGCACTGGGAAATGCTCGTCGTCACCCATTCCGACTACGCCTTGTCCATCGCCCTCAACGAAACCGATGACCCGGCGACACCGCCGATCAGTCCGGAAGAAGAGGGCGGCAACGAGTTCGTCACCCTGATCGAGAAGATCGACAAGTACGGCAGCGACTTCCCTGACCTGCGCCGCACGCTGCTCAACAACTTGCGTCATCTGGCCAGTTTCGATGATCGCGTCGGCGACTCGTTCGACATCTACGCCAATGTGCGCACGGTGCGCTTCAACGAGATGGAATACTCGGTGCCCGCCGAACACGGCCCGGCGTGCCTGCGCGAAATTCTCAAGCTGATTCAGGACAAAGACCTGCGCACCTGGTTTCCCATCGAGTATCGCTACGTCAAGGCTGATGATATTCCGCTGAGCATGTTCGAGGGCCGCGACAGCTGTTCGATCTCGGTGCACCAGCATTATCAAATGGACCATCACAATTTTTTTGCGGCGGTTGAACCGATTTTCTGGAAGTACAACGGCCGGCCGCACTGGGGCAAGTTGCACACGCTCAACGCGAAGAACCTGCAACCGCTGTATCCACGCTGGCGTGAGTTTGTCGATGTGCGTCAGGCGCTGGACCCCAGCGGGCGGTTTCTCAATGCGCATTTGTCGTCGATTTTGGGGGTGAACTGATGGCGGTCAATCGACGTAACTTTCTTCTCGGTACGTTGGGTGTCGGCGCTCTCTTGGTCGGTGTTGGCGCGTGGTTGCGCCCGGGGGATCACGGCGCGCCGTACAACGACTATTTCCGCGCGCTGAACAAAGAATTGAAGGACAACGGGCCAATGCGCCCGGTGCTGTTGATCGACCTGGATCGTCTCGATCACAACATCGATGTGGTTAAGCAGTCGGTCAAACGCGGCGGTAAACACCTGCGTCTGGTGGAGAAGTCGCTGCCCTCGCCAGGGCTGCTGAGCTACATCGCGCAACGTGCTGGGACAAAAAAATTGATGTCGTTCCATCAGCCGTTTCTCAATCACGATGCGCAGGTGTTTCCGCAGTCCGACATTCTGCTCGGCAAGCCATTGCCGGTGCGCTCGGCAGAGCTGTTTTATCAATCCCACAAAGGTCCGTTCGATCCCGCAAGGCAACTGCAATGGCTGCTCGACGGTCCTGAACGATTGCAGCAATACCTGCAACTCGCCCAAGGCTTGGGCACGCGGATGCGCATCAACATCGAACTGGACGTCGGCCTGCATCGCGGCGGCGTCAGTGATGTGAATGTCCTTGGGCAGATGCTCACGCTGATCAGCGCCAATCCGCAGTATCTGGAGTTCGCCGGATTCATGGGTTACGACCCGTTCGTGGGCATGGGGGTGCCGGGGATTCTTGGCTCGCCGGAGGAGCTGTTCGCCAAGGTCATGGTGATTTATCAGCGTTGCATCGATTTCACCCGGCAGCAGTTTCCCGCGTTGTGGCATGACGGCTTGTGCCTTAACACCGCTGGCAGCCCGAGTTACCGTATCCATGAAAACGAAAAGCTCAGCACCGAGGTTTCGGTGGGCACGGCGATGCTCAAACCGACGCACTATGATTTGCCTTCGCTGGCCGAGCATGTGCCCGCGACTTACATCGCCACGCCAGTTCTAAAAAGCACGGGGGCTGTGAACATTCCGGCGCTGGATGACAAGTCGAAACTGTTCTCGTGGTGGGATCAGAACCAGCGCCAGACCTTCTTCATCTATGGCGGCAACTGGATGGCCGAGTTCGAATCGCCTGCCGGTTTGCAAAGCAACAGCGTTTACGGTCGCAGTTCCAACCAAGAGATGGTCAACGGTTCCAATGCCGTGGGCCTGACTATCGAAGATCAAGTCTTCCTGCGCCCGACCCAGACCGAAGCGGTTTTATTGCAGTTTGGGGATTTGCTGGCGGTGCGGGGTGGCAGGATTGTCGAGGCTTGGGCCGTTTATTCATGAACTAATTCTTTCCTGCATATAGAGAGTTTCTGTTTTGTCAACTGTCAGGTTTGACAGTGGACAACTTGTCATGCCCAGGGATATTAATGAATTCGACAGTGTGATCTTAAATAAAATTGCGCTGAAAAAAATACTTTGTCGAATGAGGTGAAGAGCGATGAGCAGCGATTACAAGAAACTTGCTAAAACCAGGTCAACAGCCACGGGTGAATTTGATGTAGATGTGGAAGGGTACGGCAAGATCGTACAGCGTGATATCTATCTTTCGGCTAAGGGTCTCGGTTTCGAGGTTGGAGTCAGTGACGATCCTCCGGGAAACATGCCGCCGACAAGGTTCCTTTTTCTAGAGACTCCCAATAAATCGGCCATCGCGAAATACGATGTCAAAGAACTGAAAAGTTTTGCATACCATGATTATTCCGAATCACACAGTTATGAGTTTGTCCCCGAAAGCGGTTTTGTCAAAGTGAAGTATCAGGACTCACCCCGCCAAGCCTCTGGTGAGATTGACGTCAAGGGGCGTTTAGTCGGCAGTCCACCCCCGCAGGGTCCTGTAAATGTCAGGATTTTCGGAACGTTTGATTTGAAAGAACTATAGTCCTGTCGCCAATAACATTCGTTTGAAAAGTTTTGACGAATTAAGCAGGATGGTGGCGCCATACTTGTCAGTCGTTGTAAGTGCAGATGGCGCTGCTTTAAATTCTTTTGCTTTTGAAAGTGATAGTTCAATTTGGAAATGAAATTGAGCAGCGATTATTCCTGATCGCACCGCACAGTGCCAGCCAGTTAAATGGCAACGGGCACACCGCTTTCGCGAGCAAGCTCGCTCCCACATTTTTTGTTTATGTATGCCTGAAAACACCCACCGACCCACTCCGGTAATGAAGCTTTTATGACAAAAGTTCGGTAGCACATCGCCAGTCCGGTCATGCCTATGTAACGCGCTTGAGGGG
>Ga0247818_10003302_pt1 | contig 10430 bp, 9 predicted proteins | sample 13C_Glucose_Day1_FD_192424 | JGI IMG/M metagenome (GOLD analysis project Ga0247818, IMG submission 192424) | Soil microbial communities from agricultural site in Penn Yan, New York, United States - 13C_Glucose_Day1 | ecosystem: Environmental > Terrestrial > Soil > Agricultural land | place: USA...
CGTCGAAACCGCGTTCGCCGGCCGATCGGACGTCGCCGACTTCGTGTCCCGCGACACGGCCGAGCCCTTCGCCGTGCTGACGCTCGAGGAGTCGGTCGCCGAGAGCCGTGACCGCGTGATCTTCTCGCTCGGCTTCGGGCTCACCCGGCACGGGCGCGTGCTCAGCGACTTCGGCGACCTGTCGACGCCCGACGGAGACCGACTGCTGACCGTCGGCATGACTCGCGCGCGCCGTTCGATGGTGATCGTGTCGTCCATCCGCCCGTCCGCGTTCGACGACGGGCGACTCGACTACGGGGCAGCGACGCTCATGTCGATTCTCGGCGGCGTCGCCTCGCGTTCGCGCGAAGCACGGCTCGAGGATCTCGCCGACCCGCTCACACGTGCCCTGGCACACGAACTGCGGGCGCTCGGCGTCTCGGTCGACGTGCACTATCGCGGACTCCTGCCACTCGTCGCGCAGTACGACGGCAAGGCGGTCGTCGCCGAGATCGATCCCGAGACCCTCGGCGAATCACTCCGCGAGGCCCTCCGGCTCCGGCCGCAGATCCTGCGCCGACTCGGGTGGCACTACGTGCGGGTGCACGCGTTCGACCTGTACAGCGATCCAGCGGGCGTGGCAGCCCGGATCGCGTCGCTTCTGGGAGTCTCGCCCGAAGCGGTGACGGCCGAAACCGACACCCAGCCGTTCGATGTCCTCGAGTGACCGGCAGCGGGTCGAACGGGTTCCGGGCAGGCGTCGCGCGAAGCTGACGCCGGCGCCCGGCACGACAGGCGAGCCGGTCCGCACGGACGAAGACGATGAAACCCCGCCGGATGCGGCATCCGGATCCGAGACGGGTCCCAACGACGAGCGCATGCGGCGGGATGTCCCGCCGCACTGGTGATCGGTCAGGCGCGCGGGGTCGGTGACTGCTTCTCGAGCAGGTCGCGGATCTGCACGAGGAGCTCGGTCTCGGTGGGGAGCGGCTCTTCTTCAGCCTGCCCGAGGCCCTTGCGCGCCTCCTGGCGCTCCTTGAGGCGGTTCATGGGGTGCACGAACACGAAGTAGACGACGACCGCGACCGCGATGAAGTTGATGATCGCTGCGAGGATGAGGCCGATGGCGAACTCAGTCGTGCCACCACGGACATTCGGGATGCCGATGACCACCTCGGCGAGACTGTCGGCCTGGAACACCAGTGCGATGAGCGGGTTGATGAGTCCGGCGACGATCGCGTTCACGATGCCCGTGAACGCCGCGCCGATGACGACGGCGACCGCGAGGTCGATGACGTTGCCGCGGAGAATGAATGCCTTGAAGCCCTGGATCATGTGACGTCCCTCACTGTCTCCGGCTTCGGCCGGTCACGAACCCGACGGTGCGGGCGAGGACTTCGCCTCGGATTTCGATCCTGCCGAAGATGACGAGGACTCTCCACTTGACGAGCCGCTCGATCCGGATGATGCCGAGGGCGCGGCCGCGCGGGAGTCGGTGCGGTAGAAGCCGGAGCCGTTGAACGTCACGCCGATCGAGCCGTACTCCTTGCGCAGGGTGCCGCCGCATTCAGGGCACTCGGTGAGGGTGGGATCGGAGAAGGACTGCACCGCGTCGAAGCGGTGGCCGCACTGCTTGCAGGCATAGGCGTAGGTGGGCATGAGGTTCTTTCCGGTGGGCTCTCTCGAACTCAACGCCGCGCGGGCGTGAGGGTGAGTGTCTGAGTGGGGGTTACGACGCCGGTCACGCGCTGATCGTGCAGATCGCGCGGCACCTCATCGAGGATCTCTGTGTCGTAGACGACCGCATACACGGGCGGGCATCGCTCCATCGAGCCGATCGTCTTGTCGAAGAAGCCGCGTCCCCAGCCCAGGCGCATGCCCGTGCGGTCGACCGCGGCGGCGGGGATCACGAGCAGGTCGACGCTGTTGACGGCGATGGGCCCGAGCAGTTCGCCGACCGGCTCGGGCAGGCCGTACATGCCTTCGGCGATGTCGATGTCGGCCGTGGCGACCGCCCAGTCGAGGAGACCGTCCGCGCGCGTGACGGGAAGGAGGACTCGGATGCCGCGTGCCACGGCCCGATCGACGAACTCGCGAGTACCGGGCTCGGTCGTGGTGGACAGGAAGCACGAGATCGATCGGGCGCCGACGCGGGCGACAAGAGCATCGAGCTGCTCGGTCACACCGCGGGAAGCGGCATCCCGTGCCGACTCGGACAGGCACTGCCGGCGTTCGCGCAGCTCGGCGCGCAGGGCGCGCTTCGCGTCGGCGATCGCATCGGACATGAACCGATTCTAGGCGCGGACGCCCGTGGGCGGCTTCCGCGGGCCCTCGGCGGCCGCGGAGTGTGGGGGAAGTAGGATCGGACAATGCCCCATAAGCCCTTCAAGGCGGTCATCCCCGCCGCCGGACTCGGCACTCGCTTCCTCCCCGCGACCAAGGCCATGCCGAAAGAGATGCTGCCGGTCGTAGACAAGCCCGCCATCCAGTACGTCGTAGAAGAAGCGACGCGGGCCGGCATCCGGGACGTCCTGATCATCATCGGACGCAACAAGAACAACCTGTCCAACCATTTCGACTCCGTCCCCGAACTCGAGCGCAACCTCGAGAAGAAGGGCGACCTGGACAAGCTTGCGAAGGTGCAGGAGTCCAGCGATCTCGCCGATATCCACTTCGTGCGTCAGGGCGAGCCGAAGGGACTCGGACACGCCGTCCTGCGGGCGCGTGCGCACGTGGGCGACCACCCCTTCGCCGTGCTCCTGGGCGACGACCTCATCGACGAGCGTGACGCGCTGCTGACGACGATGCTCGCCGAGCACGAGCGCACCGGGGGCGCGATCATCGCCTTGATGGAGGTCGAGCCCGACCACATCCACATGTACGGAGCAGCAGCTGTCGAGGCGACCGATCGCGAGGGTGTGGTCAAGGTGACCGGCCTCGTCGAGAAGCCCAAAGCCGAGGACGCGCCATCGAACTTCGCCGTCATCGGTCGCTACGTGCTCAGCCCGGACGTCTTCGACATCCTCGAGCGCACCGAGCCGGGCAAGGGCGGCGAGATCCAGCTGACCGACGCCCTGCAGGAGATGGCGGCGGATCCCGACGGTCCCGGCGTGTACGGCGTGGTTTTCCGGGGTCGGCGTTACGACACCGGCGATAGAGTGGATTACATCAAAGCCATCGTGCAGCTCGCCGCAGACCGCGAAGATCTCGGGCCCGAGCTGCGACCCTGGTTCAAGGAGTTCGCAGCGACACTGTGACACGGTGAGACTGCCCGGCTGAGGGGGGATCGTGGATCTGAGCGCTCCCCGTCGGCACGGGCCGGTGTCGATTCGCCTGGTGCGTCCGCGCGATTCCCGGGTGCTGCAGCACGAGCTGATGTCCAACCGCGGCTGGCTGCGCCCGTGGGAGGCGACGAGCCCCGATGGTCCGGTGTCGTTCGACATGCGGCTCGGCATCCGTCGCCTGCTTCAGCAGTACCGCGAAGGGCTCGGCGTGCCCTTCGTCATGGAGTACGACGGTGAAGTCGCGGGTCAGCTGAACGTCTGGGGCGTCGCGAGGGGATCACTCGCCTCGGCGACGATCGGCTACTGGGTGAGCGAGCGGTTCGCCGGTCGCGGCATCACGACGATCTCGGTCGCGATGGCGACCGACATCTGCTTCAGTGAGCTGCGACTGCATCGCATGGAGATCTGCATCCGCCCCGAGAACCGTGCGAGCCTGCGCGTCGTCGAGAAGCTCGGCTTCCGATACGAGGGGCTGCGTCGGCGCTTCATCCACATCGATGGCGATTGGCGCGACCATTACGCTTTCGCTCTCGTGCGCGAAGAGGTGCCCACGGGTGTGCTCGACCGGTGGGTTCAGGGACGCGTGCCGCAGGACGCCGCGACCATACCGCCCTCGGACCGCCTGCACGCCTGACTCTGGACAGTCGTCTGAGACCGGCTGGAGACGACACGCCGGTATATCACCGACGTCCGACATGACCTCGCCTACCGTGGACACATGGGTGGGCAGGTGCTGGGTGGGGGAGTCATCGTCCTCGTCGCCGCGCTCCTGTGGCTCGTGTATCTGCTTCCGTCGTGGGCCAGTCATCGCCAGTACGACGCCGCCGAGCGAAACGCCGTCCGTCTGAACCAGGCGCTCCGCGTGCTCGCCGAGACGAGCGAGACGCCCGAGGAGGTGCGGCTCGAGCTCAACGCCCGGACGGCCCTCGCCCAGCAGAAGCTCGCGCGCCGTGCACTCGTCGAGCGGGAGGAGCTTGCCAAGCGCACGCAGAGCGAGCTCGATCAGGCCGGTCTGGAAGAGGCGCGCGCAGCGCTCGCCGTCGCGCGCGACCACCCCGCAGCGCGCCGCGCGCGTGCCCGTCGCCGTGCGCGCCAGCTCACGACGACCGTCGGTCTCGTCGCCGTCGGTCTTGTGACGTGGGGCGCGTGGTCTGCCGTCTGGAGTCTGCTGGCCGTGGGGCTGGGACTCCTCGTCGTGTGCGCTGCGCTCCTTCGTCGGATGGCGCGTGTCGGGCGCCGCGCGATCGCGGGCGTCTCGGTTCCTAATGCCGCCGTCCGCGCCGAGACCGCGCTTCAGGATGTCGCCCTCGCCGCCGAAGAGCGCTCGTGGGCACCGCGTGAGCTGCCGAGGCCGCTCACGGCGTCCGCCGGCTCACGCGCCGCGGCCATGCTCGACGCCGCCGAGGCCCGTGAAGCCCTTCGAGAGGTCGCTCTCGAAGAGGCGCTGCGGGCCAAGACCGAGGCGGAGCGGCCCCCTTCGATCACGGCCGCCCGCCGCGCACGGACCGCCGAGAATGCATTCTCGCGCATGGGCTACGTCGATGACGACGAGATCGAAGCACACGTCCGGCAGCTCCTCGAGCGGCGCGCAGCGGGCAGCTGAGCCGGCCCCCGCCTCGATTCGGAGGCGTCCGCGGACCGTGCTAATGTAGCGGAGGTTCAAGGGCCTGTGGCGCAGTTGGTAGCGCGCTTCGTTCGCAATGAAGAGGTCAGGGGTTCGAATCCCCTCAGGTCCACGAAACAGAGAGCACCCCTCCTCGGGTGCTCTTTTTTCTTGCCCGGAGCGGGCCGAGCCGGGCGCGAGGGATCGTGGGTTCTCACCCCTTTCGGGTTGCGCTCCCGTGCTCCACGCCGGGTCGGCGCTATGGTCGGGCCATGAAGAACTGGCTCGTGATCGTCATCCTCGCCGTGTCGCAGTTCGTGATGGTGCTCGACAGCACGGTCATGAACGTGTCGATCTCCCAGGTCGCGACCGACCTCGGCACGACCATCACGGGCATGCAGGCGGCCATCACCTTCTACACGCTCACCATGGCGGCATTCATGCTGACCGGTGGCAAGCTCGGCGACAAGTGGGGCCGCGCTCGAGCATTCAAGATCGGTTCGGTCGTCTACGGCATCGGCTCACTCCTCACGGCGCTGAGCCCCAACCTCACATGGCTGCTGTTCGGCTGGTCGCTCGTCGAGGGCCTCGGTGCGATCCTCGTGATCCCAGCCATCGCGGCGCTCGCAGCGGTCAACTACCAGGGCAAGGCGCGCGTCGCGGCGTTCTCGATCCTCGGCGCCGTCACGGGTCTCGCCGCCGCTGCGGGTCCGCTCATCGGTGGACTCGTGACCACCTACGGATCGTGGCGGTACGTGTTCGTCGGCGAGACGATCGTCATGATCGGCGTGCTCCTCGTCTCGGGCAAGATCAAGGACGTCCCCGCAGACCCCAAGGTCAAGATCGACCTGCTGAGCGTCATCCTCTCTGCCGGCGGCATGGCGCTCCTCGTCTTCGGCGTCCTGCAGTCCAAGACGTGGGGCTGGTTCGTGCCGCTGAACTCGCCCGAGATCAACGGCCAGGAGGTGGCGCCGTTCGGCGTCTCACTCGTGACCTACCTGATCCTCCTCGGCATCGTCGTGCTGTGGTGGTTCGTGCAGCGGCAGCGCAAGCTCGTCGAGGCGGGACGGATGCCGCTTCTCAAGGTCAGCCTCTTCCGCATCGCGGCACTCCGCAGCGGTCTCTCGGGCTTCCTCGTGCAGTACTTCGCGATCGCCGCTCTCTTCTTCGTCATCCCCGTGTACCTGCAGACGATGCAGGGATTCGACGCGCTCGAGACTGGCCTGAAGATCCTGCCGCTGTCGGCGGGCCTCATCCTCTTCTCGGTGCTCGGCTCGTGGCTGACGTCGCGCCGCTCCGCCCGCCGGATCGCCCAGGTCGGCCAGATCACGATGGCGCTCGGCCTCCTCTTCGTCCTCGCGGCGATCCAGCCCGAGCTCGCCGGATGGCCGTTCGCCGTCGGCATGTTCATCGTCGGTGCCGGGTTCGGTCTGCTCGCCTCGCAGCTCGGCAACGTCAACATGTCGGCTGTCGAGAAGGACGACACGTCCGAGGTGGGCGGGCTTCAAGGCACCTTCCAGAACCTCGGCTCGTCGTTCGGTACGGCGATCGTCGGCTCGGTGTTCATCCTGCTCCTGTCGTCGGGCTTCACCACCGCCGTCGGCCAGAACACGACCATCACGCCGGAGGAGAGTCAGCAGGTCGTCGCCACCCTCAGCGAAGGGGTGCCGATCATCTCGCAGGCGGAGGCCGAGAAGCTCGTCCTGGAGGCAGGCGGCTCGCAGGAGGCGGCGACCGCAATCGCCCAGGACTACGCCGACTCGCAGATCGCGTCGCTTCAGCAGGCGATCTTCATCGTGTTCGCCCTCATGGTGCTCTCGCTGCTCCTGTCGCGCCACCTCCCCGCCGAGATCGCCGCGAAGAAGGACGAGGAGTCGGAGCCTGAACTGACGACCTGACGGGCCTCCCGCCCGTCCGTGAACGACGGATGCCCCGGCCGCAGCGGTCGGGGCATCCGTCGTCTTGAGGGTCAGACGTTCGCGTGCTCGCGAGCGCGCAGGTCCTTGCGGAGGATCTTGCCTGACGTCGACTTCGGGATGATGTCGATGAACTCCACGCGGCGCACCTTCTTGTGCGGGGAGACGTTCTCGGCGACATAGACCATCACTTCGTCTGCGGTGAGACCCGAGTCGGGCCGGGGGACGACGAACGCCTTGGGGATCTCCTGCTTGTCGTCGTCGAGGATGCCGATGACGGCGGCATCCATGACCTTGGGGTGGCGAAGGAGAAGGGCCTCGAGCTCGGCGGGAGCGATCTGGTAGCCCTTGTACTTGATGAGCTCCTTCACGCGGTCGACGATCGAGAAGTAGCCGCCATCGTGATAGACCGCGATGTCGCCGGTGTGGAGGAAGCCGTCGGCGTCGAGCGTCTCGGCCGTCGCCTGCGGGTTGTTGAGGTACCCGAGCATGACATTGGGGCCCTTGACCCACAGCTCGCCGGGAAGTGTCACGCCATCGGCGCCGACCTCGGTGATCTCGTCGCCCGTGGCAGGGTCGATGAGCTTGCACGACTCGTTCGGCAGCAGGGTGCCCACCGAACTCACCGGGATGTCGTGCCGGTCGTGGGGCATCGCGTGCGACACGGGGCTCAGCTCGCTCATGCCGTAGCCCTGCATCATGCGGGCGTGGATGCGCCTCCCGGCCAGCTCAGCGGTCTCGCCATCGAGGGGCGCGGCGCCCGAGAACACCGTGTGCACGCTCGAGATGTCGAACTGGTCGACGATCGGATGCTTCGCCAGCGCGACCGCGATGGGCGGCGCGATGTAGAGATAGGTGCAGCCGAAGTTCTGGATGTTGGTGAGGAACTCGACCAGATCGAACTTCGGCATGGTCACGAGGCTCGCGCGCTGACGAAGGGCGAGGTTCAGCAGCACCGTCATCCCGTAGATGTGGAAGAAGGGCAGGACGGCGAGCACGCGGTCCTCTGGGAGAAGCACGATGCTCACTCGGGACTGCTGGACGTTCGCGACGAGGTTGCGATGGCTCAGCATCACGCCCTTCGGGATGCCCGTGGTGCCCGACGAGTAGGGGAGCACCGCGACGTGCGTGGCGGGGTCGAACGTCACGTCGGGCGCGGCGTGCTGCTCGGTCAGGAGCTCCCGGAGGTTCGGGTGGCCTGAGGCGCCGTCGAGCACGATGACGCGCTTGTGCGGGATGCCGACCGCTTCGGCAGCGGCGGAAGCCTGGGCGAGCAGCGGTGAGACGGTGACGAGCCAGGTGGCACCGGCATCCCGCAGCTGCTTCTCGATCTCGCCTGCGGTGTAGAGGGAGTTGACCGTGGTGACCGTCGCGCCGGCGCGCAGGATGCCGTGGAAGACGGTCGCGAAGGCGGGGACGTTCGGGCAGAGCAGACCTATGACCGTGTCGGTGCCGACGCCACGCGTCGCCAGCGCACCGGCGAACGCATCGACCTGAGTCTTGAGCGCGCCATAGGTGGTCTCGGCGCCCGTGGCGGGATCGAGGAGTGCGACACGGGCGGCATCATCGGGCGTGAGCGACCCGAAGAGGTAGTCGTAGACGCTGACGTCGGGGATCTCGACATCGGGGTACGGACTTGGGAACACGAGGCTTCTCCCTTGACTCATCGTGCGGCGGCCGGCGACGTTGCCGGTCCGGCTCCATCCTCGCACGACGGAGCAGTGAGGATGCGACTGAGTGCCGCTTCTGAAGGCACTCAGTCGCATCCGAGGGTGCATCAGGCGAGAGCGTGGGTCCTCTTCATGCCTGCGTCGAGGCGTTCCGCGGCAAGGTCCTCTGCGGCCTCGAGCGGAGTGATCCCGCGGGCCTCGGACTCGTCGAAAACGCGGCGGACCGTGTCGCCGATGGCGGCCACACGGGTCATGATCTCGGCCTTCGTGCCGAGCTTCTTCGCTTCGAGGTCGAGGTAGATGACACCACCCGCGTTGACGAGGAAATCGGGCGCGTACAGGATGCCGCGTCCCGCGAGACGAGCGGCGCCAACGTGCGCGGCGAGCGGATTGTTCGCGGGACCGCACACCGCCAGGGCGTCGAGGCTGTCGATGACCTCATCCGTGAGGATGCCCCCGATCCCGGCCGGAACGAACACATCGGCAGCGACCAAGTGCTCGGTGCCCGGTTCGCTCCATCCGGCGCCGAGCTGAAGTGCGAGGTCGCGCTTGAGCGGGTTCACGTCGGTCACGGCCAGCTGCGCACCCTCCGCCGCGAGTCGGACGGCGAGACGGCTGCCGACCTGGCCGAGGCCGGAGATGGTGATGCGGCGCCCGGAGACATCGGCCGAGCCGGTCACCCGCTCGAGCGTCGCCCGGATGGACTCGTAGACCCCGACGCTCGTGGGGCCGGCAGGTTCACCCGAACCACCCACTGCATCGGGGAGGCCCACGACGTGCTCGGTGCGTTCGCTGACGGTCAGCATGTCGTCGGTCGTCGAGCCGACGTCTTCTGCAGTGCGGTAGAGCCCGTGCATCGATTCGACGGCATCTCCGAGGTCGAGGAAGGCTGCTCGGCGTCGCTCGCCCTCGAGCGTCATGCCCCGCTCGAGCCCGATGACGGCCTTGCCGCCGCCGGCGTCCAGGCCCGCTGCGGCGTTCTTGAGGGTCATCGCAGCCGAGAGGCGCAGGGCGTCGCCGAGAGCGTCGCTCCAGTGCGGGTAGGTCCACACGCGCGCTCCGCCGAGGGCCGAGCCGAGCACGGACGAATGCAGGGCGACGGCGATGAACAGTCCGCTCCGCCGTCCGGTGATCACCTCCACGCGTTCATGCGTGAAGTCGGGCAGGGGCAGGTCGTGCGGTGTGTGCGTCATCGCGTTCATCCTTCGGGCGGGCCTTTTGGGCTGTGCTCTGCGGGGGCCGCGGCGTTGCGGCATCCGTCCTTCCATTGTGCTCCTTCGTCGGGTCGACCCGCCAACGTGACGCTCGGGCCGCACGCTCCCGGGGCAGCGCCGTCGGGACCGCAGTCGCCGATCATCGTGCCGACGCGTGCGCGGGCCGGCGGCATCCGTCCCCCCGTGCGCTGAGCCGGCGCTAGCCTCGGAACATGGCCGAGCAGTACACGCACGGGCACCACGAGAGTGTCCTGAGATCGCATAGCTGGCGTACGGTCGAGAACTCCGCCGCCTACCTCGCCCCCCACGTGAAGCCGGGGCTCTCGGTGCTCGACGTGGGGTCCGGTCCGGGCACGATCACCGTCGACCTCGCTGAGCGTGTCGCACCAGGGCGGGTGACGGGACTGGATGCCTCCGCCGACGTCGTGGCCCAGGCGCAAGCTCTCGCCGAGGAGCGAGGGATCGGCAACGTGACGTTCGCTGTCGGCGACGCGTACGCCCTCGAGCGGCCGGACGGGGGCTTCGACGTCGTGCACGCGCACCAAGTGCTGCAGCACCTGGCGCGTCCCGTCGACGCGCTGCGGGAGTTCCGGCGTGTGCTCGCGCCCGGGGGAGTGGTCGCCGTGCGCGACGTCGATTACGAGGGCGTCATCTGGCACCCGCGCGTGCCCGCGCTCGACGAGTGGCTCGACGTCTACCTGCGGACGCATCGCGCGGTCACCGGCGAACCCGCCGCGGGGCGGCAGCTCAAGGCATGGGCACGC
>Ga0247818_10003304_pt1 | contig 10427 bp, 7 predicted proteins | sample 13C_Glucose_Day1_FD_192424 | JGI IMG/M metagenome (GOLD analysis project Ga0247818, IMG submission 192424) | Soil microbial communities from agricultural site in Penn Yan, New York, United States - 13C_Glucose_Day1 | ecosystem: Environmental > Terrestrial > Soil > Agricultural land | place: USA...
GGAGAGGATGAGCGCCGCAAGCAGGATCAGCGGCACCCCGATGAAGACAAAGCGCCCCCGCCGGGTGAGCCGCAGCGGAGCCTGCTTGGCCTGCTGCCCGCGGCCTGCGGAGCCGATCCCGCCGGCCGGACTGGCCAAACCCCGCCGGCCGGCGGACACACCGCCGTCAGGCCGGCCGTAGTCGCCGAATGCGTCGCGGCCGAAAGTGTCGTGAAACGCGTTTGATGCTGACATGAACTGAGCCCTCCTGGACCATACTGTGCCGCCCGGCGTACTCCACGTACTTGCCGCCAACCGGCTTAACCTTCGAACAAAAAACCGAACGTCATGCTGTGTCCGAACCGTGCTCCCCCGTCGAACCGCGAAAGACTAGAACACATATTCGAACCTTGCTTGTTCTGTTTTAGCACTTATCAACGAACAATGTCGAGACTCGCTAGAACAAATGTTTGAAAAAGCTGTGCGGCTGGCCTACGTTTGAGTCAAAGAACAACCACTTCTGCAGTTGATCAGCAGGGTCTGACATTTTCAGGCCGGAAGTTCCCGGCACCCGCAGCCACGGCGGCCGGGCGGAACGGAAAGGCGTTGGCGAACATGGCAGCACAAGCCACTGGCGGCAGGGCCACCCAGCGGGGCCCGCAGGCGGCCCGGCCACCCAAAAGCCTCACCGTCCGGCAAAAGAAGATCCTGGAAACCATCCAGCGGTCGGTCACGGACAACGGTTATCCGCCGTCCATGCGCGAGATTGGCGACACCGTTGGCCTGGCGAGCCTTTCCAGCGTCACCCACCAGCTCTCACAGCTGGAGAAACTGGGCTACCTGCGGCGCGACCCCAAGCGCCCCCGCGCCATGGAAGTACTCATGCCGCTGACCCTCGACGAGGGAACCACGAAGATTTCAGGCGGCGGAAAGTCCGGCGGCCTGCGCACTGTCGGCGGATTGTCCGTGTCCGAACTGGCCAGCGCCACCGACACCGCCATGGTGCCGCTGGTGGGCCGCATCGCCGCCGGCGGGCCGATCCTGGCCGACCAGGTCGTCGAGGACGTGATGCCCCTGCCCCGCCAGCTCGTGGGCCACGGCGAGCTCTTTATGCTCAAGGTCGCGGGGGACTCGATGATCGACGCCGCCATCTGCGACGGTGACTGGGTGGTGGTACGCCGCCAAGGCGACGCCGTCAACGGGGACATCGTCGCCGCGCTGCTGGACGACGAGGCGACGGTCAAGACGTTCCGCCAGCGCGACGGCCACACCTGGCTGCTGCCGCAGAACACCCAGTACGAGCCCATCCTCGGCGACCACGCCGTCATCATGGGCAAAGTCGTCTCGGTGCTGCGCTCCCTCTAGGACCGGCCAGCCGGTCCCCCACCAGCTGCGAAGCAGGGCCCCGCCGGCATCCGGCGGGGCCCTTCGCGTTCCCCTGGACTACGCGGCGGGCTGCCCGGATTCCTTCGCGAGCCGCTCCAGGGCCGCGAGGGCGATCGCAGGGTCCGTGGTGGGCCAGAACGGCGGCAGGGCGGCGCGGAGGAATCCCCCGTAACGCTCGGTGGAGAGCCGTGAGTCCAGCACTGCCACCACTCCCCGGTCCGTCGTCGTGCGGATCAGGCGGCCGGCGCCCTGGGCCAGGCGGATGGCGGCGTGGGTCGCGGAAACGCTCATGAACCCGTTGCCGCCGGCCTGGGCCACCGCACGGGACCGTGCCGTCATCAGAGGGTCGTCGGGCCGGGGGAACGGAATCCGGTCGATCACCACAAGCCGGCAGGACGTTCCCGGCACGTCGACACCCTGCCACAGCGACATGGTGCCGAAGAGGCAGGTGTCCGGTTCGTCGGCGAACTGTTTCACCAGCGCCGTCATGGTCGAGTCCCCCTGGCAAAGGATGCTCATGTCCAGCCGCGGCCGCAGGGCGTCGGCGGCATCCTCGGCGGCGCGCCGGGAGGAGAACAGGCACAGGGCCCCGCCGCCGGAGGCCCGGATCAGCTTCTCGAGCTCGTCGAGGGCCTCCGGGGACGTGCCACGGCCGGGCTTGGGCAGGTGCTTGGCCACATAGAGGATGCCCTGCTTCGGATATTCGAAGGGCGAGCCGACGTCGACCCCGGTCCAGCTCGGGGCGCCCGGGCCGACGAGGCCCAGGCCGCCGGCGGCCGGCTCGAAGGCTGACCCGATCGCCAGTGTCGCCGAGGTCAGGATGACGGTGTGGTCCGCGAACAGACCCTCGCGGAGCCGTCCGGCGACGCTGAGCGGGGCGATGTTGATCAGGGCCGGCGCGGACTCGTCGGGCTGGGAGTAGCCCTGCTGCGGGTCGAAGGTGCTGTTGCGGGAAAACCAGACCACCTCGCGGTTTTCGCGGGCGGCGAGCAGGCGTTCGCACAGCTCAAGGATCACCATGAGGCGGGAGCGCGCGAGCTGACGTCCGCCGTCGGCCGTGTTGGCGCTGTCCCCCTTGGAGTCGGACAGTGCCGCGCGGCAGGCGTCCCGCAGCTGGTCCACGCAGTCCAGCTGTTCGCTGTTCAGGCCGTTGGGCATGAGTCCGCTGGGGACCCCTTCGATGGCCAGTTCGAGGTTGGACGCGGCGTTGTTCAGCGCGTCCACGGTGATGCCGGTGTTTTTCCGGGCCCCGGACGCGGCGGCGTGCACCATCGCGACGGAGAGCTGGCCGGACACGGCGCCCGTCACCCGGTCCTGCAGCTCGTGGGCTTCGTCCACCACCACAACGTCGTATTCCGGCAGCACCGCCAGGCCCTCAAAGGCGCTGACGGCCAGCATCGCGTGGTTGGTGACGACGACGTCGGCATCCGCGGCGTTCTGCCGGGCCAGTTCGCTGAAGCATTCGGCCGCGAGGGGGCACTTCTGCGCGCCCAGGCACTCCATGGAGGTGACGGATACCTGCCGCCAGGCACGGTCCGTGACGCCGGGCAGGAGTTCGTCCCGGTCCCCCGTCACGGTGTCCTCGGCCCATTCCCGCAGCCGGACCACTTCCTTGCCGAGCTGGGACGACGGGCCGCCCATCGCCGCGGCGAAATGCGGGACGGACGTGTCCTCGCCGAGCGAGAACAGCTGGCCCTCGGAAGGCTCTTCGGAAGGGAAGCCGCCGTCGAGCTTGTGGCGGCACACATAGTTGGAGCGGCCCTTGACGAGGGCGACCTTGACGGGACGCTCCAGCGCCGGGGTGATGGTCTTCAGCAGCCGGGGCAGGTCCCGGCCGACGATCTGGGTCTGCAGGGCCAGCGTGGCGGTGGAGACGAGGGTGGGCTTGTCGCTGACGAGTGAATGGGCGATCAGCGGGATCAGGTAGGCGAGGGACTTGCCGGTTCCGGTGCCGGCCTGGACCAGCAGGTGGTCGCCGCTGTCAATTGCGCGCGCCACCTGCCGGGCCATTTCGTGCTGGCCGTCGCGGCTCTGGCCGCCCATGCCGGACACGGCGCGGTCGAGGAGTTCGATGACGAACTCCCCGCCGGCCGGGCCGCGTGTTCCTGCCGAACTCTTTCCGGCGGGTTCGGTCCCGGCGGCCTCAGTCATTGCTGATGAACGAATCCAGTTCAGCGGCGAATCCCTCGCGCACCATCACAACGGCGCGGGTGCCCGCTTCCTCGTGGTCGAGGCTGAGGATCTCGGCGTCGGTCTCGTGCAGCTTGCTGAGCAGGTCCCCGCGGTTGTACGGGATCATCAGTTCGAGCTTCACGCTGGGCCGCGGGATGCCTTCGCTGATGGCCTTGAGCAGTTCCGGGATGCCCTCGCCGGTGCGTGCCGACACCACCACGTGGCGCGGTTCACGCTGCTTGAGCCGTTCGATCACGAAGGGATCCGCGGCGTCGGCCTTGTTCAGGACGATGATTTCCGGCACCTTGCGGGCGTCGACTTCGCTGAAGACCTTGCGGACGGCGGCGATCTGGCCTTCGGGATCCGGGTGGGAGACGTCCACGACGTGCAGGATCAGGTCCGCGTCGGCGACTTCCTCCAGGGTGGAGCGGAAGGCCTCCACGAGCTGGGTGGGGAGCGACCGGACGAAGCCCACGGTGTCGGCGAGGGTGTAGCCCAGCCCGTCCGAGGTTTCGGCCTTGCGGACCGTCGGGTCCAGCGTGGCGAACAGGGCGTTCTCCACCAGCACGCCGGCGTCGGTCAGGCGGTTCAGCAGCGAGGACTTGCCGGCGTTGGTGTACCCGGCGATCGCCACGGACGGCACGGAGTTGCGACGGCGGTTGGCGCGTTTGGTCTCCCGGGCCGGCTTCATCGCGGCGATTTCACGCCGCAGCTTGGCCATCCGGGTGCGGATCCGGCGGCGGTCCAGTTCGATCTTGGTTTCACCGGGACCGCGCGAGCCCATGCCGGCGCCGGCGCCGCCCACCTGGCCACCGGCCTGGCGGGACATCGAGTCACCCCAACCGCGCAGGCGCGGGAGCAGGTATTCGAGCTGGGCCAGTTCCACCTGGGCCTTGCCCTCGCGGCTCTTGGCGTGCTGGGCAAAGATGTCCAGGATCAGGGCCGTGCGGTCGATGACCTTGACCTTGACGTTGTCTTCCAGGCTGCGGCGCTGGGACGGTGCCAGTTCGGCGTCGACGACGACGGTGTCGGCGCCGGTGGACATCACGATGTCCTTGAGCTCCTGGGCCTTGCCGGAGCCGAGGAAGGTCCCCGGATCGGGCTTCTGGCGGCGCTGCACTATCCCGTCGAGGACCTCCGAGCCGGCGGTCTCGGCGAGGGCGGCGAGTTCGCGGAGCGAGTTCTCGGCGTCGGCGAGGGTGCCTTCGGTCCAGAGGCCGGCCAGCACGACGCGCTCGAGGCGCAGCTGCCGGTATTCGACTTCGGTGACGTCTTCGAGTTCCGTGGACAGCCCGGCGGTACGGCGCAGGGCGTGCCGTTCCTCGAGGTCCTGCTGGTCGCCGTCGTAGTTGCTGTGTTCCTCGTCCTGCCGGGAGATCGCCTGCGCCTTGCCGAGCACCGAAGTGGGCTCGCCGGCAGCCGGGGCTGCCTTCCGGGCAGGGGTGTCCTTGGAGAGGATCCGGTCGATGACAGCCTGGATTTCGGCAGGACTCATGTCCTGGGCTGCTGAATCGGGTCCGGTGTTGGGCTGGCTGGTCATGGTCTCCTTTAGAGGTTCGGCAATTTCAGAATAGTGCCGATCGGTGCTGTCTGGGGCGGTATTCGCGCTGGGCTGACGACTATTCGTCATTCGGGTCTCCTGGAGTGCCCGCGGCAGCGGTGCCGGGGCAGGGCGGGCTCCGCGAGGGAGCAATGGGAAAGGGGAGGGAACCGGCGTGGATTGGCCGTGAGGAGGGAGGAACTGTCCGCTCGGCCGGGCTCCATGAGCACTGCCGGACTCCAAGTGGATCGGACGCCAGCGGCGGGACCCTTTTCAGGATCACCGCGGGGTGGCGCACTGAGCGGAAGGTAACTACCTGCGTCGCTGCGGGGACGGGATTTAACCCGTGCCGGCTACTTGAAGTTCAAGAACATGTTTTTAAGACTAGCAGACCGCCCGGACGCCTCCGGTCCCCCGCCCCCGTTTCGCCTCCGGGCCGGGGGCCAACTAATCTGGGCAGTTATGGAGTCTGCACACTATTTCAGCGCCCAGCCGGCCGGGCCGTTCACCCGCAAGCCACTGACTGTGGAACTTGCCGGTGAGACCCGGCACCTGCAGACGTCCTCCGGCATCTTCAGCCCGGACGGCATCGACAAGGGCACGGCTGTGCTGCTGGCCGAGGCTCCTGCCCCGGCCCCGCAGGGCACGCTGCTGGACATCGGCTGCGGCTGGGGGCCCATCGCCCTGACCATGGCCCTGCGGGCACCGCACGCCCAAGTTTACGCCGTGGACGTCAACGAACGGTGCGTGGCCCTGACCAATGAGAACGCCGCGCTGCTGGGGCTCGGCAATGTCACGGCCAGCACGCCCGACGCCGTCGACCCAGGGCTCCGCTTCGACACGATCTGGTCCAACCCGCCCATCCGGATCGGCAAGGACGAGCTGCATGCCCTGCTGCTGCTGTGGCTGCCGCGGCTGGCGCCCGGCGGCTCCGCGTGGCTGGTGGTGCAGAAGAACCTGGGGTCGGATTCCCTGCAGCGCTGGCTGGCCGCGGAGCTGGACAGCAGCTTCACGGTGACGCGCGAGAGCACCTCGAAGTCGTTCCGGATCCTTCGGGTCAGGAAAGCGTCCCACTAGCAACGATCACCGCGGGGCCGCTGAGTTCGACGTGTTCGTGGCCCTCCGCCCCGAGGAAGAACTTCACCCCGACGACGCCGCCCGGGACGTGCACGTTCCACTCGTCCGGGGCGCCCTGGCCGGCCCAGTGGCGGATCGCGACGGCGGCCGCGCAGGCGCCGGTGCCGCAGGACTGCGTTTCCCCCACGCCCCGCTCATGAACGCGCATGGTGATGGTTCCGACGCCGTCGTGGACCAGCGGCTCGGACGGGACGACGAACTCGACGTTGGTGCCGCGGGGTGGCGTGGGATCCACATGGGGCGCGGTGAACAGCTGCGTGGCCTCCAGCTCGGCCAGTTCGGCCAGCGCCACGACGGTATGCGGGTTCCCCATGCTGACGGACAGGGCGGGCCGTGCGACCTCCAGCCCCGTAGCGCTGACCAGCGAATCCATGGCCCGCGCGGTGGCCTCGCCCGGGAAGATGAACTCCCAGGGGCCCATGTCGACGGCGTAGCCTGCGGCCGTGCGGACGATCGTTTTGGCGCCGCCCCGGGTGCCGATGGTCAGCGATTCGCCGGCGGGTAGCTCGACCAGGCCTTCGGCGATCAGGAAGTGCACAAAGACGCGGACGCCGTTGCCGCACATCTCGGAGAGCGAACCGTCGCCGTTGCGGTAGTCCATGAACCATTCGGCGTCCGGGTGCTGTCCCAGCAGCTCCTGGCCCTCCGCGAGCAGCCGGGACGGGACGGCGCGGATCAGCCCGTCGCCGCCGATGCCCCGGTGCCGGTCGCAGAGGACCGCGACCTGCTCCGGCGTCACCGCCAGGGTGCCGTTGGGGTCTGCCAGGAGCACAAAGTCGTTCCCCGTGCCGTGGCCTTTGGAAAATTTGAGTCCGCTCAGGGCGGCTGTGTCACCGGTGGAGTTGCGGTCAGCGGCCACGGCCAGGGTTTCGTCCATGCTCCAAGGTTACCGTTCCGGCTCGAGCCGCCGGCAAACGCCCCAGCACTCCCCCGCGGTACGCGGGACGGTCACCCGGCGAGGCAGAGGGCTGCCGCCTTGGCCACGAGGTCCGGGTCCTGCCAGCCGAGCCAGTGGATCCGGGGATCGGCGCGGAACCAGGTCAGCTGGCGGCGGGCAAACTGCCGGGTGGCGACGATGGTCTCCTCCGCGGCCTGCGCCGCGTCGGATTCGCCGTCGAGGACCTTGAGGAACTGCGCGTAGCCGAGGGCGCGCGGGGCCGTCCGCCCGAGCCGGAGTCCGGCGGCGTCGAGCGTCCGGACTTCCTCGAGCAGCCCCCGGTCCACCATGGTGTGGACCCGGCGGGCGAGCCGTTCCCGGAGCTGTTCCCGGTCCACGTCGAGCCCGATCTGCACGGCGGGCCGGATGTACTCGCGGGTGGGCATAAAGGAGCTGAAGGGCCGTCCGGTCAGCTCGAACACTTCGAGCGCGCGGATGATCCGGCGCGCGTCGCCGAGCCGGCCGGCGGAGACCGGGTCCACGCCTTCCAGCCGGGCCCGCAGCGGCGCCGCTCCGCCGGTTTCCAGTTCCGCTTCGAGCCGGTGCCGGACGGCGGGATCCGTGCCCGGAAATTCCAGCACATCCAGGGCGGCCCGGACGTAGAGCCCTGAGCCTCCGGCCAGGATGGCGCGTCTGCCGCGGGCGTGGATGTCGGCGATGAGCGCACGGGCCTGGTGCTGGAACTCCGAGACGCTGGCTTCCTCGGTGACGTCCAGGATGTCCAGGAGGTGGTGCGGCACTCCCCTGCGTTCGGCCTCGGTGATCTTGGCGGTGCCGATGTCCATGCCGCGGTAGAACTGCATGGAGTCGGCGTTGATGACCTCGCCGCCGAGCTCCAGTGCCAATGAGACGGCGAGGTCGGACTTGCCGGAGCCGGTGGGCCCGACGACGGCGACGACCGGCAGCGCCGGTACTGCACCGTCATGGGCCGCACCGGCCTGGGCAGCGCCGACCTCGGCGGCCAGGACTTCGCCCGCCGGGGCGTCCTGCGGATCCGCCACGGGCTAGCGGCCGAGGACGGGAAGGGTTGGCATGCCCAGGGATACTCCCTTGGTGCCGGCGGCGGTTCCCGGAACGGGCGCGCCGCAGGAGTCCGCCTGGGACCTGTCCCAGGCGTCGCCTGCCCGGGACCGGCGAAGGCTGTAGTCGTCCGCCGTTGCCGGGTCGGCCACGAGGTGGAACGCGGCGGCCTCGGTGATGGTCACGGTGACGAGGTCGCCGGGGCGGGGCGTCTCGGCGCCGGCCGGCACGGAGAAGTGGACCAGGCGCTGGTCCTGGGACCGCCCGGAGAGCCGGTGGGTTTCCCCGGCCTTGCGACCGGACTGTGCCGTGACCATGACCTCCACGCGCCGGCCGAGCTGGCGGGCGTTCTCCTCGGCGGCGATCCTGTCCTGCAGGGCGGTGAGGCGTTCGAAGCGTTCCTGCACCACGGCCTTGGGGAGCTGGTCGGGGAGCTCCGCGGCGGGGGTGCCCGGCCGTTTGGAGTACTGGAAAGTGAAGGCGGTGGCGAAGCGGGACTTCTCCACGACGTCGAGCGTGGCCTGGAAGTCCTCCTCGGTTTCACCGGGGAACCCGACGATGATGTCGGTTGAGATGGCGGCGTGCGGGATCTTCGCGCGGACCTTGTCCAGGATGCCGAGGAACTTGGTCGAGCGGTACGAGCGCTTCATGTCCTTGAGGACCTTGTCCGAGCCGGACTGCAGGGGCATGTGCAGCTGCGGCATGACGTTGGGGGTCTCGGCCATGGCGTCAATGACGTCGTCGGTGAAGGCCGCGGGGTGCGGGCTGGTGAACCGGACGCGTTCCAGGCCGGGGATGTCCCCGCAGGCGCGGAGCAGTTTGGAGAAGGCCTGCCGGTCGCCGAATTCAACGCCGTAGGAGTTTACGTTCTGGCCCAGCAGGGTGACTTCGATCGCGCCGTCGGCGACGAGCGCCTCGATCTCGGCCAGAATGTCGCCGGGCCGGCGGTCCTTTTCCTTGCCGCGCAGGGCCGGGACGATGCAGAAGGTGCAGGTGTTGTTGCAGCCCACGGAGATCGACACCCAGCCGGAGTAGACCGAGTCCCGCTTGGTGGGCAGCGTGGAAGGGAACACGTCGAGGGACTCGAGGATTTCCAGCTGCGCCTCGTTGTTGTGGCGGGCCCGTTCCAGCAGGGCCGGCAGGGCGCCGACGTTGTGGGTGCCGAAGACGGCGTCGACCCACGGCGCCTTCTTCAGGATGGTGTCGCGGTCTTTCTGCGCGAGGCAGCCTCCGACGGCGATCTGCATTCCCGGATTGGCGGCCTTCACCGGAGCCAGGATGCCGAGGTTGCCGTAGAGCTTGTTGTCGGCGTTTTCCCGCACCGCACAGGTGTTGAAGACCACGACGTCGGCCAGCTCCCCGGCGGCGGGGACGTAGCCGGCGGCTTCGAGCATCCCGGACATGCGCTCGGAGTCGTGCACGTTCATCTGGCAGCCGAAGGTCCGCACCTGGTAGGTGCGGGGCGGCAAGGGCTGTGCCTCGGCGCCCGGGGTGGACGAGGCGTCCGTGGAAGGGGTGGTGCCGGCTGCTGGGGAGGGAATGGTCAAACTCACCTGTTAAGGGTACCGGGTCGGCACGGCGCCGGGGTGTCCTCAGAAATCGGCCGGTGGCCCTGCGTCCGGACCTGCCACGGCCTCGTCGAGGACTTCGCCCACGATCCGGAAGGCCTGGGACGGCTGATACCCCTTGCGGGCGAGCATGGACGCGAGCCGCCGCGTGGTTTTGTCCCGCTCGGCACGGTCCTCGAACCCGGTCACGCCCCGGAGCTTCCGCTGGACCAGTTCGCGGGCCGCGGATTCCTCGTCCTCGTCGCTGAGCTGTTCGAGGGCGACGGCCGCGGTCTCCGTGTCGATGCCCTTTTCGGCGAGTTCCCGCCGGAGCGCCCCTTTGGCGAGTTTGCGGCTCTGCGAACGGGACCGCACCCACATCTCGGCAAAGTCGGCGTCGTCGACGAGCTTCACTTCCTCGAAGCGGTCCAGCACGGCCTCGGCGACGTCGTCCGGGACGTTGCGCTCGGCCAGTTTGCGGGCCAGCTGCAGCCGGCTCTTGGGCGAGTTCGTCAGCTGCCGCAGGACAATGGCACGGGCGACAGCCGCGGGATCCGCCTCACGGTCCAGGTCACGGTCCTGGTCACGGTCTTGCCCGCCGGCGGCACGCGCGCGGCGTGCCCCGTCCCCGGCCGGGTCCCCGTCGACAAAGCCGGGGGCAGGAGTCCGGGACGGGAACCCTGCCCCTTGGCGCCGTCGGCCGTTAGAA
>Ga0247818_10003306_pt1 | contig 10424 bp, 7 predicted proteins | sample 13C_Glucose_Day1_FD_192424 | JGI IMG/M metagenome (GOLD analysis project Ga0247818, IMG submission 192424) | Soil microbial communities from agricultural site in Penn Yan, New York, United States - 13C_Glucose_Day1 | ecosystem: Environmental > Terrestrial > Soil > Agricultural land | place: USA...
GAGAAGAAGTGCGGCCACCTCGGCGGCAAGGTGCTGATCCCAACCCAGCAGCACGTCCGCACCCTGAACGCCGCCCGCCTGGCAGCCGACGTCGCCGGCACCCCCACGGTCGTCATTGCCCGCACCGACGCCGAGGCAGCCACCCTGATCACCTCCGACGTCGACGAACGCGACCAGGAATTCATCACCGGCGAGCGCACCGCCGAGGGCTTCTACAAGGTCCGCAACGGGATCGAACCCTGCATTGCCCGCGCCAAGGCCTACGCCCCGTACTCCGACCTCATCTGGATGGAGACCGGCACGCCGGACCTGGAGCTGGCCCGCAAGTTCGCCGAATCCGTCAAGGCCGAGTTCCCGGACCAGATGCTCTCCTACAACTGCTCGCCGTCCTTCAACTGGCGCAAGCACCTGGACGATGCCACCATCGCCAAGTTCCAGCGCGAACTCGGCGCCATGGGCTTCACCTTCCAGTTCATCACCCTGGCCGGCTTCCACGCCCTGAACTACTCGATGTTCGACCTCGCCCACGGCTACGCCCGTGAAGGCATGAGCGCCTACGTCGAGCTCCAGGAAAAGGAATTCGCCTCCGAATCCCGCGGCTACACCGCCACCAAGCACCAGCGCGAAGTCGGCACCGGCTACTTCGACACCATCTCCACGGCGCTCAACCCCAACGCCTCCACCCTCGCCCTGGTCGGATCGACCGAAGAGGGCCAGTTCCACTAACGCTTACGACGGCGGCGCTTCCGTCCGGCCTTCGGACCGGCATCGCTCTGCCTGCTATTCCCCACGTCCGGCCTTGGGCTCGTAGAACTCGCCGAGGCCGGACGCAGGGCCCCTTTTACGCAGGCTGCCGCGACACCGGCTCCTCGGCCTCGTGCCTCAGTCGCCACCCTGCTGCTACCCGCCGTCGAACTTCCCTTTCGTCTTTAAGGAGACTGAGATGAACAGCTTTACTGACAGCTTCACGATCAATGGCATTACCTTGACCGCCCAGCCCATTTGCCGGCAGGACGAGGTGCTGACTCCGGACGCCCTCTCGTTCGTTGCCAAGCTGCACCGGGCCACCGCTGAGCGGCGGCAGGAGCTGCTGCAGGCACGGCGGGCACGGCGGGCCGACATTGCCGCCGGGGCGGACCCCCGCTTCCTGCGGGAGACCGAGGAGATCCGGAATGATCCGTCCTGGCGGGTGGCTCCCCCGGCACCCGGGCTGGAGGACCGCCGTGTGGAGATCACCGGCCCGGTGGACAAGAAGATGACCATCAACGCCCTGAACTCGGGCGCGAAGGTGTGGCTCGCGGACATGGAGGACGCCTCCACCCCCACCTGGCGGAACGTCATCAAGGGCCAGCTGAACCTCACCGACGCCCTGGAACGCCGGATCGACTTCACCAGCGAAGAAGGCAAGGAATACAAGCTCCGCCCCGCCGGTGACCTGCCCACCATCGTGGTCCGCCCCCGCGGCTGGCACCTGCCGGAAAAGCACATGCTCATCGACGGCCAGCCCATCGCCGGCGGCATCGTGGACTTCGGCCTGTTCTTCTTCCACAACGCCCGCCGCCTCCTGGCCCAGGGCAAGGGCCCGTACTTCTACCTGCCCAAGATCGAGAACCACCTCGAAGCCCGGCTCTGGAACGACATCTTCATCCTGGCCCAGGACCTGCTCGGCATCCCGCAGGGCACCATCCGCGCCACGGTGCTCATCGAAACCATCACCGCGGCCTTCGAAATGGAGGAAATCCTCTACGAACTGCGCGACCACGCCTCGGGCCTGAACGCCGGCCGCTGGGACTACATCTTCTCCCTGATCAAGAACTTCCGCACCCGCGGCCCCCGCTTCGTCCTCCCGGACCGCGGCCAGGTCACCATGACGCAGCCGTTCATGCGCGCCTACACCGAACAGCTGGTCAGGGCCTGCCACAAGCGCGGCGCCATGGCCATTGGCGGCATGGCCGCGGCCGTTCCCAACCGCAAGGACCCGGAAGCCAACGCCAACGCCCTCGAAAAGGTCCGTGCGGACAAGACCCGCGAGGCCAACGACGGCTTCGACGGTTCCTGGGTAGCCCACCCGGACCTGGTGCCCGTCTGCCGCGAAGTGTTCGACGGCGTCCTCGGCAACAAGCCCAACCAGCTGGACCGGCTCCGCGAGGACGTCACCCCCGATGACCGCGCCCTGATTAATGTGGCCGCCACCACCGGCACCATCACCGAACAGGGCATCCGGAACAACATCGAAGTGGGCATCCGCTACATCGAGTCCTGGCTGCGCGGCAACGGCGCGGTGGCCATCCACAACCTGATGGAGGACGCCGCCACCGCCGAGATCTCCCGGTCCCAGCTCTGGCAGTGGATCTACGCCCGGGCCATCACGGACCACGGCGAGATCATCAGCCACGAATGGGTGGAGGAACTCCTGGACGAGGAATTCGCCCGGCTGGAGCGCTTCGACGGCGACCGCTTCGAGGACGCCCGGGACATCTTCGAAGAAGTAACGCTGGCCCGTGAGTTCCCGTCCTTCCTCACCCTCCCCGCCTACGCCCGCTACCTCACCGAGGCCCGCGAAAAGGCCACCGTCGAGGAGCTGGCCGCAGCCTAGCCAGGGACCAGCACCACACACTTCCGTCCGCCGGGCCGGCACGCCCTCCGCAACAGGCCCCCCGAAATCCGGGGCGCCGGCCCGGCGACGGAGCAACCGCCACACCCCCGCTCACTTGGTGCGGGAAAACCAAGACGCCCGCTCACTTTCCCAAAGAAAGTGGGCGGGCGTTTGAGTGGCGGAACGTTCGACGGCGGACGCCCGCCTCAGCGCCCTTTCGGCACCTTCCGCACAGACAGGGTAGTGCTGACGAAGAAGGCCAGTACCGACACCAGGATGACCAGCAGTGCGGGAGTCCATGATCCCGAGCTGTCGTGGACGAAGCCCACCAGCGGCGGGGCCACTGCGGCGAGGCAGTAGCCCAGGCCCTGGACGGTGGCGGACATCCGGCCGGCGGAAGCCTGGTCGCGTGCCAGCTTGATGATGGCGATGAAGATCAGGGTAATGCCGCCGCCCTGCGCAATGCCGCCGGACGTGGACCACAGCCACCAGAGCTCAGGCAGCAAAAGCAGCCCGAGGGGAACCGCCAGCCACAACGTACCCAGGGTGACCGCCACCGCCGTCGTACTCATGTATTTGGCCGCGAAGGGCACGCCGAGGCCGCCCACGATGGCCAGGATCTGGAAGATCGAGGACGCGGCGCCCGCCTCGGACGTGGACATGGCGAGCTCGTCGTGGAGGTAGCTGGGCAACCATGCCGTGACGCCGTAGTAGGAGAACGCCTGGCCGCCGAAGCCGGCCGTGAGGCCGAAGGTGGTCCAGCCCGAACCGGCCGCCCGGGGCAGCGGCGCGTCCCCGCCGTCGTCCCCCGATACCAGGAACGCCGTCCGCGGTCCCACGGCCAGGACCCACACCACCACCGCGGCGACTGCCAGGACGGCGACGGCGGCCAGGGCCAGCCTCCACCCCGTCACGGCCGCCAGCGGGGCCATGGCCACCGAGGTCAGGAAGGACCCGATATTCAGGGCGGCGGTGTAGATTCCCATCGCTGTCCCCTGCCGGCGCGGCGCAAAATCACGGCGGATGATCAGCGGCACCGCGATGTTCCCCACGGTGATGGCCAACCCGATGACCACCGTGCCGGCCACCACCAGCACCGGGCCCCCGGCGGAGCGCACCAGCACGCCCGCCAGTACGCCCAGGATGGTCAGCGTGACCGCGAACTCGGCCCCGAATTTCCGGGCGGCCAGGGACGCCAGCGGAGCCGCGAGCGAGAAGCAGAGCACCGGAATGCTGGTGAGCAGTCCCAGCAGGACCGGCGAAAAGTGCAGTTCCGCCTGCATGGGGTCCACCAGGGGCGCGACGGCGACGAAGGGGCCGCGGAGGTTCAGCGCCAGCAGGCCGATGCAGGCCAGCAGGACCCAGCTCTTCGGGAGGCGGGAGAGGACGTGGCCGCTCACAGGGGCAAAATCGGGAATGGGCGTGGATTCATCACTCCCATTGCTATCATGCCCGGCGTGACGGGAGTTTCAGGCACCCTGCCATACGATGAACGTGACCCAAGGACGTAGGACACCGCGAAGGACAGCCATGACGCACCGCCTTGCCATCCTCGACGACTACCAGGACGTGGCCCACGGCTTCGCCGACTTCGCGGCCCTGGAGGCGAAGGGTGTCACCGTGACGTCCTACCGGGAGCCCTTCACATCCCCGGATGCGCTGGTGTCGGCGCTGGCAGACACCACCATGGTCATCGCGATGCGCGAACGGACAGCCTTCCCCCGAGAGGTGTTCGAAAAACTGCCGGCGCTTGAGCTGCTGGTCACCACCGGGATGGCGAACGCCTCCATCGACCTGGCGGCAGCTGCTGAACACGGGGTGACGGTGTGCGGTACGCCGGGTTCGCCCTCCGCTGCGCCGGAACTGACCTGGGCCCTGCTGCTGGCCATAGCCCGGCACCTGCCGGCGGAGGAAAACTCGCTCCGGGCGGGTACCTGGCAGTCGACAGTGGGGGTGGAGCTCGCCGGCAAAACCCTGGGCATCGTGGGTCTGGGGAAGATCGGCCGGCGGGTGGCCGCCTACGGGCAGGCGTTCGGCATGGACGTGGTGGCCTGGAGCCAGAACCTCACGGCTGAGGACGCCGCACATGCCGGCGCCCGGCTGGTGTCCAAGGAGGAGCTCTTCACGGCAGCCGACATCGCCACCCTCCACCTGCGGCTCTCCCCCCGGTCCGAGAACACCGTGGGCGAGGCCGAGCTGCGGCTGCTGGGCCCGGACGGCATCCTGGTGAACACCGCCCGCGGCCCGCTGGTTGACCAGGACGCGCTGGTCACGGCGCTGAACCAGGGGTGGATCCGCGGCGCCGCCCTGGACGTCTTCGACCAGGAGCCCCTTCAGGCCGGCCATCCGCTCCTGGCCGCGCCGAACACCGTGCTCTCCCCCCACCTGGGCTACGTCACCCAGGAAAGCTACCGGCTGTTTTACGGCGGCGCCCTTGAGGACATCACCGCCTGGCTCGCCGGCGCCCCCATCCGGACCCTCACCGCCTGACCTGGAAGAAACGCATGACCCACACCATCCGCAGGGCAACAACGGACGACGCCGGCCCGCTCGCCGCCCTGGCTTCCGTCACCTTTCCGCTGGCCTGCCCGCCGTCGTCGTCACCTGCCGACATCGCCGCGCACCTGGCCAACACGCTCAGCGAGGAACACTTCAAGGGATACCTCGCGGACCCGGACACCACCATCCTGGTCATCGACGCGGACGGCCGGCTCAACGGCTACAGCCTGCTGGTGGACCGGCCAGCCGCGGATCCGGATGTGGCGTCCGTCCTGACCCTGCTGCCGTCCGTGGAAATCAGCAAATGCTACGTCCACCCGGACTACCACGGACTGGGCGCCGCCGCCGAACTCATGCATGCCAGCCTGGCGGCTGCCGCAGGGACCGGCGGCGCCGGGGCATGGCTGGGTGTCAACAGCCAGAATGCCCGCGCCATCCGCTTCTATGAAAAGTCCGGCTTCCGGAGGGTGGGTACCAAATCCTTCCGGCTGGGCAGCACAGTGGAGCATGATTTCGTGCTGGAGCGCGCACTGCCGTAGCGGTCCAGGTCCTTGATTAGCAGCGCCGCTGTCAGTGCAGCCTGCTGGCGTTCGCGCCGGCGCCCACCCTTTCCACCGGGTAGGCCAGCGGCGGACGCGGTTCGTCCAGGAGTTTCAGCCCCGGCGGGAGACCGTCGATGGTGCCGGTGGATCCGGCGGCGCTGATGGTCACCCGGCTGCTGTCCAGCAGGACGTTTTCCGCCCGGAACGAGCCCACGGACTCCGGCAGGATCGGTGCCAGGTGCACCACCCCGCGGGTGAAGACGGGGTCGAACCGGAGCAGGATCCGGGCGAGCTGCACCGGCGCGGCCGCAGCCCAGGCTTGCGGTGAGCAAGCGGTGGGATACGGAACGGGGCCGGGAAATTCGCCGCGGTCAAAGCCGCAGAACAGTTCCGGCAGCCGGCCGTCAAAGTGCTCGGCAGCGTCGAGGATGCCCAAGGCCACCCGCCTGGCTTCGTCCACGAATCCGTAGCGCATCAGCCCGGTGGCCACCAGCGCGGTATCGTGTGGCCACACCGAGCCGTTGTGGTAGCTGACGGGGTTGTAGGCGCCCATGTCCGACGCCAGCGTGCGGATGCCCCAGCCCGTGAACATCTGCGGGGACATCAGGTTCTCCATGACGGACGTGGCTTTGTCCTCGTCCACCACCCCCGTCCATAGGCAATGGCCAATGTTGGAGGTCAGCGCATCAACATGCCGCTTGTCCTTGTCCAGTGCCACCGCGAAGTACCCCTTGTCCGGCAGCCAGAACTTCTTGTTGAACTCCTCCTTGAAAGCTGCCGCCTTTCCGGCCCAATGCTGTTCCAGCCCCGAATCGCCGCTCCAGTGGGCCAGCAAGGACCTGCCCAGGTAGGCGGAGTACACATAAGCCTGGACCTCGCAGAGGGCGATCGGCGCCTCCGCGATGGTCCCATCCGCGAAGTTGATCCCGTCCCAGGAGTCCTTCCAGCCCTGGTTCACCAGGCCATGGTCGTTGGGACGAAGGTATTCCACAAAGCCGTCGCCGTCGCGGTCGCCGTACTTTTCGATCCATTCCAGGGCCCGGTCCGCGTGCGCCAGCAAGGGCTGGATCGCATCCCGGGAGAGCCCCCACCGGCTCAACTCGCCCAGGGTGGAGACGAACAGGGGGGTTGCGTCGACGGTGCCGTAATACGCGGTGCCGCCCAACGACAGGCCGGCGGTGACACCAAGCCTGACCTCGTGCGGTATGCGGCCGGGTTCCTCCTCTGAGTCCGGGTCAACCTTCTTCCCCTGGATCCCGGCCAGGGTCTGCAGCGTGCCCAGCGCAAGGTTCGGGTTGACCATCAGGCTCATGTAGGAAGTCAGCAGCGAATCCCGTCCGAACAACGCCATGAACCAGGGCGCACCTGCGGCTACGGCGGCGCGGTCGGGGTGATGGGCGTCGAAGATCCGCAGGGCACCAAGATCGCTCTGGCTCCGGTTGAGCACGTTCTGGAAGCTTGCGTCCTCGACGCTGATCCGCGGGACGTTCTCTTCCCAGGCCAGATGCCGCCGCACACCTTCCCGGTGGTGCGGAAGCTGCCCTTCCTTGAAGGGCTTTTCCGGCGCCTCCCCGTTCACCAGCGGCACCACAATCACGCTGGTGGCCCATTTGCCCCGGGCAGGGACGGTGATGTGAAAACGCAACCCGTCTGTGTCCACCTCTGCACCCCGTGCCCCGATGGCGGAGCCCCGCTGCTGGCCATGCCGTGATGCCTCGATGATGAGCTTTCCATCCACCACGGTGCGCGTTGTATCGTCCGGGCCGGTGGTCCGCCCGCCCTTAACGTCGAAGAGATCGGCCTGATCCGCATCCACGAGGAGTTCGATGTCGCACTCAACAGGCTCCGCCGCGTAATTCTCCAGGCTGATGTCATCCTGCAGGCCGGGCCCGATGTGGCGGACCTGACGGACCACCAACGGGCTGTCGAACCTGCCCCCGGGCCACGCGGCACGGCCAACGAACGTGGCCTCGAACGGATGCGGCCGCTGGGCAGACAGCGGCTCCCGCATCGAGCCGTTGATACGCAGCACCCAGCGGGAGATGATCCGGGTGTCCTGGAAGAACGCGCCGTTCGTGCCGGCGTCTGGGCTGATGTCACCGGTTCCGGCCGATATGCAAAACGACGAACCCTCCAGGACGGTGACGGCGCCGACGTCCGACCCGGAGGCCTCGTTGTCTTCGTTCCAGGCGGTCATGAAGGACTCCCTTCTCAGGCGATTTGCTGCCGGGGAGCCGGAAGGCCGCCCGCCCCCTTAACGATTTTGGTGCACGGGCGCGGCATCCGGAACCCCTCCGGGCAATCTGCCCGCCAGCAGTTCATCAAAGAGCCTCAGGTGCTGCGCCACCATCCGTTGGGCATTGAACCTCTCCTCCACTGATGCCCGGCACCGTTCCCTGCTCAAGCCGGCTGCTGCCTCAACGAAGCCGGGCAAATCCTCTGTCTGCCCCAGGAAGCCCGTCCGGCCATGCTCCACGATCTCGGGCGCTGAACCGATGCGCGTCCCGACGACGGGAGTGCCCGTGGCCAGCGCCTCGATCATCACCAGGCCGAACGGTTCGGACCACTGGATGGGGTTGAGGAAGGCCGTGGCCTCGCCCATCAGGCGGTACTTGGCGGCATCGTCCACTTCCCCCACGAAATCCTCGTTTGGGCCCAGCATGGGCTCGATGACCTCCCGGAAGTAGCGGACCTCGTCCTTCTCCCGCATCTTGACCGCTATCTTCAGGTGCATGCCCACCCTGCGGGCGATCGTGATGGCCTCAAGCAGCCCCTTGTCATGGCATGCGCGCCCCACGAAGCACAGGTAACCGCCGCGGCCGCTTCCCACCGGGACAGTGGAAACGTCCATGCCGTGATGGATCACCTGGGTGACGGGAACCTCGGGAGCGTGTGAAGCCTGGTCGCGGGAGATCGCCACGATTGCCACATCCGGCGCCATGGCCCGGTACAGGTCCTCTGCCTGCTTGTGGAGCGGGCCGTGGATGGTGGTGACCACCGGAACCTTGGCCGGACGGTGGGCGTAGAGCGGGCCGGCGAGCGTATGGTCGTGGATGATATCCACGTCCTGCAGCCCCTTGTAGGCCCGGATCACGTGGCTGAGTTCGGACATGGTTGAGCCAAGCTCGTCCCGGGACGCCGGCCGCATGCCCGGCACCAGCGGCACGGGGCATGTGCTTTCGGAAGGGGCGGCGAGCAGGACCTCGTGTCCGGCGGCCGCGAAGCCACGCGCCAGGGTGTCCACCACCCTTTCGATGCCGCCGTAAGTCAACGGAGGGATGGGAATCCAGGGTCCCGCAATCAGTCCAATTCGCATGTCTGGCCTCCAAGGAAGGGGCCCGAGCTCCCCAGCCGCCAGGCGCATCAACCCGCGGGACCGTTGGGGTCCCGTGGTGTTCTCATTTTGTTTGGCGTCTGCTTCACCTAACTCCGACTATTGCCCAGGATTGCCCCGGCCACAAGAGCGGATGTGTGCCATCTCATAAGGCGCCGGCGGAATGGCCGCAGGCGCGGCCCGGTTGTGCAAGGCATGAAGATTGAGATCTGGTCTGACGTTGCCTGCCCGTGGTGTTTCATCGGGAAGCGCCGGTTCGAGGCGGCCCTGGCAGCATTCCCCCACCGTGACGCCGTTGAGGTGGTGTGGCGGAGCTACCAGCTGGATCCCACCCTGCCGGAACACTACGACGGGACCGAGCTGGAGTACCTGAGCAGCCGCAAGGGCATGCCGTCACGGCAGGTCGCGCAGATGTTTGAGCACGTGGCGGAGCAGGCAAAAGGCGAAGGCCTGGACTACCGCTTCGACAAAGTGGTGGTGGCCAACAGCTTCACCGCGCACCGCCTGATCCACCTTGCAGCGGCGCACGGCCGGCAGGATGCGGCCAAGGAGCGCCTCCTGAGCGACCACTTCGAGCACGGCAAGGACATCGGCAGCCGGGACTACCTGTCCTCCCTCGGCAACGATCTTGGCCTGCCGTCCGATGAGGTGGAGGAGCTCTTCACCACGGACAAGTACACGGACGAGGTCCGGTTCGACGTCCAGGAGGCACAGGGCCTGGGCATCAGCGGCGTGCCGTTCTTCGTGATCGACCGCAAGTTCGGGCTGTCCGGAGCCCAGCCGGCGGAGACGTTCACCGCCGCCCTCACCCAGGCCTGGCAGGCTGCCAACCCGCTGGTCCTGGTCAACTCCTCCGACGGCGGCGCCTGCGGCCCCGACGGCTGCGCGGTGTAGCGCCTTTTACTGACACATCGCGGTAAAGTGTCTGCATGCCCAGGATTTCAGCGGCCAGCAATGCCGAACAACGCGCGGACACCCAGCGGCGCATCCTCACCGCTTTTGGCGAACTCCTCTTCACCCATGGCCTCCCGGGGTTGACCATGACAGACGTGGCCAGGCATGCCGGGGTGGGCCGCACGGCCGTCTACAACTACTACGCAGACATCGAAGAACTCCTGATCTCCTACGCCCTGGATGAGACCGAGAAGTTCCTTTCCGACCTGCGTGAATCGTTGGCCCGGCTGGAGAACCCCGTGGAACGGCTGGCCCTGTACGTCCGCGCCCAGGTGGTTGACCTCAGCCGCCGCCACCTCCCGCCCGGACCTGCCATGGGGGCGGTGCTGTCGCCGTCGTCCTTTGCCAAGCTCTCGGACCATGTAGGCGAGCTGAGCGTCCTGTTGCAGGACATCCTGCGCGACGGCATGGAGCAGGGGTACCTGCCGGTGGCGGACGTGGGCCAGCAGTCCCAGCTGATCCTGGGGACCCTGTCCTCCAGTGCGGCCAGGGGCAGCGA
>Ga0247818_10003308_pt1 | contig 10422 bp, 8 predicted proteins | sample 13C_Glucose_Day1_FD_192424 | JGI IMG/M metagenome (GOLD analysis project Ga0247818, IMG submission 192424) | Soil microbial communities from agricultural site in Penn Yan, New York, United States - 13C_Glucose_Day1 | ecosystem: Environmental > Terrestrial > Soil > Agricultural land | place: USA...
TCCAGGGACTCGTCGCTGACGGCATACTCGGCCCCGTCGGACACCACCCCGGCGTAGCGGACGTCGAGGTGCTCGGCGCACCGGCCGAACGCGGGGGCGACCAGCCGGTGCCGGTGCAGCTCGACGACCCGGGCATCGAGGTCGAGCTCGGGCAGGCCGCTCTCCTCACGGGCCTCGCGGGTGGCAGCGGCCAGGATGCTGGCGTCCTCGGGCTCGAAGTGGCCGCCGAACTGCAGCCACATGCCCGCTTTCCTGTGCAGGGTGAGCAGCACGCTGTCGAGGGCCTCGTTGAGGACGATGGCCCCGGTGGTCAGGTGCGCCGGCGGGCCCTGCTTCCACATCGCGTCCTCGTGGGCATCGAGGTGGGCGAGCAGCTCGGCGCGCAGCTGGTCCTGCTGGCGGCTCGGCGCCTCCCACGCGGAGAGCACCGACCGCGCGTCCTCGCGCAGAGCGAGGTATGCCGTGGGCACGCCCGAGACGGGCGCCCTCACCGGCCGTCCCCGCCGGCGTCGCCCTCGCGGAGGATCTGGTTGAGGGCGGCGTCGACGTCGTCGCCGCTGGGCGCACCCACCCGCTCGACGTACCCGAGCGGGTCGTCGAGGTCGGCCGCGGTCGGGGCGACGTCGGGGTGGCCCCAGGCCGCGTCCCGGGCAGCGGCGCCGTGCCTGGCCTCGATGGCAGCGAAGAGGTTGGCGGCGTCGCGCAGCCGGCGCGGGCGCAGCTCGAGGCCGACCAGACCGGCGAACGCCTTCTCGGCGGGTCCGCCCGTCGCGCGGCGGCGCCGCACGGCCTCGCCGAGGGCGGCCGTCTGCGGCAGGTGCTCGCGGGTGGCCCGCTCGGTCACGACGTCGACCCAGCCCTCGACCAGGGCGAGGTAGGTCTCGAGCCGCGCCAGGGCTGCCTGCTGGGCCGGGCTCGGGTCGGGCCGGAACAGCTGGTCCTGCAGCGACTCCTGGAGGGCCGCGGCGTCGGTCGGGTCGACCTGCTGGAGGGCGGACTCGATGCGCTCGGTGTCGATGGTGATGTCGCGGGCGTAGTCCCGCACCGCGGCCAGCAGCTGGGGCCCCAGCCACGGCACGTCGGAGAAGAGGCGTACCCGGGCGGCCTCGCGGACGGCGAGGTAGAGGCGCACCTGCTCGAGGTCGACCTCCAGGCCCTCGGCGAAGGCCGCGATGTTCGCGGGCAGCAGGGCCACCGCCTGGTCGCCGACGAGCGGCAGGCCCATCTCGGTGCCGCTCACGGTCTCCTGGGCGAGGGCGCCGACGGCCTGGCCGACCTGCAGGCCGAACATCGAGCCGCTCATCCGGGCCAACAGGGGCTCCATCTCGCCGAGCAGGGCCTTGGGGTCCATGCCGGCGGGCAGGATCCCCTCGGGCAGCGCGCCCTCGCCCATCTGCTCGATCTGGGCACGCATGGCGCCGCTGATGGCGCGGCCGACACCCTCGGCGACGGGCTCGACGAGGCTGCGCCAGGTGGGCATGGTCGCCTCCACCCACTCGGCCCGGCTCCACGCGTGGGTGCTGATCCCGGGGGCCACGAGGCTGGTGACCTGGTCGAGCCAGAGCTCGGCCACCTTGGCGGCCTGGTCCACCTGCGCCGACTGGGCGGGCGAGATGCTCTGGTCGCCGGCGGCGGAGACGGCCTTGCGGGCGGTGTCGGTGGCCAGCGCGACGTTGAACGGCTCGTCGCCGGTCGAGGCGAACATCGCCTGCACCTGGGCCGTGACCATCTGGAGCATGGCGGGGTCGATCTTGTCGATGCCCATGCCCTCGAGCATCCGTGCCATCTCGGGGTCGATGCCCTGGCCGCCGGTCAGGCCGGACAGCATCGCCTGGATCTCGGGCGGCAGCTGGGGGGTGCCCTCCGGCTCCTCTGCGGGTTCGGGCGGTCCGGGTGGGTTGGGCTGGTCTGGCACGACGGTTCTCCGGGGGGCTGCGAGGATGGTTCTGCACTAGACAACCATGCGGAGGCCACAGTGAGTTCCCCCCGGGGCCCGGTTCGCTCCCGGCGTAGCGCGCTCGACGTCGCAGTGGTCGGCGCCGCGGGTCCGGCCGGGCAGGCGATCCTGCGCGCGCTGGTGGCTGCCGCCGCCGCGGGACGGTCGGGGGAGCCTGGCGGTGCCCGCATCGGCGCCGTGCTGGCGATCGACAGCGAGCCCGTCCGCGTGGCCGGAACCCAGTCGCGCCAGGTGGACCCGGCCGACCCCGCCCTCGCGCAGGCGCTGCGGGGCATCGACACCGCCGTCTACGTCGCAGCACGCACCGACCTGGCCCAGGAGCTCGCCGAGGGGCGGCCCCGCCGGAGGCAGCGGAACCTGCGGCGCGCCCAGACCGTCATCACCGCCGCTGCGGCGGCCGGGGTGGGCCACCTCGTCGTCGTCACCAGCGCCAAGGTCTACGGCGCCCGGCCGGACAACCCCGTGCCGCTCGAGGACGACGCGCCACTGCGGGCGGTGGCGGACGCGGGCATCGTCGGCGACCTGATGGACGTGGAGCAGCTGGTGGCCGTCGCCCGGGATGTCCACCCCGGACTGAGGCTGACCGTGGTGCGGCCCGCCGCGCTGGTGGGCGGAGGCGTCGACACCGTCATCACCCGCCATTTCGAGGCGCCCCGGTTGTTGATGGTCAGGGGGTCGGAGCCGACTTGGCAGTTCTGCCATGTCGACGACCTCGGCTCGGCGGTCGCGGTCGTCGTGGCCCACCAGCTCGGGCCGGCGGTGACCGTGGGCTGTGAGGGCCACCTGACGCAGCAGGAGGTGGAGCGGTTGACCGGCATGCGCCGGGTCGAGCTCAGCCTGGCCGTGGCCCAGGGAACTGCCGACCGCCTCCACCGCGTTGGCGTGTTGCCGACTCCCGCCAGCGACCTCGCCTTCGTGGTCTATCCCTGGGCCGTATCGTCAGGGACCCTGCGCGCCCACGGGTGGGAGCCGGCATACGACAATGCAACATGCCTGGGCGTCCTGCTGGAGACGATCAGGGGCTCGTACGCGGTGGCCGCCCGGCGGCTCGACCGGAAAGACGCGGCGCTCGGCGCCGCCAGTGCGGCGGTGGCCATGGTGGGCACCGCCGCGATCATGCGGCGCAGGCGCCGCAAGGGAGGTGGAGCGTGAGCGAGGTGACCAACGGGGTCGAGATCGTGCTGTGCGACGTGCGCGACGAGAACGTGTCCGTCGACGAGGTCCTCGCGGCCGTGCGGCACCCGCAGTGCGGGGGCATCGCGCTGTTCGTGGGGGTGGTGCGCGACCACGACCACGGCGAGGCGGTCACCGCCCTGGACTACTCCGCCCACCCGAGCGCCGCTGAGACGCTGCGCCGGGTGTGCGAGGAGGTCGCCGCGCGCCACGGCGTCACCCGGATCGGGGCAGTGCACCGGACGGGCCACCTCGACGTCGGGGACACCGCCGTGGTGGTGGCCGTCGCCGCGCCGCACCGGGGTGAGGCCTTCACCGCCTGCCGCGACCTCATCGACACCCTCAAGGCCACCGTGCCGATCTGGAAGCACCAGAGCTTCGCGGATGGCTCCGACGAGTGGGTCGGCCTCCCGTGAGCCGGCGCCACAGCCCGCCGGACAGTCCCGCCGACACCTCGCCGCCTCGGCCCCCGCAGACGCCGGGGGGCCCGGTGTCGCCGGGCGCCGACCCGTACCGCCTCAGCCGCCGGTCGACCTACACGCTCGTGGGGCTCTTCCTGGCCATCGCGGCGGCCGCGGTGCTGTCGATGGTGGGCCTGCCCTACGTCGTGCGCCAGCCCGGCCCCATCGTCAACACCCTCGGCGGCCTGGACGGCAAGCCGCTGATCACGGTCAGGGGCGCGGAGTCCTACCCGACCACCGGCGCCCTGAACTTCACGACGATCAGCGACCTCGGGGGCCCGGGGGACAGCGTCAACGTCTGGGAGCTCCTGTATGCCGGGATCGACCCGAGCAGCGAGGTCTTCAAGCGCGACGAGCTCTACCCGCCGGGGATCACCAGCAAGCAGGTGGACGAGCAGGGCGCCGCGCAGATGATCGACTCCCAGCAGGAGGCCATCGCCGTGGCGCTCAGGAAGCTGGGCAAGACCGTCACCGAGCGGGTCAGCATCGCGGCCGTCGCGAACGACGCCCCGTCGGCCAAGAGCCTGAGGAAGGGCGATGAGATCGTCGCCGTCGACGGCCGGGCGATCACCAGCGCCGACGACGTGCGCGATGCCATCAACAAGCACAAGCCGGGGCAGACGGTGGACCTGCGGCTGCGGCGCGGCGCCTCCCTGGTCGACGTGGCCGCGACCACCCGGTCCGCGGACGGCAGGGCGGCCATCGGGGTCTTCCTCGGGCGCGACTTCGACTTCCCCGTGGACGTGCAGATCCACGCCGGGGACGTCGGGGGCCCCTCGGCCGGGACGATGTTCGCGCTCGGTATCTACGACCGGCTCACGCCCGGCGCGCTGGCCGGGGGCCAGCGCATCGCCGGCACCGGGACGATCAACGTCGACGGGGAGGTCGGCCCCATCGGCGGCATCCACCAGAAGCTGTACGGCGCGCGCGACGGGGGTGCCGACTACTTCCTGGCGCCCGCCGCCAACTGCGACGAGGTCGTGGGCCACGTCCCCGACGGGCTGCGCGTGGTGAAGATCTCCACGTTCGACGAGGCCGTCAAGTCCGTGCAGGACATCGCGGCCAAGAAGGCTGACAGCCTGCCCACCTGCACGCGCTGACGCCGCGGGCCGTTTCGAGCGGGCCGGGTATACCGCGTGGCTGGCTCAGCCCAGCGTGGCGGGCTCAGTCCTGCAGCGTGGCCCTGAGGGCGTGCACCAGGCCGGGCGCCAGGTCGTCGCCCATCGCGACCTTGTCGTCGCTGTCATGGGCCCGCTGGCGCAGGAGGCAGCGGCTGCGCCCGTCGCGCAGCACGGCGACCAGGAGGCGCACGTCGCGCCGGTCCGGGTGTGCGGCGAGCACGTCCACGGCCTCCTCCGGGTTGTCGGGCAGGTCGCGCTCCGCCTCCGGTGGCACGACGATCCGCTCGACGGCGAGCGCGACGCCGGCGACCGCCTCGGGCCAGGACATCCGACCGAGCAGCGACTCCAACGACGACGTTCGCGGCAGGTCCTCCTGCTCGATGGCGGACAGCGCGCCGTCGGCGAGGTCGGAGCCGCTGAGGCCGGCGCGCAGCTGGGGCTCACGCTCGACCAGGTCGGCGGTGGGCACCAGGGCGAACAGCCGCGGGTTCTGGTCCCAGCCGGCGGCCGCCACGTGGCGCTCGGTGTCGAGGGCGGCGATGGTCAGCGGGTCGGCGACAGGCTGCGGCTGGGAGGTCACGGGCCCATGGTGCCCCATGCCGGTCAGGTGGCCAGAACCAGGCCGCGGGGGGCGGTTCCACCGTTGCGCCGGGGAACCCGTCGGCCTGTCGGTAAGTTGTCCAACTACCGGAGCTGTGCGGGTGTGCACGGCCCCAGGCAGAACGGGCGTGCGGTGAGTTCTTCAGAGTGGTTTGGTGCGGGCGGGCCCCCTCACGAGGAGGGGCGGCCGACCCCGTCCGCTGGCGCGGGCCGTCCCGGCGGCCGCTGGGGCGGCGGGCGGACGATGTTCGGACGCCGCCGCGGCCCCCTTGGCCCCACCATCGCGATCCTGGTGGCCCTGGGCTTCTTCGGCTCGCTGGCGGCCAGCCTGTGGACCGACGTGCTGTGGTTCGACTCGCTGGGCTTCCGGACCGTCTTCGTCACCGAGCTGACCACCAAGATCCTGCTGTTCACCGTGGGCGCCGTCCTCACCGGCGCGCTGGTCGCCTCCAGCCTGGTCATCGGCTACCGCAGCCGACCCGTCTACGCCCCGGTCACCACCCAGCAGCAGAACCTCGACCAGTACCGCGAGGCCATCGAGCCGCTGCGTCGCCTGGCCACGATCGGCATCCCCATCGTCCTGGGCCTGCTCGCCGGCGCCGGCGCCGCTGGGCAGTGGCAGACGTTCCTGCTGTGGCGCAACCGGGTGAAGTTCGGCACCACGGACCCGCACTTCAAGCTGGACCTCTCGTTCTTCGTGTTCACGCTGCCCTGGCTGCGCTTCGTGCTGGGCTTCCTGACGATGATGCTGATCATGGCGCTGATCGCGGCGGCCTTCACCCACTACGTGTACGGCGGGCTGCAGCTGCAGGCGCGGGGGGAGAAGACCACCAGGGCCGCCCGCACCCACCTCGCCGTCCTGCTGGCGGGGCTGGTCATCGTGCGGGCCGGCACGTACTGGGTCGACCGCTACTCGCTGGCGACCAAGGACTCCAAGCTCCTCACCGGCATCACCTTCACCGACGCCCACGCGGTGCTGCCCACCAAGGCGATCCTCGCGGCGGCAGCCGTGATGACGGCGGCGCTGTTCATCGCCTCCATCTGGACCCACTCGTGGCGGCTGCCGGTGGTCGGCGTCGCCCTGCTCACGATCACCTCGATCGTCGTCGGGGGCATCTACCCGGCGCTGTACCAGAGCTTCAAGGTCAAGCCCTCGGAGAAGACGCTGGAGCGGGCCTACATCGACCGGAGCATCAAGGCGACACGAGCCGCCTACGGGCTCGACGGGGTGCAGACCCAGACGTACGAGGCGGGTACGACGGCCACCCGCAACCAGCTGCGCGACGACGCCGACACCATCCCGGGCCTGCGGCTGGTCGACCCGAACGTGGTCTCGCCCACCTTCAAGCAGCTGCAGTCGGTGAAGTCCTACTACGGCTTCCCGGACTCGCTCGACGTCGACCGCTACAGCCTCGACGGCAAGCTCAACGACACCGTCATCGCCGTGCGCGAGCTCGACCTCGAGGGCGTGCCGGCCAACCAGCGGAACTGGATCAACGACCACACCGTCTACACCCACGGGTTCGGTGTCGTCGCCGCCTACGGCAACCGGCGCGGCGAGGACGGCCAGCCGGTCTTCTACGAGCAGAACATCCCGCCGGTCGGCAAGCTCGGCAACTTCGAGCCGCGGATCTACTTCGGCGAGAAGTCACCCGAGTACTCCATCGTGGGGGGCGCGACGGGCAGCCGCCCCCGGGAGTTCGACTACCCGGACAGCAGCGCGGCCGGGCAGAGCAACAACATGTATGCCGGGGACGGAGGCGTGCAGCTGGGCTCGTTCGCCCGCAAGGCTGCCTACGCGATCAAGTACCGCGAGCTGAAGTTCCTGCTCTCGGACGCAGTGAACGACCGGTCACGGCTGCTCTACAACCGCCAGCCGCTTGACCGGGTCAAGAAGGTCGCCCCGTGGCTGACCCTGGATGGCAACCCGTACCCCGCGGTCGTGGGTGGGCGCATCCAGTGGATCGTCGACGGCTACACCACGTCCGCGGACTACCCGTACTCGCGCCTGCAGGACATCGACAACGCGACCTCGGACTCGGTCACGGAGACCTCGAGCGCGGTGCGCGCGATCAGCACCGGCCAGGTCAACTACATCCGCAACTCGGTGAAGGCCACCGTCGACGCGTTCGACGGCACGGTGCGGCTCTACACGTGGGACGCCCAGGACCCGGTGCTCAAGGCCTGGTCCAAGGCGTTCCACGGGACGGTTCGTCCGATGAGCGAGATCAGCGGTGACCTGATGTCGCACCTGCGCTACCCCGAGGACCTCTTCAAGGTCCAGCGGATGATGCTCGCGCGCTACCACGTGACCGACGCCGACTCGTTCTACGGCGGCCAGGACTTCTGGCGGGTGCCCAACGACCCCACCCAGGAGGAGGGGGCCGCCGTGTACCAGCCGCCCTACTACCTGACGCTCGCCATGCCCGGCCAGCAGAAGCCGAACTTCTCGTTGACCACGACCTTCCAGCCGACCGGTGACAACCAGGTGCTATCGGGCTTCCTCGCCGTCGACGCCAACGCCGGCACCGAGGACGGCAAGCGGCTGGAGGGCTACGGGAAGCTGCGACTGCTCGAGCTGCCGCGTGACACGACGGTGAAGGGCCCCGGCCAGGTCTCGAACGACATCAACAGCTCGAACGTGACGTCCCAGGCGTTCACGCTGACGCTGAACCAGTTCCTCAACCAGAGCCGGCAGCAGGGCTCTCGGGTGACGATGGGCAACCTGCTGACCCTGCCCGTCGGCGGTGGGCTGCTCTACGTGCAGCCGATCTACGTCCGTGCCAGCGGCAGCTCGGCCTACCCGCTCTCGCGGGCCACCGTGGTGGCTTTCGGCGACAAGCTGGCATGGTCGGACACCCTGACCGGCGCCCTCGACGGCCTCTTCGGCGGCAGCTCCGGGGCGACCGCCGGTGACTCCGGCAGCTCGCCCACGACGCCGGGCACCAAGCCGACGCCGGGGACGACGCCCTCACCGGGCACCGACGCGGCGGCTCTGGCGCAGGCGCTCAAGGACCTCCAGGCCGCCTTCGACGACGGGCAGAAGGCCCTCAAGGACGGCGACTTCGCGGCATACGGGGCGGCGCAGAAGCGGCTCGACGACGCCATCAGGCGGGCCGTCGAGGCCGCGCCCAAGGGCGGCTCGGCGACCGTGACACCGAGTCCCACGGGCACGGCCACCCCATCGCCGAAGGCCTCGCCGACCAGCACCCCGTAGGCGGATTTGCTCTGAAATCACCACTCCCGTAAGGTTGTGTCTACCGACGCGGGGTGGAGCAGCTCGGTAGCTCGCCGGGCTCATAACCCGGAGGTCGCAGGTTCAAATCCTGCCCCCGCTACGAGAAGTAGCAAGCAAGAGGCCCCTTCCAATCCGGAAGGGGCCTCTTGCTGTCATGTCCGATCGACGCCGTCTGTGGCGACGGTGTCGGCGAGCACTTGCACGAAGCTGGATGTGGCATCGAAAGTAGCTGCGTGGCCGGCACCCTCGATCTGTTGCGTTCTCGCAGTGGGGATGGCCGAGGCGAGTGAGTGGGTCAGGCGGACGATGTTCTGCGGGCTTCTGGCGCCGTAGGTACACACGACGGGAACCCTGATGGTCGCGAGATCCGCCGGTGACGGGTAGTTGCCGATCGAGTTTCGGAAGTCCCACAGCGCTGCCCTCGCGTTCTCCCTGCTCACGCGTCGCCACTCCTCGGGAAAGGCATCCCACGCGGTTCCGCCGTCACGGTAGGAGTAGGCGGCGCGCAGAAGCGTCTCGGCGGCCTCCGCATGGCGGCGGCGCAGGGTCAGCCACCCGATCTTGGCCACCGCCGCGACCTGCGTGCCTTTCGGAATGTGACGATTTGCCCGCCACGCCGCCTCGTGTGCGATGACAGCCCGCACGAGGTCCGGGCGACGCACTGCGAGGTCGACCGCGATCGTTGCTCCGGCGCTGGTACCGACGGCGATGGCGGGCGTGGTCGCCACCTGTTCCAGGATCGCTGCCGCGTCGGCCGTATGCCTCGAAACCACACGGACCGGTTCGCGGCCGCTTCGGGCGTAGCCGCGCCGGTCATAGGTGATCACGCGCCCAATTCGGGCGGCCTCAGCGGTCACGGGACCCCAGGTTGAGGCCGTCGTGCCGGCTGGCGGAATCAGCAGGATCGGTACACCGTCGCCCGTCTGCTCGAAGTACAGGTCGCATCCATCCGACCTCACGAATCCCATGATTGGCCTCCCTCCATAGCTCCTTCGTCGACGGATTGCGGCACAGCCTCCGTGGCGCCAGCCGGACCGAGCGACCGGGACGGGCAAGTGACCCGGGCTGGGTCCCCGACCCGTCCGGCCTCGTTGGCTCTGCTAGAGAGCTGGTGCTGCTTCCAGTCCTTGCAGGAAGGAGTAGACGCTGGCTCCGCCCGCGTACTTCTGGGCGATCCCCCTGAGGTTTTGTGAGACCTCGCCGTAGAAGCTCATTCGATGGTCGAAGGCGTAGTCCTTGAACAGCAGCGCCCTCGGCTCCATGACGTGCATGTTGTGTTCGATCAGCCCCTCTTCACTCGTGTACACCTCGTGAACCTCGCAGTCGGTTCCGTCCTCGTTGATGAACCAGTCCCAGCGAAGGGTTTGGGTGTCCTTCTCGCGGGTCAGCCGGAGCATCTCGGCCGCTTGGGCCTTGAATCCCTCCAGTTGTCCGGGGCGGATCTTCAGGTGAGCTATGACTTCAAGTTGTCCCATGACGACTCCCGGTTGGGTGGTACGGATGCCGGTGCCTTTGGGTCCGGCGACAGATGGCGGTCGGGGACGCCCGGTGTCGACCTCGACCGCGGAGCGGTCAGACGAACACGAACCGCAGGCCCTGGTGGCCGATGTCGGCCATGGGTCGATACATCCGGCGGACTGCCGCCGTCGATGACCGTGCTGCCGTGGCCACGTCGTGGGTCGGGGCCCGTCCAGACGTTCTTGACGCCGAGCTCGTGGCACTCGCGCAGCTAACGAACTCTCTGCCCATGGTCGTCAACCGCCTTTCGATGGGCGGCAATCGGTGGGGTTGGACAGCCGGAGCGGACCGCTCCAGCAGGGCCCCGTTTGCCGCAGAGGGAAGCAGCAGGTCCTCGATGGCCCGCATCCAGGG
>Ga0247818_10003312_pt1 | contig 10418 bp, 10 predicted proteins | sample 13C_Glucose_Day1_FD_192424 | JGI IMG/M metagenome (GOLD analysis project Ga0247818, IMG submission 192424) | Soil microbial communities from agricultural site in Penn Yan, New York, United States - 13C_Glucose_Day1 | ecosystem: Environmental > Terrestrial > Soil > Agricultural land | place...
AGCAACGTTAGCGGCGGCGCTACGGTCGTCGAGGATCTGTGCACTCATTGCTTTATAATTAGCAATGTAGTTGGCAAACATTTCTGCTGTCATCGTCCGACCTTCTTTTGGAGGCAGGGTTTCAAACAACAGCTTGGAAAGGCGCAGGTAAGTCTTAGCCATTTCAAATTCCTTGTAAAGAGCGGTTAGAAGTGAGCCGGCAGGATGCGCTCACGAGTAACGAAGAAGAACTTGTCCATACACGCCGGTGTCACGTCAGCAGTGATGTACAGTGGAATGTCCCCGAGCAAACCCATCGGGCGGTTGGAGTAACGTTTGGCGTTCTCTGACAGCTTCGCTTTCAGCTCTGGGGTGCGGAAGATCAGACTTTCTAGTTCTGAACCGCCCATGATCCCGTACACTTCTTTCTCGATAGCTTCCAGCAGTAATTTCGGATCGAGATCTTGCAACTGCTTGATACCGCGATCCTGTCCGCCTTCGATTACAGTCCAGCGGTGTTCAGCCATCTCGCGGTAGTTGCTCAGGTAACGCTCGTAGAGCATGTCTTGACGGTTGTTCTCGCGAGCGGTCCTTTCACCATTGGCTTCGGTTTCCTTCTCGTAGATGATCCCCGCCATGGTGATGGTACCGCCCTTGGCGTGAACCTTATCGACGAACCACTGAGGAAGTACGAGCTGGTCCTCGATGGTTTCAGGAACGGAGAGGTCAGGGAAAGGTTTGTAATCTTTATTGAAGGGATGATCCGGGTGATTTTGGTCACGACCGTCGATCATGTAGAAATACTGCGAGTCCTTCAATGCCGGTTGCTTCAACAGATCTTTACCGGAACTGCGTGGTTCAGGGAAGACGTCGGCGTCGTAACGCACACCAGCGCCACTGACGGTCAGCACCTGGATAAGCTGAGATGCGTTGATGGTGTCCAGCCAGCGACGGTCTTCATCAGTCACTTGGCCACGAAGTTCTTTGATCGATTCTTCCAATGCAGCGCGGGCACTGTTTGGATGAACATGAGTCAACCCGTACACGAGCTTTTCAGCGTCTGGCGATTTCCACAGGTCGGCAGACAGATCAGCGCAGTATTCGCTAAGTTCTTTCATTGCAGTTACTCCGTTTATTTAAGGATTTTGAACAGGTCATACGCCCAGTACCCTAGCAGGCACAAGAGCGGTATAAATGCCGTTACCAACCACATGAGTGCCCGATGAAAGTACTCATCGTCATTGGTAGTGGGACGAGGTTCCACGTCCTTGAGATTACGCATTTGCGACGGCTCCTAAACGTGGTTCCAAATGTTCGGCGAACAGCTTGTCATAACGCGCCTGAAGCATATCGGCCTTACGGGCACTCTCCAGCGACAAAGTACGCAGGTGAGAGCGGGTTCTTGATTCCATTGAAGCTCCAGCTTGCCGGCGGAGTTTCCCTGCTTCAAGTCGTAGGCGTTTGATACGATTCAGCATTAGGTCGCGCAGGTCTTTCTGGTGAGTCATTGGTCTTCCCCAAGGTAAGTAATAAGTGGCGGGCTAGTACTACTCCAATCTAGAGCGCTGTGCTCAATCCAGTGAATAATGTAGGTTTGAAAACTACTGCAATGCAAATGCAAAAAGGTGGTGCGTCTAAATAGGTCTTTCCGTTTAATAAAAATGTTATGCATTGATTGAAATTACTCCGTGCCCCTAAAGGGCCGGAGTACTATTTTATTTAATGATTTTATGGTTGTAACCCCCACCTTCCAGCAATGCGGAAATTTCACCCATGGCCTTTCCAAACGACCAGCTGTTTTTGGACAGGTTCATCTCTTACAACAAAGAACGTTATAAGGATGAGCCTACATTTGTTCAAGCGCTCAGCGCCCTTACGCTCAGTACCATCTCGTTCACCAATTTCCGCAAAGTGGATGTTGGTGGCGGTCAATTCGCTCACCTGGTCGATGTTGACTCTCCCGGCTTACTGACGGGTGACGACCAGCAATACCTTCCTGCTGACTACGTTGAGAACGGACCTGCTCAAATGGAGGAGCCAGATCCTGTTGACCTTGAAACGCTTAAGCGTAAAGGGGTGCAAGGGATCTACTTCCTCGGAGTTAGTGCGGAAGAGACAGTCGGTGCTGTTCTGGTTTACAACGGGCAGAAGACTGTCGAAAACATCAAGGCGTTGGTCAAAGAGCATTGCTACTTTGAACTGGCTGACGATGAAATCACCGTCGACCAAGACGTTACGTTTGTAACGATCGACTCCCGCACCATCACCGGTGTAGTCCAAGTGGTAGAGAGTCTCTACGACGACGTCCCCCGCTTTAACGGCCAGTTCCGTTATGACGGGACCATTTCTTATTAACGAGGTCCTAGTCCATGGCAATCGATGACGAAAGCGTAACACCTGGCGAACTCCCCGCCATCAATGAAGTCCCCATCTGGGAAGAGCACCTTCCCGCCGTTATCACCGGCGTACAGGTCCGCGGTGGCGATACCGGTGAGGGTGCAGCCAACTTCCAAGCCCGTGTGCTGGATAAACGTACCCGTTGGCTGAAAGAACAGCTCGAGGCCTTGTCGGGTGGCGGTATCATTCTTGTGGGTCATCTGGACACCCAAGAAGAACTCGACGCGATCCCGACTGAAGGGTTGCAGGTCGGCACTGCGTATTTCCTGAACTACGCTATCCGTGTATGGAACGGCGCCACCTGGGGTGATTCCGGTTCCCTCCGCGGCGAGCGCGGGATCAACCTGCTCGGGGTGTGGCCTGACGCTGTTCCACTGCCTGAGCGCACCGAGAACGAAATCGGTGATGCCTATATCTGGCAGAACGACATCCACGTTCTGGTTCCGCTGCCAGGTAACTGGGAAGCCCTCGGTATCCGTGGTGCCGATGGTAAGTCGTCGTTCGACCTGTGGAAAGAAATCCCAGGCAACGAAAACAAAACCATCGACGAGTACTGGGAAGACCAGAAAGGTCCAGAAGGTCCTGGTGCTTTCGAAACCTGGTTGGCCCAACCGGGGAACGCTGGTAAAACTGAAGCTGACTTCCTGTTGGCTCAGAAAGGTATCCAGGGCGACGAAGGTCCTCCCCGTGCCGCCTTCGAGGTAGATGGTACCGTTGCCAACACCGCTGCTCTGCCGCGTCCTGGTGACGCTGCCAAGGCGTACTACATCGGTGTCGACCTCTACGTCTGGGTTACTCGCCTGACCGACTACGTGAAGATCCCAGGGATCCACGGCAAGTCGGCATTCGAGATCTGGCAAGAGAATGGTCACGCCGAAGGTACTCTCGAAGAGTTCCTGGATGACATGAAGGGTACCGACGGTGCTGGTATCTTCCTGATCGGTCCTCTGAGCTCCCAGGAAGAGCTGGACGCTATCGACACCACCAACCTGCTGGTGGGCACGGCTTACTTCGTCGAATACGCGCTACGCGTGTGGGACGGTACCGTATGGCGTACTTCGGGCAGCCTGCGTGGTAACCGTGGTATCAACCTGCTGGGTAAATGGCCTGACGGTATTGCCTTGCCGGAGATCACCGAAAACGAGGTAGGTGATGCTTACCTGTGGAACAACGACATCTGGATCCTGTCGTTCAACCCGATCGAATGGGAAGCGTTGGGTATCCGCGGTGCCGATGGTAAGACTGCTTACGAAGTCTGGGAAGAGATTCCTGAGAACAACGGCAAAACCCTTACCCAGTACTTCGCTTCGCTGAAAGGTGAGAAAGGCGACAGCCCGTACCAGGAATGGGAAAAGCAACCGGGTAACAACGGCAAGTCGTACGCCGAGTGGATCGAGACCATCCGCGGTTTCAAGGGTGACCAAGGTGATCCGCGTGCTGCCTTCGTGATCGCTGGCATCAAAGCAAACACTGGTGCACTCCCACGTCCTGGCGATGAAACCAAAGCTTGGTACGTTGGCATCGACCTGTACGTGTGGGTGACGGCTGATTCCGACTACGTCATGATCCCCGGTGTCAAGGGTATGTCTGCTTACGAGCAGTGGCTCTTGGTTCCTGAGAACGAAGGCAAGACTGAAGTTCAGTTCCTCGCCTCGTTGATCGGTCCTAAAGGTGCTGACTCGCAGGTACCAGGTCCTAAGGGTGACGATGGGCGTAACTTCCGCATCATCAGCACTCTCGCCAACGAAGATGCACTGGCGGCGGTACAGAACCCGGAAGACCAAGACGCCTACGCGTTGCTGGATACCGGTCACCTGTGGCTCTACCTGACCAACCCAGCCGGCTGGGTTGACCTGGGCCCATGGCGTGGTGTGGACGGTAAGTCCGCTTACCAGATCTGGCAGGAAGACGGTCACGAAGGTCAACCTATCTCGGCCTTCTGGGCGTACCTGAAAGGTGCTGATGGTCAAACCATTACCCTGAAAGGTGCACTGGATCTGATCGCTGAACTGCCGTCGGTCGGTAACGTAGAGCAAGATGTATGGGCTGTTCGTGAGAACAACTCGTTCTACGGTTGGGTGGAAGGCGCGTGGCTGAATCTGGGTACTTACGGTAAGGACGGTGCTGCGGGTAAAGACGGTAAGTCGCTCGACATCATCAAGATCCTCACCGAAGAAGACCAGTCGATCCCGGCGGCGGTTGACGCCAACAAAGGTAAGGCTTACCTCGACCTCGACAAGTTCGTTTGGGTCAACATCAACAACGTCTGGCAGAACGCCGGTAAGTTCGTTGGTGACCAAGGTGAGATCGGTCCGATGGGTACCGCCATGAAGCCGCGCGGTACGGTAGGGACGGTTAGCCAACTACCACCTCTGAACACTGTCGAAGAAGGTGATCTGTGGTATACCGCGGACACCAAACTCGGCTACGTGAAGGTGGATGGTGTCTGGTCGGATCCGATCGACAACATCGGTCCGCAGGGTATCCAAGGTGAAGACGGTCCTCCCGGCGCGTTGATGCCTATTCTGGGTCTTAAAGCGTCGATGGCTCAGCTGCAAACCGACCATCCGACCGGTACTGCCGGTGATGCTTGGTTGATCACCAACGGCGAGATCCGTAATCTGGCAGTGTGGAACACCGACCTCAACGCTTGGCAAGACACCGGTCCTGCCGGTATCCCTGGTCAGCGCGGTCTGCCTGGTCAAGATTCCACCGTACCGGGTCCAAAAGGTGATAAAGGTAGCCAGTGGCTGACCCTGACCACCCACGATGCGCCGTCGAACACCTTCAACGGTCGTGTCGGTGACTGGGCGGTTAACCTCGACAACAAGATCTTCTACAAGGACCTGACCCAGGGCTGGATTTACTGGGGTACTCTGGTTGCGGGTGATGTTAACTCGCCTCTGCTGTCGGAAGGTAAGGTTGTCCGTCACGGCAACGAGTGGGTACCTGTCCCAGTTGACGAAGTTCCTACCCCTCAAGCCGGTGAAGTCTACGGCCGTAAGTTGAAAGACGGCTCCTCGTCTGAAACTGAATGGGTGAAGATCGTCTTCCCGATCACTGACATTCCTGATGATGACGGTAAGAAGTACTACCGTATCTGGAAGGTGGGTGCCGAGAAGCCGATCTGGGAAGAGCTGGTGTTCCCAACCGTTATCACCGACCTTCAAGTCCAAGACGACACCAAGCAGTATGTCCGGGTCTTCCTGACCGGCGCGCAGGTGCCGGCTTGGGCGGAGATCAACTTCAGCGGCGCTGGGATTCAGGACATTGCCAACCCAGAAGACGGCGCGGTGTACATGCGTCTTGCCAAAACGAAGACCTGGGTGAAGTACGTCCCGGCCCCAAGTGATGGTAAGCAGTACCTCCAAAAGGACGGTAACTGGATCTCCTTCGACCGTTACGACATGCCGATTCTGGCTATGTCCGCCACCGGTTCTGTCGATCCGAAAGTCAACCAAGTGGTAGCGCTGGATAACAGTGGCTCTACCGCTAAGACCATCACCCTCGGTGACGGTCCTAAGGCTGGCTCCGGTATCGGTGCTCGTGCGCAAACCCTGATCGTGACTGTGACGGGCGCGGCCGGTGTGGTGTCCTTCGCCGCTACCGGCGCAACGGTTCTGAGCTGGCACGGTGGTACTCCGCCGACTCTGTCGGGTTCGGTTACCAACATCGTGTTCTGGTGGACCGGTACTCGTTGGATTGGTCAATTGGGTGCGGTTGTCCCTTAACCGATTGGGCGTGGGGGTCTTCGGACCCCTACGCTCCACCTTTGTTTAATTTGAACTTGCCTTATTAAGGAAAGCATCATGACTCTCGTCACTCGCGATACCCGGTTGATCTGTGTGGAAACCGGTGAATACCCCCTGTTCCTCGATGACTTCAAGACCCGTGAAAACGCGGTGATTGGTTCCAGCATCGACTCCGAAGCACTGGTTGACTTCGGTTACTTCCCTGTAGAAGAAACCCCTCGTCCTACCGAGGGCAACGTCATCACGGAAGCAGCTCCACTGCTGGATGAAGCAACCGGTACGTGGAAACGCGTTTGGACCGTGCGTCAATACAACGAGGAAGAATTCGCCGCCTTCCTCCAACAGTCCAAAGACTCCATGCAGTACAAGATCGATCAGTTCCGTAACGAACAGTTCGCGATCGGTTTCCCCCACCTGTTCCCGGATGGTGAGATCTACCATGCTCAGGTCAACACCGTGGGTCGTGGTAACATCAGCGATCTGCGCACGCTGGCTAAAGAAGCCATCGCCACTGGTGCTCCGTTCCAGGTAGTGTTCCGCACCTACGAGAACGTTAACGTGACCCTGAACGCCGAAGAAACCGTTGAGCTGGGTAATGCCGCGGCTCAACACGTTCAGGCTGGTTACGCTCTGTCCTGGCAGTTGAAGGACGCCACCAAGGCAGCCACCACGCTGGAAGAAATCCCAGAGCTGCCGGAAAGCCTCTTCACCCTGTAAGTTTTCATGGGTGGCTCGTGAGGTATGGAATTGGGGCGGGTATTTCCGCCCCCTTTATTAACTGAGGGGTCGCAACATGAGCACCTTTACCAACTTCACCGCTGAAGAACAGCTTGCCTACAACAAAGAGTTATCTCTGCGTGCAGGCAAGCCTCTCTGGAACACCCGACCAGGTTTCCGTTATTACATCGGGACGAAAGGATCGAACCGCTGGGTGGATGTTGAAACCAACTTCGTGACAGACGGTGCTACTATCCCACGTTTCTTGTGGTGGCTGCTTCCCCCTGTTGACGAATACACCCAGTGCACCACGCTGCACGACAAGCTTTGCACGACGTACTACATTATCGAATTGGTTGATGGTGTTGAACGTCGAGTACCGGTGACCCGTAAGGTCATCGACGAAATCCTGAAAGAATCCATGGATGTGCTCGAAGTCGCCCCATGGAAGAAAAAGGCTATCATGCTCGGTGTGAACCTCCACCGAATTCTCAAGAACCCAACTGAGCCAAAACCAGTATACGAGCTGGCGGCTTAAGGCGGTGCAACATGATTGAATTATTTCACGGGTCCTTGGGGGGACTGTTACCTACTTACCCTGATTCCGGTCCAGGGAACAAAACCCTGTTGTTTGGCAATGAACAACTCGGTTATTTTGGAGAGGTGACCGAGTCTGAATTGTTCAGCCGGCAGACACTGGCCAACCTCACTGGGTTTTACCCGCTGACCCCCAATTCGGCAGCCACTGGTAAGATCTGGCTCAAGTTCTTCTTCAAGAACAAGATCATCTACATCGCCAAGATGCCTCTGGGGAGTAGCGTTACTTGGAACGACGTTTACAACGCTGGACTGGTGTATGGTACCAACGACAACGGCAAATACCCATCCTCCACACCGACCAATCAGTTTAATCTGGTCAGTAAGAAAGAAGGCGAACGGATCTGGACACTTATCCCACGCCTGCCGACGGGTGCCGATACCGACCCAGCACCCTATAACGCTAGCCTAGGTATTCCCATGGGTAACACCGAGGCCAGTGAAATGACCGCGCTAATGTCCCGGGTGTGGAATGGTCTGACGGGCGCTATCACGGAAAAGTGGGCGCGGTTCTTGAACGCTGACCTAACACTGTCTAACCAGTGGTACACCCTTATCCAAGAGACTATGAGTAACAACTCGGCCAACGTGGGTATTGTCGGCTCTGCTGACAGTCTTTATAGCCGTGGAATTATATCCAAGACATCTGGTGGACACTACCGGCCCGTATTGGAATTGATTGACGCCACTCAGAAGGCCATTGCACCGGGCAGCATTTTGGTAGACTCCACCGGGTTGGCTGACCAGATCTTCATGTTGGATGTTCGTGATTACAGTGACACGGTCGGACTGAACCTAGGTGTGAAAATGGTTCATGTGGCGAACCAGATCTCTAAAGACATCGACGTCACTTATTCCATTGACCCAGCAACCGCCCTAGCGGTTAAGCCGCTGTCGGTCAACGAAAGCACTGACTGGATGAGTTTCACCATCAGTGGTGAATACATCTAACCCATTACCGAGAAACTGCTATGAAAAACTTGATTAAATGGACTAACTTGTCGCAGATGCCGTTTACGGTTAACGTGTATCGAGGCGATGCTCCGCTAGACCGTGCTAACTTGGGTACTCCGCTGGCGACCTTGACAAACGGTGAATCCCAGTACGAGGATGATGTTCCCCGTGGGAGCACGAAGTATTACGTACTGGAGACGGTCAAAGGGACAGATAAAGCGTCTACCAACAATATCCAGGTACTCGCCCTCCCGCGCCGCGGTCCGGGTCCAATCCAATTGCTTCAAGGCGATTACAATTACGGTTATTTCGGTACCGTGGCTAGTCGTGATTTTCTTGGCACGCAGGAACTGGTGGACAAGGTTGCACCGTTCTTGGCTGCTAACACTTTCCACCAACAAGCACCTGTGTGGCATAAGTACATCCGTAAGGGTAAAGTCATTTACGTCCCTAACGGTGCGTTGGTTGCTGCTGTTTCATACACCAGTCTGTATAACGGCGGTTTGGTATTCGGTGTAAACGGTCCCGGTCCTTATAAACCGGGTGCCGTTGCGGACGTAAACCAACTGAAAACTTTCGAACTGAACGGTAACCAGTTCAAAGTCCGGTTGATGACCGGGTACAATGATGACCTCACCGCGGTCATTCCTCCCGGCCTGAACACCGCTGAAGACACCAACCCACTGCCTAACGAATGGGACGATTTCGTCTACCCAATGGCGGAATGGGTGCCTGTGGCGCAACGGATGGCGAACGTACAGCAGAATACCTACATTCAGCTGAAATTCAACGTAGCCTCATACCGCATGCTTTGCCAAGAACTTTATACCGGTATTCCGATTACCCGTGGCGCCAACGCCAACTCCAGGGCCTCCGTTGCCACCCGAGGTGTTGACGGCAACGTCAGTGTTACTGCTGCCGGCTGGTGTTCTTGGTGGCCGGTAATTGAACTGCTTTAACGAGGTAGTGCCATGAGTGTAAAAATCAGTTGGACGGCAATGGGTAGTACACCTGATACACTGACTGTATTTTGGGCAGACACAGCATTTACCTACGCCAACCTGCCCACCAACAGTGTGGATATCCCGCCTGACAGCACCAGTTATACAGATTCCACCATCCCGGCTTATACCGCTCGTTTCTACATGATGCGCGCCACGAAAGCTGGTAAGGATGATCTCTATAGCCAGTGCATGTCCTATGGTAATTACCCCAAAACCGGGCTTGGTCGGAATAAGGTCTTGAGGGGTAATTGGGAAGCGGGGTTGATGGATGTCCTGACACCCGCTCAAGTCTTTACCATTGCTGGGTTGAAAACAGCACTAGGGTTGGCGACTTCTTGGGGTGGGACTGTTACCGAGAGTAACCTCACTGCTTGGTTCAAGTTCGTGCGTCGTGGGAAGATCTTGCTCATCCCCAGCACCCCATTCAGTAACAACTCTGTCCTGCGCTGGTCGGACATCTACAACAACGGACTGATGTATGGGGTGGATGGACCTGGGGATGCGCCTTATGATTTGGTGACCGGCGGGTTTGCTCCGGCGATCTCGGCACCAGTCAACCAGAAGAAGGTTGTCACTCTTGGTGGTGAGAATTACTTAGTCAGGACACCGCGCCTTAGCACACTCCCCACTAACCAGACCATGCCAGCCAACAAGGACAGTTTTCCAGGGGGTGAGTGGTGGGAGTTGATGTGTCGGATGACCGGTACCAATATCGCCGCGGACGACGAACCGAAATTACCGCCTGAGAAGTGGTACGATTATAAAAGCGTGGTTCCCTTTGGATGCGGGGCCACACCTCACTTACTTGCCAGTTCCGTTGCTTGTTGTTTAAACAACACTAACTGGTCGGCCTATTTAGGACGTGATGGAAAAGGCACTGCGGCTGCGGCTTGGGTGCATTGGATCCCCGTCCTTGAACTGATTCCCTAATAAGGAGGAGAGTCATGGGTATTCGAATTGACTGGATTGATTCTAACGGGGCTGGCGCCGATATGAGTATCTATCGGTCGACTTCCCC
>Ga0247818_10003313_pt1 | contig 10418 bp, 8 predicted proteins | sample 13C_Glucose_Day1_FD_192424 | JGI IMG/M metagenome (GOLD analysis project Ga0247818, IMG submission 192424) | Soil microbial communities from agricultural site in Penn Yan, New York, United States - 13C_Glucose_Day1 | ecosystem: Environmental > Terrestrial > Soil > Agricultural land | place: USA...
GTGGTCATCAGATGCCCCGTCGCACCGCGGATGGTCTGGATCCGCTGCCACTCCGGCAAGCTCTGGAGATCCGAGGAAGCTGCGTCCTGCAAGGCACTGTTCACGAGGCTGGAGGCCTCGGCGGAGGAGGTATCCGTACCTGCTGGATCGCCCATGGGCAACGGGCAGTCGAGGACCGATGACGTCTGGTCGACCGTCTCCAGGTCCTCCACCACCACGGCCCACATCTCATCAGCACTGCCCTGGGTTTCGGGCACATGGTCCTTCCACGCCCGCTGCGCCTTCTTGAGCCCTTCCTCCCAGTCGATGGGCGGCAGAGCGGCGCCGCTTTTGTCCGGGCTCTGCTTGAGGCGCCAGATGGCGTTGCCGTCCGACGGCTCGTGAAGGACGTGGCCCTTGCGCAGCCACCGGCCGCCAGGCAGATCGTTGCCCGGCCAGAGAGGCAGATCGGGGTGTTCGGCCGCAGCTACGGCGCTCGACGGCTCGGCAGGCAGCGGAGCTCGTGTGACGGGGCGGTCTGTCCGCTCGTTGCCGGTGTCTGCACTCGTGACCATGGGTGCCTCCGTGAAGTGTCGGTTCGCCCGAAGCGCGTGGTCCGGGTCATAGCGGCAGCTCGGCGGCGTCGGCCCGGCGGAGCATTTCGGCTGCGGCCGGATGGGCTGCGGTGGCGTTCGTGGTCTCCGAGCAGGCCAGGTAGGAGTCGAAGTCGTCCACCGTCCCTGGCATGACTGACATGACCGGCGGAACAGGGGGCGGCGGCTGGTGCATGCCGGTGGCGCAGGCGGCCAACTGCAGGCGTGGGGTGAAGGCGTGCAAGATGTTGATCCAGTCGGCCTCGGCGAGTTCTCGGCCCGGGACCTGCTCGCCGGCGTACGTACGGATCCACCCGGCGTACAGGGCCGTCAGGTGCTCCACGACCGGGGAATGGCGGTACCAGCACCGAGGGATGCTGTTGTGCAGCTCGAACGTGGCGCGTAGCCAGTCGACCCAGGTCGCCAGTTCGCGGAGGCGTTGTTGCCGGTCCATCGGGTCCATGGCGGCCCACACCCACCGCTGTGGCTCGGGCTGGGCCTCGGAGGGCATGGTGGGCCACAGAGAAGCCGGGTTGTCGAGGTCTGACACGGGTGATGCCCTGCCTTCTGTTCATCGCTGTTCCAGGGGTCCGCTGTTGTGGCCCGGCGTCGCGGCCAGCAGCTTCCTGAGGTCCTTGTCGCGGAAGGTGAGCCGCATCCTGACCTTGATCGGGGGCTGGTTCGAGTACTGCGCGATGGCCGTGAAGTCCGGCAGCTGTTGCAGGGAGTGCACCGGCGCGAGGTCCGTCTCGGTCGCCGAGGTGTTCGTGGAGTAGTCGCCGCGCGAGCGGCCGTGGGACGTCTTCATCACCTCGGTGCGTCCGTACAGCCCGGAGAAGTAGCGGAGGGTCTCCAGGTCTCCGCAGCCGGGCAGCAGCATCCGCAGGCCGCTCGCGGAGAGCACCGTGTTGGCCTTCTGGGGGCCGAGCCGGTCCCGTAGCTGGGAGAGGTCGTGCCACACCGTCAGTACGTCGATGCCCATGCCGCGGCCGGTGGTCAGGATGTTGGGCAGCCTCGGGTAGCGCAGCATGTTCCCCGCCTCGTCGACCATCACACCCAGCGAAGGATTCAAGGGCGTGCCCGTGCTGTTGTAGCGGGCCTCCGCGCCGTGAATGATCGAGGCGATGATGGAGGTCAGCAGCGGGGCGAACCGTTCGGCGTCGGCCTCGGACGCGATCAGGCAGACGGTGCCCTTCCTGTCCAGAAGGTCCTCCACCGTGAAGTCGGTTCCGGCGCACGTCTCGCGGACCTCCTCGTCGGCGTACACCCTCGCCAGTACGTTGAGGCTGAACTGGATCGAGCCGATGCCGTCCTCGTGGAGCCGCAGCCAGGGTGAGGCGTAGTCCTCGGCGACCTCGTTGTAGCCGTGCTGCAGCAGGACGGCGCGGACGTGGTCGACGGCGTCCTTGCCGAGCCCCAGCCAGCGGCGCATCGCGGCCACTCCCCCGCCGGACAGGTTCGCTGCCAGCAGTACGCCCTTGAGGACGCTCTTGGCCTGGTCGATCCACGGGGCCGCGCGTTTGCTGTCGCCGGACGCGGACGCCTCCGCCATCCACGAGGCCATCCGGTCGGCCGCCTTCGCGTCGGCGCAGTAGTCGACGGGCGACCACTTCTGGGTCGGCCTGCCCGGGATGCCGGCCGGGGCGATGACCCAGACCGGCCCGAAGGCGCGACGGCGCGCGTAGATGATGTCGAGGTCGGCGGCCTTGGTGGTCGTCACCACGAGGGGGCCCTGCCATTCGGCGGCGTTCGGCAGCACCAGCCCGGTGGTCTTCGAGGATCCGGGGACTCCGAACACGGTGGCGCTGATGTTGGGCTGCGCGGCCACGATCTTCCCGGTACGCATCCCACGCCCGGCAGTCAGCTGGTTGACCCGGGCGGCCGGGTCCTGGGGGGCCTGCAACTTCCGTTCGACCTTGGCTCCGCCCCACTGGGCGCCGCCGGCCTGCCCGCTGCGATCAAAGAGGCTGACGGCCTTCACGGCCAGGACGAGCACGATCAGGACGAACACGACGGTCAGCCCGTAGAACAGCCAGCTGGGAGGGGCAGGGTCGTACGCCGATCCGGGGCCCCGTACCAGCGACTTGAGAACGGTGCCGGGGATGCTGTCGGTGCGAGTGGCCCACCCGCGCCCGGACAGCACGGCTGCGGCGGGCGCGGCCAGCAGTACCGCAGCGCCGACCGAGACGGCGGCGCCGATCCCGTAGGCGGCGAGGAGGGTGTTGTCGTCCAGGGCGGCGCCGGCCGAGTCGGCTCTTCCCGCAGCCATGATGTCCCTACTGTCTTGGGGTTCGTTCCGGTCAGATTCGTTTCGATGACGTGGGAGGAGGCCAGGTCGGACAGGGGCAAATCCGTGTGCCCGGCTGGTCGGGCAACGGTCGTGCAGGGTGATGCGTCCGGGGCACGGGCCCGCCCTTCGTAGGGGCGCATTCGTCGAGGGGGCTTTCATGGAGAAGGACACGGAGCGGGCACGCAGCGCGGAGGCAGCACCGAACGCGTACGAGCGGGTCCTCGCAGAGGATCGGCGGGTGATCCGGGAGGCTATGCGCTCCAGCCGGGGCGGGGCACACGGCGGTCTGGTGGTGACGGCCGTGGCACTCGGTGCGGTCGGGGCTGTGGACGGACCCAAGTGGCCGTTGATCATCGGCGGCGTGTGCGCGGTCTGGTTCGCCCTGGCCCTGGCCGTTGTCCGCCGACGCGGCGGACGGGGCTGGAAGGCGATCGAGCGTGCATACATCGCGACCTTCGGCTGGGCCCAGTGGCTCTGACGTGACCTGTGTCGGGCCTGAGGTGCTCCTGCACGCTGCAGTCCCGGCACAGGTCTTGAGCACCCCAACCTGCCGGACCGGCTTCCCTGACTGCCAACCCGAACCGGGCCCTCCAGCACGCCCACCACCCCATGAGTTTCGTCCGATCGGTGCTTCAGAAATGACGAACCCATGGGCTCACACGGCCATCCGCTCATCCGTCTCGAAGAGTTTCTGCTCGATGTGGGAGAGGACCAGCTGAACGGCGTGGCCGCCTCCCCGGCCGACCTTCCACAGGGCCCGGCCGCGCTGGCCCGCACCCCACGACCCGATCAGGTCGCACTCCGCGTCCGAGAGACCGATCGCCTCGCGGGTGATCTGCAGGGGGCGGGTGTCCTGAGCCAGCTGGATCCGCGTCTCGCAGGAGGAGATCAGGTCCTTGGCGATCGCGACAGCCTCGGAGCTCGCCGCACCGACGCTCTCGAAGTCGGACAGCCGGTGGGTGGCCAGGATCTGGATGGTGCCGGTCGCCCGGGACAGTCGGAGGTCGGCGTCGATCTTGCGGACCATCGCGGCGCCGCCGGAGCGCATCTGCCGCCACAGCTCGTCACGTACGACGATCCAGGGGCGTTGCCCGGGCCGGTCGATGGCGGCCTGCGCCCACGAGGAGACGCAGGACAGGACCATGGCGATCGTCTCGTCGCCGTACTGCTCCAGGGCGCTGATGTCGACGGACTGGATCGGTGCGTCCCAGTCCAGGCCGATCGAGGTCTGTTCGTCGAAGAGTCCGCCCAGGTGCCCGTTGACCATGGTGCCGAGCGCCGAGCGGATCGACACCATCTGCTCGCGCGCCAGCTGGACCTCGCCGTCACGGACCCTGAGTTCCTGGGCCATCGCGTCGGTGGGGTCGCGGAGCTTGTCGTAGACGAGGGGCAGGGTCGGCACGGCGAGCCTGCTCTGTCCATACAGTTCGCCAGTCACCTCGCGCACCGCGACGTCGAGAGCTTCCTCCTCGCGGGATTCGAGCGTGCGGCGGAGCTGGAGTTCGAGGAGGGCCTTGAGCAGGGTGAGGCGGCGTCGGTGGATCTCCTGGAGTCGGCCCCGTAGCTCGGCTGGATCCTTGATCCGGTCGAGGCCGGCGCCGAGCGGTCCGGCGTCCAGCGGGTTGAGGCGCCCGGGGAGGCCGGGGCCGAGACGTACGGGCTCGACCCCCAGGTGCCGGCACAGGCCCGCGTACTCCCCCTTCACGTCCCCCGCGATCAGTGTCCGGTGCCCGAAGGCCATCAACCGGAAGCACAGGGCTTTGATGTGGGCGCTCTTCCCGCTGCCGGGGATGCCGGTGATCATCACGTTCGGGTTGGTGCAGAGGCCTTCGCGGACCCAGGCCGCCGGGTGGGCGGAGAAGGCCTGTGTGGTCAGGGTGTTGTGCCCGATGTACGCGCCCACGGGAGGCAGCGATCCGGCGTGCAGGAAGGGGTAGGCCCCGGCGGCGTTGCCGGTGTCGGCTCGGACCACCTCCGTGCGGGGCAGGGAAGCGGAACGGCCCGCGAAGGGATGGGACCAGCCCTTGCGGGGCGCCACCCGCATGACGGTGTCGGCGTCCTCGAGGCGACGGGACTCGCGTTGCTCAGCCGGGGTCGGGCCCGTCGGCGCGGGCACGTGGACGGTGCTGATCCCGGTGGCCTCACCGATACCGGAGGCGTCCAGTTCGGTGTCGGTCGCGCGGCGTCGTGCCAGCAGGCCCATCAGAATCCCATCCGCCGGTCCGGGAGTCCCTGTCCGAGCGGCAGCGCGCCGGCGGCGAAGCCGACGTCCTGCGCGCCCCACATGCGCCGTAGCTCCAGGCCCGCGGCGGCTGCGTCGGCCTGCATCTCGGCGCAGGCCGTCTCCAGTTCCTCGAGGTCGGTCACGGTCACCGACAGCACTGCGGTCATCCGGACCACGCCCTGGCCGGCCGCGCGGGCGGCGTCCTGGGTGCGGGCGAGATTCACCTCGCGGCGCTCGTCCTCGCTCTCGTCCCGTCCGGTCTTGGCGCGCAGGTACCGGGCGGAGGACCGCTTGCTCTTCTCGCGGGCCAGCTCCTGGCGTGCCCGGCGCGGCCCGAGCGGCTCGTAGACCAGGCTCATGGACCGCCGGGCGTTGCGCCTGGGCCGCAGCAGCGGCTGGAGGAACGTCGCGTAGACCTGAGCCTGGGGCCAGGTGCGGACCTGGTAGGTGACGGTCCAGGCTCCGTCGTGGCGGTAGGTCCCCCACCCGGTCTCCGCCGCGACGGGCCCTGCCAGCGCGGGGTCGACGCCTTCTTCGACGCCCTGCCACCCCGGGGTCCGGGCCGCCGCGTTGGCGGTGGCGATCGCGACCTGGGCATCGGGGTCGTACGCCGTACGGATGCTCTGCGCGAGCTTGCGGGGCGAGAGCCACTCCATGACCTGGAGACTCGCCGTGCTCAGCGCTCCTCCCAGAGCGTGGATCTCCCGGACCAGTACGGCCGCCGCACCGACCTGCCCGCCCCCGGCTCCCTTGATGGCGAGGCGGGCCCGCCCGGCGGACAGGGTCACGGACAGATAGGTCTCCCGGTTGGTGGCGGTGGGGCCGGCACCCTCCATCAGGTCGGACAGGGCGCTGACGGCGGCGGGTGGCGCGTCGGGGGTGATGTGGTGGGCGGTCCACGACCGCAGGGCGGCTCCGTCGTCGGGCAGACAGCGCTGGTGCACGGACAACCGCACGATGGGTGAGTCCTCGGTGCAGAAGGTGCGCAGCAGCGCGGCCCACGAGGAGACCCGGGCGGCCTGCTTGTCGGTGTCCACCAGTGCGAGGCCGGGGAAGGACACCCGGGACACGGCGGTGTACGTCCCGGTCACCGGGTCGTGCGCCACGCCCAGCTGTCCGCCGAGCCCGTCCGGGGCTTCCAGGATCCGGAGCCGGGCCAGGGTGCCGGGCAGGTCCATCGGCTGACGGCCCGTCCGGTCGGAGGCGGGGGCGAAGGGACCGGAGATGAAGGCGTTCTGCTTCCGTGCCACGGCGATCTGATACCTCACTGCCAGCAGGATCCATTCATCGGCGCTCAGCCCGCTGACACGGCCGAACGCGAGCGCGAGGAGCAGCGCGGCCACCGGCACGCACAGGGAGGCCGCGGTCCAGCTCGCGAGGTTGACGGGGATGAGCAGGAGCGCGCAGCCGACGGCAACCAGCGCGAACCCGGGGCCTGACAGGCGGCCCATGAAGCCTGACTTCTCCGACTGCCAGCCGCTGTAGGTGGCGGGTTGTGTCACGGGCTATCCCTGGGTCGGAGGGGTGGGGGGCAGTACCGGAGACTGCGGGCCTTCCGCGCCTTCGGGACGGGCCTCGGACGGCTGCCCCGGCGAGGTGGATACGCGCCGCTGGGCGATGACGACGTGGCGGCCCCCGGCGGCGCCGTGGTCGAGACCCGCGTGTCCGGCAGTGCTCGACATGCCCGACTCGACGGTGTCCTTGCCCGCCGCGAGGAGCTGCAGGGGCAGGGCGACCGTCCCGAAGACCTTCGAGCCGAAGGACCTCCCGGCGCCCGCGCTTGTGCCGGGTACGGGAGCGGCGTTGGAGCCGCCGGCCGCTGTCTGGGCGGTGTCCTGTTCCAGGGCCCGGGTGTAGGCGCTGCCGCCGCCGACGGCGCCCGCTCCGCCCATGTCGGGCCGGTATCCACCGCTCACCGACGCGGCGGAGGACCCGATGGAGCTCAGGAGGCCGGAGGCGATCGCGCTGCCCCCTCCGACCGTGGAGAACGTCATGAACTTGGCCAGGGCGGGCCAGGCGAAGCAGGCCAGGACGAAGATGACCAGGCCGACGAACATGTTCTGGACTCCATGGCCTTCGGCCATGGCGCCGAACCCGATGGCGAAGCAGAGCACGATCACCGGCTTCATGAGGATGAGAGCGATCAGCGCGTTCCGGGCCTTGGGCCACCATTCCTGGGTGGAGTCGGAGAGCTGACCAGCCAGGACCACGGGCATGGTGGCGACCAGGATCATGATCCCGGCCTGGCGCAGAAGCACTTCGAGCCACAGCGCGGCGATCGCGAGGATGCAGATGATCCCGACGACGATGATGACTCCGACCGCCGCGGCGGCCACCCCCTCCCCGGTGATGAGCGCGGTGCCGACGGTCGCGGCACCGCCGCCACCGGTGATGAGCCCTCCGAAGAGTGTGCCGAGCTGGTGCTGCATCGCGTCCGTCGCGTCGGCCTCGCCCGATCCGCCGCCGTCGAAGGTGTAGTTGATGATCCACGTGGAGACCGCGTCCGACCAGGTCAGCGCGGTCTGGGTCGCCAGCACGTACACGGAGGAGATGACTCCCCACTTCGCCAGACCGATGGCGGCGGTGGCGGCGGGCTCGCCTCGCTGACTGATGGCGACCTTTCCGAACTGCAGGAGCAGCAGGAAAGTGGCGACGACCAGGGAGAGGGTGGTCATGAGGGCGGTGGCCGAGCCGATCCCGGTCTTGGACAGGTCGATGGTCGACGAGGAGTTGAAGATCTTCGCGAACTCCTCGAGCAGCCACACCACGGCCTTGCCGATGTAGCGGGCCGCCTCCTGCAGGGCGTCGGAGGCGAGTTCGCTGATCTTTCCGCCGACCCAGCCCACCGGGTTCTTCGCGTCGGGAGGGTACTTGTACTGCCCCTTGCGCAGGCACTCCTGGAAGGTGCCGCCCTTCTCGACGCAGGCGGTGACGTACGTGTTCAGCTCGTCGAAGTTGCCCTGCTCCTGGTCGTATGCCTTGCGCCACTTGTCGAGGCGGAGCTCCTCGTACCGTCGGCGATCGGCCTCGCCGCAGTCCCTGGCCGCATTGCCGTCGGCCCCCTCGCAAGTGCCGACGGTGCCGGGCAGGTCGCCCGCCCCGGCGGGCTTGCAGGCGCCGTCGGTGGCCCCGAAGTCCATGACGCACCAATGGCCCTGGGCGTCGATGCCCGCGACGTCGCCGCCCTGGGCCCACTCCCCCGGCGGGGGTTTCGGAGGGCCGTAGTCGGCGTGCTCGCCTCCGTGGTCGGCCACTGCGGCCGGGGCGCCGGCCGTGAGTCCGGCGAGGCAGCAGAGGAGGACGAGCAGGAGGCACCGGAGCCGGACTGCCACAGGGCGCCGGGTGCGGTCATTCCTCATGCCTGACCTGAATCCACTGGTCCTGCCACGCGAAGGGCGAATCCGCGTCGTAGGCGACGGGGAACGTCCGCTGCTCGACGTAGACGTCCTCGTCCGTGAGCTTCCACGCTCCCTCCTGCCACTTCACGACGAAGTCCGTGGTGTCGCCCTTGATCGGGTTGTCGTCGGTGGCCTTCTCCGGTGTGGTCGCGTACCGGTCGAAGCTCAGCCAGATGTGCACGACGTCGCCGCGGGGCAGTTCGTCGTCGGCGAGGCTCCGCATCCGTACGGCCTCCACCGTGGTGGTGAAGGTGATCCCTGCGGGTGTGCCGCCCGAGGCGGGCAGACCCGCGCCTTCCCGGAGCGTGCGGACCTCGGAGATCTGCCTGTCGATGAACCCGGCCGCATCCGGCGATGTCACGACCTCCAGCTGCTGGCGGGCCCTCTGGTCGTCCATCCAGGCGTACTCCTCCCAGAAGTGGACGACAGCGGAGACGGCGCCGCCAGGACTGTGCGGGAAGCCGATGCTGGCGCCGTCCCTCTGGGCCGTCGGCGCGTTCAGCGTGATCTTCTTCGCCCGCTCCGGAGTCATCTCGGGGCCACTGCCGGACGAGGCGGAGCTGGACGGCTTCGCGTTGCCCGTTGCGGTCGGTCCGGCTGCCGTCGTACCGGAACCGCCGTTGCCGATCAGCGAGTACGCGGCGATGCCCCCGGCGGTCAGGACACAGGCGACGAGGACCGTCAGCCCGCCGAGTAAGAATTTTGCCTTTCGGGCACTGCGCTCGTGGTTGTCCATACGGTGGCCTCAGACCGACAGGTTGTAGACCGCGAGCACCATGGAGCTGGTCAGGCCGATGCCGCCGGCGCCGCACAGGCTCCACAGCACGGACTGCTTGCCCCTGGCAGCCAGCTGTGCCCTTTCCGTGTTGTGCCCGACCGCGACCAGCAGCCACCCGGTCAGGCCTCCGATCACTGCGGCGGCGAGCCCGAATCCCGCGGTCCAGTTCAAAATGGTCTGCACCTGCGTGTTCACCGCCGCGGGGAGGGCGGGTGAGGGCTTCGGTACGACCGGGGCCGGGTCTGCGGCGAGTACGTCCAGACCCGGGGCATGGGCCAGAGCGTGGAACGCGTCCATGAACGTCATGTCGAACACCTCGTCAGAGCTCGTCTACGGATCGGCTACGAAGGAGAGACCACGGCCAGGGGCGCCGGCCGTGGGGCGTCGGGAAGGGGCGTGCCCCATGAGGCTCGGGCCGCCGCGAGGACCTCCTGGCAGAGCAGGCCCGCGGCTTGCCGCGTACGGGAGCGCAGGCGGGAGACCGTGCGCAGTCCGTGGGCGCGGATGTGCGGGTCGTACGGAAGATGGACGACGGCTGCGGCGCGGGCCGACAGCATCGTGGCGCCGGCCCGTACGACGGCGGGGAGGCGGCCGTCCGTCTGCGCGGTCAGGACCACCACGGTGCGCTGGAGCGGCATCCCGTCCGCGTGCAGTGCCATGACGGCCTGCTGGAGGGCCTGGACTCCGCCGGCGGTGGCGGAGGCACAGAGCACGGGCACCGCGTACGGCAGCTCGCACCAGGACCGGGTCTGACCGATCCGCCCGGCGCACCGGGACTCGAGGATGTCGTGGGACACAGGGTGCGGGGTGTCGGCGACGACGCACTGCCAACCGCCGATGGCCGCCAACTGCAGCCACGCGGCCGGGGCGTGCGGCAGTACGAGCGGAGGGCTGTGCCAGTCGCGGCCGTCGGTGAGCACCTGCCAGCCAGGGGTTCTGCCGGTGCCGTGCCGTACGGCCGCGGCACGCTGGACCTGGGAGCGGGTGAGCGGTCTGTCCGGCGGCAGCGCGGCCAGTCCGCCTGCCTGCTGCCCGACCGTCCACGACGGCCAGGGGGACGAGAGCCGCGGGGCCGTGTCCAGGACGACGGTGTCCGCTCCGGCAGCGGCCATGCGCTCGGCCAGCAAGTCCGCCACGGTCGAACGGCCGCTGCCGG
>Ga0247818_10003314_pt1 | contig 10417 bp, 9 predicted proteins | sample 13C_Glucose_Day1_FD_192424 | JGI IMG/M metagenome (GOLD analysis project Ga0247818, IMG submission 192424) | Soil microbial communities from agricultural site in Penn Yan, New York, United States - 13C_Glucose_Day1 | ecosystem: Environmental > Terrestrial > Soil > Agricultural land | place: USA...
GTTGTCGACCTACCCGGGCAGCTAGTTCCTCGGGACCGACGTCCTTAACCACAAAACCCCGCCACTGAGCGTGCTCAGCGGCGGGGTTCTCGCGTATGTCCTCGCGGCCCGGGGTTCGCGTTCTCGCCCAGTTACTTGTCACGGAAACCCGCTTCTGCTCCACGGAACCGCGGGATTCCGCGGCCGCCATGTGGTGCGGGCAGTAGCAACCGGGCAGGAACGCGTGCCGGATCTTATGGCGCCTTTGGCGGCCGGCGCCCTATCGCGGGTACCTTCCCGCCGAAGGGCCATGGGACGGAGACCTAGTCCTGGGGATCGAGAACGAAGTTGTAGGTGACTTCGCGGCCCTTACCGTCGGCCCGCTCGGAGGGAGCGAGAACGAGTTCGGGCTTCACGGCCGAGGCGATATCGTCGGCCACGTGCTCGTCGCCTTCGAAGTAGAGCTGGGTGGTGATGAGCTGGTGCTCCGGGGCCGACACCTTCAGGTGCAGGTGGGCGGGCCGCCATGCGTGCCAGCCGGCCGCGGCGATAAGGGCACCGCACGCGCCGTCGGTGGGGATCTGGTACGGCGCGGGCTGCATGGTGTTGATCTGGAAGTTGCCCTGGGCGTCGGCGGTGATGGAACCGCGGAGGTTCCATTCGGGCAGTCCGGGGGCGAACTGGGAGTAGAACCCGAGGTCGTCGGCGTGCCAGAGTTCAATCAGGGCCCCGGCGAGCGGCTCGCCGGCGACGTTCGTGACCTGGCCCTGGAACCGCAGCGGGGTGCCGGGTTCGTCGTCGCGCATCGGCAGGGTGGCCGGGGTGTTGAGCGACGGGGCGTCCGGGATGTAGTAGGGCCCTTCGATGCTGCCCTTGGAGCCGTGGCGGTTGGAGTTGGCGACCTCCTCGACGGAGTGCTCCACCCACACGTCCAGGAACAGCGGCCACTCGCCGTCCTCGCCGACCTGGATGAGCCAGGCCTTGAAGGCGTTGTACTCGTCGTAGGTGACTTTTTCGTCCAGGACGGTGTCGTTGATCGCCTTGATGACGCGGCCGGCGAGGGTGCTGACCCGCTCTTGGCTGGTGCTGGCGGCCAAGTGCTTGTTCTTCCGGAAGCGGGCGGTTGCCCCCGCGCCCGATGAGGCTGCTGTGGCTTCAGTTTCCGTTGTCATGGTGACTCCTTTGTCAAAGAACGATGGTAAGAACGCTTGTCGATGGGCGCCGGACTGCGCGTCGTGCTGTGCATCACACATCCGGTGTTGTTTCCACGGTAGGCCCCGAATTGATCGGAGGGAAATACCGATTTCCGTCTCATTGAAAGCTTTTGGATATGAATGCCGTGGGGCCCATTAGACGGCGGATGGGTGCTTGGCGAGCGGCGTCACTTTGATGTCCATGAACGGGAACAGCGGCAGTCCCGAGAGCAGGGTGTGCAACTCGTCGTTGTCCGCGACGTCGAACACCGAATAATTGGAGTACTCGCCCACGACCCGCCACAAATGCGCCCAGCGTCCGTCGCGCTGGAGCTGCTGGGAGTAGTCCCGCTCCTCCGCTTTGATGGCGTCGGCGCGCTCCTTGGGCATGTCCAGCGGAATGTTCACGTCCATGCGGACCAGGTAAAGCATGTGGTTCTCCTTGCGGTTGGGCTGGCGGGCAGGACAGGCCTAGTCCTGCCGGTACTTTTGCAGTTTGTCTGCGTCGATGGCCGCGCCGACGCCGGGGACCTCACGGACCCGGATGGCGCCGTCGCTGATTTTGAGCGGCTCGGCCAGCAGGTCGTCCGTCATGTCCAGATAGTTGGACAGCTCGCCGGCCCGCCGGGACGTGGCCTCGAATGCGGCGCCGAATGTCACCGTGGCCAGGCTGCCGATCTGGGTGTCGATCTGATTGCCCATGGTGACGTCCACACCGAGCCCCTCGCACAGGCCGAGGATCTGCTGGGCTTCGGTGAAACCGCTGCGCGCAGTCTTGATACAGATTGCGTTGCTGCCGCCGGAGAGCAGCTCCCGGGAGACGTCACCGAGGGTGGGGACGCTTTCGTCCCCCACGATCGGGATACTCGATTTCTGCACCAGCCGGCGGCGGCCCAGGGTTTCACCGGCGTCGCACGGCTCCTCCAGCATGGACAAGCCCAGACCTTCAGTCCGGCGGAGGACCTCCATGGCCTCGTTGGCCGTCCAGCCGCGGTTGGCGTCGAGATAAATCTCAGTATCCGCCCCGAGGCCCTCCCGCAGTACGTTGCAGGCCTCGACGTCGAGGGAGAGCGGCCGTCGGCCGGTCTTGAGCTTGAAGGTGTTGATACCGTACGTCTCACGAAACCGCAGCGCTTCCTCGAGGAGCTCGGCGGCGGGCTTGAAGCCCAGCATGTGCGAGACCCGCATACTGTCCGTGAAGCCGCCCAGCAGTTTGTGGACCGGGGTGCCCAGGGAGATGCCGATGACGTCCCACAACGCAATGTCCAGGGCCCCCTTGGCTGTGGGGTTGTTGACCGTGCGCCGGAGCAACTGCTGGACCTTTGAGCGGTCCAGCGGGTCGAGCCCGATGAGCTGTGGGGCAAAGACCTTTGTCACCACGGAGACGATCGAATCCTGCGTTTCCCCGTAGGTGTAGGGCCGCGGCGGGGTGTCGGCGACACCGCAGATGCCAGCGTCGGTGTAGATCCGGACAAGAACGTGTTCCGCGGAGGTCACCTCGCCGCTGGCGAACTTCAGCGGCCGTGCGTAGGGAATCGAGTAAGGGATGGTCTCAATGCGTTCAATTTTCACGGCTGGGTTCCTTTGCGGCGGCGGTGGGCTTTGCCTCTGACGGTGAAGGGGATGGCGGCTCCGCTGGCTGGAGCGTGTGCTGTTGCTGGCCCGTGCCCGAGGCGGGCAGTGAGTCGAAAAGTTGCAGGAAACTGTGCAGGAGGGGCGTTTCGCTGTCGCGGTTCCAGGCGACGGCGAGGTCGACCGGCGGCGGATTGCGCAGCGGGCGGAAGACCACGCCCTGGAAGGAGAACATCCTGGACGTCATCGGCACGAGGGCGATCCCCATCCCGGCGGCAACGAGCGAGAGAAGGGTCGAGGTTTCCCTCGCTTCCTGGACGAGCCGGGGCTGGAACCCGGCTTTGCGGCACGCGTCCACCACGATGCTGCTGACGGCGGAGGAGCTGGGATAGCCGATGAAGTCCTGGCCGGCGAGGTCCGCCAGTTCGAGGATTCCCGTGTCAGCCAGCGGTGAATCGGCCGGGAGCGCAGCGACCAGATGATCTTGTTCGAGCAGTTTGAGCGCCACATTGCTGGAGCGGACCGGCGGTCGGAGGACGGCGACGTCGATCCGGCCGTCCTCCAGCGCGGACTCCATTTGCGGCGTCAGCATCTCGCCCTGGACGGTGATGCGGAGGCCGGGAAGGGCGCGGCGGGCAGCCTGGACGATGCTGGGCATCAGCCGGTAGGTGGCGGTTCCGGTGAACCCAACGCGGATGACGCCGGTGGCGCCGGCGCCGACCTGCTTGACGTCCTCCTCGAGAGACTCGAGTTCCTGGAGCAGCAGCCTTCCCCTATCCAGGAGGACCTGCCCGGCAGGGGTGAGGTCAACCTTGCGGGTGGTGCGCAGCAGCAGGGGCGTGCCGAGCTGTTCCTCCAGCTGGCGGATCTGCTGGGACAGCGGGGGCTGCGCCATGTGCAATCGCATGGCTGCGCGGCCGAAGTGGCGTTCCTCAGCGACGGCAATGAAGTACTTGAGGTGACGCGTCTCCATTGAAGCTCCCGGGCGGCTCGGAGCAGGCCAAATGCCGTGCTCAGACCAGCTTAGGAGGATGAATAGGTAAGGGGAAATACCTATTTCGGCGCTATTGGGACGTTTTGCATATCAATGGCCGGGCGGTCCGGGCCGGGGGCAGGGCTTCCGACGTTCCTGCCCAGTTACCGGCGCGGGCAGGAGTTCCAACCCCGGCGCACCGCGGAATTACTCGGGCGCCGGGTGCGCAGGGCCGAAGCAACTGGGCTGGAGCGTAGTGTCCGTCCGGGCATCCGGCACCCGGGTGGGCCGGCGGCTCAGTCCAGCAGCAGGGCGGGCTCCTCCAGGATCGACGCGACGTCGGCCATGAACCGTGCCGAAAGGTCGCCGTCCACCACGCGGTGGTCGAAGGAGCCGCCGAGGGTGGTGATCCACCGCGGAATCACTTCGCCGTCAAGGACCCAGGGCTTCTGCTTGATGGTGCCGAACGCCACGATCGCCACTTCGCCGGGGTTGATGATCGGCGTGCCCGTATCGATGCCAAGGGCGCCGATGTTGGTGACCGTCAGGGTGCCGCCCTGCATTTGCGCGGGCTGCGTCTTGCCGGCCCGGGCGGTCGTGGCGAGCTCGTTCAGGGCCAGGGCCAACTCCTTGAGGGACAGGTCCTGGGCGTTCTTGATGTTCGGGACCATGAGGCCGCGGGGCGTGGCCGCCGCGATGCCGAGGTTCATGAAGTGCTTGATGTGGATCTCGGCGGAGTCGCTACCGTCCGGGCTGTCCACCCAGGTGGCATTGACACTCGGGTTGCGCGCCGCGGCCCAGATGACCGCCTTGGCCAGGATCAGCAGCGGCGAGACCTTGATGCCCTCGAAGTCACGGGATGCCTTGAGCCGCTTCACGAACTCCATGGTCCGGCTGGCGTCGACGTCGACGAAGATGCTGACGTGCGGGGCTGCGAAGGCCGACTCGACCATGGCCCGCGCCGTGGCCTTGCGGACGCCCTTGACCGGAACCCGTTCGATCCGCTGTTCCTGCGGGCGGCCGGTCTTGCCCCAGAAGGTGTCCGCCTTGTCCACCTCGGCGTCGCGCTGCGCCTGGTAGCTCACCAGGTCCTCGCGGGTCACTTCGCCGCGGGCACCGGTGGGGACGACGTCGGCCAGGTCGATGCCCAGGTCGCGGGCGATTTTCCGCACCGGAGGCTTGGCCAGGACCCTGCTGACCAGGCCGCTGATGGCCCCGCCGAGGGTGGGGCGCTGGTCGACGCTGTCCGCAGGGGCCGGCCGTTCCGCGTGGGCGACGGCCTCCGGGCTGATCCAGATGTCGTGCGCCTCGACGGGTTCGGCAATTGGAACCGGCGAGACGACGGAAGCCGTGGCGGCCGCGGGCTGCGCGGCCGGAGCAGCCACCCGCCGACGGCGCTTCACGGCGTCGGCCTTGGGCCCGGAGCCCACCAGGGGACCGCCGGCCGGACGCCCGGCCGCTTCGCCGGCGTCGGACGTGTCCGCCTCCAGCTTTCCGTACATGGGCGCCTGAGGTGCCGGAGCGGCAGGAGCCTCGACGGCAGGGGCCGCGACAGCGGGAGCCTCGACGGCGGGAGCCGCGTCGTTCACGCTGATGATCGGGGTCCCGACGTCGACTGTCAGGCCCTCGGGGACCAGCAGTTCAGTGACGGTACCGGCAAACGGGGACGGCAGCTCGACGAGGGATTTTGCGGTCTCGATTTCGCACAGGACATCGTTAATGGCCACCGTGTCGCCGGGTTTGACCTTCCAGGCGACGATCTCGGCCTCGGTCAGCCCTTCGCCCACATCGGGGAGGTTGAACTTGTGAAGAGTCATGTTGTCCTTGTTGGGAAAGGGCGCCTCAGCGGGACGCGGCCGGCAGAAAAGGGGCGCAGTCAGTAGGAAAGGGCGCGGTCCAGGGCCTCGAGGATGCGGTCGATGTCCGGGAGGTAGTCTTCCTCCACCTTGGCCACCGGATAGGGCATGTGGAAGCCGCCGACGCGGATGACGGGCGCCTCGAGTGAGTGGAAGGCACGCTCGCTGATCCGGGCCGCGATTTCGCCGCCGATGCCGCCGAACGTCGGGGCCTCGTGGGCGACAATCAGCCGGCCCGTCTTCTTGACGGAATCGGTGACGGTGTCGAAGTCGATCGGCGAGATGGAACGCAGGTCGATCACCTCGACGCTGTGGCCGTCCTCGGCAGCGGCGTTGGCCGCGGCCAGGGCCACCGGCACCAGGGGTCCGTAGACCACCACGGTGGCGTCCGTTCCCTCGCGGAGCACGTGGGCCTTGAACGGGTCCGCGGAGGTTCCGGGGGATTCCGTGTCCACCTCGCCCTTGAGCCAGTAGCGGCGCTTCGGTTCGAAGACGATCACGGGGTCCTGGCAGTCGACCGCCTGCTGGATCATCCAGTAGGCATCGTGCGGGTTGGACGGCGTGATGATGCGCAGCCCGGCGGTGTGCGCGAACAGCGCTTCCGGCGACTCCGAGTGGTGTTCGATCGAGCCGATGCCGCCGCCGTAGGGGATCCGGATGACCACCGGCACGGTCAGGTTGCCGTTGCTGCGGGAGTGCATTTTGGCCAGCTGGGTGGTGATCTGGTTGAAGCCCGGGAAGACGAAACCGTCGAACTGGATTTCGCAGACGGGCAGGTAGCCGCGCAGGGACAGCCCGATCGCGGTGCCGATAATGCCGGACTCCGCCAGCGGGGTATCGACCACGCGGTCGGCACCGAACTCGGCGAACAGACCGTCAGTGACGCGGTACACGCCGCCCAGGGGCCCGATGTCCTCGCCCATAAGCAGGGCGCGGGGGTTGTTGTTCAGCGTCGCGCGGAGGCCTTCATTGATGGCCTTGGCAATGGTCATGGTGGTCATCAGTTGGCCGCACCTTCTGCCGGAGCTGTCTCGGCGGGTTCTGCCTCGTCGGGTTCTGCCTCGTCGGCGAAACCTGCGCTGTACTCCTCGAACCAGGCGAGCTCCTCGGCCACCAGCGGGTGGGCCTCCACGTAGGTGTTGGCAAAGGCAGTCCGGATGTCCGGGGTTTCGAGGTCGTAGGTGGTCTTGCGGACGTAGGCGGCGAGTTCGTCGCCGTCTGCCTGGACCTCCTCGAAGAAGGCGTCGTCAGCCATTCCCTGGGCGCGGAGGTATTTCTCCAGGCGCTCCAGCGGATCCTTGGCCCGCCACCGGCTTTCCTCCGCGGACTCCCGGTACTTGGTGGGGTCGTCGGCCGTGGTGTGGGCGCCGACGCGGTAGGTGAAGGCCTCGATCAGAACCGGCCCCTCGCCCTGGCGGGCCCGTTCCAGGGCCCACTCGGTGACGGCGTGAACGGCGATCACGTCGTTTCCGTCCACCCGGATGCCCGGGAAGCCATAGCCCTTTGCCCGGTTGGCCAGCGGGATGCGGGTCTGCACGGAGCTGGGGACGGAGATCGCCCAGTGGTTGTTCTGACAGAAGAACACCACGGGGGCCTTGTAGGAGGCCGCGAACACCATGGACTCATGGACGTCGCCTTCGGAGCTGGCGCCGTCGCCGAAGTAGACCATAACGGCCGCCTTTGGCTCCGTGGTGTGGCCGGCCGTTCCGTCGGCGGGTGCAGCCGAGGCCGCGAACTTCTGGTCGCGCTGGATCCCCATTGCGTAGCCGACCGCATGCGGGGTCTGCGCTGCGAGAACCAGGGTATAGAGGTGGAAGTTGGTGTCCTTGGGGTTCCAGCCGCCGTTGGAGACGCCGCGGAACTGGCGCAGCAGCTCCGCCAGGTCCACGTTGCGGGTCAGTGCGACGCCGTGCTCGCGGTAGGTGGGAAAAATATAGTCCTGCGGCTGGCTGGCCCGGCCGGAGCCGATCTGGGCGGCTTCCTGGCCGGTGAGCGGAACCCAGAGGGCCAGCTGTCCCTGCCTCTGCAGCGCGGTGGCCTCCACGTCGAAGCGGCGGATTTTCGCCATGTCGGCATAGAATCCCCGCAGCTTTTCCGCGTCGAGCCGCTCGGCGTAGTCGGAGAACACCGGGTCGGATCCCAGCGTGCCATCGGGGGCGAGGAGCTGCACCATAGGCTCGGCCGGATCGCCGAGGCGGGCTTCGGCTTCCGCCTCGAGCCGGTCCTCAATATCGGTTCCATCGAACTCGGTAGCGGGCAGATGTGTGGCGCCCATACCGTCTCCTTGCTTGCCGCATCCGAATGCGCCGCAATCGCTGGGATATATGCCGGACCGGGTATACATTCCCGGTCCGGCATATATTTTGGCTTACTCGTCCTTACTTTATCCGCAGCGGACTGGCCGCGGCCGTCATGTTAAGCGCTAGGAACGCCGCGGCGCTTTTGTATAGATCGCACAGAGTTCGAGGAAGCGGGTGTTGGCCTCGGTCTCCCCGATGCTGACCCGCACTCCCTCGTTGGCAAAGGCGCGCACGGAGAGGGCCCGCTCCCCCGCCAGGGCGGCGAATTCGGCGCTGTCCGCACCGAGATTCAGCCAGACGAAGTTGCCCTGGGCCTCAGGCACGAACCAGCCGAGGTCCCGCAGCCCGGCGGTGACCCGGTCCCGTTCGTCCACGAGGCTTTGTACCCTTTCTACAACCTCGTCGAAGTGCTCCAGCGAGGTAACGGCCGCGGTCTCGGCGATCTGGGAGACCGCGAAGGGGGTGGCCGTAACCCGCAGGTGCTGCGTGAGGTCCGGCTGGGACACGCTGTAGCCGACCCGCAGCCCGGCAAGGCCGTGGGCTTTGGAGAAGGTCCGCAGGACGACGACGTTGGGGTACTTGCGGTACATTTCGATGCCGTCGACTGCGTGCTCGTCGCGGACGAATTCCTGGTAGGCCTCATCGATGACCACCACAACGTCGGAGGGCACCCGTTTGATGAAGCGCTCAGTTTCCTCGGCGGTCAGGATCGGTCCGGTGGGGTTGTTGGGGGTGCACAGCAGGATCATCCGGGTGCGCGCCGTCACCGCGGCGGCCATGGCGTCAAGATCGTGCCGGCCCTCGCCGGTCAGCGGGATCCGGACGCTCTCGGCGCCGGCCACTCCAACGCAGATCGGGTACGCCTCGAAGGAGCGCCAGGCGTAGATGACCTCGTCGGGTTTGCCGTCGTCGTTCTGCCCGGCGAAGGTGGCCAGCAACTGGTTGAGTGCCCCGAGGCTTCCGGCGCCTGTGACGATGTCCTCGGCGGGTACCGCCAGAAACTCGGAGAGGGCGCCGCGCAGCTTACTGCTCAGCGGATCCGGGTAGCGGTTGAAGTCGGTCTGCGCCGCGATGGCCTGCTGCACTGCAGGGATCGGGGGCAGCGGGTTTTCGTTGGAGGAAAGCTTGTAGCTGACCAGCCCCTCGACGGGGACCGGCGGTTTGCCGGCCGCGTAGCGGGGAAGGAGGTCTACCACCGGACGGGGCCTGATGCCCCCGGCCGGGTTCTCTGATGAAGTCATGCCAACTAGCCTACTTCGGGTCGCTGCCACAAGAGGGGGATATGGTCCCTGCCGCCGCCGCCGGGGCCTGTGACAGCATGGGCGCATGCGCTCATTCATCGTTCGAGTCATCGTCAACGCGCTGGCCCTGGCAATCGCGTGCTGGATCCTCACCGGCCTGGATATTTCCACCGCGGGCAACGGCACCGTCAGCATTGTCCTGGGCTACCTGTTCATCGGCTTGATCTTCGGCCTCGTCAACGCCTTCGTGAAGCCGATCGTCAGCCTCCTGTCCCTGCCGATCACTATCCTCACCCTGGGCCTTTTCACGGTTGTCATCAACGCGGGAATGCTTTACCTGACGTCCTGGGTCAGCAGTTACACCACTGTGCACTTCACCATCGACTCCTTTTTCTGGACCGCGGTGTTCGCCGCCCTCATCATTAGCGCCGTGTCCCTCGTGGCCAGCTTCCTCCCGGCCCTCGACCGCTAGGAACATCGCCGGAAGCCCGGTGCGAGGCCCGCTGGGGCGGCATGGCTTCGCGCCGGAGCGGGAAGCGGGTTACCGTGGCGGCCCCGCCCGCGCCGACCACGGCCGCGAGCGCGGCGGTCGATGCCTGGAGTGACGGATCCCGGCTGGCCGCGACCTCCCGGGCGCCGTCGGCATAGCGGTCCAAGGCGTGGCCCGGCCCCATTCCCGGCTCCAGCCATTCGTGTCCGGGGATCGGCGTGGTCAGGGTGACCGTCACCCGGTCCTTGAGGTCGGGGTTGGGCAGTCCGTCCGCCCCAGGCACCCAGTCCTGCTCGTGTTCCAGGTGCAGGCTGCTGATGCCCGGCCCGGGATCGATCCCGCCAACCGGGGAACCTGCCGTGAGCACAAACTTCAGTTCGTAGTCGGCCAGGAACGCCTTGTCCCGGCCGAAGTTCATGGCGTGGATGCCGCCCTGGCTGTAGCCGACCGCGGCGACCTGGTCGCCCGCCTCGGCGCCTGCCTCGGCCAGGGCCTGACGGATCGCCGCGGCGGTCTCGGCCGAGTCGTAGCCGAGGCCCTCGGCGATGCCGGCGGCGTCGAAGGGGTTGGTGCCGCGCGGCAACCCGTCCAGCTGCGTTCCGGGGATGATCACGGCCCAGGCGCGGTTTCCGCCCTGACCCAGCCGGAGGACCTCGATCTCCCCGCTGTTCCGGCCAACGGCCCCCGCCCGCAGCAGCAACCCGGCCGGTGAGACATCGACCTCCTCCGTCCGGGTTTCCCGGCCCGTGATCCGGACGGGCCGGGGCCGCAGGAACTCCAGGCCCGGCGCGTCCGTCAATCCGCGGACCGTGG
>Ga0247818_10003315_pt1 | contig 10415 bp, 9 predicted proteins | sample 13C_Glucose_Day1_FD_192424 | JGI IMG/M metagenome (GOLD analysis project Ga0247818, IMG submission 192424) | Soil microbial communities from agricultural site in Penn Yan, New York, United States - 13C_Glucose_Day1 | ecosystem: Environmental > Terrestrial > Soil > Agricultural land | place: USA...
AGACCGATCTGCGTCTGCTTGTCGACCTCACTTTCCGCTTCTAGAAGAGTTTGAAGATGCCTTTGATGACGCGTTTCATCCTTCTGCTGGGAGTGCTGCTGGTCAGCGCCTGCGCCCAGCAAGCCCCGGCCTTCGCGCCGCCGTCGCAACGTCCGGTGGCGGCCAGTGAAAAACCGTGGCCGAAAAACCACGTGCTGGGCATCGCCTATCACGACGTCGAAGACCGTGACCCCGATCAGGCCGTGGTGGCGGTGCGCACCGAGCGCATGATCGAGCAGCTCGCGTGGCTGCGGGAGAACGGCTACCAACCGGTCACCGTCGATCAGATCATGGCGGCGCGCAAGGGCGGCCCGGAATTGCCGGCCAAAGCCATCCTGCTCAGCTTCGACGACGGTTATTCGAGCTTCTATACCCGCGTGCTGCCGGTGCTGCGCGCCTACAACTGGCACGCCTTGTTGGCACCGGTCGGCACCTGGATCGACACCCCGCTCAATCAGCCAGTGGATTTTGCCGGTGCACCGCGCGCACGCTCCGACTTCCTGACCTGGGATCAGGTGCGCGAGATCTCGCAATCGGGGCTGGTGGAAATCGCCGCCCACACCGACGCCAGCCACAAAGGCATCCTCGCCAACCCGCAAGGCAACCTGCAGCCGGCTGCCGCGACACGCCGCTACGATCCGCTCACCAAACGCTATGAGTCCGAAGAGCAGTTCCGCGCCCGGATCCGCAATGACGTCGCGACCATTTCGGAAAAGATCCGCAAAGTCACCGGCAAGAAACCGCGCATCTGGGTCTGGCCGTACGGCACGGCGGACGGCACATCGCTGGCCGTGGTCGGCGAGCAGGGCTACGAAATGGCCCTGACCCTGGACGACGGTCTCGATGCCCTCGACAACCTGATGAGCAGCCCGCGTTTCCTGGTGGCCTCCGATCCTGACGGCGAGCATTTCGCCAACAGCATCGTTGGCGTGCAGTCGGATTTCGCCATGCGTGTGGTGCACGTCGATCTGGACAACGTTTATGACCCGGATCCGGCGCAGCAGGAAATCAACCTTGGCAAGCTGATCCAGCGCATGGCCGACATGGGCGCCAACACCGTGTTCCTGCAGGCCTTCGCCGATCCGAAGGGCGACGGGCTGGTGCACTCGCTGTACTTCCCCAACCGTCACCTGCCGGTGCGCGCCGACATCTTCGATCGTGTTGCCTGGCAACTGCGAACTCGGGCGCACGTGAAAGTGTTCGCGTGGATGCCGGTCCTGAGTTTTGGCCTCGATTCGAAGCTGCCGCGTGTCACGCGCTGGGATCCGAAGACCGGCACCACTTCGGTCGATCCGGGCCAGTATCAGCGCTTGTCGCCGTTCGATCCGCAAGTACGGCGGATCATCGGTGAAATCTACGAAGACGTGGCGCGCCTGACCTCGGTCGACGGCATCCTTTATCACGATGACGCGGTGCTCTCGGACTTCGAAGACGCCAGCCCGGAGGCCTTGAAAGCCTATACGGCGCAGGGTTTGCCGGGGTCGATCGCCGCCCTGCGCGATGATCCGGCTGCGATGCAGCGCTGGACGCGTTTCAAGAGCCAATACCTGATCGACTTCACCAACGAACTGACCGCCAAGGTGCGTGCGATCCGTGGCCCGCAGGTGCTGACCGCACGCAACATCTTCGCCGAGCCGGTGCTCAATCCTGAGAGCGAAGCCTGGTTTGCGCAGAACCTCGACGACTTCCTCGTGACCTACGACTGGACGGCGCCGATGGCCATGCCGCTGATGGAAAAACAGACCCTGGCGCAATCCGGCCCGTGGCTCGAAGAACTGGTGGCGAAGATCAAACAGCGCCCCGGCGCGCTGGATCGCACCGTGTTCGAACTGCAGGCCCGCGACTGGACGAAAAAGGATCAGGCCGACATCGATGGCGCCCAACTGGCGGACTGGATGGGCCGGCTCAAGCGTCAGGGTGCGACCAGTTTCGGTTACTACCCGGACAATTTTCTCGACAACCTGCCGGACCTGAAAACCGTAAGGCCTGCGCTCTCCAACAAATGGAACCCATGACATGCTGGATAGACTGTTAGCCCTGCTTGTTCTGGCGCTCGTCCTCGGCGTGCCGCTGGGGTTGATCTTCCTGGTCACCGGGCAGTTTCTGATGGACTTCGTGTTCTTCTACCCGTTGTTCATGTCCGGTCTGTGGATTGCCGGCGGCCTGTATTTCTGGCTGCACTGGGAACGCCACTGGCCGTGGAAGGACGACACCCTGCCGCCGCCACTGGAAGGCGAGCCGCTGATCTCGATCCTGATCCCTTGCTACAACGAAGGCGAAAACGCTGCCGACACCATTCACGCGGCGCTGGCCCAGCACTATCCGAACATCGAAGTCATCGCGATCAACGACGGCTCCAAGGACAACACCGCCGAAGTGCTCGACCGGCTCGCCCAGGAAGACCCACGCCTGCGGGTGCTGCACCTGGCGGAAAACCAGGGCAAGGCCGTTGCCCTGCGCATGGGTGCCATTGCTGCGCGCAGCGAATATCTGGTGTGCATCGACGGCGACGCGCTGCTGGCGCCTAACACGGCGGCCTATCTGGTGGCGCCGATGCTCGACAACGCCCGGCTGGGCGCGGTGACTGGCAACCCACGGATTCGCACACGTTCGACCCTGGTCGGGCGGGTGCAGGTCGGTGAGTTCTCGTCGATCATCGGCCTGATCAAGCGCACGCAACGGGTGTTCGGGCGGATCTTTACCGTGTCCGGCGTCATCGTCGCGTTCCGCCGTACCGCGTTGAACCGGGTTGGCTATTGGAGCCCGGACATGATCACCGAAGACATCGACATCAGCTGGAAGCTGCAACTCGATCACTGGAGCATCTTCTACGAGCCGCGCGCGCTGTGCTGGATCCTCATGCCGGAAACCCTGCGCGGTCTGTGGAAGCAGCGCCTGCGCTGGGCCCAGGGCGGTGCCGAGGTGCTGTTCAAGAACATTCGCGGCATCTGGCAGTACCGCCATCGTTACCTGTGGCCACTGCTGTTCGAATATTGCCTGTCGACCGGGTGGGCCTTCACATTCCTGCTGTCGGTGATTTTCTGGGGCGTCGGCAAGTTCGTGGTCATGCCGGAATCGATTGCCGTGCATCACCTGATGCCGCCGGCGTTCACCGGATTGCTGCTGGCGATCGTCTGCCTGGTGCAGTTCGCCGTCAGCATCATCATCGACCGGCGCTACGAACCGGGTCTGGGCAGAACCATGTTCTGGGTGGTCTGGTACCCGATCGCGTTCTGGCTGGTAAGCCTGCTCACCACATTGGTCAGTTTTCCCAAGGTTCTGTTTGGCCAACATCAGAAGCGTGCGCGTTGGGTCAGCCCTGACCGCGGCATCAAGCCGGTTGGCGACGACGAAGAGGAGGTCATCAAATGAAAATCATCCGGACCCGGCAGCGGCCCTTCCTGGTGGTGGTCGATGTGGTCCTCACCGTGCTGGCCTGGGTCGGCCTGCTGTTTCTGCTGATCCGCGGATTGTGGCCGTTGATCGAGACCCACGCCGGTGGGCCTCGCATCGACAACTCGGCGTTTGAAGCCCTCGGCACCTTGCAGATCTACCTGTGGGTGGCGCTGGTCAACGCGGTGATTCTGATTGGTTGGGCGCGTTATCAGCAGCGCAAAAGCAGAAGCTTCGCCCAGCGTCGCTTGCCGGCACCGGTGGTCGATGATGAAGGGCTGAGCAAGAGCTTCCGCCTGTGCGATGACCGCCTGGAGAAGCTGCGGACCCCTGGAGTGATGACCATCCACAACGATCAGGAGGGCGACATCAGCCATGTGGTGCTGAACTTGCGTCCGATCGAGCCTGCGGAGCTACCGCCACCGCTGGCGCCACTTGAACATCCGCGGGTGATCTTTCTGCACGCAGAGGATGATGACAATCGCGACCCGGTGAATCGCCCCACCTGAACGACGACGCCCCTGTAGGAGCTGCCGAAGGCTGCGATCTTTTGATTTTGATTTTAAAGATCAAAAGATCGCAGCCTTCGGCAGCTCCTACATTGTTCAGCATTCAGCATTCAGCATTCAGCGGCGAATCAGCTCCCAAGCTTCTTCCATCGCCAGCGGTTGTTTCATCCGCTCGGCGAGCATCGCCATGGCCCGCTCTTCCTCGCAGGCCACGGCGGCGACCACCACGCCGTTGTGGCCGAACAGGCCGATGAAGGGCGGATGCTCGGGTTCGCCGTTGAACTCGATTTCATCCCACTGACTGGCATGGCCAAGGTAGTCGTAGTTCCTGCCGAAGTGCCAGGTCCAGAAAAACGGCACATCCAGATAATGCTCATCGGCGCCCAACATGTTGGCGGCAGCGATGCGTGCGTGCTGCTGGGCCAGGCGCCAATGTTCGATGCGCTGCGGCTGGCCGCTCAGGGTGAACGTGGCGATATCGCCAATCGCCCAGAGGCCTTCGCAGACCCGCAGACCGGCATCGACACGCAGCGATTGATCCTTCTCCCTTGGCAGTGAAGCGAAGGCTTCTGTCGCTGGGCGCACGCCGACCCCCGCCAGCACCAGATCCGCCGAGACGCGTAAGCCATTGTCCAACAGCACCGCCTCGACCTTGCCCTCGCCGGTGATTTCCCTGGCTTCGTGATCGGTGATGAATTTCACCCCGTGCTGTTCATGCAACGCACGGATCGCCTTGCCCACCGCTTCGCCGAATTGCGCGGCAAACGGAATGGCGTGGCGGGCAATGACTGTGACGTCGAGGCCGAATTGGCGCAGGGCCGAGGCGCATTCGAGGGCGATAAAGCTGTCGCCGATGATCAGCGCCCGCTGCTCGGGTTTGGCGGTGCGCATGATCTGTTCGGCCTGGGCTTTCGAGCGCAGGACGAACACCTGCGGCAGGTCAGCGCCGGGTAGTTGCAGCGGATTGGGCTCGCCGCCGGTGGCGAGCACTGCGGCGTCGTAGCGCAGGGATTGGCCGTCGTTCAAATGCAGGGTTTTCGCTGAGGCGTCGAGGGCAGTGATTTCGCCTTGTCGGCGTTCAATGCGCTGCTGTTGATAAAAATCTTCATCGCGCAGTGGCGGAGTTTCCTGCGCCGACATCTCGCCGGCGAGGACGAATTTGCTCAGCACTGTGCGGTCGTAACCGGCGTCCGCTTCGCGGTCGAGCATGATGATCCGGCCACCGAAACCTTTCTCCCGCAGAGCTGCCGCACATGCCGTGCCCGCTGCACCTGAGCCGACAATCACAAAGGTGCGCGAATCATCGGCCGGAGGCGTGTGCGCATCCGGCAGCGGTTGATCATCGACCCAGACTTCCTCGCCGCGTAGCTCCAGCGGGTAACGCTTGAGGCTGTCGAGGGCTGGTGGTTCGCACAACGCGCCGTCTTCGGCGCGAAACGCGGCTTTGTGCCAAGGGCAGATCAGGCGTCCGTTGCACAGCGCGCCGTCAGCCAGTGGCGCCCCGGCATGTGGGCATTCGCCTTGAAATGCGCGCAGTTGGCCATTGGCGTGGAGCAGGACAATCTTGCAGTCGCCGATTTCGACTTGCAGGCCACGGTCTTCGGGGACATCGGCGAAAAGGGCGACACGGTGCAGGCTCATGTTCGTGCTCCTGACAGGCATTTCTCTTACGAGTTTGCGCCGCAGTGCGAGGTTCAGCCAATTGCCACTGCCAAGCTACGAACGGTACAGCTATAGTTTGCAGGCCGACGAAGGCCCAACCGCACAAGGTACTCCCGGAATGACCCGATTGACCTCTCTAAACCCTTGGCTGGCGGCCGTCGCCGTCGCCCTTTGCGTGCAGTTTCCGGCGCAGGCGGCCGAGCGCTTTACCCTCGACATCCCCGGTGTCTCGGACAATCGCCTGTTCACCTCGGCCGCCGCGAGCGATGCGGCCGGTTGCGGTGGCAAGAACCAGTCTCCGGCACTCGCCTGGAACGCGGGGCCTGCCGGCACTCTGAGCTACGCGATCGTCATGCATGACCCGGACGGCCAGAAAGGTGCTGGCGTCGATCACTGGATTCACTACGGCATCAAGGCCACTACCCGGCAGATCCCGGCCGGCGTCGGCGCCAAATCCAGTCTCGAAGGCGTGGGCGGTACCAACACCAAAGGCACCACCCATTACATCGGGCCATGCCCGCCGGTTGGCGACAGCGCGCACCACTACATCATTCAGATCTACGCCCTCGATCTGGCCCCGGACGCTTTGCCCGCCGGCCTGACCCGCGCCGAGTTGATGGACAAGATCAAAGGCCACGTACTGCGTAACAGCAGCGTGGTGCGGCGTTATCACCGCTGAGAATATTTTCAGCGGCGTTTAACCCGATCTGAAGGGGCTGCCCGTCTCAGTGGATGAATGGATCACTTTTCATCCCGAGGTCAGCCCCCATGTCCCGCTCCCTGCCTTTTCTGCGACCCGTTGCCGTCGGTGTGTTGTTGACCGTCGCCGGTTGCGGCGTGTCTTCCAATCCCGAATCGGCTGCCGTCCCGGCGCCGGCCCAGCCACAGGCATCGATTCAGCATGAGGCGCTCGTTGCCGACAGTGCGCTGGCCAAGCGCAGTGCGCGACCGGCGCCAATGGCGAGTTTCGCGCCGATGCCGGTGAGGGAAAGTTATCCACAAGGCTATCGCGACGAGCAGCGCGAGCAGTATCAGGCGCTGGCCGACAACCCGATTCACAGCGTGACCGAGGCCCCGGTCTCGACCTTCAGCGCTGACGTCGATACGGGCGCCTACGCCAACGTCCGGCGTTTGCTCAATCAAGGGCGATTGCCACCTGAAGGCGCGGTGCGACTGGAAGAGATGGTCAATTACTTTCCCTATAACTACGCGCTGCCCAGCGACGGCTCGCCATTCGGCGTGACCACCGAACTGGCCGCCACCCCGTGGAATCCGCACACCCGTCTGCTGCGGATCGGCATCAAGGCGTCCGACCGGGCTGTGGCGGAACTGGCCCCGGCGAATCTGGTGTTTCTGGTGGATGTGTCCGGTTCGATGGATCGCCGCGAAGGGCTGCCGCTGGTCAAAAGCACATTGAAACTATTGGTCGATCAGTTGCGCGAGCAGGACCGGGTTTCGCTGGTGGTGTATGCCGGCGAATCCCGCGTGGTGCTGGAGCCGACTTCCGGACGTGATAAAGCGAAAATTCGCACAGCCATCGAGCAATTGACCGCAGGCGGTTCAACCGCTGGTGCGTCGGGCATCGAACTGGCCTATCAAATGGCGCAGCAGGCGTTCATCCCCAAAGGCATCAACCGTATCCTGTTGGCCACCGACGGTGACTTCAACGTCGGCATCAGCGACTTCGACAGCCTCAAACAAATGGCTGTGGATAAACGTAAAACCGGGATTTCCCTGACCACCCTGGGTTTCGGTGTGGATAACTACAATGAACACTTGATGGAACAACTGGCCGACGCCGGTGACGGCAACTACGCCTACATCGACAACCTGCGCGAGGCGCGCAAAGTGCTGGTGGATCAACTCGGTTCGACCCTGGCGGTGGTGGCGAAAAACGTCAAATTGCAGGTGGAGTTCAACCCGGCGCAGGTCAGCGAATATCGCCTGCTCGGCTACGAAAACCGCGCCTTGAAGCGTGAGGATTTCAGCAACGACAAGGTCGATGCCGGTGAAGTCGGCGCAGGACACACGGTGACCGCACTGTATGAAATTGTCCCGGCAGGTGAGAAGGGCTGGCTGGAACCGCTGCGCTACGCTAAATCGGAGAAGGGGGTTGCTGCGAAGGATGGAGAATTGGCGATGCTGCGTGTGCGTTATCAACAGCCTGAAGGTGGGAAAAGTCTGCTGATCGAGCGGCCGATTGCCAATCAGGTTGCACCGGCCAGCGAGGATCTGCGTTTTGCGGCGGCGGTGGCGGCGTTTTCCCAGCAACTGAAGGACGGTCGTTATATCGGCGACTTTGGCCTGAAAGACACCGAGGCACTGGCCCGAGGCGCTCGCGGCGACGACCGCTTCGGCTTGCGCAACGAGTTCGTGCAACTGGTCGAATTGGCGCAAAGCCTGCGCACCTCAACCGCATTGAATGCGCTGCCCACTGAGCGACGGATTGAATAGTGAGCCGATTGAAAGGCTTCATCAGTCAGCTGTTTGCTACGCCAGACAGCCTGGCCGCCAGCAGCGATGAAGCGCTGCTGGCGCGTTATCGCGAAGGCGACAGTGCGGCGTTCGAGATCTTGTACGCCCGTCATCGCCAAGGTTTGTATCGGTTTCTGCTCGGATTGAGCGGCAAACCGGAACTGGCTGACGAAGTGTTTCAGGACACCTGGCTGAGCCTGATCCGCAGCGCCAGTCAGCCACAAGGACGGGCGACGTTTCGTACATGGCTGTTCCAGATTGCCCGCAATCGGCTGATCGATCACTGGCGCAAACACGGCGTGCATCAGCCGCTGCACGACAGCTACGACGAACAACTGCATGCGATTGGCGACGAGACCAATGACCCCGAACAATTGCTGAACCTCAGCCGCGACAGCCAGCGTCTGGAAAGCGCTCTGCAAACCCTGCCTGCCGATCAGCGCGAAGTGTTCCTGCTGCGCGCCCACGGCGACCTCGACTTGGCGCAAATCGCCAGCCTCACCGAAACACCGCTGGAAACCGTCAAGAGCCGCTTGCGCTACGCCCAGCAAAAACTGCGTCGGCTGCTGGCCGAGGAGGTACTGACATGACTGACGCCCGCCAGACACCCGAAGAACAACTGCTCAAGCATTTTCGCGAGCAACACACCGGCGAGCCGTCAGAACAGCTCGATGCGCTGATTCTCGCCGCTGCCCGCCGCGCAGCCCCGGCGCCCAAGCCAAGCCTGTGGCAACGCTGGCTGCAGGCCTGCCAGAAGCCGCGTTGGCAGGTCGCATTCGCCAGCCTGGTCGGTGTGGCACTGATGCTGTCACTGGTGCAACGCGCGCCCGAGCCACAACGGCAATTCGACTTCGCACCGGCCGCCAAACCGGCCGCGCCGCTGGCGCGCAAGCAAGCCCCGGAAGCGCAATCACTGGCCGCTCCGCCCGCTGCGGCCATGTCCGCGCCGGCACCGATGATGGAAATGGCCGCGCCGATGCAAAGCGACGCGATCAGCGACGACCAAGCCAAACTCAGCAAACGCGCCGCCGCCCCGGCCAACGGCCTCGATACGCAACTACGCGAAGTCCTGCGCCTGCGCGACTCCGGCCAGTCGCAAGCCGCTGATGCTTTGTACAACGATCTGCACAAACGCTACCCCGGCGTAGACCTCGACCTGCGACTCGAAAAAATCCGCCAGAACTGACCGCCTGTTCGCCCAGCCATTTGGCATTGCCCGGCAAAAACGCGCACTATCGGGCCATGGCTGAAGCGCTGGAGAACAAAGTGGCAGCAAAAATCGACCGCATCGCCCAACTCCTCAACTGCCCGCAGAAGGGCGAGGAGATGCGGCGCGCGATTACCGAGGCGCGCAAGGAGTTTCTGCTGAACCAGTCGGAAGAAGACGTCGTGGAAGAAGACGAGGTTTTTGAGGAGGTTGGGGAAGAAGAGGAAGACGACGATTACGACGAGTTTGACTGGACGACGGAGTGACCGTCGTCGCATGAAACACGGCGCCCACAAAAAAGCCCCGGACCATCACAGTCCGGGGCTTTCTCGTTTCAATTCATGGCGCACCAGGCGGGATTCGAACCCACGACCCCTGCCTTCGGAGGGCAGTACTCTATCCAGCTGAGCTACTGGTGCAGCGGGCGACATCATACCTAGGTCGGCTCGGGGCGTCCATGCCGGGTTTTGGCGGGTTTTGTCAGTGCGCGTGTCCGTAGAATCGCTGCATTCCTTAAAGCTGTAACGTCCTGCAAAACCCTCGCTTGGCGCTTTTTCCTGGCTGATCTAAGGTTTGGCTGCGGCCGGGGCTTTTTGCTCGTTGATCTGAAAAAACCAGCAAACGCTGGGTTTTTGTTCTTTTTTTCGAACGACCTATTGTCCTTTACCCCCTTTGATCCTACGATCCGTTTGAGATTTCAAACGCTCTTTGACGGGGTGTTGGAGCGCTGGTGCTGTGAATAACGCACGATCACTGCGCCTCACCCGGTAGATGATTTCCCTGACGGCAGCCTTGCGAGGCGCCTTTCTACAATCATAATTTTGCTCCGCGCAGGCCGCGGTGCTGTTAAGGAAAGCCGACATGCAGCTTAAAGATACCCAGTTGTTCCGCCAGCAAGCCTTCATTGATGGCGCTTGGGTCGATGCGGACAACGGTCAGACGATCAAGGTCAACAACCCGGCCACCGGCGAAATCCTCGGTACTGTGCCGAAAATGGGCGCCGCCGAAACCCGCCGCGCCATCGAAGCCGCCGACAAGGCGCTGCCGGCCTGGCGTGCACTGACCGCCAAGGAGCGTGCAGGCAAGCTGCGTCGCTGGTTCGAACTGATGATCGAGAACCAGGACGACCT
>Ga0247818_10003317_pt1 | contig 10412 bp, 6 predicted proteins | sample 13C_Glucose_Day1_FD_192424 | JGI IMG/M metagenome (GOLD analysis project Ga0247818, IMG submission 192424) | Soil microbial communities from agricultural site in Penn Yan, New York, United States - 13C_Glucose_Day1 | ecosystem: Environmental > Terrestrial > Soil > Agricultural land | place: USA...
GCCGGATCGTCTTCGAGTTCATGCGCAGCGATGACGCCAACCTGATCCTCGGCCTGCGGGTCAACGTGTGGACCTCGGTCCTGGTGTTCCTGCTGGGCCTGACCCTTTTCTGGTGGTTTGGCAAGCGGGCCGACGCTCAGGCGCGGGAACCAGAGCCGTCTCAGAGTCCGGGATAACAGCGACCACATTCTAGGACGGTGCCGGGGGCCTCCGCTATCGTCTCGGGAAAGCCGTGGCCAAGGCCGTCCACGCGCAGTTCTGTTGCCTGCCATGGGCCGGCACGTCATTTCTGTCTTGAAGGACGGTGACCTGAGTGTCTTCCGCGCGCTTCTCCGCCCAGCCCGCCAACACGGGGCTGTACCGCCGCGAGTTCGAGCACGACGCCTGCGGCGTGGCCATGGTCGCCACCATGCGCGGCACGGCAGGACACGACATCGTCGAGCACGCCCTGACGGCGCTGCGCAACCTCGAGCACCGTGGCGCGACCGGCGCCGACCCGCTCGTGGGTGACGGGGCCGGCATCCTCACCCAGATCCCGGACGCCTTCCTCCGTGAGGTCGTCGACTTCAACCTCCCGGTCGCCGGCGCCTATGCCGTGGGCCTTGCCTTCCTGCCGAGGGGTGAGGCGGAGCGGGCCGCGGCCGAGACGCGCATCGAGGAGATCGCCTCCGAGGAGGGCCTGCGGGTCCTCGGGTGGCGCGACGTCCCGGTCGACTCCGACATCGTCGGCCAGGTGGCGCGCGACTGTATGCCGTTCTTTCGCCAGGTCTTCGTCTCCGCCACCGCCGGGCGCATGGTGGGCGTCGGACTGGACCGGCTGGCCTTCTGCCTGCGCAAGCGCGCCGAGCACGAGGTCGAGGTCTACTTCCCGTCGCTGTCGGCGCGGACCCTGGTCTACAAGGGCATGCTCACCACCGGGCAGCTCGAGCCGTTCTTCCCCGACCTGTCGGACCGCCGGTTCGCCACCCAGCTCGCGCTGGTGCACTCGCGCTTCTCGACCAACACGTTCCCCTCCTGGCCGCTGGCGCACCCCTACCGGATGATCGCCCACAACGGCGAGATCAACACCGTGAAGGGCAACCGCAACTGGATGCGGGCCCGCGAGAGCCAGCTGGCCTCCGAGCTGATCCCGGGCGACCTCGAGCGGCTCTACCCGATCTGCACCCCGGACGCCTCAGACTCGGCGACCTTCGACGAGGTGCTCGAGCTGCTGCACCTCGGCGGGCGCTCGCTGCCTCACGCGGTCCTCATGATGATCCCGGAGGCCTGGGAGAACCACGAGGAGATGGACCCCGCCCGTCGGGCCTTCTACGAGTTCCACTCCACGTTCATGGAGCCGTGGGACGGCCCGGCGTGCGTGACCTTCACCGACGGCTCGCTCATCGGCGCCGTGCTGGACCGCAACGGCCTGCGGCCGGGCCGCTACTCCGTCACCGACGACGGCCTCGTGGTGCTCGCCTCCGAGGCCGGGGTGCTCGAGCTCGACTCCTCGCGGGTCGTCCGCAAGGGCCGGCTGCAGCCCGGCCGGATGTTCCTCGTCGACACCGAGCACGGCCGGATCGTGCCCGACGAGGAGGTCAAGGCGGCGCTGGCCGGGCAGAACCCCTACGAGGAGTGGCTGCACGCCGGCATGCTGCACCTCGACGACCTGCCCGAGCGCGAGCACATCGTGCACACGGCGGCCTCCGTCGCCCGCCGCCAGCAGACCTTCGGCTACACGCAGGAGGAGCTGAGGATCCTGCTGAGCCCGATGGCGAAGACCGGGGGAGAGGCCCTCGGGTCGATGGGCACCGACACCCCGATCGCCGTGCTGTCGCAGCGGCCTCGGCTGCTCTTCGACTACTTCACCCAGCTCTTCGCGCAGGTGACCAACCCGCCGCTCGACGCCATCCGCGAGGAGCTCGTCACCTCCCTCGGCACGACCATCGGGCCTGAGGGCAACGCCCTCGCGGCATCACCGGCTCACGCCCGCCAGGTCGTGCTGCCGTTCCCGGTGATCGACAACGACGAGCTCGCCAAGATCGTCCACATCAACGCGGACGGCGACCTCCCTGGCTACGCCACGCACGTGGTCCGCGGGCTCTACGACGTCTCCGGCGGCGCGGGGGCCATGCAGGCCCGGCTCGAGGAGATCTTCGCCGAGGTCTCGGAGGCGATCTCGAAGGGTGCCCGCTTCGTGGTGCTCTCGGACCGCGACTCGGGCCGCGACGTCGCCCCCATCCCGTCGCTGCTGCTCACGTCGGCGGTGCACCACCACCTCATCCGCGAGAAGACGCGCACCCAGGTCGGTCTGCTCGTCGAGGCAGGCGACGTCCGCGAGGTGCACCACGTCGCGCTGCTGGTCGGTTACGGCGCGGCCGCGGTCAACCCTTACCTGGCCATGGAGTCCGTCGAGGACCTCGTCCGCTCCGGCGCCCTCGCGGGCGTGACGGCCGAGCAGGCGGTCAAGAACCTCATCAAGGCGCTCGGCAAGGGCGTGCTCAAGGTGATGTCGAAGATGGGCATCTCCACGGTCGCGTCCTACCGCGGTGCCCAGGTGTTCGAGGCCCTCGGGCTCTCGCAGGAGCTCGTCGAGCGCTACTTCACCGGCACGGTCTCCCAGCTCGGCGGTGTGGGCCTCGACGTGGTCGCGGCGGAGACCGCGGCCCGGCACGCCGCGGCATACCCTCCGGACGGCGTTCGCCTGCCGCACCGCAAGCTCGACGTCGGCGGTGAGTACCAGTGGCGCCGCGAGGGCGAGCCGCACCTGTTCGACCCCGACACGGTGTTCCGGCTCCAGCACGCGACCCGGGCCCGGCGCTACGACATCTTCAAGCAGTACACCGAGCGCGTCGACGAGCAGTCCGAGCGCCTGATGACCCTCCGCGGGCTCTTCGAGCTCGGCGGCGCGACGCCCCGCCAGCCGGTGCCGATCGAGGAGGTCGAGCCGGTCAGCGAGATCGTCAAGCGCTTCAACACCGGGGCCATGAGCTACGGCTCGATCAGCCAGGAGGCCCACGAGACCCTGGCGATCGCCATGAACCGGCTCGGTGGCCGGTCCAACACCGGCGAGGGCGGCGAGGACGTCGAGCGCCTCATGGACGACGAGCGGCGCTCGACGATCAAGCAGGTCGCCTCGGGTCGCTTCGGTGTCACCTCCCTCTACCTCACCAAGTCCGGCGACATCCAGATCAAGATGGCGCAGGGCGCCAAGCCCGGCGAGGGCGGCCAGCTGCCCGGGCACAAGGTCTACCCGTGGGTGGCCAAGACCCGGCACTCGACGCCCGGCGTCGGCCTCATCAGCCCGCCGCCGCACCACGACATCTACTCGATCGAGGACCTGGCCCAGCTGATCCACGACCTCAAGAACGCCAACCCCGAGGCTCGGATCCACGTCAAGCTGGTCTCCGAGGTGGGTGTCGGCACGGTCGCCGCCGGCGTGTCCAAGGCGCACGCCGACGTGGTGCTCATCTCGGGCCACGACGGCGGCACCGGCGCCTCGCCGCTGACGTCGCTGAAGCACGCCGGTGGGCCTTGGGAGATCGGGCTCGCCGAGACCCAGCAGACCCTCGTGCTCAACAACCTGCGCGACCGGATCGTCGTGCAGGTCGACGGCCAGATCAAGACCGGCCGCGACGTGGTCGTCGCCGCGCTGCTCGGCGCCGAGGAGTTCGGCTTCGCGACGGCCCCCCTCGTGGTCAGCGGCTGCATCATGATGCGGGTCTGTCACCTCGACACGTGTCCCGTCGGCATCGCGACGCAGAACCCAGAGCTGCGGGCCCGGTTCTCGGGCAAGCCCGAGTTCGTCGAGACCTTCTTCGAGTACATCGCCGAGGAGGTGCGCGAGAACCTCGCCGCGCTGGGCTTCCGCTCCATCGAGGAGGCGGTCGGGCAGGTGTCCGCGCTCGACGCGAGCAGGGCCATCGCCCACTGGAAGGCCTCCGGGCTGGACCTGTCGCCGATCTTCGCCGACGTCCAGAGCCCGGGCGGGGCGGCCCGCCGCAACACCACGGGCCAGGACCACGGCCTCGAGAAGGCGCTCGACCACAGCCTCATCGCGATCGCCCGCGAGGCCATCAACGACGGCACGCCGGTCAGCGGCGAGGCCGCCGTGCGCAACGTCAACCGCACCGTCGGCACGTTGCTCGGCCACGAGGTCACCAAGCGGCACCCGGACGGGCTGCCCGACAACACCATCGACCTCACCCTGGTCGGCTCGGCGGGCCAGTCGCTCGGCGCCTTCCTGCCCCGGGGCGTGACGCTGCGGCTGCTGGGCGACGCCAACGACTACGTCGGCAAGGGCCTGTCCGGCGGGCGCGTGACGGTCCGTCCCGACCGTGCCGCGCCGCTGCAGGCCGAACAGAACGTGATCGCCGGCAACGTGATCGGCTACGGCGCGACCTCCGGCGAGCTCTACCTGCGCGGCAAGGTCGGCGAGCGCTTCTGTGTGCGCAACTCGGGCGCCACGGCGGTCGTCGAGGGCGTCGGCGACCACGGTTGCGAGTACATGACCGGCGGCACCGTGCTGGTGCTGGGCCCGACCGGGCGCAACTTCGCCGCGGGCATGTCGGGCGGTGTGGCCTACGTGCTCGACCTCGACCAGGAGCGGGTCAATCCCGAGCTGGTCGACCTCTCACCGCTGCGGCCTGACGACGAGACCGTCGTCCGGGAGCTGCTCGGCAAGCACCTGCAGTGGACAGAGTCGTCCGTTGCTGCGCGACTGGTCGAGGACTGGGAGGAGGCGCGAAGGCGCTTCACCCTCGTCCTGCCGCGCGACTACCAGCGCGTGCTCGACGTGCGTGCTGCTGCCGAGGCCGAGGGCCTCGACGTCAACGGCTCCGAAGTGTGGGAGCGGATCATGGAGGCATCTCGTGGCTGACCCCCAGGGTTTTCTCAAGACTCGCGAGCGGGAGCTGCCCTCGCGGCGCCCAGTTCCCGTCCGCATCCGCGACTGGAAAGAGGTCTACGAGGAGCAGCAGCTCGGCGTCCTCCAGCGTCAGGCCGGCCGCTGCATGGACTGCGGGATCCCCTTCTGCCACAGCGGCTGCCCGCTGGGAAACCTCATCCCCGAGTGGAACGACCTGGCCTGGAAGGGTGACTGGCGCGAGGCCATCGAGCGGCTGCACGCGACCAACAACTTCCCCGAGTTCACCGGTCGGCTGTGCCCGGCCCCGTGTGAGACGGCCTGCGTGCTGGGCATCAACCAGCCCGCGGTGACGATCAAGCAGGTCGAGGTCACCGTCATCGAGGAGGCCTTCGACGCCGGATACGTGCGTCCTCAGGCACCCGAGCGGCTGTCCGGCAAGACCGTCGCCGTGGTCGGCTCCGGCCCGGCCGGACTGGCTGCCGCACAGCAGCTCACCCGTGCCGGCCACACCGTGGCGGTGTACGAGCGCGCGGACAAGCCGGGCGGCCTGCTGCGCTACGGCATCCCCGAGTTCAAGATGGAGAAGTCGGTCGTCGACCGTCGCGTGGCCCAGATGGAGGCCGAGGGCACCCGGTTCCGCAACGGCGTCAAGGTCGGCGAGGACATCACCGGCCGGCAGCTCCGCGACCGCTACGACGCGGTGGTCCTGGCGATCGGCGCGACGGTTCCGCGCGACCTGCCGGTGCCCGGGCGCGAGCTCGACGGCGTCCTGCAGGCCATGGACTTCCTTCCGCCCGCCAACCGGGTCGCACTCGGCGAGAGCGTCGAGGGCCAGGTGACGGCCGAGGGCAAGGACGTCATCATCATCGGCGGAGGAGACACCGGTGCCGACTGCCTCGGCACCTCGATCCGCCAGGGCGCCAAGTCCGTGACCAGCCTCGAGATCATGCCGAGGCCGGGGGAGGAGCGTGCCGCCGGCCAGCCCTGGCCGACCTACCCGATGCTCTTCCGCGTCGCCTCCGCGCACGAGGAGGGCGGCGAGCGCGTGTATGCCGTGTCCACCAAGGAGATCCTCGGCGAGGACGGCCGGGTGAGCGGCATCCGCGTCGTCGACGTGGAGCTCGGCGACAAGGGCTTCACCGAGGTCGAGGGCACCGAGCGGGTGCTGCCCGCCCAGCTGATCCTGCTGGCCATGGGCTTCCTCGGTCCCGAGGGGCCCGGTGTGGTGGAGCAGCTCGGCGTCGACCTCGACGAGCGCTCGAACGTCAGGCGCGACAACGACTACATGTCCTCGGTTCCGGGCGTCTTCGTCGCCGGTGACGCGGGCCGCGGGCAGTCGCTGATCGTGTGGGCCATCGCCGAGGGAAGAGCCGCGGCCGCTGGGGTCGACCGGTTCCTGACGGGCGCCACGGCACTGCCGCGGCCCATCAACCCGACCGACCGCCCGGTGACCGTCTGAGCCGTTGGCGAGCCGCCGGCATACCACGGGCCACTGCTGTCCCGACAGGTGACCTCCATCACGTCGGAGGTCCGCTCGACCGATAGGGTTCTCACCATGCGTCGCGCCAAGATCGTCTGCACTCTCGGTCCCAGCTCGTCCTCCCTGGAGCGGCTTCGCGAGCTCGTTGACGCGGGCATGGACGTCGCCCGGCTGAACCTCTCGCACGGCTCCTACGCCGACCACGAGCAGGTCTACAGGGACGTGCGGAAGGCCAGCGACGAGAGTGGCCACGCGGTCGGGATCCTCGTCGACCTGCAGGGGCCCAAGATCCGCACCGGCCGGTTCTCGGGTGGGCCGGTGAACCTGCCCGTCGGGGCGGAGTTCACCATCACGACGCGGGACATCGACGGCAACCAGTCCGAGGTCAGCACGACCTACAAGGGCCTCCCGGGCGACGTGAAGCCGGGAGACCACCTGCTCATCGACGACGGCAAGGTCGCCCTCGAGGCGGTCGAGGTCACCGACACTGACGTCAAGACCAAGGTCATCGTCGGTGGCACGTGCTCCAACAACAAGGGCATCAACCTGCCCGGCGTCGCGGTGAGCGTCCCCGCCATGTCCGACAAGGACAAGGAGGACCTGCGCTGGGCCCTGGGGCTGCCCGCCGACATGATCGCGCTGTCGTTCGTGCGCTCGGCCGAGGACATCAAGGACGTGCACAAGATCATGGACGAGATGGGCGTGCGCCTGCCCGTGATCGCCAAGATCGAGAAGCCGCAGGCCGTGGACAACCTCCTCGAGATCATCCGCGCCTTTGACGGGGTCATGGTCGCCCGCGGCGACCTCGGCGTGGAGCTGCCGCTCGAGGAGGTCCCGCTGGTGCAGAAGCGTGCCGTCGAGATCGCCCGGCGCAACGCCAAGCCGGTCATCGTGGCGACGCAGGTCCTCGAGTCCATGATCGACAGCCCGCGCCCGACCCGGGCCGAGGCGTCCGACGCCGCGAACGCGGTGCTCGACGGGGCCGACGCGCTCATGCTCTCCGGCGAGACCAGTGTCGGCGCCTACCCGGTCGAGGCCGTGCAGACCATGGCCCGCATCATCGCCAGCACCGAGGAACACGGTCTCGAGCGCATCCGCCCGCTCGGCACCCGCCCGAGCACCGTGGGCGGTGCGGTGGCTGCGGCCGCCGTCGAGATCGGCACCGTCATCGGCGCGAAGTACCTCATCACCTTCACGCAGTCGGGGGACACCGCCAAGCGGCTCTCCCGCATGCGGCCCCACATCCCCATGCTGGCCTTCACCCCGGTGCAGGCCGTTCGCTCCCAGCTCGCGCTCTCCTGGGGCATCGAGACCTACCTCGTCCCGCCGCCGAGGCACACCGACCACTACGCGCTCGAGGTCGACCAGGCCCTGCTGCCCAAGGGCATCCTCAAGGAGGGCGACACCGTCGTCATCGTCGCCGGCTCGCCCCCCGGCATCCCGGGTTCGACCAACGCGCTGCGGGTCCACCGCATGGGCGATGCCGTGAACAAGGTGGCCCCGGCCTACGAGGACATCGACGAGGAAGAGATCGCCTCCGCCTCCTGACGTCCGCACCGGCACGGTGCGGGTATGCTGGCCGCCGCTCAGCCGGTCATGTGCACCGGCTGTGTGCGCCGGCGGTGTTGATGGCCGGTGTTGCCGAAGTGGTGGAATGGCAGACACGGGGCACTCAAAATGCTCTGCCCGCAAGGGCGTGCGGGTTCAAGTCCCGCCTTCGGCACTGACGGGCGGGTCCTACTGCGGACCGTCGTCCGTTTCGTCGTCGGTGTCCTCGGCCGGCTCGTCGGCCGGCTCCTCGGCCCGGTCGTCCGCCCGGCTGGCCTGGCCGATCGACCCGAGGCCCTCGGTCTGCAGGTCGTCCGGGCTGATGCCGAGCTTCTTGAGCTCACCGAGGTGGTCGTTGGTGTCGAACGACTCCGGCAGGGACTGGGCCTGCTCGAGCGCGCCGGCGCTGTCGGCCCGGGCGCGGATCATGTCGAGGATGGTCTCCTTGGTGACCTGCATCGCGGCTCCTTCGTCGGGGGTTGCGCTCGACGCTAGCCCGTCGGCCACCTGACCGCACTGCGGGCGCCCGGTGGCCCCGGCCGGGCGATCCAATAGGCTGCCCCGCGTGAGCGAGACCCAGCCTGACGCCGACCCCGCAACCGCGCAGCCTGCCGCGACCGCGCCCAACCGCGCGACCCGCATCCTGGTCGCGGAGGACGAGGCGCTCATCCGCCTCGACCTCGCCGAGATGCTGGGCGAGGCCGGCTACGACGTGGTCGGCCAGGCCAGCAACGGCGAGCAGGCCGTCGAGATGGCCCGCGAGCTCGAGCCCGATCTGGTCATCATGGACGTCAAGATGCCCGTGATGGACGGCATCACCGCGGCCGAGGAGATCGGCGCGGCGAAGATCTGCCCGGTCGTCATGCTGACGGCCTTCAGCCAGACCGAGCTGGTCGAGCGGGCCCGTGACGCCGGGGTCATGGCCTACATCGTCAAGCCGTTCACCGCCGCCGACCTGTCGCCGGCGATCGACATCGCCCGGTCCCGCTGGACCGAGATGAAGGCGCTCGAGAGCGAGATCGCCGACCTGGGGGAGCGTCTCGAGACTCGCAAGCAGGTCGACCGGGCCAAGGGCATCCTCATGAAGAAGCTCAAGATCTCGGAGGCCGACGCCTTCCGCTGGATCCAGAAGACGGCCATGGACCGCCGGCTGGGCATGAAAGAGGTCGCCGACGCCGTCATCTCGGGGATGGACAAGGCCTGACCTCTGGCCACCTGATGGCCCGGACGAGGTGAACGCGCCGGGAACGCCCTGCGGTACTGCCTCGAACCAGCGGCGGACCGCTCAGCGGAAGGCGATCACGGCCTGGGTCAGCAGCGGTGCCACGACCAGCGCTGGGAGGATGTCGCCCACCGGCACCTGCTTGATGTTGAGCAGGCGCAGGCTGATCCCCACCAGCATCAGGCCTCCGGTCGCCGTCAGTGCGGCGATGTGGGCCTCCGGCAGCACCGAACCCAGCAACACCCCCAGCAGGGTCAGCAGCCCCTGCACCACGGCGACGGACAGCGCGGAGAAGAGCACGCCGATCCCGAACGACGAGGCGAACGCCATGGCGGCGAAGCCGTCGAGCACCGACTTCAGGGTCAGCTGCTCGATGCCCCTGCCGAGTCCGTCGGACAGCGAGCCCAAGATGGTCAGCGGGCCCACGCAGAACAGCAGCGAGGCGCTCAGCCAGCCCTCGATGAAGCGTTCCCGTGCGGCGTGGTCCACTCCCCGGTCCTCGGCGCTGGCACACCGCGGGTGACGCACCAGGGTGCGCTGGATGGCCCCCGCCAGTCCCTCGAGGCGCTGCTCGATCCGCAGCAGCGACCCGGTGATGCCGCCGATGAGCAGCGACCCCAGGACGATCAGCACCGGCGCGCCCGTGCCCACGGCGTCGCGGAACGAGGCGTCCGTCACGCTCACCGCGGACAGTCCGGCCATGAGCAGCGTGGTCAGGCCCAGGACGTCGGTGACGACGTCGCGGGTGTGCCCGCGCAGGCGGTGGCCCACGGCCATGCCGAGCAGGGCCCCGATGATGATCGCGCACACGTTGATGACGGTTCCGAGGCCGGGGAAGTCCACTGTCACGACCACACCCTATGCAGCCGTTTGGGCGGATCTTCCGGGAACCCCTTCACCGCCGCGGCACGGTGGGCATAGAGTCTCCCCTCGTACGTCCTCCCTGGAGGACTGCGCGGTCGCCGGGGGGACGCCGCAGGGAGAGAACTGCACTGTGTCCACGACGATGGAGGAGGGCCTGTGAGCCGGCCGGTAGTCAGCGTCAAGCGTGTGTCTGCCGAACACGAGCGTTCATTCACCGAGCTGTGGATGTCCTCACGGGTGGAGCACGGGGTCAGTCCCGAGGTCGCGGCCCGGGCCGCCTCTGAGGGCCGCGTCTGCTCTGCACTCAAGCGCGAGGACGTCCGCGCGTTCATCGCGCTCACCGAGGGCGGCCAGCCCGTCGGCTTCATCGTCGCCACGCACAGCCCGTTCTCCGGGCTCACCGAGTCGCCCAGCGTGGCCATCGACCAGATCTACGTCACCCCCAAGGCTCG
>Ga0247818_10003318_pt1 | contig 10408 bp, 11 predicted proteins | sample 13C_Glucose_Day1_FD_192424 | JGI IMG/M metagenome (GOLD analysis project Ga0247818, IMG submission 192424) | Soil microbial communities from agricultural site in Penn Yan, New York, United States - 13C_Glucose_Day1 | ecosystem: Environmental > Terrestrial > Soil > Agricultural land | place...
GAATGAAAAGAATCGTCAAGGGAGAGTCCGCAGTACGGACGTGCAGCCGAAGCTGACTTCGGGGAATTGCTCTACCTAAACGCGGCCCGGCTAAAGGCCGGCGCGCACTATACCGGAATTTGCCGAAAAAGGGAGCTTTTTTTATCGCAAAACTCCCGCGTACGGCGTTCTGTCACAGGCTTTGCGGATAATCGTGCAAGCGTCTATTTTTCAAAGGCCCGGCCCTGCGGGTGATGGCGCTAAAACGGTTCATCTTGAAGACCCTGACCGCCGGTCTGACACCCCTTCCCGCCCGAGGAAATGCACCATGAAAGAGCTCGACACCCGCCGTGTGAGCCGTGAAAAGCGCGGTCATGTCCTGTTGATCGGCCTGGATAGGGTTGCCAAACGCAATGCTTTCGACCTCGACCTGCTCAACGAGCTGAGCCTGGCCTATGGTGAGTTCGAAGCCGACAGCGATGCCCGTGTGGCCGTGGTCTTCGGCCATGGCGAGCATTTCACCGCCGGCCTGGATCTGGTCAATGCCAGTGCGGCGCTGACCGAAGGCTGGCAGGCCCCGCCCGGCGGTTGTGATCCGTGGGGTGTATTCGCCGGCCCCAGGGTCAGCAAACCGGTGATTGTCGCTGCACAGGGTTATTGCCTGACCATCGGCATCGAGTTGATGCTGGCCGCCGATATCAACCTGTGCGCCAGCAATACCCGCTTCGCACAAATGGAAGTGCAGCGCGGGATCTTCCCCTTCGGCGGCGCCACATTGCGCCTGCATCAGGTCGCCGGTTGGGGCAATGCGATGCGCTGGATGCTGACGGGCGACGAGTTCGATGCCCGGGATGCCCTGCACCTTGGGTTAGTGCAGGAAGTCATGGCCAGTGAAGATTTGCTGCCACGGGCGATTGAGTTGGCTGAACGCATTGCCCGACAGGCACCGCTGGGCGTGCAGGCGACGCTGATGTCGGCGCGGCAGGCGCGTTACGAGGGGGAAACGGCAGCGGCGCAGGGTTTGCCGGCGCTGGTGAAGAAACTGCTGACCAGTGAGGATGCGCAGGAGGGGGTTAAGTCGCTGGTGGAGCGGCGGCCCGGGGTGTTCAAAGGCTGCTGAAATCCGTGTAGGAGCTGCCGAAGGCTGCGATCTTTTGATCAAAAAAAATAAAAAGATCGCAGCCTTCGGCAGCTCCTACAGATGCGGTTGTATTCCTTATGTCGCGGGGCGAATGCACTTGATCAATGTCTGCAACGAATACCCCAACCGCGGCGCCAGCCCTTCGGCTCGGGCAACAAGGCCTTCCATATCCAGCTCTTGATCGAGATCCGAAGGCACAATCAGAATCACATTGCCCTCCTTCACCGGCAGTTCCCAGTAATGCCGATGATAGAGCCCGCGCAGCAATGCGGCACCCAACGGCTTGCCATCGTCGGTTGCCCACTGATTGATCACCAGCCAGCCACCGGGGTTAAGGCGTTTCTGGCAGTTTTCCAGGAAGGTCCAGGCCAGATGGCCGACACCCGGGCCGACGTCGGTATAAAGGTCGACGAAAATCAGATCCGCAGGCTCGGCGGTGTCGAGCAGCTCCAACGCATCGCCGACCCGAATGTACAACCGCGGATCGTCATCCAGTCCAAGGTATTCGATGGCCAGGCGCGGCACATCCGGGCGCAGCTCGATCGCTTCGACGTCTTCCAGCGGCAGAAACTTGAGGCAGGCCTGGGTCAACGTGCCGGCACCGAGGCCGAGAAATAGCGCGGATTCCGGTTGTTCATGGCACAACGCACCGATCAGCATCGCCCGGGTGTAGTCATACTCAAGCCAGCTCGGGTCAGCCGTGAACACGCAGCTTTGCTCGATGGCATCACCGAATTCGAGAAAACGGTAGTCGGCCACTTCAAGCACGCGAATCACGCCAAACTCGTCCTGCACCTCGGCGAGCAAATGCTCCACGCGCTCCTCAGTCATTTTGTCTCCTGATCGTCACCATGCCTGCAATAGAGGGAGCGGCAACGCAATAACACCGCGAACCCGCTGCGGCAAAGGCGCGATTGTCCGCGAAGCAACGGGAACAGGTCACGCACTAATTGCTGATAACATGGACGCCCGAGCGTAAAACACTAGAGATGACGATGAGCCAACCCTGGAGCCCTGACAGCTGGCGCGCCTTGCCGATCCAGCAGCAACCTCAATATCCCGATGCAGCGCATTTGCAGCAGGTCGAGCAAACGCTGGCCAGCTATCCGCCGCTGGTGTTTGCCGGTGAAGCCCGGGAATTGCGTCGTCAGTTTGCCGAAGTGACCCAGGGCCGCGCGTTTCTGTTGCAGGGCGGCGACTGCGCCGAAAGCTTCGCTGAGTTCTCCGCGGCGAAGATCCGTGACACCTTCAAAGTGTTGCTGCAAATGGCGATTGTCATGACCTTCGCGGCCGGTTGCCCGGTGGTCAAGGTCGGGCGCATGGCCGGGCAATTCGCCAAGCCGCGTTCGGCCAACGACGAAACCATCAATGGCGTGACCCTGCCCGCCTACCGTGGCGACATCGTCAACGGTATCGGCTTCGACGAAAAAAGCCGCGTGCCGGACCCAGAGCGCTTGCTGCAGTCTTATCACCAATCCACCGCCACCCTGAACCTGTTGCGCGCCTTCGCCCAGGGCGGGTTTGCCGACCTGCATCAGGTACACAAGTGGAACCTGGACTTCATTGCCAACTCGGCGCTGGCGGAAAAATACAGCCACCTGGCCGACCGCATCGATGAAACCCTGGCGTTCATGCGTGCCTGCGGAATGGACAGCTCGCCGCAACTGCGCGAAACCAGCTTCTTCACCGCCCACGAAGCGCTGTTGCTGAACTACGAAGAAGCCTTCGTGCGTCGCGACAGCCTGACCAATGATTATTACGACTGCTCGGCGCACATGCTGTGGATCGGCGACCGCACCCGTCAGCTCGACGGTGCGCATGTCGAATTCCTGCGCGGCGTGAACAACCCGATCGGTGTGAAAGTCGGCCCGAGCATGAACCCGGACGACTTGATCCGCCTGATTGATGTACTCAACCCGGACAACGACCCCGGCCGTCTGAACCTGATTGCGCGGATGGGCGCGAACAAGGTCGGCGATCACTTGCCGCAGCTGATTCGCGCCGTGCAGCGTGAAGGCAAGCAAGTGCTGTGGAGCTCCGACCCGATGCACGGCAACACCATCAAGGCCAGCAGCGGCTACAAAACCCGCGACTTTGCGCAGATTCTGGGTGAGGTGAAGCAGTTCTTCCAGGTGCACGAAGCGGAAGGTTCGTATGCCGGTGGTATCCATATCGAAATGACCGGGCAAAACGTGACCGAGTGCATTGGCGGCGCGCGGCCGATCACCGAAGACGGCTTGTCGGATCGTTATCACACCCATTGCGACCCACGGATGAATGCCGATCAGTCGCTGGAACTGGCGTTTTTGATTGCTGAGACCCTTAAACAAGTTCGGCGGTAGACGATAACTGTAGGAGCTACCGAAGGCTGCGATCTTTTGATCTGAAAAGCAAAAGATCGCAGCCTTCGGCAGCTCCGACATAGGCTGTGTTAAGAAATTTCAGATTGTGCCAATGCCACCCGCAACCGATCCGCACTCGCCCGCGGGCAGTTCAACTGAACCTGCGCCAACCCCAACCAATCCGCCATCCGCCGCAGATTCACCGCCAACGCCAGCATCCCCTCCTCGTCCAGCCCCGCTTCTTCCTCATGTACGGCATGCACCGCCAACCGACCCGCCGCCCTTTCAGCGCGCACATCAACCCGCGCGGCAATCCGTTCGTTGTGCAAAAACGGCAGCACGTAATAGCCGTAGACTCGCTTGTCCTGCGGCGTGTAAATCTCCAGCCGATAGCGAAAATCGAACAGCCGCTCGGTGCGGCTGCGCTCCCAGACCAGCGAATCAAACGGTGAAAGCAGCGCACTGGACTCGACCTTGCGCGGCACCTTGGGCTCGGGCAGGCAATACGCCGGTTGCTTCCAGCCCTGCACTTCGCAGGTGAGCAACTCGCCCGCTTCAACCAACTCCGCCAGACGCGGACGACTGTCGGCGGGATTCAAGCGGAAGTAGTCGCGCAAGTCCTTCTCGGTGCCCACCCCCAGGGCTGTCGCGGCATGCAGCAGCAGGCCTCGCTGGGCCTCGGCTTCATCGATCAGCGGCTGCGCGAGGATCGCCGAAGGAATGACACGCTCCGGCAAGTCATACAATCGCTCGAACCCGCGCCGCCCCGCCACGGTCACTTCTCCAGCGGCGAACAACCATTCCAGCGCATGCTTTTCCGCGCTCCAGTCCCACCATGGGCCGGCACGCTCCTGACGCGTCGACAGGCTGCCGGCACCCAGCGCACCCAGTTCTTCAACCGAAGCCAATACCCGGCGAATCGTGTCTTGCTGCTCACGACCGAAACGCGCCAGCTGTTGATAAATGTCTTCACCGCGCGTGGCCCGTTGCATGCGCCAGCGCATCAGCGGGTACATCGACAACGGCAGCAATGAAGCCTCGTGGCCCCAGTATTCGAACAACGTGCGACGACGCCCCGAACTCCAGGCAGCCTGGTCAAGCAAGTCAGAAGAATAGGAACCCAGACGGGAAAACAGCGGAAGGTAGTGCGAGCGCACCACGGCGTTGACGGAATCGATTTGCAGGATGCCCAGCCGCTCGATCATGCGGTTGAGGGCTGTTGCCTTGATCGTCGCTGGCGGCTGGCGCCCGTTGAACCCTTGGGCGGCCAGTGCCAGACGCCGAGCCTGTTTGAGGGTAAAGGACAACGTTGCGGGCATGAGCATCTCCTTGTCTGCTCGCAACCTACCTCACCGGTAAGTGGTTTGTGTAGCGTGGCAGTCATCATTTATGCATCGGGTCGTTCCAGAACGGCTTGATCGACTCGTGCTCGACGTCCGCCCGACTCATGCCGATGTCCTTCAGTGCTTCATCGCTCAAGCTTGCCAGCAGTTCGCGCTCGCGATGCAGCTCGTACCAGCGGCTGATCTTGTGCAGCAGATCGGAAATCAGGTGAACCGAATGATGTTCTGCGCCTTGGAACTCATGTTGACCTTTCATCTTGTTGCCCTCCGTTTGGATGGCTCCAATATCGCGCCGGGTCTAAGATCAATCCAACAAATGTTTCTGATGGCAATCATCTCGGAGATTGATGTATGTCGAGTTACCCGACGATCGATACCGAAGTGCTGCGCACCTTTGTCGCGATTGCCGACCAGGGTGGCTTTACCCGCGCCGGCGAGCTGGTCCATCGCACCCAGTCGGCCGTCAGCATGCAGATGAAACGGCTGGAAGAGGATGTGTTGCAGCGCCAGTTGTTCCAACGCGACGGACGGCAGGTGCGCCTCACCGCTGAAGGCCAGGTGCTGCTCGGTTATGCCCGGCGCATCCTCAAATTGCACAGCGAAGTATTCAACACCCTGCGTGAGCCGGACATGATCGGCACAGTGCGCATCGGTACCCCGGACGACTACGTGATGCGTTTTCTGCCGGGTATTTTGCGCCGGTTTGCCCAGTCCTATCCGCTGATCCAGATCGAGGTGCATTGCGAATCATCAAAACAATTGCTGATGCGTCAGGACCTGGACCTGTCCATCGTCACCCGCGAACCGGGCAGTGAAATTGGCCAGTTGTTGCGCAAGGAGCGATTCGTCTGGGCCGAGGCTCAATGCTACAGCGCCCACGAACAAACGCCGCTGCCGTTGGCGATGTTCAACAGTGATTGCTTCTGCCGTTTGTGGGCCTGCAATGCCCTCGACGCTCAGGGCCGGGACTATCGCGTGGCGTACAACAGCGACAGCCTGTCGGCGATCATGGCGGTGGTCAGTGCCGGCCTGGCAGTGACTGCGCAACTGGAAAGCCTGATCACCGCGGACATGCGCATCCTCGGTGAAGCCGAAGACCTGCCGCTGCTGCCCGAGGCCAGCATCATGCTCGTGCGCAACCTGCACAATCCGTCGCCGATCACCGAATGCCTGGCCGAACACATCGTCGAAGGCTTCAAACTTTAAAGGCGAGCATCACCGCACAGAGCACCAGAAAACCGCAGAACAACGCGCGCAACAGGCGCTCGGGCATGGCGTGGGCGATCTTCACACCCCAACTGATGCTCATCAAGCCACCGATCGCCAGCGGTACGCCAACCATCCAGTCCACCTGATGATGCACGGCATAGGTCACCAGCGTGACGCCTGTGCTTGGCAATGCCAGCGCCAGCGACAAGCCCTGAGCGACCACTTGAGTGGTGCCGAACAAACTGGTCAACACTGGCGTGGCCACCACAGCCCCGCCTACGCCAAACAAACCGCCCATGGTCCCGGATGCTGCACCGAGCACGCCCAGCCAAGGCCACGAGTAATTCATCTGCGCTGACGCCGGTGCAGTGGCGAAGAACATGCGCACCAGGTTGTAAGCCGATAGCGCGATCAGGAAGGCCACAAAGCCGATGCGCATGGTTTGCGCGTCGATGCCTACTGCCCAGATCGAGCCAATCCAGGCAAAACAGAAACCCATTGAGGCCAACGGCAACGCATGGCGCAACTCAATCTTGTTGCGTTGGTGATAGCGCCACAGCGCCAGCATCACGTTTGGCACCACCATCACCAGCGCCGTACCTTGGGCGATCTGCTGATCGAGACCGCACAATACGCCGAGCAGTGGGATCGCGATCAAGCCACCACCAATGCCGAAAATTCCGCCGAGAGTGCCCAAAGCAGCGCCGAAGACCAGATACATAAAGAACTCAATCACAAGCGTTTTTCCTCACTCGTCAGGGAGTTCATCCTACGCAGTTGGTTCTGGCGGGGAAACGCACAGCAACGCACAATGCCTGTGCCAAATTCGCACAAGCGCTGGACAGTCATGAACCCCAATCAATTGACCGAACAACTCGGCCTGTTTCTGGATGTACTGGAAACCGGCAGTTTTTCTGCGGCCTCGCGCCGTCATCCCCTGACTCCATCGGCAGTGGCGCGACGCATCGATAGTCTGGAAAACGCCGTCGGCAGCCAATTGTTCATTCGCAGCACCCACGCGGTCCGCGCGACACCGGCCGGGCTCGCGTTTGCCGAACGGGCGCGACGGATCGTCGCCGAATTGCGTCTGGCGCGGGCCGAAGCGGTGTCCCTGAGCAGTGCGCCGGAAGGCCTGATTCGGGTCGATGCCCCAGCCGCATTCGGTCGCCGGCATCTGGCACCGGTCATTGCCGACTTCTTGAAGCTGTATCCGGGCCTTGATGTGCAATTGCACCTGATCGACAGCTTTGTCGACATGCAGGGCTTAAACCTTGGCAAGGTCGATCTGGTACTGCGCGCCGGGCAAATGGCCGACACCCGCCTGGTGGCCACGCCGTTGGCGAGCATGGTACGCATCGCTTGCGCCAGCCCTGACTATCTGCAGCGGCGTGGCGTGCCTAATGATCCGGCGCAATTGGCTGAGCACGACGGCCTCGACTGGGATGGTCTGGCGCCTCCGTTCGCTTGGCGTTTCGAACGCGCCGGCCAGATGCACTTGCACCGCCCCTCGCGCATTCGCATGAGCGCCAACAATGCCGAAGCGCTGGTTTGCGGCGCCCTGGCCGGGTTGGGTGTCGCGCATTTGCCGACATGGTTGGCCAGCGAATACCTGTTACGCGGGGAGCTGGTGCCGCTGTTCTGCGAGAGCGGACTGCCCAAACCGGAAAGCGCCGGAATCTATGCCTTGCGCCTGCAGCAACAGCCCAATTCCCGCAGTCGCCTACTGCTGGAATACCTGAAAACCCGCTTCGGCCCCATCCCGCCGTGGGATCTGGTACTGCAAACCCATCTGGCGCACCACTAGTCCATAATTACCTGGCGCATTAAAGATTTGACCGCTAGATTCATGACGATCACTGATCGAAGGCTTTGAAATGACCACCGAGCGCAACACCCCGGACAACTGCGATGACCTGCTCCTGGATAACCAGGCCTGCTTCGCCTTGCACTCCACTTCGTTGATGATGACCAAGGTCTACAAACCCTTACTGCAAGCGTTGGGCCTGACCTATCCGCAGTATCTGGCGATGATGGTGTTGTGGGAACAGGACGGTTTGACCGTAGGGGAAATCAGCACGCGGTTGCTGACCGATCCCGGCTCGCTCACGCCGCTGCTCAAGCGCCTGGAGGCCGAAGGTGTGCTCAGCCGTACCCGCAGCCGAGAAGACGAGCGAGTGGTGATCATTGAACTGACCGAAAAGGGCCGTGCGTTGCGCGATAAGGCTCGCGGTATTCCGCAATGCATCCTCGGCGCCAGCGGCATGACCCTGGAGCGCTTGCAAAAGCTTCAAGCGGAGCTGCAAGAGCTGCGTCGCCACCTGCAAGACAGCCTGAGCTGAAGAACGCCATCAATTCCTGTGGGAGCGGGCAAGCTTGCTCCCACAATGACCACTCTGGTCTCTGAAATATTGCTCCCTCCCGAATTTTTTTTGACCTTCTTCTTCCCCACCCCGCAGCTCTAAATCAAAGCTTCCATTCAAAATCGGTGCACCACAACGCCGTTGAATATCATTTTCTTCAAAAATTTATCTTGCGCGCTAAACATTAGCGCGATACATTCATCTCGCACTTACTTAGCGCGCAAACATTTAGCGCAAATCAATCAAACCCGAACGAGGCTTTCACCATGCAAACTCTCTACACCGCAATCGCAACTTCCACCGGTGGCCGTGACGGTCGTGCGATTTCCAGTGACAACATTCTCGACGTCAAACTCGCCACCCCCAAAGAACTCGGTGGAGCTGGCGGTGCAGCGACCAACCCTGAGCAACTGTTCGCAGCCGGCTACTCCGCTTGCTTCATCGGCGCCCTGAAGTTCGTGGCCAGCCAGACCAAGCGCAGCATCCCCAACGATGCGTCGATCACTGCCCACGTCGGCATTGGCCAGATCCCTGGTGGTTTCGGTCTGGACATCGACCTGCACATCAGCCTGCCAGGCCTTGAACAAGCCGACGCGCAATCTTTGGTCGATGCCGCCCACCAGGTCTGCCCGTACTCCAACGCCACCCGCGGCAACGTTGAAGTGCGCCTGCACGTCACCGTCTAACCACTGAACCACTCAGGCCCGAACAGGAAATGAACATGAACACCTTCAGCAAAGTCTTGACCGGTACCCTTCTCGCTCTGTCCATCAACAGCGCGTTCGCCGGTGATGTGGAACACAACACCCAGGCATTCCTCGATGTGTTGAATGCCGGCACCGGTAAACCGATGGAGCAAATGACGCCTGCCGAAGCCCGCGCCGTACTGGTGGGTGCGCAGGCCGGGGTCAAGCTGACGCTGCCGAAAGCCGATGTCAGCCAGAAGACCATTCAGGTCGACGGCCAACCGCTGAGCCTGACCATCGTCCGGCCGGCCGGGGTCAAGGGTGAGCTGCCGGTGTTCATGTTCTTCCACGGTGGCGGCTGGGTGCTGGGAGACTTCCCGACCCACGAACGACTGGTTCGTGATCTGGTGGTCGGTTCGGGTGCGGCAGCGGTTTTCGTCAACTACACGCCGTCACCCGAAGCGCACTACCCGGTGGCGATCAACCAGGCTTACGCCGCGACCAAATGGGTGGCCGAGCACGGTAAAGAGATCAACGTCGATGGCAAACGCCTGGCCGTGGCCGGTAACAGCGTCGGTGGCAACATGGCAGCTGTGGTTGCCCTGATGGCCAAAGACAAAGGCACACCGGCGATCAAGTTCCAGGTGCTGTTGTGGCCGGTGACTGATGCCAACTTCGAGACCGGTTCCTACAACCAGTATGCCGAAGGGCACTTCCTCACTAAAAACATGATGAAGTGGTTCTGGGACAACTACACCACCGACGCCAAACAGCGTAACGAGATCTATGCCTCACCGCTGCGGGCAACCCCTGCGCAACTCAAGGGGCTGCCACCGGCACTGGTACAAACGGCGGGTGCCGACGTACTGCGCGATGAAGGTGAAGCCTACGCCCGCAAACTCGATGAAGCCGGCGTTCCGGTGACCTCGGTTCGCTACAACGGCATGATCCACGATTACGGTTTGCTCAACGTGGTGAGCCAGGTGCCGGCGGTGCGTTCGGCGATGTTGCAGGCGTCGCAAGAGCTCAAGGAACACCTGAAATAACGCTTAGTGCAGAAGATCGCGGCCTCGTTCCACTCGACAGCTCCTACATGGGTTTTGCATTTCCCTGTAGGAGCTGTCGAGCGAAGCGAGGCTGCGATCTTTTAATGTTTCAGGCACAAAAAAACCCGACTCAATGGTCGGGCTTTTTCATTCCTGAAGCTGTGCTTATTTAGCACGGCCTTTGTAGGAACCGCCTTCGCGGGTATCGATCTCGATCATGTCGCCGATTTCGATGAAGTCAGCAACCGACAGTTCGGTACCGTTCTTCAGTTTGGCAGGCTTCATTACCTTGCCGGAAGTGT
>Ga0247818_10003320_pt1 | contig 10407 bp, 9 predicted proteins | sample 13C_Glucose_Day1_FD_192424 | JGI IMG/M metagenome (GOLD analysis project Ga0247818, IMG submission 192424) | Soil microbial communities from agricultural site in Penn Yan, New York, United States - 13C_Glucose_Day1 | ecosystem: Environmental > Terrestrial > Soil > Agricultural land | place: USA...
ATTCAGGGCCGCTATCCTTGGCCCACGCTTATCGAACGGGTTCTCCCATGCTTGAAGTCCACGGCGTCTTCAAAAGCTACGCCACCCCGCAAGGCCCTTTGCCGGTCCTTCAAGGTGTCGACCTGACGCTCAAGCCCGGCAGCAGCCTGGCGTTGATGGGTGAGTCGGGCAGTGGCAAAAGCACCTTGCTGCACCTGATCGCCGGGCTGGACAAGGTCGATCGCGGCAGCATCCGCAGCGGTTTACATCGGCTGGAGCAGATGAACGAAGGGCAACTGGCGAGTTGGCGGCGCACCGAGATCGGCTTGGTGTTCCAGCAGTTCAACCTGATCGGTAGCTTGCGGGTGGAAGACAACCTGGCGTTTCAGGCACGCCTGGCGGGGCGCCATGACCCGCGTTGGCAGGCGCATCTGGTGCAGCGCCTGGGGTTGGCTGATTTGCTGCGGCGCTATCCCGAACAACTCTCCGGCGGCCAGCAACAACGGGTCGCGTTGGGCCGGGCCCTGGCGTCGCAGCCAAAACTACTGCTGGCCGACGAGCCCACCGGCAGCCTCGATGAAGCCACCAGCGACGAAGTGCTGAAGTTGCTGCTGGAGCTTCTGGATGACAGTTCCACCACCCTGTTGATGGTCACCCACAGCCCCAGCGTTGCGGCGCGACTGGCAGAAAAAGTGGTGCTGCACGGTGGGCGTCTGGCTGATGTGGACGCGCGCTGAGATGCGCATCTTTCGCGAGACATTGCGTGCGCTGCTCAGCCATTGGCGGCAACACCCGGTGCAGTTTTTCAGCGTACTGACCGGGTTGTGGCTGGCCACCAGTCTGCTGACCGGCGTGCAAGCGCTGAACAGCCAGGCGCGGGACAGTTATGCCCGGGCCAGCCAGTTGATCGGCGGTGAACCCCAGGCCAGCCTCAGTGCACCCAATGGCGCGACCTTCGCGCAGCAATTGTTTGTCGACCTGCGCCGCGCCGGGTGGCCGGTGTCGCCGGTGTTGCAGGGGCGGGTCACGCTCAAGGGGCATGAAGACCAGCGCTTGCAACTGATGGGCATCGAGCCGGTGTCGTTGCCAACCGGCGCCGAGGTCGCCGGACAGGCATTGGCGATCGAGCAGGTTGTCGAATTTTTTACCCTGCCGGGCAGCACCTGGATTTCACCGCAGACCTTACAGGCACTGGGACTGAAAGAGGGTGAGCGGCCGCTGGCATTGAACGGTCAGGCTTTGCCACCGCTGCACGTTCAAACGGACATGGCGCCGGGCGTGTTGCTGGTGGACATCGGTTTCGCCCAGCAGATTCTCGGTATGCCGGATCAAGTGTCGCGTCTGTTGTTGCCCAAGGATTTCGTCGCGACACTCCCCGATGCGTTCAAGGGACAGCTCCAGCTCAAGACCAGTGGCGAAGAAAATAATCTGGCGCGCCTGACCGAGAGCTTTCACCTGAACCTCGACGCCCTGGGTTTTTTGTCGTTCGTGGTCGGCCTGTTCATCGTTCACGCCGCGATAGGGCTGGCGCTGGAACAGCGTCGCGGCTTGCTCAGAACGATGCGAGCCTGCGGGGTCAGTGCGCGAATGCTGATTGCCTGTCTCGCCGTCGAGTTGGGCGCGCTGGCCTTGATCGGTGGCGTCGCCGGGGTTGTCAGCGGTTACCTGCTGGCCAGCGTGTTGCTGCCGGATGTCGCCGCCAGCCTGCGCGGGTTGTATGGCGCCGAAGTGGCGGGGCAGTTGAGCCTGAGCCCGTTGTGGTGGCTCAGCGGCGTCGGCCTGAGCCTGCTCGGCGCCGTGCTCGCGGGCGCCAACAGTTTGTGGCGGGCGGCGCGTTTGCCGTTGCTGGCCCTGGCCGATTCTCAGGCCTGGCATCAGGCTCATGCGCGTTGGTTGCGGCGTCAGGGTTGGGTGGCGGCGCTGGCCTTGGGCATTGCGTTGCTGGCGTTGCTGCGCGGCGACAGCCTGGCCAGTGGTTTCGTGCTGATGGCCGCGTTATTGCTGGGCGCCGCGCTGGCCTTGCCGGTGGTGCTCAACGTGCTGCTCAACGGGCTGCTGAGTCGCGGTCATTCGGTGCTCGGTCAATGGTTTCTCGCCGATTGTCGGCAACAACTTCCGGCCCTGAGCCTGGCACTCATGGCGCTGTTGTTGGCGTTGGCGGCCAACATCGGCGCCGGCAGCATGACCGCCGGTTTTCGTCAGACCTTCAGCAACTGGCTCGAACAGCGGCTGACCGCCGAGCTTTACCTCAACCCACAAAACCCGGCCCAGGCGCTGGAGATGTACGACTGGCTCAAGCAACAACCGCAACTCACGGCAGTGCTGCCCAACTGGCAGGTCGCGATTCAATTGCAAGGCTGGCCGGCGGATGTCTTCGGCGTGATCGACCACCCGACCTATCGCCAGCACTGGCCGTTGCTCGAAGCGCTGGGCGACACGCCGTGGGATCACCTGGCCACGGACGACGCGGTGATGCTCAGCGAGCAACTGGCGCGGCGCTTGAAGGTGAAACTCGACGATCGCTTGACGATTGCCACGCCCAATGGACCATGGTCGCCGCGCATCGTCGGGATCTACGCCGACTACGGCAATCCAAAGGGCCACCTGCTGGTCAACATAAATCACCTGCTGCGCGGCTGGCCGCAACTGACGCCCAACCGCTTCAATCTGCGCATCGAGCCGGCACTGATTGCGCCGTTCGTGACCGCGCTGCAAGCACGTTTTGCGCTGGAGGACAGCCGCATCGTCGATCAGGCCCGGCTCAAGGGCTGGTCGACGCAAGTGTTCGAGCGCACCTTCGCCGCCACTGCCGCGCTCAATAGCCTGACCCTTTGTGTGGCGGGCGTGGCGTTGTTCATCAGCCTGCTGACGCAAAGCCAGAGTCGTCTCGGGCAACTGGCGCCGCTGTGGGCGCTGGGCGTGACGCGCCGGCAACTGATGCTGCTCAACCTCGGGCAAACCTGGCTGCTGGCGGTATTGACGCTGGTACTGGCGTTGCCGTTGGGCATCGCCCTGGCCTGGTGCCTGGACACGGTGATCAACGTCCAGGCATTCGGCTGGCGCCTGCCGCTACGGGTGTTTCCGCTGCAATTGCTGCAGTTGATGGGGCTGGCGTTGTTGGCGACGCTGCTGGCGTCGGCGTGGCCGTTGTATTCGCTGTATCGCACGCAACCGGCGGACCTGCTGAGGACGTTTGCCCATGAGGATTAAGTTCGGGTTATGCCTGATCCTGGCGTTGCTCGGCGGTTGTGAGCAGTCGACGCCGGATGAAAAGGGCTTCGCGGGCCTGGGCAATCAAGCGGCGGCTTTTACACCGGTGGTGCCGGGGCGCGTATTTGATTTTCCGGCAGATCATGGCCCTCATGACGGCTTTCGCATCGAATGGTGGTACGTCACCGCCAACCTCAAGGATGAGCAGGGTCGCCAGTTCGGCGCCCAGTGGACGTTGTTTCGCAGCGCCTTGAAAGCGACGCCTGAGCAGTCCGGGTGGAGCAATCAGACGATATGGCTGGGCCACGCGGCGGTGACTTCGGATTCGGTGCATCACGCCGCCGAACGCTATGCCCGTGGCGGCGTCGGACAGGCCGGCGTGAACCTTACGCCGTTCAATGCGTGGATCGACGACTGGCGTTTCAGCAGTCAGGCCACGGCCGCTGATCCTCTCACCGATCTGCAACTCAGCGCTCGCGACAAGTCCTTCAGCTACCAACTGCGACTGACCTCGAATCGGCCGCTGGTGCTGCAAGGGGACAAGGGGTTTAGCCAGAAATCCGAACAGGGCCAGGCGTCGTATTACTACAGCCAGCCGTTTTTTCAGGCCAGCGGCATGCTGGAGATCGACGGCAAGCAGTATCAGGTCAGCGGTCCCGCGTGGCTCGACCGCGAATGGAGCAGCCAACCGCTAACCGCCAACCAGAGCGGCTGGGACTGGTTTTCCCTGCACCTGGACAGCGGCGAGCAGGTGATGCTCTATCGCATGCGGCAAAAGGACGGCGAACCCTATCTGACCGGAACCTGGATCGACGCTCAGGGCAAGACGCAGATGCTGAAGGCCGACGATATCCGCCTTACACCGCAGGACACCGCCAAGGTGGCCGGGCGTTCGATGCCGGTGCGATGGTCGATTCAGATTCCCGGCAAACACCTCGATATCGACATCAACGCCCTTAATCCCGATGCCTGGATGGATTTGCGCATTCCCTACTGGGAAGGGCCGGTGCGCTTGAGCGGCAGTCATGGCGGACAGGGGTATCTGGAAATGACCGGTTATTAAAAGGATCGCGGTCCCCTGTAGGAGCTGCCGCAGGCTGCGATCTTTTGATCTTCCAATCAACCGGAACTCCTTCCGGCGTCCACCTCTCTACCGTACGAATACCCCTGCTGGAGCTCGCCATGCGCGAAGACCTCACACCCCCCGACCTCGACGCATGGCAACGCCTGTTCGAAGACGAGGCCTATTGGCAGCAGTCCCCGGATTCTTACTTCATGGATTTGCAGCGCCTGGCAGACGATCTGTTGGGGCAGGGTGCCATTGATCTCGAGCAATGGCAGGAGCTGAAGAGCAGGGCGGAGCAATCCCACAAAGACTCACCGGCGATCAACGTCACCCGGGAGCTCGACGATCCCGAAGCCTGAGGACACCGACATGAAACCCATCCCCGACACCGAACACCCCGACGAGCCACGGCCACCCGGAGAAACCGAGCGCGACAACGACGCCTTGCGCCCAACCGACCCGACCCGACGCAAGGAAAGCGGCAAAGGCACCGCCAGCGGTGAATCGACTGCGCAAGAAACTGCGAACACTCCCTGATCAGCGTCTATGCTCATTCGACACACGGTGTTGAACCCGCATTTCAGCGCCGTTTGTCATCATTTATCACAGGGAATGTTCTGCCTATGAAACTTCACGCACTGACTAAAGCCGTCACACTCGCCACCTTGCTGTCCGCCGCCAGTTTTAGCGCCGTTGCAGCAGACATTCCGTTATCCGCCGTCGTGGAAGCTGATCAGATCACCGCCACTGTCGTTTCAGTCGATGCTGCCAAGCATCAAGTGGTTCTTAAGGGGCCGGACGGTCGTGAGGTCCATTTTCAATTGACCGACAAGGCGAAAAACCTTGGCAACCTGAAAGCTGGCGATCAGGTCGACATCAAAGTCGCCCGCTCTGTCGCTGCCTATCTGGACACCGATGTCGACAAAGGCTTGCCAGGCACTACGGAAGGCGTCGGTGAAGCCCGCAACGCGCCGGGTAGCGCCCCTGGCGGCGAAGCTTATCGTCAGATACAAGTCCAACTGCAAATCACCGCAATCGATGTGAAGAAAAACCAGGTCACCTTGAAAAAACCGGACGGGAATAGCAAAACCATTGATGTCGTAAAACCGGAAATTCAAGCGAAGCTAAAGGACCTGAAAGTTGGACAAAGTGTTTACGTGACATATACCGACTATCTACAAGTGACCACCAAATCGGGAAGTTGAGTTTTTAGTTCTGCGTATTGATTAATCCTGTACAGGTTTTGTATAGGGTTAATCAATTTCTTTGAACTGACTGGTGGCTTTGGTCACTTGGTCACTTGGTCTGAAGAATAATTGGAGCGGTGATCGAGAGAAGATGTGTCTGCAAATTTCATGTTTCAGACGCGGATTTCTTCAGCGACTTCATTTAAAATACGCCCCGTTCGTCCAGTGTCAGGGCTCTTTACCAGCGCATGGAATGCCGAGGTCTTTGCACTGGGCGAACACTTACTGTTCGGTAAGTCCTTCTTTTTTTAAGCACGAAAACTAAATCGACCAGCAGAGCTGGCCGATATTTATTTGTGCTTGGGCAGACTTATTTTTGTGGTGGCTCACTCCAGTCATCGGAACCCGAAGTTCCGCATGCTTCATGTGTCCAGGTTATTTTGCGATAACTGAAGTGCACGTCTTGCAAATGGGTGAAATGCGTGTTTGCCGGATCCTGGCAGTTATGCATGTAGTCCTTGATATCGACGATATAAGCCTCTTCAAGTTTGGTGGTGTAAAAGTGTACTTCACCGTCAGATCCGGCGGGGCGGTACCATTTGATTTCGACACTGATCAATTTTTCGCCGGAAGTCAGTGCTTGGAGCAGCAGGGGCGAGGCTTTATCAAACACCTTAGTGATCACAAGGGGTTTATGAAAACGTTGCCCCGTGGGAGAGCCAGACTGCGAGTCCCAGGGCCTGGTGATTTCGTGGCTGAAGGCTTGAACCATGACCTCATCTTCGTGCCCCTTCTGGGCAACTTTACCAACGGAGGCGTCGGTGTATGCACCAGAAGTAATTAGCCCCTGTCTGGTTCCAGTGATGGACATGTACGCGGGTGTAGCCATGGATGCTCTCCTTGCTAAAGTAATTGATGCGCCCGAGGGCGATATCGCTCAGTGGGGGCTGACTATTAACAAGGTCCGTGCCAAAAGCCTGAAAGCTATATCAGTCGGGTAATTGGACGATTTTTGGCGAGATCTAACGTCGAAATTCAATGAGATTTGCGCAGAAAGTTGCGCATTCAGCCGCATGGTTTGCGCACCAGATCGAAAGGCTTCACAGGCCGAACGATCAACCCCGTACCAAGGTCTTACGCCAGGATCATCGCGCAGGTTTTTGCGCATCACGGCCCCAAGCTACCACCGCAGCCACGAGACGGAGTGAAGACGACATGAAAATCCTGATGGTTTTAACGTCCCACGATCAATTGGGTGACACCGGCAAGAAAACCGGGTTCTGGCTGGAAGAATTCGCAGCGCCGTATTACGCCTTCAAGGATGCAGGCGCGCAGTTGACCCTGGCCTCGCCCAAGGGCGGCCAGCCACCGCTGGACCCGAAAAGCGACGAGCCAGACGCGCAAACCGAAGCTACCGAGCGCTTTCGCAAGGACCCGGCGGCGCAATCGGCATTGGCGTCAACCGTCCTGCTCGGCTCGGTGAAGGAGGGCGATTACGACGCGATCTTCTATCCGGGCGGCCATGGCCCACTCTGGGACCTGGCCGAAGACCAACAGTCGATCGCGTTGATCGAGGCGTTTTACAACGCGGGCAAACCGGTCGCCACTGTCTGCCACGCGCCAGGCGTCCTGCGGCATGCCAAAGGCCCGGACGGCCAGCCGTTGGTCAAAGGCAAGAAAGTGACGGGGTTCACCAACAGCGAAGAAGAAGCGGTGCAATTGACCAATGTCGTGCCGTTTCTGGTGGAGGATGAGCTCAAGGCCAAGGGCGGGTTTTTTTCAAAGGGGCCTGATTGGGCGAGCTATGTGCTCACCGATGGCCTGTTGGTTACCGGGCAGAATCCGGCGTCGTCGCAGGCTGCCGCTGAAGCGTTGTTGGCGAAATTGAAATAGACACAATTCCTGTAGGAGCCCGGCTTGCCGGCGATGGCGGACGTGAAATCGCTATCGCTGGCAAGCCAGGCTCCTACAGTTTTGTGGTGGACTAACGAAGCGCTGCAAAACACTGCTCAATCGACCGCCGCTGCGTCTCTGCATACAACCCCAACTCATCTATCGTCGAACGCCCCAAGGCCTTTTCAAACGCTTGCTGGTTGGAGTGCACGCCGTAATGGGTTTGCGCCGCATCACCCAGGTTTGACTGAAAAATCCCCGCTGCACTGACGGGCAGAAAATCTTCGTACACCAGCGGTTCAACCCGCAGGTAGCCGCCGCTGACCAGATCTTCGAGCGTCGCGGTTTTCAGCTCCTGCGCCGCCAAACCTTTTTCCGTCACGAAATAGCGAAAGTACGCCAGTTCCTGTCGGCGCATGCCTTCGTAGGTGTCAGGAAATTCGCTGAAGTGCTGCGACATCAGCGCGTTGTAGCGCGCGGCGTTGGCTTCGTTGGGGAAGTCCTTGAGTTCCTCCCGGGCGGCATTCAGCAAACGGTCGTAAAGCGCTCGGCCTTTCGGCGTAAGGGCGGCGCCGCGTTGTTCGATTTCACCGAAACGGGCGCTGTGGCTGCCGCGAGCGTCGGCCTGATCGGTGAAGGCAATCGGTTCGTCGAGCGCCTTGAAACTGGTCTGGCGCAGCAGGATCGGGCATTGGCGGCGTGGCGGGCCTTCGATCACCGCTTTGGGGGTGATGCCATGGACGGGCATTTGTGCCTGGACGATGTCGATGTCCAGAGTACGCGGTGTCAGGTGATTGATGTGCGGCCCTTTAAAGGCCACGACATCGGCAATCAGGCGATGCTGGGCGCTGAGCTGCTGGTATTGCTCGGCAGTCACCGTGGCGCTGTGATGCCAGCGGAACGTTTCCAGTGCCTCTTTGACGAATTCGTCAGCCTCTTGCTCGGTCAGGCCGCCGTGGGTTTCGGCGCGGTCGATGAGCGTGAGCGCGGCGGGGGTGAAGATCGAACGCTTGTCCAAAGCCGACTGGGCGAAGGCGCGCAGTTCCAGGTCTTCGATCAGCTCCAGGCGCAGCAGTGAGGTGAACACCCGGAACGGGCTAATCTGCAACGCCGCTTCATGCACGGCACGGAATGCAGTGGAATGCACCGGCACCCCGGCCGGAGTCAGGTCGTAGTAACCCACCGGTTGCATGCCCATCACGGCGAACAGGCGGGCGAGGGTTGCCAGTTCAGCGGCTGTACCGACCCGGATCGCGCCGTGGCGCTCCAGGTCCAGGCGCTCGATTTCGCCGGTGCTGTTCAACTGTCGAGCCACTTGTGGATCGCTGTCCAGCACGTGGCGGTTGGTCTTTTCCACCAACTCCATCAGCGCGCCGTACAGCGGCACTTCTTCGCGGTACATGTCGGACATCGCTTTGGAAAAGCGTTGGCGGATCAGGTCGGGGCTGACGAAACTCGGGTGGTTCATGAAGACAATTCCTGGCGCGGTGACGTTAGGCAAAAGATCGCAGCCTTCAACGTCGCCGACAAACGAAGTTTCTGACGAACTTCATTCTGCAAAGGACTGCATCCTCAATGCAGTCGTTGATCCTGTGGGCTTTCCGAGCGCAGCGATGCCAAAAACTCCCGATACAGGCGCGCCGAACCGGCAGGCGCTTCAAGCATCGGCATATGACCGATGCCTTCCCATATTTCCACCCGCAGATCGGCGATGCCTTTGCTCCAGATAGCCACGCTGCTGACATCGATCAAGCGATCCTTGCGCCCCCAGAGCAACAGCGCTGGCGCTTTGATCGACGGTAGTTTCGGCTCCATCGGCGGGCTGGCGCGAAAATCACGGAAGATTTCTTCCAGTTCGTCGCGCGACTGTTCGTAGCGATGGGCGATGGCATCCAGCACCACGCGCGGCATCCACGGTGGTTCGGCCATGGTCATGGCATAGAGATATTTGAATTCTTCGCGCGAATTAATCAGGAACGGGTTGTGGCCCTTGGCCAAGTGGCGCTCCAGATCACTGGGTTCCGGCGAGGCGACGCCCGCCGGGTCGAACAGGGCGACCGAGACGATCCGCTCCGGATAGTTGGCCGCGAGCCAGGCGGCGATGTAGCCGCCCATCGAGTTGCCGATCACGTGTACTTTTTCGACGCCGCAAACGTCGAGCAGTTGAATCATCCGCTTGGCTTGCAACGCAATGTCATAGCCGCCGCCAGCCTTGAAGCCGGTTTCACCATGGCCTGCGATGTCGGGAATGATCACCCGGTAATTGCCGACAAAGTGCCGGGCAAAGCGCAGCCAGAGGTTTTTGTCGGCGCTGAAACCGTGCAGCATCAAGACATTGCTGGATGCTTCATACGGCCCGCCTTGCCAGGTCGAGACCGTCATTTCCGAGATGGGCACGACGATTTTGTGCAGCTTGTACAGCTTGGCTTCGGTGGCCACGCTCAAGTCATAGAGCCAGTACCCGATCGCTGGATAGCTTAACCAGCTCCAGGCTGCGAAAACCGCGATTGCGACAACCAATAGGAGCATCAGGCGTCTTCCTTCTAACGGTTCAGGACAAAATGTGATCGGCGGGTTTCAGGGCTCGGGTCAATCGATGAAAGCTGAAACTGAACCCCGGAAACATGGCAATCACATGACCGCTCTTGCTTTGGTACCAACTGTGGCAGCCTCCAGACTTCCACACGGTACGTTCCATTTCTCTATGGATCATTTCAGTGTAGGTACGTTCTGCCTCGGGGCGAACTTCGATGCTGCGCAAACCTTGTGTTTTTAATGTGCGAATACAGTCGAGGATGTAATTCATCTGCGATTCGATGATGAACAGCGCCGACGTGTGGCCGATTCCGGTGTTCGGACCGGTGACGATAAACAGATTGGGAAAGTCCGGCAGGCTGGTACCGAGGTAAGCCCGGGGATACTCAGCCCAGACATTTCGCAGTTGTGTGCCGTTTTTTCCGGTGACCGGGTAGGAAATCACCCCGTCGGTGGCGTCGTAACCGGTGGACCAGACGATCAGGTCGAGATCGATGTGCTGGCCGTCCTGCATGACGATCCCGGTTTCGTCGATTT
>Ga0247818_10003323_pt1 | contig 10400 bp, 8 predicted proteins | sample 13C_Glucose_Day1_FD_192424 | JGI IMG/M metagenome (GOLD analysis project Ga0247818, IMG submission 192424) | Soil microbial communities from agricultural site in Penn Yan, New York, United States - 13C_Glucose_Day1 | ecosystem: Environmental > Terrestrial > Soil > Agricultural land | place: USA...
GTCGTGGGTGACCTCGTTGGGCGAGGCGCCGTGGACCACGAGGCGGAGCTCCTCGCGCGCGAACTCGGCGTACCCCTCGCCCTCGACGTCGGCACGCACGGTCACGCGGTCTCCGGTCCGCTGCACCGTCAGCGTGGTGCGGTAGCACTGCCCCTCGGTCGCGGCAAAGGTCAGGCCGTCGTCCTCCTGGAAGACCGACACGTGCTCGCCGTCGACGGACGGCACGAACAGGTGCAGCTCGACCACGGAGGGGTGGTAGCCGGCGGTCGACGCCGGTGCCTCGGGCCACATGGGGATGACCGCCCCGGCGCGGGCGAAGACCGGGATGTGCTCCATCGGCGTGTCCACGAGGAGGAACCGGAGTCCTTCGTGGCGGGTCCCGGAGTGCCAGTCGTACCACTCGCCTCGGGGCAGGTAGACCTGCCGGGCGGTCTGTCCCGGCTCGGTGACCGGCGCCACGAGGAGGTCCGGGCCGAACAGGTACTGGTCGTCGAGGTCGCGGACCATGGGGTCGTCCTGGTGGTCGAAGACCATCGGGCGCTGGACGGGGGCACCGGTCTGCGAGGCCTGCAGGAAGGCGGCGTAGATGTAGGGCATGAGGCGGTAGCGCAGACGCAGTGACTCCCGCACCAGGTTCTGCACGACGTCACCCCATGCCCAGGCGTACTGGTCGACGTTCCCGATCTCGGAGTGGTTGCGGCAGAACGGGGTCAGCACGCCGTACTGCATCCACCGCAGGTACAGCTCCGCGTTGGAGTTTCCGGCGAAGCCGCCGATGTCGGCCCCCACGAACGCCTGCCCGGAGATGCCGAAGCCCGCAGCCATCGGGATGCTGAGCCACAGGTGGTCCCACCGCGACATGTTGTCGCCCATCCAGTTCGCGGCGTACCGCTGGATGCCCGCGAACCCTGCCCGCGAGAGCACGAAGGTGCGCAGGTCGGGCATGGCGTCGAGGAGACCCTTCGTCGTGCCCATCGCCATGAGCAGCGCGTACTGGTTGTGGTAGCGCTCGTGTGACTCGGTGCCGTGGTTGAACCGCATGCGCAGCGGGTCGATGTTGCCGGTCGCCGGCTCGTTCATGTCGTTCCAGATGCCGTCCAGGCCAGACCTGACGTGGGCGGCGTTGAGCTCGCCCCACCACGAACGGGCCTCCTCGGTGGCGAAGTCGGGGAAGGCGGTGTTGCCCGGCCAGACCTGACCGATGTAGATGTCGCCGCCCTCGGTGCGGCACAGCACGTCGCGCTCGACGGCCTGGTCGTAGACCCAGTAGCCGGGGTCGTGCTTCACTCCGGGGTCGATGATGGTGATGACCCGGAATCCCTTGTCCTGCAGCCGCTTGAGCATGCCGGGGGCGTCGGGGAACGACTCCTCGTTCCACGTGAAGACGCGGTAGCCGTCCATGTACTCGATGTCGAGCCAGAGGGCATCGCAGGGGATGTCGTTGTCGCGGTGCCGCGCGGCAATGGCCTCCACCGCATCCTGGGTGTAGTCGAACCACCGGCACTGGTGGTAGCCGAGCGACCACAGCGGCGGGGGCGCCGTGCGCCCCGTGAGCCAGGTGTATGCCGTGAGGATGTCCGGCATGCGCGGTCCGGCAAAGATGTACTCGGTGTACTGGCCGCCCGAGAAGTGGATGCGGTACTCCTCGGGGCGGGAGAACTCGTAGGCGCCGCGGTAGGCGTTGTCGACGAAGGATCCGCCCATCGACCCGGCCGGGTAGCTGTGGTGGTAGAAGAACGGGATCGACACGTAGTACGGGTCGAAGTCGGTGCTCCGTGGGTCGGCCCGCGGGTCGTCGTCCGCCAGGCCGGCCGTGAACTCGACCGTCGCGTCGGGGCTCAGGACATCGGTGTTCCAGAGGGTGAAGTCACGGCCCTTGCGGTTGTGGTGCCCGGTCTTCTCCCCCAGCCCGTAGAAGGCGTCCTCCTGGCGGCACCGGCGCCGCACCGTGAACGAGTCGTTGAGCGTCGCGTAGGCCCAGTAGCGCCCGTCGGCGTCCTGTGCGGTCTCCACGACGGGAGTGCCGTCGATCCGGTGCACGTCGAGGCGGAAGGGGTCCAGCCAAAGGGAGATGACCATCGCGGGCGTCCGGAGCAGCACCACGCCCTCTGCCCGCTCGACAGTGAAGAGCGGTGTCTCCTCAAGGGGGTCGACGCACACCGCGTGGGTGGGCGCCTCGTCGAAGACGCCGCCACGACTGATCTTGACCCGCGCCACGTCGTCGCGGAGCACGTCCACGCGCAGCTGTTCTCCGTGGGTCTCGGCGTGGAGCCCGGTCGGGGTCTCCTCCACCCGGTCCACCCGCTCGAACCTGCGGTAGTTGTCCGTCTGGGTCACGGGGTCAGAGCTCCTCGGGGTCGGCTGTCGGGGGATGCCCATGCCGAGCATGCCGGAAACGGCTGGGAGACTCCACGTCATGGACCGACTGCAGCCGATCACGCCCGAGCAGCAGGACCCCGAGCAGCACGCCCTCTACGCCAGCATCACCGGCGGTCCGCGGGCGGCGGGTCCCCAGCACTTCTCCCTGACGACCGCGGACGGTGGCCTGTCGGGACCTTTCAACGCCTTCCTGCTGTCGCCGGGTGTCGGCGCCGCCCTCGACCGGCTGGGCGCGGCCGTGCGCTACGAGACGGCCCTGTCCGGCCGCACGCGCGAGCTGGCCATCCTCGCGGTGGCCGCCGACCGGGACAGCGGCTTCGAGTGGCAGGCCCATGAGGGCGCCGGTCGCGCCGCGGGCCTCACCGATGCCGAGATCGAGGTCGTGCGCGCCGGCGGGGTGCCGGACCTGCCCGACCGCGCGGAGCAGTCCGCCGCACACCTCGTCAGCGCGCTGCTGCGCGGAGACGTCACCGACGAGGAGTGGGCGCGCTGGGGCGAGCCGTTGGGCCCGTCAGCGGTCTTCGAGCTCACCACCCTGGTCGGCTACTACTCCCTGCTGGCGCTGCAGATGCGGGTGTTCCGCGTGGACTGACCCGACCGGCCGACCTTGGGGCCAACGACTCGTGCCCGATCTTGGGGGCCTTCGACCCTTGGGCCACCACCGGGCGGCGTCGAGGCTGGGAGGGACCCAGGAGGCGCGTCATCGAACCCACGCTGCAGCAGACCCCGCCCCGACCGGCACCTCGGCCTGCGGTCGGTGACCGCGACGGCTGGACACTGGAGGCGCGTGGGCTGACCCGCCACTTCGGTGAGCGGGTGGCCATCGAGGACGTGGGCTTCCACGTCGCCCAGGGCGAGACCTACGGGCTGCTGGGCCCCAACGGGGCGGGCAAGACCACGACCATCCGCGTGGTCTGCGGCCTGCTCGCCCCCGACAGCGGAAAGGTGACCGTTGCCGGCCTCCCGGTCACGGCGACCGCCACGGCGGCGAAGGCCCGCATCGGCTACGTGCCGCAGGAGGTCTCGCTCTACCCGGACCTGAGCGCCCGGGAGAACCTGCGGTTCTTCGGGCGGCTCTACCGGCTCCGCGGACTGATGCTGCGGCAGCGGGTCGACGAGGTCCTCGAGCTCATCAACCTCGCCGACCGCGCCGACGACCGGGTGGAGTCCTACAGCGGCGGCATGAAGCGGCGCCTCAACATCGGGGCGAGCCTGCTCCACCGGCCCGAGCTGCTCGTGCTCGACGAGCCCACCGTGGGCGTCGACCCGCAGAGCCGCCACGCCATCATGGAGAGCATCGCCACGCTGGGCGCCGCCGGTCTCGCGGTCCTCTACACGACCCACTACATGGAAGAGGCCGAGCGGCTGTGTGACCGCGTCGGCATCATCGACCACGGTCACCTCGTCGCCGAGGGCACCCACCGCGAGCTGGTGGCCCGGGTGGGCGAGAAGGACCGGATCCGGCTCTCCGCCGTCGGCTCCCTCCCCCGCTTCGCCGAGGAGTGCCGCCGCATCGAGGGGATCGAGCAGGTGGATGTCGCCGACTCCTCGGTGCAGCTCATCGCCGTCGACGGCCGCCGCCGGCTGGCGGAGGTCCTGGCGGCCGCAGTCTCCACTGACACCTCGGTCCGTTCGGTGGAGGTCGACGAACCCGACCTGGAGGCGGTGTTCCTGCACCTCACGGGCACCGCGCTGCGGGAGTGACCATGCATCCCGCCGTCGTCATCGCGCTCAAGGACCTGCGCCAGCGTCTGCGCGACCGCTCGGCGCTGGTGCTCGGATTCGTCGCGCCGCTGGCGGTGGCCTGGCTGGTGAGTGCGGCGTTCGGCTCGGTCTCGTCCTTCCACATGGACGTCGCGGTGGTCGACCGCGACCGGGGCGAGGTCGCCGCCGCGTTCCAGACGTTCCTGCGCAGTCCCGAGCTCTCGGAGCTGCTCACCGTGACCGTCGTCGCGACGGAGGCCGAGGCCCGTGCCCAGGTCGAGGACGGCACGCTGAACGCTGCCTACGTCGTGCCCGAGGGACTCACCGCCGCCGTCACCTCTGGCGGCGGCCTTCCGGTGACCGTGCTCGGCAGTGTCGACGCCTCCGTGGCGGCGCGTGTCGCGAGGTCGCTGGCCTCGTCGTTCACGGCGCAGATCGAGGCCGTGCGACTGTCGGTGGCCACAGCGGTGGATGCCGGGGCCCCGCACGCCCAGGCGGCCGAGCTGGCCGCGGCGGCGGCCGTCCTGCAGCCCCCGGAGACCCTGAAGCCGCAGTCGTCCAGCCTGCGTCCCCTCGACACGATCAGCTACTACGCGCCGGCCATGGGCATCTTCTTCATGCTCTTCGCGATCGGCTTCGGCTCCCGTGGCTTCTTCCTCGAGAAGTCCGGCGGCACGATGGAGCGGCTGGTGGCCGCACCCATCAGGCCAGGTTCCGTGGTGCTGGGCAAGTCCCTGGCGACCTTCGTCTACGGCGTCACCAGCCTGGGCACCGTCGCTCTGGTGACCACGGTCGCGTTCGACGCCTACTGGGGCCCTCCCCTCGCCGTCCTGGCCCTGATCGTCGCGTTGGGGCTGACCCTCGTGGGCCTCACGGCGCTGGTGATCGCTGTTGCCCGCACCGAGCGCCAGGCCGAGGGGCTGTCCTCCATCCTGACCTTCGGCCTCGTGCTGCTGGGCGGCAACTTCATCTTCATCAGCGCCGCTCCCCCGCTGCTGCGCACGCTCTCGCTCCTGACGCCCAACGGCTGGGCGCTGAGAGCCTTCACGGACCTCGCCGGCGGGGCGGACTGGACCGCCGTCGTGACACCGGTGCTCATCCTGCTGGGGTTCGCCCTCGTGACCAGCGCGCTGGCGATCGTCATGCGTCGCCGGGTGCTGGCGTCATGACCGCCGTGGCTCTGGCCGGCGCCGAGCTCCGCCGAGTCCTGCGCGACCGCACGTTCCTGTTCTTCATGGTCCTGCTGCCGGTGCTCATCATCCTCCTGATCGGCATCACCATCTCCAGCAACGAGGAGATCCGCGTCGGTGTCGTCAACGAAGAGCCGGCGGCGCTGTCCAGCCAGCTCGTCCGGGACCTCGACCGCGACGTGGCCCTGTCCACCGAGTCGGTGGACAGCCGCGCCGACGCCGTGGCCGCCCTCCGCCGGGGCCAGATCTCCGCCGCCGTGGTGATCCCCGCAGGCTTCGACTCGGGCCTGCGCTCCGGACAGGACGTCGAGCTGCCGGTGCTCACGCCGACCTCGGCCGAGAACAGCCAGGCCGCGCTCTCCGCCATCTCGGCGGTGGTCGGGCAGCACGCAGCCGCGGTGCAGGCGGCGCGGTTTGCCACCGCGCAGGGCCAGCGCGCCTTCGCCGACAACCTGGCGGCGGCGACCCGTCTGCAGGCCGACGAGCCGGCCGTGCCGCTGCGGACCGAGGTCGTCGACAGCGCGAGCGACTACCTGCCGCTGGGGTTCAGCTACAGCGCGCCCACCATGCTGGTCCTCTTCGTCTTCATCAACGCCCTCGCCGGTGGCGCGGCGATGATCCAGACGCGGCAGTACGGCATCCTCTCCCGCGCCCTCGCCGCTCCCACACGGCCCCGCCAGCTCGTGCTCGGCGAGACCCTGTGCTACCTGGCGCTGACCGTCGGGCAGGCGGCGCTCATCGTGGCAGTCGGCGCACTGCTCTTCGGTGTCGACTGGGGCAACCCCGTGGCCGCGGCCGCACTGGTCCTCGTCTGGGCCATGGTCGGCACCGGGGCCGGGATGCTGAGCGGGACCCTCTTCCGCACCCCGGAGCAGGCGGGGGCGATCGGGCCGGCCATCGGCATCGCCTTCGGCATGCTGGGCGGCTGCATGTGGCCCCTGGAGATCGTGCCCGAGGGCGTGCGCGTCCTGGGCCACATCACCCCCCACGCCTGGGCCGTCGACGCGTGGGTGGAGCTGCTCTCCCGGGGAGGTGGGCTGCCCGACATCGCCGGCTACCTCGGCATCCTTGCGCTGTATGCCGTGGTGCTCTTCACCCTGGCATCGCTGCGCCTGCGACGCTCCCTCGTCACGGCCTGAGCGGCCACCGCCCGTGCCGAGCGGCTCCGGGCGCGGTAGTTTGCCGCGTGGGAAGGAGTGCCCATGAGGATCGCCCTGTTCGTGACGTGCCTCGGCGACGTGCTCTTCCCCGATGTCGGGAAGGCCACCGTCGCCGTGCTGGAGAGGCTGGGGCACGAGGTCGTCTTTCCTGCCGACCAGACGTGCTGCGGCCAGATGCACACCAACACCGGCTACCAGGGGGATGCCGTCGGGCTGGTGCGCCACCACGTCGAGGTGTTCGAGCAGGCCCTGGCCGAGGGCGCCGAGGCGGTCGTGGCCCCCTCCGGCTCGTGCGCGGGGTCGGTGCGCCACCAGCACGCGATGCTGGCCCGCCGTGCCGGTGACGAGCGCCTGGCCGTGCGCGCGGAGGCCGTGGCGGCCAAGACCTACGAGCTGTCCGAGCTCCTCGTCGACGTCCTCGGGGTGACCGATGTCGGGGCGTCCTACCCGCACCGGGTGACCTACCACCCGACCTGCCACTCGCTGCGGATGCTGCGGGTGGGCGACCGCCCGGTGCAGCTCCTGCGCCAGGTGCGAGGGATCGACCTGGTGGAGCTGGCGGCTGCTGACTCCTGTTGCGGCTTCGGCGGCACCTTCAGCGTCAAGAACGCCGACACCTCCACGGCAATGCTGGCCGACAAGATGAGTGCCGTGCTGGCCACGCGGGCCGAGGTCGTGACCGCCGGCGATGCCTCGTGCCTGATGCACATCGGAGGTGGGCTGTCCCGCCTCAGGACCGGGGTGCGGCCGGTGCACCTGGCCGAGATCCTGGCGAGCCAGTCGTGACCGGCGTGTTCCTCGGCATGCCGTCAGGCCGGGTTCCCGGACCGCCGGCGGACGTCGCGGTGGGCCAGCTCACCGGAGACCGACCGTTCCCCGTGGCGGCGCGTGAGGCGCTGGGCGACTCCCGGCTGCGGCGCAACCTCGCCCACGCGACCTCCACCATCCGGGCCAAGCGGGCCCACGTGGTCGACGAGGTCCCCGACTGGGAGGCCCTGCGCGAGGCCGGATCGGCGATCAAGGCCGACACCCTGGCCCGGCTGCCCGAGCTCCTCGAGCAGCTCGAGGCCAACGTGACCGCCCGCGGCGGCGTGGTGCACTGGGCCCGTGACGCCGCCGAGGCCAACGCCATCGTCACCGGGCTCGTGCGCTCCACCGGCGCCGACGAGGTGGTCAAGGTCAAGTCCATGGCCACCCAGGAGATCGGGCTCAACGAGGCCCTCGAGGCGGCCGGCATCACCGCTCTGGAGACCGACCTGGCCGAGCTGATCGTCCAGCTCGCCGACGACCGGCCCAGCCACATCCTCGTGCCGGCCATCCACCGCGGCCGGGCCGAGATCCGCGACATCTTCGTCCGGCGGATGCCGGGCGTCGACCCCGACTCGCTGACCGACGATCCCGCGGTGCTGGCCGCCGCTGCCCGGGTGCACCTCCGCGAGGCGTTCCTGCGCGCACGGGTCGCCATCTCGGGGGCCAACTTCGGCGTCGCCGAGACCGGGACGCTCGCGGTCGTGGAGTCCGAGGGCAACGGGCGGATGTGCCTGACGCTGCCCGAGACGCTCATCACCGTCATGGGCATCGAGAAGGTCGTCCCGGCCTGGACCGACCTCGAGGTCTTCCTCCAGCTGCTGCCGCGCTCCTCGACCGGCGAGCGGATGAACCCCTACACCTCCACCTGGGCCGGTGTCACAGCCGGCGACGGCCCCCAGGACTTCCACCTGGTGCTGCTCGACAACGGACGCTCCCGGGTCCTGGCCGACGAGGCGGGCCGCTCAGCGCTGCACTGCATCCGCTGCTCCGCCTGCCTGAACGTGTGCCCGGTCTACGAGCGAACCGGCGGGCACGCCTACGGCTCGGTCTATCCCGGCCCCATCGGCGCCGTGCTCACGCCCCTGCTCACCGGCCTGACCGGCGGCGACGACCCGAACGACTCGCTGCCGTATGCCTCGTCGCTGTGCGGCGCGTGCTACGACGTGTGCCCCGTGAAGATCAACATCCCCGAGCTGCTCGTGCAGCTGCGAGCCGAGCACACCGAGGCCCATGCGGACAGGCACCGGATCCCCAGCCCCGAGGCCGCCGCCATGGCGGCCGCCGCCTGGGTCATGGGCGACGGCGACCGCTTCGCGAAGGCGGGCCGCGCCGCCGGCGCCGTGCGCCACGGCATACGGAAGGGAAGGCCCGTGCTGCCGCTGCCACCGCCGCTGAACGGGTGGACCGCCTCTCGCGACATCCCGAAACCTCCGGCGGAGACGTTCCGCGACTGGTGGAGCCGCACCCGGGGAGCAGACTCGTGACCAGTGCACGCGACGAGGTCCTCGCCCGAGTCCGCGGCGCGCTCGGCGAAGGCGCCGTCGCTCCCCCGGTCCCCCGCGCCTACCGCAACAGCGGCGACTACGCCCCAGGCTCGCCCGAGCTGGCCACCCAGCTCGTCGACCGGCTCGAGGACTATCGCGCCGTCGTCGTGCGCACACCTGACGATGACCAGTCCATCGGGATCGCGGTTGCACAAGCATTGTCCCACAGGGGAATTCACCAGGTCATCACCCCTCCGGGGTTGCCGGCGGAGTGGACCGCCCAGGGGCTGGACGTCCGCAAGGACACCGGCGCCGCCACCCCCCGCGAACTCGACACGATCCCCGCCGTGGTGACCGGCTCGGCGGTTGCCGTCTCCGAGACCGGGACGATCGTGCTCGACGGCAGCGCCCGGTGCGGGCGACGCGCGATCACCCTGGTCCCGGACACCCATGTGTGCGTCGTCGCGACACGGGACATCGTGCAGACGGTGCCCGAGGGGTTGCGGCGCCTCGACCCGGCCCGCCCGCTGACGCTCATCAGCGGCCCGTCCGCCACCAGCGACATCGAGCTCAGCCGGGTCGAGGGCGTCCACGGCCCGCGAACCCTCGTGGTCGTGCTCGCGGGCTAGAGCGCGGCGCCGTCGACGAACAGGAGCAGGGTCAGCCGTTCGCGTACGAGGTCGACGTCGATGCCGGGGGGCTCGGTGGCGACCGAGACGACGTGCGCGGCCAGGTCGGCGAGGGTGGGGAACTCCTGCCCGGCGAACGCCTGCATCAGGATCAGCGCCTCGTCGGGGGTGATGGCGAACATGACAGCGAGGATGCCCTTGGCCTGCTCGACCATGGCCTCGTCGGCATCGGCCCTGGGCGCGCGAGCCGCGGTCGTGCGGTCGCCGGAGGACTGGACGCTCACCGTGACTTCCTCTCCGCGGGCAGGCCGGCCCGCACGTCTGCGGTCCGCTGGCTGGAACCTGCCCGCCCCCGAGCTCGCCGGTGCTCCGGCGCTCACACGGTGAGCCGACAGGGAGAAGAGTGACCCAGTCGGCCCGGTGAGGGCAAGTCCGTCCGGCGGCCGCCGGCCGGGCACCCGTGGTGCGCACCCGGCACACATGGCTGTCGCCCAGGTCCGGGACAGGACCTGGGCGACAGCGTCGGCGGCAGACGGACGGGGGTGTGGACCGCCTACCGCGCCGCGGCCGGGGCCGCGAGCTGCATCAGGGCGAACTCGGTGATGCGCACGAGGGCGTGCTTGGCCGACTCGCGGTCGCGCGCGTCGACGGTCATCATCGGCACGTGCGGCGAGATCGCCAGTGCCTCGCGGATCTCCTCGATGCCGAACTGCTGGGAGTTGTCGAACTCGTTGATGGCCACGATGAACGGCAGCTGACGGGCCTCGAAGTAGTCCACGGCAGCGAAGCTGTCATCGAGCCGGCGGGTGTCGACGAGCACGACGGCGCCGATGGCACCCTTGACCAGGTCGTCCCACATGAACCAGAAGCGACGCTGGCCCGGTGTTCCGAACAGGTAGAGCACCAGGTCCTCGGAGAGGGTGATGCGGCCGAAGTCCATGGCCACCGTGGTGGAGGTCTTGGACTGCACCTGCGAGATGTTGTCCACGCCCTCAGACACGTTGGTGACGAGGGCCTCGGTGCGCAGCGGGTCAATCTCGGAGA